>Ga0182741_1001870_pt1 | contig 25816 bp, 20 predicted proteins | sample eDN5th37CBELigOP_FD_128874 | JGI IMG/M metagenome (GOLD analysis project Ga0182741, IMG submission 128874) | Enriched Organic Plus compost microbial communities from Emeryville, California, USA - eDNA 5th pass 37_C BE-Lig OP (version 2) (version 2) ... | reverse complement strand
GCGCCCGGCGCATAGGCGCCGTAAGGCTGTGGCACCGGATAGGGCTGCGCCGCATAGGGCGGCACATAAGGCTGCGGCGTGTAATCCGGCACCGGCGCGCCATAGGCGTTGGGCGGCGGTGGCGGCGCATAGGGATTGGCGTAGGGGTTGGCCTGCGGCCCGTAATAGGGCTGCGGCTGCGCATAGGGCCCGGCGGTGGGCTGGGCCTGGATGGAATAGCCCGGCGTGGCGGTATTGGCGGGCGCGGTCTGCGCGGAATAGACGGGCGGTGCGGCCCCGGCGCCCGCGCCATAGCCCAATGGCGCGACATACATGCCGGGCGGCGCGGAATCGCCGAAGGCGCCATAGCCGGGCTGCGCCGCGGCGCCGCTGACCGGCGCGGCGGGCGCCATGTTGACCACCGGCGCGCCGTTGGAAGTGACGATGGGGGCCGAGCCGGGCGCGGCCTCGAAGCCGCCCACGCCCTGCGCCTGTGCGGGCAAGGCGAGCAGCAGCGCGCCCGCAAGCGCGAGCGCGCCCAAGACCCAGGATCGCGCGGAAAACCGGCCCATGGCGGAAGGATAAGGCGGCAAGCCTTACCCGATACTTAAGGAATGCTTATGCCCACGGCCTTGCGGGAACCGGGTTCCGGGTCCATATCTTCTGTCATGGCTATGATGCGGCTGGAGAAATGGGTCGTGGCGGCGCTGCTGGCAGCCGCCGGTCCCGCCCTGGCGCAGAGCCCGCCGCCGATCCAGCCGCTCGATCTTCCCGCGATCCAGGGCCAGTACAATTCCGCCATCCAGCAGCAGAATCTGGGCACCCAGTTGAACACGCTGCGGGTCGAGCAGGGCATCACCCAGGACCGCATCCGCGAACTCGATCTGTTCCGGCCGCAGACGCCCTATGGCGCAGGCGCGATCTTCCAGCCCCAGCCTTCGGGCCTTGCGCCCCTGCCGCAGCCGCCCGCGCCGCCGCCACCTCCACCGCCGCCGAAACCGCCCGCGCCGCCGGCCGAATAGCCGAGTCATAAAGCGCGAGCCGTGCTGTCGCGCGGCTCACCGGGATGACGCGTGCCTATGGCCTGCGATTAAACCAGCCGGCTCTTCTTCATCGCCGCCGCCACGAAAGACGTGAACAGCGGATGCGGCTCCAAAGGCCGCGACTTCAGCTCGGGATGGAACTGGACGCCGATGAACCAGGGATGGTCCGGGATCTCCATGATCTCCGGCAGCTTGCCGTCCGGCGACCAGCCCGACACCTGCATCCCATACTGGGAAAGCCGCTGGGCATAGTCGGTGTTCACCTCATAGCGGTGGCGGTGGCGCTCGCTGATCTCGGTCGCGCCATAGACATCGGCCACCCGCGATCCGGGCGTCAGCACCGCAGGGTACGCGCCCAGCCGCATGGTGCCGCCCATGTCGCCATCGGCGGCGCGCGTCTCCACCCGGTTGTCCTTCACCCATTCGGTCATCAGGCCGATGACGGGATGCCTGGGCTGGCCGATCTCGGTGGTGCCCGCCCCATCCAGCCCCGCCATGTCGCGCGCCGCCTCGATCACCGCCATGTGCAGGCCATAGCAGATGCCGAAAAAGGGAATCTTCCGTTCGCGCGCGAACTTCACCGCGCCGATCTTGCCTTCGGTGCCGCGCTCGCCGAAGCCGCCGGGCACCAGGATGCCGTCCACCTTCTCCAGGAAAGCCGCGGCGTCGTCGCGCTCGAAGATTTCGCTGTCGATCCAGTCCAGATGCACCTTGACGTTGTTGGCCAGGCCGCCATGCGCCAGCGCCTCGGACAGCGACTTGTAGCTGTCCTTGACCTGCATGTACTTGCCCACCACGGCGATGCGCACCTCCCCTTCCGGGTTCTTCACCCGGTGGACGACATCCTCCCAGCGCGAGAGGTCGGGCGGCGGCGCATTGTCCAGCCCGAACACGCGCAGGAGCTGTGTGTCCAGCCCCACCTCGTGATAGGCGATGGGCGCGCGATAGATGGTGTCCAGGTCCAGCGCCGGGATCACCCGCTCCGCCGGCAGGTTGCAGAACAGGCCGATCTTGCGGCGCTCCTCGTCCGGCAGGGGATGGCTGGAGCGGCACAGAAGAATGTCGGGCTGGATGCCGATGGCGCGCAATTCCTTGACGCTGTGCTGGGTGGGCTTGGTCTTGAGCTCGCCCGCCGCCTCGATGAAGGGCACCAGCGTCAGATGGATGAAGGCGGTCTGGCCGCGGCCCAGGTCATTGTGCAACTGGCGGATGGCCTCGAAGAAGGGCAGGCCCTCGATGTCGCCCACCGTGCCGCCGATCTCGACCAGGAGGAAATCGAGCCCGTCCGTGTCGGCCAGCACGAATTCCTTGATCATGTCGGTGACGTGCGGGATCACCTGCACGGTGCGGCCCAGATAGCCGCCCTTGCGCTCCTTCTCGATCACCTGCTGGTAGATGCGGCCCGAGGTGATGTTGTCGGACTTGCGCGCCGACACGCCGGTGAAGCGCTCGTAATGGCCCAGGTCCAGGTCGGTCTCCGCCCCGTCGTCGGTGACATAGACCTCGCCATGCTGGAACGGGCTCATCGTGCCCGGATCCACATTCAGATAGGGATCGAGTTTCCTGAGACGGACTTTGTAACCGCGCGCCTGAAGCAGCGCGCCGAGAGCGGCGGACGCAAGACCTTTTCCGAGGGAAGAGACCACGCCGCCGGTGATGAAGATCAACCGGGCCATGGGAGGCCAACATCATGAAAAGCCGTGCGCCGCGCAAGCGATAATTTGCGCGCGGCCCGGCAAAAAGTGTGGAGCGGTTTTCGCCGTGTCCTGCGCTATTGCGGCGCGGGGACCGAAGGAACGCCGGGTGCGGGCGCGGGGGCCGGCGCGGCCGGGGCGGGCTGATTGAGCAGGATCGAGCCCGACGATTCGGGACGGCCCTGGAGCGCCAGGATGTTCAGGCCGATGCAGATGCCGAAGAACAGGAAGGCCGTGATCGCCGTGGCGCGGGTCAGCGTGTCGGCGGCGCCGCGCGGGCTGAACAGGTTGCCGCCGCCACCCCCGCCGATGCCCAGCGCGCCGCCTTCCGAGCGCTGCAGCAGCACCAGGACGATCAGGGCGATCGCGACGATGAGTTCGGCGACAAGAAGCACGGTCTGCATGGAACTGTTCCGCTACGGGAAAGGAAGCGCGGGGTGTACTGCATCAAGGGCGAAAGGAAAAGCCTCCCGCCCCGGAAAAGCCCCAAATATTTCAGGGATTTCAGGTTGGGGGCGGCGGAAAAGGGATTAGAATCCGGGTTGCCTGGAGGGGCATGGCATCTGGGAATCCCGGGAGTCTTCCCCATGGCCTGCCTGCGCCTTCTGCTTATCAGCATCAGCCTGGGTCTTGCGGCCGCCACCGGCCTTCTGGCCGCGCCCGCCCCCGCCCGTCCGGCCGCCATCGCCCTGGCCGACCGCATCGGCTGGGGCGGCGGCCCGCCCGTTTCCGATCCCGCCCGTTATCTGAAGGCGCAGCTCGATCCCGGCGCCGATGACGGCCTGCCGCCCGAAGTCCGCGCCGAGATCGCGGCGATGCCGATCAGCCGCATGAGCCTGGCGGAGATCGCGGCCGACATCGCCCAGGCCCGCGCGGCGATCCAGGCGCAGAGCCCGATGCAGCCCGCCCCCACCGCGCCCGCCCCGGCGAACGCGCCGCAGAATGAAGAGGCCCGGCGCGAGTATCGCCGCAAGCTGCAGGACTATGGCCGCCAGGCCCAGACGCGCGCCCTGCTGCGCGCGATCCATTCGCGCAACCAGTTGCAGGAGACGCTGGTCTGGTTCTGGTTCAACCACTTCAATGTCAGCCAGCGCAAGGGCGTGATCGCCGCCATGGTGGGCGATTATGAGGAGAACGCCATCCGCCCGCATGTGCTGGGCAAATTCCGCGACCTGCTCACCGCCACCGCCTTCCATCCGGCGATGCTGCAATATCTCGACAACCAGCAGAACGCGGTGGGCAAGATCAACGAGAACTTCGCCCGCGAGATCATGGAGCTGCACACCATGGGCGTCGGCTCCGGCTACAGCCAGAAGGATGTGCAGGAGCTGGCGCGCATCCTCACCGGCGTGGGCGTGAATTTCGGGGCGCAGGCGCGGCCGCGCGCGGTACGGCAAGGTGCGGCGGCGGGCGGCGGCATCGCCTTCAATCCGCGCCGCCATGATTTCGGCGACAAGCAGTTCCTGGGCCAGACCATCAAGGGCACGGGCGCGCAGGAAGCGGAACAGGCGCTGCTGATCCTCAGCCGCCAGCCTGCCACGGCGCGCTTCATCTCGCGCAAGCTGGCGCAGTTCTATTGCTGCGACGCGCCGCCGGAGCGGCTGGTGGCGGCGATGGCCGCGACCTTCCGCAGGACCGACGGCGACATCCGCGCCGTGCTGACCACGCTGTTCACGGCGCCGGACTTCACCGCCGCGCCGGGGACCAAGTTCAAGGACCCGATGCATTATGCGCTTTCGGCGGTGCGCGCCGCCTATGGCGAGACGCCGGTCCTGAACGTTGCGCCCATCCTCAACTGGCTGCAGCGCATGGGCCAGCCGTTCTATGGCCGCGAGACGCCCGACGGCTATCCCCTCACCGCCGAGGCCTGGAACGGCCCCGGCGCGATGGAGATGCGGTTCGAGATCGCGGGCCTGGTGGGCGCGGGCCGCCCCAGCCTGCTTCAGCCCGAAGCGCAGCCGCCGCAGGGCGGGCGCGGCGCGCGGCTCCAGCCGCCCGACCTGCGCGGCTCGCCTTATGTCCAGGCGCTGCTGCCGCATCTGGCGGCCACCACCGCCGATGCGCTCGCCAAGGCGAGGTCGCCCGCCGACTGGAACATGCTGTTCCTGTCCGCCCCCGAATTCATGTACCGCTGAAGAGGTCACGATGGACCGCCGCACGCTTCTCAAATCCGCTTTCTATACAGCGCCGCTCTTCACGGCGGGGCGGCTCTTCGCCCTGCCCGCCGAAAGCGCGCCGCGCCTTCTGGTCCTGTTCCTGCGCGGCGCCTATGACGCCGCCAATATCGTGGTGCCGGTCGGCAGCGACTTCTATCTCGCCGCGCGGCCCAACATCGCCGTGCCGAAGGAGAAGACGCTGGCGCTGGATGGCGACTGGGGCCTGCATCCGGCGCTGGCGGAGTCGATCTATCCGCTGTGGCAGCAGAAGCAGATCGCCTTCGTGCCCTTCGCGGGGCCCGACGATCTCAGCCGCAGCCATTTCCAGACCCAGGACACGATCGAGCTGGGCCAGCCGGTAGGCGGCAGCCGCAACTACCGCTCCGGCTTTCTCAGCCGCCTGGCGCAGGCGGTGGCGGGCGAGACGCCCATCGCCTTTACCAGCCAGTTGCCGCTCTGTTTCCGCGGCGGCGATCCGGTGCCCAACATCGCGCTGGAGCAGGCGGCGCGGCCGAGCCTGGCGGGGCGCAACGCCGAACTGATCCAGGCCATGTATCAGGGCCAGGAGCTGGCGCCCGCCGTGGCCGAAGGCTTCGCCGTGCGCGCCCAGGTCTATGAGGCCATCAGCCAGGAGATGCAGGCCGCCAACCGCGATGCCGTCTCCCCGCGCGGCTTCGAGCTGGCGGCGCAGCGCATCGGCCTCCTGATGCGCGAGCGCTACAATCTGGGCTTTGTCGATGTCGGCGGCTGGGACACGCATGTGAACCAGGGCGGTGTCGAGGGCTATCTGCCGAACCGCATCGGCGAATTGGGGCGCGGGCTGAAGCTGCTGGCCGAGACGCTGGGGCCGCGCTGGAACGAAACCGTCGTCATCGTGGTCAGTGAGTTCGGCCGCACCTTCCGCGAGAATGGCAATCGCGGCACTGACCATGGCCATGGCAGCACCTATTGGGTGCTGGGCGGCGGGGTGAAGGGCGGGCGCATCGCGGGCCGCCAGGCGCCAGTGACGGAGGCGTCGCTGCACCAGGATCGCGACTGGCCGGTGCTGAACGATTATCGCGGCCTGATCGGCGGCATCCTCAGGCGCGGCTATGGTCTCAGCGAGACGCAGTTGCAGACGGTCTTCCCATCCGTGCCGGCGCAGGATCTGGCGCTGGTCTAGGGCATCCCTAGATTGCGACCGCCTGGGGCTGGTTGCGGGTGCGGATCGTCGCCACGGTGGCGTCGATCTCGGCGAGCTGGTCGGCGGAGGACATCTCGGGGTGGAAGACCTGGTGCAGGCTGAGCGCCGCATGCCCCAGCAGGTGCATGGAGGCGTTGCGGTCCACATTGAGGTGGAGCCCCTCGGCGGCGGCCAGGATCGAGTCGCACCATTCCAGCGCGGCGGCCGTCTCCGTCTCGCGGCTGCGCCGCTCGATGGAGCGCACCAGTTCGCAGAGCCGCTCCAGTTCCGGCGGCGGGCCCTTGCCGGGCATGGTTTCCTGCATCAGCCGCCACAGGATGCAGACCTGGAAGGCGTCGCGGCGCAGCTTTTCGGAAGAGAGCTTCTCGCGCGCCGTCTTCAGCTCCGCGTCCAGCTTGCGGGCGATGGCCTCGGCGCTCAGCCGGTCCTTGGCCTTCATCTTCAGCGAATTGGGCGGGGCGAAGAGCTCGGCATTGGAGGGGCGGCTTTCATCCTTGCGGCGGTCGGGACCGACATAGTCGGTGGTGATGACGAAGCCCTTGCGGCGCTCGATATGGGCCTCGATGCGCTGGCCCAGAAGCGCGGTCGAGAAGGGGCGCAGCAGAAGATCGTCCGCGCCCGAGGAGACCACGCGGTTGATCAGGCCCGCGCTCTTCTCCCAGGCGGTGACGATGATGACGATGAAGGGATTGTGCCCCGCCCCGCCCTGGCGCATCTGCTGGATAGCGGCGCACAGTTCCTCGGCCGCGCCCTGCGCCTCGCACAGGGCGATGTCGGGCGGGTTCTTCTGGATCGCCTCGAGAAAGGCGTCGAGGGTGGAGACGGTTTCGGTGCGGCGGAATCCCAGCGCGTACAGGGCGGCGCGCGTCGCGGTGCGGTTGGCCGGCACCGGATCGTAAATAAGCGCATCCACGGAATCGAAGGACAGACGCCCCATGAACCCCACGCAACCTTTCTGGTTTGCCGCGAAGAATGCGGTTCGGTCCGTTAAGGAAGGGTCAGGAGGTGTGGTTAACGGGCCATTGTGCCGATCGCCCGCCCGCCTTCCACGCATGCGCCAAGCGCATGACGAAAGCCTCCGCGAAGCGGCATGCGCCGGGAGCGGCAGGCATCACGTCATTTCGGCGACGCGGCAATGATCGCCATGAAGTCGGCGGCCTTGAGGCTGGCGCCGCCCACCAGCGCCCCGCCCACCTCCGGCACGGCGAGGATCGCGGCGGCGTTGTCCGGCTTCACCGAGCCGCCATACTGGATCAGGATGTTCCTGCCCGCCTCGCCGCACTGCTTCACCAGAGAGGCGCGCAGATGCGCATGCATGGCGGCGATGTCGTCCAGGCTGGCGGTCCTGCCGGTGCCGATGGCCCAGACCGGCTCATAGGCCAGCACCGTGTTCGCCGCGCCGGCGCCTTCGGGCACGCTGCCCTTGATCTGCGCCTCGCACACGGTATTGGCCCGGCCCGCCTCGCGCTCGGCCAGCGTCTCGCCGATGCAGATGATGGCGGTGAGGCCCGCGCGCCAGGCCGCCCTGGCCTTGGCTGCGACGATGGCGTCGGTCTCGGCATGATACTGGCGGCGCTCGGAATGGCCGACGATCACATGGGATGCGCCCGCCGCCTTCAGCATCTCGGCGCTGATGTCGCCGGTGAAGGCGCCCGACGGCTCGGCATGACAGTCCTGCCCGCCCAGCGCGAAGGCGCCCTTGGCCGCCCAGGCCGCCTGGGCCAGCAGCGTCGCGGGGGGGCAGACCAGAACGTCGCAGGCGGCGGGCGCGGCGGCCAGCGCCGTCTTCAGTTCGCCCAGCACGGCCAGCCCGGCCTCGCCCGCCCCGTTCATCTTCCAGTTTCCCGCCACCAGCGCGCGCATTTTCCGTCCCCTTGTGCAACGTTTTCCGTCTTCTAGCCTGCTCCGCGGCTTGCCGGAAGCACGCCCCCTCCCTATCATCCGCGGCCTTTTATCCGCCGCAGGATTTTCCCGATGATTCAATGGATGCACAGCCTTTCCAAGTCGTTCCTCGCCACGCTCCTGATGGGCGTCCTGGCGCTGAGCTTCGTGGTCTGGGGCGTGGGCGACATCTTCACCGGGGCGACCCGCACGGCGGTGGCCACCGTGGGCGGCGTCAATATCGAGAGCCAGGATTTCCAGCGCACCTACCGCAACTTCCTGCGCCAGCAGGGCCAGCGCCTGGGGATCGAGATCACCCCGGAGATGGCGCGCAGCATGAATCTGGGGCAGACCGCGCTCAGCCAGATGGTGGACCGGGTGGCGCTGGACAATTACGTGGCCGAGCTGGGCGTGACCGCCAGCGACAGCCAGGTGGTGCAGACCATCCGCGACATTGACGGCTTCAAAGGCCCGGGCGGGCAGTTCGACTATATGACCTTCCAGCGCGCGCTGCAGATGGCGGGCTATACCGAGCCGCAATTCACCGCCGAGGTGCGCGCCGACCTCGCCCGCGGCCAGCTCACCGGCGCGGTGGAGAGCTATTTCGGCCTGCCCGGCGAATATTCGCTGGCGCTGTATCTGTATGTGAACGAGAAGCGCGCCGCCGACTATGTGGTGGTGCCCGCCGCGGCGGCGGGCGAGATCGCCTCGCCCGACGAGAAGACCCTGGCCGAATTCGTCAAGGAGAATGCGGCCCGCTTCTCCACCCCCGAATATCGCGATGTGCAGTTCGCCTATGCCACGGCCGCCGACGTGCCGGTGGAGGTTACCGACAAGATGATCGAGGACGAATATGCCGCCCGCAAGGCGACCTATATCGTGCCCGAGCGCCGCGAGCTGTCGCAGCTCGAGTTCAAGAGCGAGGCCGAGGCCCGCGCCGCCCGCGAACGCATCGCATCGGGCACCAGCTTCGAGACGCTGGTGAAGGAGCGCGGCCTCACCCCCGCCGATGTGGCGCTGGGCACCAAGTCGGCGGAGGAGCTGGGCGATCCCGCCGCCGCCAAGGCCGCCTTCGCCGTCGGAGCGAACGAGGTGAGCCAGCCGGTGCAGGGCACCTTCGCCTGGCTGCTGCTCAAGACCGGCAAGATCACGCCCGGCAGCAGCCGCAGCCTGGAGGAGGCCCGCGAGGAGCTGCGCGAATCCGTCCGCACCCAGTTGGTCGCCCAGCGCATGGACGAGCTGCTCAACGCCTATGAGGAGGCACGCAACAAGGGCCTGGACCTCGCCGCCGCCGCGGCGGCCGCCAAGCTGAAATTCGCGCGCATCCCGGCGCTGGACAGCCGCGGCAACGCGCCCGCCGGCGAGCCCGCCGCGGGCCTGCCCGCCGATCCCGAATTCCTCAGCGCCGTCTTCAGCGCCGATGTCGGCGCCGACAACGACCCGATCTCGGCCAAGAGCGGCTCGGTCTATGTCGTGCGCGTCAACGGCTCCACCCCGCCCAAGCTGAAGCCCCTGGCCGAGGTGCGCGCCGAGGCCGAGGCGCAATGGATCGCCCGCAGGCGCGGCGAGCTCCTTGCCACCCGCGTCAAGGCGCTGACCGACCAGGCGGTGAAGGAGAAGTCGCTGACCGGCATCGCCGCGGCGCTGGGCGCCGGCGTGCGCAAGAGCCCGGCCCTGGCGCGCGACACCAACACGCCGGACATCTCCAGCGCCATTGTCGGGCGGCTGTTCGAGGCCAGGCCCGGCGCCATCGTTTCGGCCCCGCATGGCGACGGCTACATCATCGCCCAGCTCACCGGCATCGCCCATCCCAAGCCGCGCCCGGACGACAAGGACTTCCCGGCCCAGGCGCAGGCCCTGGCGGCGGGTGTGGCGGCCGACATCTCCATCGCCATGGCCGCCTCGGCGCGCGACGCGCAGAAGGCGACGGTGAACCAGCAGAACCTCAACACCGTTCTGGGCAGCGAGCAGTGACGGATTTCGACAGCTTCGCCCGCGCCTATGGCGAAGGGCGGGCGCAGTTGCTGCACACGCGCCTGGTCGCCGACCTGGAGACGCCGGTCTCGGCCTATCTCAAGCTGGCGGCGGCGGCGGACGGCGCAACCCGCGAGAACAGCTTCCTTCTGGAAAGCGTGCAGGGGGGCGAGGCGCGCGGGCGCTATTCCATCATCGGCCTCAAGCCCGACCTGATCTGGCGCTGTCAGGGCGACAGGGCCGAGATCAACCGGGGCGCCCTCACCGGCGGCGGCTTCGTGCCGGAGACCGCCAGGCCGCTCAAGTCCCTGCGCGCCCTGGTGCGCGAGACCCGCATGACATTGCCGCAGGGCATCCCGCCCATGGCGGCGGGCCTGTTCGGCTATCTGGGCTATGACATGGCGCGGCAGGTGGAGCATCTGCCCAATCCGCCGCCCGATACACTGGGCCTGCCCGACGCCATCCTGCTGCGCCCCACCATCGTCGCCATCTTCGACACGGTGAAGGACGAGATCATCATCGCCACGCCGGTCTGGCCCGATGCGGCGGTGACGGCGAAGGCGGCCTATGCGCGCGCGCAAGAGAGGCTCGACGCGGCGGTGGCGGACCTGGAGCGCCCGGCCCCGCCCGCGCTGCCCGCGCCGGACGACCTGCCCGCCAACGTCCCCATCCAGTCCAACATGACGCGGGAAGAGTTCTATGACGTGGTGGCGCGGGCCAAGGAATATATCGCCGCCGGCGACGTCTTCCAGGTGGTGCCGTCGCAGCGCTTCCACCGTCCCTTCGCGCTGCCGCCATTCGCGCTCTATCGCGCGCTGAGGCGGCTGAACCCGTCGCCTTTCCTTTATTACCTCTCCATGCCGGGCTTCCAGATCGCGGGCTCCAGCCCCGAAGTGCTGGTGCGGCTGCGCGGCGGGAAAGTGACCATCCGCCCCATCGCGGGGACGCGCCCGCGCGGCGCCACGCCCGAGGAAGACAAGGCGCTGGCCGAGGAATTGCTGGCCGATCCCAAGGAGCGGGCCGAGCATCTGATGCTGGTGGATCTGGGCCGCAACGATGTCGGCCGCGTGGCGAAGACCGGCGCGGTGAAGGTGACGGACAGCTTCTTCATCGAACGCTACAGCCATGTGATGCACATCGTCTCCAATGTCGAGGGCGACATCCGCGAGGGGCTGGACGCGATGGATGCGCTGGCGGCGGGGCTTCCGGCGGGCACGCTGACGGGCGCGCCCAAGATCCGCGCCATGGAGATCATCGACGAGTTCGAGAAGGAAAAGCGCGGCGCGGCCTATGCGGGGGCGATCGGCTATTTCGCCGCCGACGGCTCGATGGATACCTGCATCGTGCTGCGCACCGCCCTGGTGAAGGACGGGGTGATGTATGCGCAGGCGGGCGCGGGCATCGTCGCCGACAGCGTGCCGGAGTCCGAATATCAGGAGACGGTGAACAAGGCCCGCGCCCTGTTCGCCGCCGCCGAGGAAGCGGTGCGCTTCGCCAGCCAGGCGAAAAAGGGGCAGTGACGGCCCGGTCATCCGCGCCTCATAGCGCCTTGCCGTTCGCCACTTGCTCTCCTGTCATGGCCCGCGAATGCGGGCCATGACACGGGGAGTTACCAGCCATCCTGGCGATCTAGCGCGCCGCCAGCGCCCTGGCGCGCGCATCCTTCGCCGTCATCGCCTCTTCCAGCGTCACCAGGGTGACGCCGTGATCCTCCTTGAGCCATTCCGCAACCAGCCGCAGCGTCACCGCATGGGGATGGCCGATGGCGATGGCGGCGCCCTGCCGTTTCGCCGCCGCCGCCAGGGCCGCAAGCTGCCCCGCCACCGCCGCCTCGCTCTGGTCATCGTCCAGGAAGATGTCGCGCCCGCCCGCTGTGATCCCCGCCGCCCGCGCCATGGCTTCGGCGCGTGAAGCGGGCGAGGTCCTGGAATCGAGGAAGAACAGTCCCCGCGCCTTCGCCGCCGCCATCACCGGGGCCAGCGCCGCCGCATCCGCCGTGAAGCGGCTGCCTTCATGGTTGTTGAGGCCCGCCGCGCCCGGTACCCGGTCCAGCGACCAGTTGAGGCGGCGCGCGATCTCATCCGCGTCCATGCCCACGCCCAGCAGCATGGGCGCGGGCCGCGTCTCGCGCAGCGCCTGCATCGGCACATGGGCGAGCACGGTGCGGCCCTCGTCATGCGCCCGTGCGGCGAAGGCGGGCGTCATCTCGGCATACGGCAGAAAGGCCAGCGCCACTTGTCTGGGCAGCCGCATCGCCTTTTCCGTGCCCGCGATGTCCGCCCCCAGATCGTCAATGACGATGGCGATCACGGGCCTTTGGAGCGCCGCATCACCCCGCGCCGTCAACCAGCCGGGAAAGGGATTGACGCTGACCGGATAAAGAAGCTGCGGCGCATGGCGGCCCGGCGTGAAGCCGGGCAACGCCAGCCGCGCCTCCCCGGCGCGGGGCGGCGGCGCGTCGGCATGCGCCGGGGCCATCAGGCCCGGCGTCACCGCCCCGGCCAGGCGCGGCAGCCCGGCCAGCGCCGCCTCGCCCCCGGTCCAGAGCGCGAACGCCGCCAGCGCGGCGAACGCAAGCTCGCGCGCACGGTCCCGCAGCAGGCGAATCACCGGCCCCATGGGCGGATTCTACCCCAGCCCTTCCCCTGCCCGCGGCGAAGCGGCTACATCCCGCCTCATGCCCAGCTTCGTCTATGTCCTGGCCTGCCGGAATCCCGACGGGCGCATCGTCACTTATGTGGGCTGGACATTGGACCTCGACCGCCGCCTGGCCGAGCATAATGGCGGCCTCAAAGGCGCGCGATCGACGCGCGGGCGGGCCTGGGCGCTGGTCTATGCGGAAAAGCACCGCACCCGCACCCGCGCCATGGCGCGCGAATATGCGCTGAAGCAGGACCGCGCCTTCCGCGCCTTGCTGCGGCAGGGTCTTTGAACCGGATCGCAGGTCCGGTGTTGCGTCAGATATGCGGCGGCGTGTGGGTGGAGAGGAACTGACCGATGCGCTCCAGCGCGCGGGTGATGTTCTCCGCCGAATTGGCGTAGGAGACGCGCATATAGCCTTCGCCCAGGATGCCGAAATCGGGGCCGCCCACCATCGCCACGCCCACCTCTTCCAGGACGGCGTTGGCCAGCTTCTTGGCCTTCCAGCCGGTCCTGGTCACGTTGGGGAAGGCATAAAAGGCGCCCTTGGGCAGGATGCAGGAGACGCCCGGCAGGCCGTTCAGCCCTTCCACGACCAGCTTCCGGCGCTTGTCGAACTCGCGCACCATATAGTCCACGCAGTCCTGCGGCCCGGTCAGGGCGGCGATGCCGGCATATTGCGTCGGCGCATTGACGCAGGAATGGAAATTCACCGCCAGCTTGCGCGCCAGGTCGTAGAGCTTGGACGGGAAAATGGCATAGCCCAGCCGCCAGCCGGTCATGGCATAGGTCTTGGACCAGCCATTGAGGATGATCAGCCGGTCGCGGATCTCAGGGTAAGAGAGCAGCGTCACATGCTTCTCGCCGTCATAGAGGATGCGGTCGTAGATCTCGTCGGAGAGGATGGCGACGTCCGGCCACTTCTCCAGCCCCTTCACCAGCTTGTCGAACTCCTCCTTCGGCACCACGCCGCCGGTGGGATTGGCGGGCGAGTTGAGGATGATCAGGCGCGTGCGCGGTGTGATCAGCGACAGCGTCTCCTCCGCCGAGAAGGCGAAGCCATAGCCCTCGCGAATCGGGATCGGCACGGGCGTGGCGCCGGTGAACTCGATCATCGAGCGGTAGATGGGAAAGCCCGGATCGGGATACATGATCTCGGCCCCCGGCTCGCCGAACATGATGATGGTCATGTACATGGTGGGCTTGCCGCCCGGCATGATCATCACGCTGTCGGGCGAGACCTCCACCGCGTAACGCTTGTGCAGATCGGCGGCCACCGCCTCGCGCAGCGGCGGGATGCCGGTGGCGGCGGTGTAGCCGTGATGGCCGTCGCGGATCGCCTTGATCGCCGCTTCGGCGATATGGTCGGCGGTGCGGAAGTCCGGCTGGCCGATGCCAAGGCTGATGATGTCGCGGCCCTGCGCCGCCAGCGCATTGGCGCGCGCCAGCACGGCGAAGGCGTTCTCCTCGCCCAGATGGTCGAAGGCCGGGACAGTTTTCAGCATGGAGATTCCGAGGTGGGCGGGTTTTGAAGGCCCTCCTATATCCTTTCGGTTCCGGCGGCACCAGCGCCCGCCTGGCGTCAAATCGCCACGAATCGGCGTTCCTTCTCAAAGGTTTGCAGGCTGGCTTGGGGCCGTCTGTCCGCCCCCGCCTGACCCTAACGTGCACGTAATGGTTGCGCCGTCCGGCGGCGCGCGTCATGAAAAGCGGAGGTTCGCTGCGCGCCTGCCATGGGTCCGGTTCACGTCATCAGCCTGGAACGCACGCCGGAGCGGCGCGCCGCCTTCGCCCGCCGCAATCCCCATCTCGACTATATCTTCTTCGATGCGGTGGACGGCGCCGCCCTGACGGCCGAGGCGGTGGCGGCGAGCGGCCTCTTCCGGCCGGGCCTTTCCTATACCCGCGGCGCCTATGGCGTGGCGCTGTCGCATCATGCGCTGTGGCAGAAGGCGGTCGCGCAAGGCGAGCCGCTGACCGTGGCGGAAGACGACGCCATCTTCCGCGAGGATTTCGCCGCCGCGCAGGCCGAGCTGCTCGCGGGGCTGCAACCGGGCTGGGACATGGTGCTGTGGGGCTGGAACTTCGACTCGGTGCTGGCGCTGCGGGTGCTGCCGGGCGTGCCCGCCGCCATGGCCTTCGACCAGAAGGCGCTGCTGGCCGCTCTGCCCGGCTTTCCCTTCACTGCGGCGCGGCCGCAGGCCTTCCGCCTGGACATCGCCTTCGGCCTGCCCGCCTATACCATCAGCCCCGGCGGGGCGAAGAAGATCGCCGCGCGCTGCTTCCCGCTCGCCGACTTCACCATGAGCGTGCCGATCCTGCCCCAGCCGGTGCGCAATGAAGGGCTGGATACCGCCCTGTCGCAGGTCTATCCCTCGACCGACAGCTATGTGGCGTTTCCGCCGCTCGCCATCTCGCCCAACGACCGCGCCGCCAGCACGATCCAGAACGGGCAGTATCTGCGCTAGCACGCAGGAGCCACCGGATTCCCGCTTTTCGCGGGAATGACAGGAGAGGCCGCGCTACTCCGCGGCGATCCGGTTGCGGCGGTCGAACTGCGACCAGACGCCCTCCTCGCCGTCCCAGGAGCCGCGCGTCGCGCCCTTGGAATATTCGGTGGCGCGCTGCTCGAAGAAGTTGGCGTGCTCGACGCCGTTGAGGATTTCGACCAGCCAGGGCAGCGGATGCGCTCTGACCTGGCGATAGCCGTTGACGACGTCGCCCTCGAAATTGCCGAAGACGGGCGTGAGCTTGAGTTGGGTCAGGCGCCAGTCGGCGATGTAGCGCACATAGGCCTTGATGTCCTCGGCCTTCATGCCTTCGATCTCGCCCAAACCGAAGGCCAGGTCCACGAAGCCCTCCTCCAGGCCCACCATGGTCTTGGCCACGTCGGTGATGTCGTCGCGCACCGACTTGGTGACGGCGCCGGTCTCCTCGTTCCAGGCGTGATAGAGCTTGGTGATGCCCTCGCAATGCAGGCTTTCGTCGCGCACCGACCAGGAGACGATCTGGCCCATGCCGTTCATCTTGTTGTGGCGCGGGAAGTTCAGCAGCATGGCGAAGCTGGCGAACAGCGCCATGCCTTCGGTGAAGGCGCCGAACATGGCCAGCGTCCGCGCCACGTCGGCGCAGGTCCTGGTGCCGAACGTGTGCATGTAATCGGCCTTGGCGCGCATGGCGTCATAGTCGCGGAAGGCCTCGAACTCGGCCTTGGGCATGCCCAGCGTCTTGAGCAGCAGCGCATAGGCGTCGATATGCACCGTCTCCATGTTGGAGAAGGCGGCCATCATCATCTGCACTTCCAGGGGCTGGAAGATGGGGATGTAGCGCTTGAGGTAATTGTCGCCCACCTCCACGTCCGACTGTGTGAAGAAGCGGAAGATCTGAGTGAGCAGGCCCTTCTCGGCCGGGCTCAGGCGGCCGGACTGCCAGTCCTTGATGTCCGCGCCCAGCGGCACTTCCTCGCCCATCCAGTGGGTCTGCTGCTGCCGCTTCCAGCATTCATAGGCCCAGGGATAGCGCTCCACGTCATAGGTGCCGGTGGAGGTGAGCAGCCCCACCTTGCCGGTACCGATGAGTTCACGCGGATCGACATTGCCAAAGTCGCTCCGGCTCACGCCTTCGCTCTTACCAAAATTCACTGACATGCGAGGCACTCTTCATAGTCGGTCTTCTGCGCCGCGACGGGACCCTTGGCCTTCTTCTCGAGCTGGCCCGCGAAGCCGGCGCGGCTGATGGACTTGGAGCGGCAGTAATAAAGACTCTTGATGCCCTTCTCCCACGCCGTCCAGTGCAGCATGTGCAGGTCCCACTTGTCGATATCGGCGGGCAGGAACAGGTTGAGCGACTGGCTCTGGCAGATATAGGGCGTGCGGTCGGCGGCCAGCTCGACGATCCAGCGCTGGTCGATCTCGAAGGCGGTGCGGAACACGGCCTTCTCGTCCTCGGACAGGAAATCCAGATGCTGCACCGAGCCTTCATGCTCGACGATGGACTGCCACACCGCGTCGGTGTTTTGGCCCTTCTCCTCCAAGAGGTCCTGCAGATAGCGGTTGCGCACCGAGAAGGCGCCCGACAGCGTCTTGTGGGTATAGACATTGGCCGGGATCGGCTCGACGCAGGCCGAGGTGCCGCCGCAGATGATGGAGATGGAGGCGGTGGGCGCGATCGCCAGCTTGTGGCTGAAACGCGCCTTCATGCCGCGCTCCTCCGCGTCGGGGCAGGCGCCGCGCTCGACCGCGAGATTGTAGGACGCCGCATCGGCCTCGCGGCGGATCTTCTTGAAGATGCGCAGGTTCCAGCTTTTCGCCATGGCGCTTTCCATGGGAATGCCCTTGGCCTGCAGGAAGGAATGGAAGCCCATCACGCCAAGGCCCACCGAACGCTCGCGCAGCGCCGAGTATTTGGCGCGGGACATGCTGTCGGGCGCGGTCTCGATGAAGCTGGTCAGCACATTGTCGAGCATGCGCAGCACGTCCTCGACGAGCCCTTCTTCCTCGCCCCACTGGTCCCAGGTCTCGATATTGAGCGAGGAGAGGCAGCAGACCGCGGTGCGCTCCTTGCCGTCATGGTCGGCGCCCGTCGGCAGGGTGATCTCGGAACAGAGGTTGGAGGTGTTGACCTTGAGGCCCAGCTCCTTCTGGTGCTTGGGCAGGGCGCGGTTCACATGGTCGATGTTGAGGATATAGGGCTCGCCGGTCTGAAGCCGCGTCTCCAGGATGCGCTGCCAGAGCTGGCGGGCATTGACCTGGCGCAGCACCGCGCCGGTCTTGGGCGACTTGAGACCGAACATCCGGTTGTCGCGGACGCATTCCATGAACTCGTCGGTGATGTTGATGCCGTGATGCAGGTTGAGGCCCTTGCGGTTGAAATCGCCCGAGGGCTTGCGGATTTCCAGGAACTCCTCGATCTCAGGGTGGGAGATGTCGAGATAGACCGCCGCCGAGCCGCGCCGCAGCGAACCCTGCGAAATGGCCAGGGTCAGCCCGTCCATCACATGGATGAAGGGCACGATGCCGCTGGTCTGGCCGCTCTTCACCTTCTCGCCGATGGAGCGGACCTTGCCCCAATAGGTGCCGATGCCGCCGCCATTGGAGGCCAGCCAGACATTCTCGTTCCAGGTGCCGACGATGCCTTCCAGCGAATCCGGCACATCGTTGAGGAAGCAGGAGATGGGCAGGCCCCGCCCCGCCCCGCCATTGGAGAGGATCGGGGTGGCGGGCATGAACCAGAGACGGCTCATGGCGTCATAGAGGCGCTGGGCATGGGCGATGTCGTCGGCATAGGCGCAGGCGACGCGCGCGAACATGTCCTGGAAGGACTCGCCTTCCAGCAGATAGCGGTCCTGGAGCGTGGCCTTGCCGAAGGGCGTCAGCAGCGCGTCGCGCGAACGGTCCAGCGTGAGGTCCGAGGGCTTGGGGCGCGGCGCCAGCGGATAGGGCAAAGGCGGGGTGGGCGCGTCGTGGAACAGGTCGTGGGCGGCCTGCGGCGCGGCCTCCGGCTTGGGCTCGGCGGTCTCCACGGTGCGGGTGATGACGACGCTGCGCTCCAGCACCCGCTCGGCGGGCGTGGCCCTGCCTTCGACGAGCTGACCGTTGGAATCGAAATCGCCGTAGACTTTTCCCAATGCCGACATGCGCGCCGCCCCCAAAAATCCATCCTGACAGGGGGCAGAAAGGCACCGGCCGAACCGCAAAGGCGGACTCACCGGGGGTGCTTTCTAGCCCCTAAATGTGACACCGGCGCTAACGACCGGGCCTATATCTGGTAGCGATTTGGCGAGTCCGTCAAGCCGACTTTTTTATCCCCAGGGCTTATTTTTCGCTTGGGGACAAAAGCGTTAACGCCAGCGAATCTCCCTTGCCGCTCAGATGGGAACGCACGCCGAAGACTTTGTGGATAAGTTCCTCTGTGAGCAGCTCCGTGTCCGCGACCAGCCGCCCATCCACAAGCGCGAGGATGCGCGTGGCATGGCGCCCCGCCAGCGTCAGATCGTGCAGGCTGGCCACCACCAGCTTGCCGCGCTTCGCCTCCTGCGACAGCAGGCGCATCATCGCCATGGCGTGTCCGGGATCGAGGCCCGCGATCGGCTCGTCCACGATCAGCAGGGCCGGATCGCCGACAATGGCGCGCGCCAGCATGGCGCGGGCGAATTCGCCGCCCGACAGCGTGGTGGCGGGCTGGTCGCGCCGCTCGACCAGATCGGTCGCCGCCAGCGCCGATCCCACGGCGGCCACCAGATCCCCCGGCAGCGGCCCCAGGGCGGGCAGATAGGGCGTCAGGCCCAGCGCCACCAGCCGCTTCACCGGCAACGGCCATTCCAGCCGGGGATTTTGCGGCAGATAGGCCCGCCGCCGCGCCAGTTCGGCCGCCGGAATGGCGCGGACGGCATGGGCGTCCAGCATCACCTTGCCCGCATCGGGCCTGGTCAGCCCCGCCAGCGCCGCCAGCAGGGTGGACTTGCCCGCGCCATTGGGGCCGATCACCGCCACGAACTCGCCCGCATGCAACTGGACGGTGACATCCGCCAGCACCGCCCGCTGCCCACGCCGCACCGTGAGGTTTTCCGCCGCCAGCAGGGTCATGGCCCGCTCTTCCTCATGGTGACGTCCTCTTGATGCGCAGCACCAGCCAGAAGAAGAAGGGCGTGCCCAGAAGGCTGGTGAAGACGCCCAGGCGCAGTTCGGGATTGGTCTGCACCAGCCGCGCGGCGATATCGGAACAGAGCAGCAGCACCGCGCCCGCCAGCGCCGCGGGCAACAGCACCCGGCGCGGCGCATAGTCCACCAGCGGCCGCACCAGATGCGGCGCCACCAGGCCGATGAAGCCGATGGCGCCGGTGACGGAGGTGACCGCCCCCACCGAAAGCGCCACGCCGCCCACCGTCAGCGCCGTCAGCCGGGTCAGGTTGATGCCCAGGCTCTGCGCCTGCGCCTCGCCCAGCGCCAGCGCGTCCAGCCCCTTGCCCGTCAGCGCCATCAGCGCCAGGCCCGCCGCGACGAAGGGCACGATCAGCAGCACCTGGCTCCAGCTCTTGTCGGCCAGCGAGCCCAGCAGCCAGGTCATGATCTCATAGGCCGCATAGGGGTTGGGTGCGAAATTGAGCGCCAGCGCGATGCCCGCCGCCGTCAGGCTGGAGACCGCCGCGCCCGCCAGCACCAGCGAGACGGTGCTGCCGCGCCCCAGCGCGAAGGTAAGCGCGCAGGCGGCCAGCCCCCCGGCCATGCCCATCAACGGTCCCGCCGCGGGCGACAGCGCCGCCACGCCGAAATAGATCGCGATCACCGCCCCCAGCGCCGCGCCCGAGGAGACGCCCAGCAGCGCGGGCTCCGCCAGCGGATTGCGGGTGAAGCCCTGCAAGACCGCGCCCGCCAGTCCCAGCGTGGCGCCTGTCAGCAGCGCCAGTACGCTGCGCGGCAGGCGTATCTCGTAAAGGATCAGCGCCGCCATGCTGCCGGGATCGGACAGGCTGTCGAGCAATGCCTGGGGCGGCAGCCACACCCGCCCCGCCAGCAGCGAAGCGGCGAAGGCCACAATGCCCAGCAGGATCAGGAAAAGTGTCAGCGGCCTCACCGGCGCACCGCTTTCAAAAGGTCGGCCTGCATCTTCCGCGCCGAGGCCGCCACCTGCGGCACGCCGCAGCCATAGAAGGAGGAATAGAAGACGCGCGGGATATGCGCCTTCAGCGCCGGATGCTCATTCTGGTCGGCGCGCAGGGTGGGAAGCCCGGCATAGGTATCGGCGAAGAGCAGCGCCTCCGGCTTTCCCGCCACCAGCGCCTCGACATCATAATAGCCGTCACCGTCGGCAATGCTCTCGGCCCCGGCCGCCGCCAGCATGGCGCCGAACAAGCCGCTCCTCCCCGGCACATAACCGCCATTGCCCCATTCGGCCACGCGGATGGGGCGAAGGGGCCGCGCCTTCGCCATGGCGCGCAGATCTTCCTGCATATGGGCCACCAGCACCTCGCCGCGCGCCTCGGCATGGATGGCCCTGGCCACGGCGCGCGTCACCGCGGCGATCTGGGTGAAATCCTCCGCCAGCGGCACCGCGACGATCCGCGCGCCGCTGCGCTCCAGCATCTGCCGCGTCAGCGCCGGGATGAAGGGCCCGGTCAGCACCATATCGGGCCTGGCCGCCAGCACCTCTTCCGCCGAGCCGCGATTGACGGGAATGCGCGCGGCCTGCGGCCACATCCGCAGCGGCACCGGCTCGCGCGCCATGAAGGTGAGCGAGGCGATGCGCCGCTCCGGCGCCAGCGCCAGCAGCAACTGGTCGGTGCAGACATTCAGGGACATGATGCGTTGGGGTGCCCCCTCCGCCCTTCGCAGCGCGAGCGCTGCTACGGGCACCTCCCCCGCCTGCGCTGACGCGCGCGAGGGAGGCTGGGCATGACCCGGCGTCAAAATGGGAGCGGCGCACAGCACCGCCCCCGCCACAACCGCCTTACAGCTTCGCCTGAACACCGACATAGAAGGCCCGTTCCGGCCCCAGGAATCCGACAGGATTCTCGTAAGCCTCATCGGCCAGATTATCGCCCCGCACGAAAAGCGTGAACCTCTCCGTCGCCTGCCAGCGGGCGGCCAGGTTGACCGTCACATAACCGCCGGTCTTGAGTCGCGGCACCGAAAAGTCGCGGCTGCCGTCGAACCAGGGCCCGACATAGAGCAGCGTGGCGCTGACATCGGCATCGGGCCGGAACTGCCAGCCGCCCGTCAGGCTGGCCTTGTGGGTGGGGCGGCGGACCAATTGCAGGTCCGTCGCCTCGTCCACCGCCTCGGTGAAGGTATAGTCGGCGCGCAGCGAAACCTCCTCCAGCGGCCGCCAGGCGGCGAACACCTCCACCCCTTGCGTGCGCGCCTGGCCGATATTGATGACGGTGGAGAAGGTGACGGGATCGGTGGCGATCAGGTTCTTGATGTCGTTGTGGAACCAGGTCGCGCCCGCCGTCACATCCCACACCGCGCCTTCCAGGCCCACGTCATAGCCGGTGCTGGTCTCGGGGCTAAGGTTGGGGTTGCCGAAGAAGAAGAAGGCCGGATAATCGTGATAGAGCTGGTCCAGCGACGGCGCCTTGAAGCCGGTGCCAACGCTGCCTTTCAGGCGCAGCCCCGTCTCGCCCAGCGCGATCGAAGGCGCGACGCGCCAGGTCAGCCGGTCGCCGAACTGGCTGTTGTCGTCATAGCGCAGGCTGGCGCTGGTGTTGATGCCGTTTCCGAAGTCGGAGTTGAGCACCGCGAAGCCCGCATTGGTGGTGTAGCCCGCGCTGATGGGCAGATGCACGGCGTCGCGCGCCGTCTCCGCCCCCAGCACCAGCACATGGCCTTCGGCCAGGGCGACATTGCCCTGCCAGTCCAGCTTGGCGCGCTCGCCCGAATTGGCGAAGGACCCGTTGTCGGGATCGTCGGTGCGGTTCTGGCTGCTGCCATAGGCGAAGCCCAGGGTCTGATCCAGCCAGCCCAGATTCCAGTTGGCGGTGGCGCGCGTCTGCCAGGTCTGCCCGGCGATCCGGGTGCGCGCGGGCGACGGGAAGGAGGCGAAGAGGAAGGGATCGAAGGCGTCGCCCGTGACCTTGGTGAGGCTCTGCGACCAGCGCGCCGTCACGCCCAGGGTGACGCCGTCCGCCACATGGAAGCCCAGCCTGGTGCTGGCGGTGAGATTGTCGAAATAGTCGGGATTGCGCGCCTGCCCCGGCGGCAGGAGGTTCAGCGGCGTCACCGGCGTCGCGCCCGCATGCAGATGCTCCAGCGTGGCGCGATAGGAGAAGCGGCCGTCCGAACCGCTGAGGGTCGCGGCCTGGTTGAAGGTATCGAAGCTGCCGCCTTCGGCGCGCGCCGTCAGGCTCAGCGGTCCCTCGCCCGCCTTGGTGATGATGTTGACCACCCCGCCGATGGCGTCGCTGCCGTAAAGGCCGGACTGCGGCCCGCGCAGCACTTCCACCCGTTCGATGTCGCCCGCCAGGAACTTGCCCAGGTCCGTGGCGCCCGAGGGCGTGGAGGTGTCGGCGATGTCAATGCCGTCCAGCAGGATCTTGGTGTGGTTGGAGTTGGTGCCACGGGTGAAGAGCGAGGTCTGGCCGCCCTGCCCGCCCACCCGCACCAGGTTGAGGCCCGGCACGGTGGCCAGCACATCGGGCAGCGAGCGGAGCTGGCGCGCCGCGATCTCCTCGGCGCCCACGACGCTGATGCTGCTGGCGACGGTGTCGCGCGGCGCGGCCAGCCGCGTCGCGGTCACGACCGAGACTTCCTGCGCCTGCGCCGTCAGGGGCGCGAGGCAAAGGCCGATGGCGGTGGTGGAAAGAAGAATGCGTTTCACGTTGCGATCCCCAAAATAGGAGACGCCACGGCGGTCGGATGAGGTGTCACAGGTCCCCGCGGCGCTCCAGCTTTGTCGCCGCTGCGGTTCACCCCGCTGCGTCCCGCACACCCCGGCGGAACACAAGACGACGGCGCGAGGCAGGTTTCCTGGCTTCCGGGTCGCTGCTTGGCCCGCCTTCCCGGAACCTCAACCGAGGTCACAGTGGCATGTCGGGCGTCGCTCGCCGGTCACAGTTGCGGGGGCAGCCACGGTCTCGAACCGCGTTCCCTACACCTTGCACCTGGGCGGCTTATTGCGCCTTGCCGGGGTTCCCGTCAATGGACGGACCGTGATGCCGGGAACGCAGGATGCGGCGGCTCTGGCAGCGGCGCCCCGCCTATACTAGAGTGAACCACTAGGAATTAATGGAGACAGCCCATGACCCTCGCCCTCAACGACATCGCCCCCGATTTCACCGCCGAGACCACCGAAGGCACGATTCGATTCCATGAATGGGCGGGCGACAACTGGGTCCTGCTCTTCTCCCATCCCAAGGACTTCACGCCCGTCTGCACCACCGAGCTGGGCGCGGTGGCGCGGCTGAAGCCGGAATTCGACAAGCGCGGCGTCAAGGTGCTAGGCCTGTCGGTGGACCCGGTGGAGAACCATCAGAAATGGGCCGCCGACATCGCCGAGACGCAAGGCTTCGGCCCCAACTTCCCCATGATCGGCGACACTGACCTCAAAGTGTCCAAGCTCTATGGCATGCTGCCCGCCGCCACCGAAGGCACCTCGGAAGGGCGCACCCCTGCCGACAACGCCACCGTGCGCAACGTCTTCCTGATCGGGCCGGACAAGCGCATCAAGCTGATCCTGGTCTATCCCATGACCTGCGGCCGCAACTTCGACGAGATCCTGCGGATCATCGATTCCATCCAGCTCAACGCCCGGCACAAGGTGGCGACGCCGGCCGACTGGAAACAGGGCGAGGATGTGATCATCACCGCCGCTGTCTCGAACGAGGAAGCCGACAAGCTCTTCCCCGGCTACAAGACCCACAAGCCCTATCTGCGCACCACGCCGCAGCCGAAATAAGGATAAAGAAAAAGCGCGGGGGTGATCCCCGCGCCTTTCCACTCCGGATTGTACGATGCCCGCCGCTACACGGTGCGCAGGCGATAGGCCACCATCTCGCTGCCGCCGGTGCCGTCAGGGGCGGTGCAGAGCACGATGTATTGCCAGCCGCCCACGGCATAGGTCATGGGCGTGCCGGTCTGGCCCTGGGCCATGGGCACGGCGCCCACTTCCTTGCCCGTGGCCTTGTCATAGGCGCGCAACCAGGAGGTGCTGCGTCCCTGCGCGTTGGTGGTGTTGAAGGGATCGCCGCAGATCACCAGGGACTTGGTGACCAGCGGACCGACGATGCCCACCTGGCCGGTGCGCGGGATGTTGAGGCCCTTCAGCAGCGGATGGTTGCGGATATTGTCCGGCGTCTCGCCATGCGCCACCTGCCAAGCGATGGTGCCATCCTTCAGATCCAGCGCCGTGATGCGCCCGTAAGGCGGCTTGACGATGGGAAGGCCCGCCACCGTCACCACGCCGGGGCGGACGGGACCGCTGAGATCGGCCGCGCCGCCGGGACCGCCCGGCCCGCCACGGCCGCCACGTCCGGGCGTTTCGCCCGGCACGCTGGGAAAGCCCGTGGCATAGCCGAAGGGCGTCGGGGTCTTGAGCACGCCGAACACGGCGGGCTGGGTCTTGGAATAGACATAGGCGATCTTGGTCTCGGGATCGAAGGCGCCGCCCGGCCAGTTGGTGCCGCCCTGCGCGCCCGGCAGCACCAGCGTGCCCCAGGTGCCCTCATAGGTCGCCATGGTGGGCGCCTGGAAGATGCCCGCGCCGCGCTGATACTTGTCGGCGATTTCCTTAGCGCGCGCCTTGATGGCAGGCGTGAAGTCGATCAGGTCGTCGTCGCCCACATTCTGCCGGTCATAGGCGGGCGGCTTGCTGGGGATCGGCTGGGTGGGCGAGTACCACTCGTCCGGCACGTCGCCCGGCTTCACCGGCATTTCCGGGATCGGCCAGATCGGCTCGCCGGTTTCGCGGTTCAGGACATAGAGGAAGCTCTGCTTGGTCGGCTGGGCGATGGCCTTCACCGTCCTGCCGTTCACGGGCAGGTCCACCACCATCGCCGAACAGGGCACGTCATTGTCCCAGAGGCCATGGTGCACCATCTGATAGTGCCATTTGCGCTGGCCGGTCTTGAGGTCGAGGGCGACGAGACTCTCGCCGAACAGGCCTGGACCCTTGCGATGCATGCCGAGATAATCGCCCACCGGCAGCTCGATGCCGACATAGACGGTGTTCAGCTCGGGATCGGCACACATCTCGCCCCAGGAGCCGGCATGGCCGGTCTTCTCGCCCTGCCCATCCACCACCCAGGTGTCGTAGCCGAACTCGCCCTTCTGCGGGATGGTGTGGAAGATCCAGAGCCGCTTGCCGGTGCGCGCATCATAGCCGCGGATATTGCCGTGCGGGCCGCCCGGCTCGCGCGGACCCGCGCCGCTGTGCGCGGCGCCGACCACGATCACATCGTTGCAGACCAGGGGCGTCGCCTGCAGGCCGATGCCCGCGGTAACCAGGTCGAGATTCTGGTCGTTCTCCAGCTTGAGGTCCACGACACCGTTCGTGCCGAAGCTCGGATCGGGGACGCCGGTGGCGATGTCCAGCGACTTGAGCTTGTAGCCCGGCGTCACATAGACGATGCGCTCGATCTTGCCGTCGGTCCAATAGGAGCAGCCGCGGCCCGACAGGGCGCGCGGGGCATTGCGGCCACGCTCGCCCTCATCCTCGCGGTGCATCCAGATCAATTCGCCCGTCACCGCATCGACACAGATCACGTCGCGGCGCGTGCCCGCCGTCACATAGAGGCGGCCCTTGATGAGAAGCGGCGTGCTCTCCCAGTTGGTC
>Ga0182741_1001868_pt1 | contig 25820 bp, 25 predicted proteins | sample eDN5th37CBELigOP_FD_128874 | JGI IMG/M metagenome (GOLD analysis project Ga0182741, IMG submission 128874) | Enriched Organic Plus compost microbial communities from Emeryville, California, USA - eDNA 5th pass 37_C BE-Lig OP (version 2) (version 2) ... | reverse complement strand
CTTCCAGCGCGCGCAGGGTCTCGATGTCCAGGTCGTTGGACGGTTCGTCGAGCAGCAGCACGTTGCCGCCCTGCAGCAGGGTCTTGGCCATGTGCAGGCGGCCGCGTTCGCCGCCGGACAGCGTGCCCACCAGCTTCTGCTGATCCTGGCCCTTGAAGTTGAAGCGGCCGATGTAGGCGCGCGACTGGATTTCCACGCCGTTGATGTTGAGGATGTCCAGGCCGCCGGAGATTTCCTGGAACACGTTGTGATTGCCTTCCAGCTTGTCGCGGCTCTGGTCGACATAGGCCAGCTTGACGGTCGGGCCGATGTTGATGGTGCCGGAATCGGGTTTTTCCTGGCCGGTGATCATCTTGAACAGGGTCGACTTGCCGGCGCCGTTGGGGCCGATGATGCCGACGATCGCGCCGGGCGGCACCAGGAAGCTCAGGTCGTCGATCAGCAGGCGGTCGCCGAACTTCTTGGAGACGTTCTTGAACTCGATGACGCTGTTGCCCAGGCGTTCGCCCGGCGGGATGAAGATTTCGTTGGTCTCGTTGCGCTTCTGGTAGTCGACCGACTGCAGTTCCTCCAGGCGTGCCAGGCGCGCCTTGCCCTTGGAGCGGCCGCCCTTGGCGTTCTGCCGCGACCATTCCAGTTCCTTGGCAATCGCCTTCTGGCGCGCCTTCTCCTGGTTCTCTTCCTGCTTCAGGCGCTCTTCCTTCTGCACCAGCCATTCGGTGTAGTTGCCCTTCCACGGAATGCCGCGGCCGCGGTCCAGTTCCAGGATCCATTCGGCGGCGTTGTCGAGGAAGTAGCGATCGTGGGTCACCGCGACCACGGTGCCGGTATAGCGGGCCAGGAACTGTTCCAGCCATTCCACCGATTCGGCGTCGAGGTGGTTGGTCGGTTCGTCAAGCAGCAGCATGTCCGGCTTCTGCAGCAGCAGCCGGCACAGCGCGACACGGCGCTTCTCGCCGCCGGAAAGATTGGCGATCCTGGCGTCCCACGGCGGCAGGCGCAGCGCGTCGGCGGCCACTTCCAGCTGCTGTTCCAGCATGTGCGCGTCGCCGGCGGCCAGGATGGCCTCCAGGCGCTGCTGCTCGGCGGCCAGCTTGTCGAAGTCGGCGCCTTCCTCGGCGTAGGCGGCATACACGGCGTCCAGCGCGGCCTGCGCCTGGAGTACTTCACCGACGCCTTCCTCGACCGCTTCGCGCACGGTCTTTTCCGGATCCAGTTCCGGCTCCTGGGCCAGATAGCCGACCTTGATGCCCGGCTGCGGGCGCGCCTCGCCCTGGAAGTCGGTGTCCACGCCGGCCATGATCTTGAGCACGGTGGACTTGCCGGCGCCGTTCAGGCCGAGCAGGCCGATCTTGGCGCCGGGGAAGAACGACAGCGAGATGTCCTTGATGATCTGGCGCTTGGGCGGAACGGTCTTGCTCACACCGTTCATGGTGTAGATGTATTGCGACATGGGGCTCTCCGGAACCGGGACGCGCCGAGCCCGGCCGGATGGCCTGGGACAGGGCGGGAAGAAGGGGATTATCCCGCAGGGTGGGGGCCGGTTGCCAGCACGGAAGGGGCCGGCCGCGCGCGTCGCGCCGGCCGTTCAGGCCGCGCTGCGCCGGGACGCCGGCGCCGGGCCGGCCGGGCCCGGCTCAGATCCAGATGATCAGGGCCACCACCAGCGCCACGCCCAGGTACTTGAGCGTGTAGTACAGGCCCTTGCTGCGCTCGCGCAGGGCCTTGCTCTTCAGTCGCAGCGCGTAGAAGTACTTGAACGCCCGGTTGAAGCCGCCGGTCCTGTCGCCTTCCTGGTTCGGCGAGGCGCCCGCGGCGATCAGGTTGCGCGCGACGAAGCGGTTGAGCGCGGCGGCCCAGCGATATTTCATCGGCCGCTCGATGTCGCAGAACAGGATGATGCGGTTCTGCGTGCTGTCGTTGCGGGCACTGTGGATGTAGGTCTCGTCGAACATGGTCCATTCGCCGTCGCGCCAGCTGTAGCGCTGGCCGTCCACGTCGATGAAGCAGGCGTCGTCGTTGGGCGTGTCCAGGCCCAGGTGCAGCCGCAGCGAGCCGGCGTAGGGATCGCGGTGTGGCCGCAGTTCGCTGCCGGGCGGCAGTTCGGTGAACATCGCCGCTTTCACGCCGGGCAGCCCGCGCAGCAGCGCGGTGGTGGCCGGGCACAATTCGGCCGCGGAAGGATGGGCGTCGTCATACCACTTCAGGTAGAAGCGCTTCCAGCCGCGCCGGAAGAACGAGTTGAAGCCGACGTCGGTGTAACCGTCGGCGGCCTTGATCTGCTGCATTTCGCGCAGGTGCCGGGCCTCGGCGCGGATTTCCCGCCAGCGCGCGCGCAGCGGCGCCAGTTCCGGGAAATGCCGTTCCGGGTCCAGGAACGGCGTGGTCGGCACCCGCGAACAGGCGTACATCAGCACGTTGATCGGCGCCATGAAGGTCGAATGATCCAGCAGCTGCCGGCCCAGCCGATGGCGGACGCGGCCGCGGAAGTGCACGTAGACGGCACTGGCGACGAAAAGGAGGACGAGGATCCATTTCACGGGCGGGGGACATCCAGATGATGGGGACCGGCTGGCGGAACCGCGGGAGCGGGCTGGCGGGGCGGGCAAGCGGGTCGAACTGGCCCATTGTCGGCCAGAACGGGCCCGGCGGCACCTGTCCAGGTTGGCCGCCATACGCCCGTGGGCTAATATTTCAAGTCTTGTCCCGACCGCCTGAATGCCGGTCCGCCGGTCCAGCCGGGTCTCCCCCTTCTTTCAGCTTCCCCTCCGAGGCCGCGAATGTTCCCCAGCACCACCCGTATTGCCGGATTCGATGACGAACTCGCCCAGGCCATCGCCGCCGAGGCCCGCCGCCAGGAGGACCACGTCGAGCTGATCGCCAGCGAGAACTACGCCAGCCCGCGCGTGATGGAGGCCCAGGGCAGCGTGCTCACCAACAAGTACGCCGAAGGCTATCCGGGCAAGCGCTATTACGGCGGTTGCGAATACGTCGACATCGCCGAGCAGCTGGCCATCGATCGGGTCAAGCAGCTGTTCGGCGCCGACTACGCCAACGTGCAGCCGCATTCCGGCTCGCAGGCCAACCAGGCCGTGTATTTCGCGCTGCTGCAGCCGGGCGACACCATCCTGGGCATGTCGCTGGCCCACGGCGGCCACCTGACCCACGGCGCCAAGGTCAACGCCTCGGGCAAGCTGTTCAACGCCGTGCAGTACGGCGTCAACGACCAGGGACTGATCGACTACGACGAAGTCGAGAAGCTGGCGCTGGAGCACAAGCCGAAGATGGTCGTGGCCGGTTTCTCGGCCTACTCGCAGGTGATCGACTGGGCGCGCTTCCGCGCCATCGCCGACAAGGTCGGCGCCTACCTGTTCGTGGACATGGCGCACGTGGCCGGCCTGGTCGCGGCCGGCGTGTACCCCAATCCGCTGCCGCATGCCCACGTGGTCACCTCGACCACCCACAAGACCCTGCGCGGCCCGCGCGGCGGCATCATCCTGGCCAAGGGTGCCGGCGAGGAGATCGAGAAGAAGCTGCAGAGCATCGTCTTCCCGGGCATCCAGGGCGGCCCGCTGATGCACGTCATCGCCGCCAAGGCGGTGGCCTTCAAGGAAGCGCTGGAGCCGGAATTCAAGACCTACCAGGAACAGGTGGTGAAGAACGCGCAGGCGATGGCCGCGACCATCATCCAGCGCGGTTACAAGATCGTGTCCGGCGGCACCCGGAACCACCTGATGCTGGTCGACATGATCGGCAAGGGCATCACCGGCAAGGCCGCCGAGGAAGCGCTGGGCAAGGCCCACATCACCGTCAACAAGAACGCCGTGCCCAACGATCCGCAGAAGCCGTTCGTCACTTCCGGCCTGCGCATCGGCACGCCGGCGGTGACCACCCGCGGCTACAAGGAAGCCGACTGCGTGGCGCTGGCGAACTGGATCTGCGACGTGCTGGACGCGCCCAACGACGACAAGGTCATCGCCGGCGTGCGCGAGAACGTCACCCGGCAGTGCCGCCAGTTCCCGGTCTACGGCTGATCGGTTGAGCCGGCGCGCCGCCGCCCCGTGGCGGCGGTCGCGGCCCGGACTGCGGACGCCGGTTGTTCCCGCCGCCCGGTGGCGTCCGCGTCCGCGCGGACCGGGCCGGATCGTGACCGGGAGCGGCGGCGGCAGTACACTCAGACGCTCGGACGGTCTTCCGTCCATGCCCGCCGCTTCCTTCGGCGGAAAGCCCCAGAGCCGATGCACTGCCCCTTCTGCCAGCACACCGATACCCGCGTCATCGATTCGCGCGTCTCCGAAGACGGCGCGACGATCCGCCGCCGGCGTGAATGCGAAGCCTGCGGCGAGCGCTTCAGCACGCTGGAAAACATCGAGATCAAGCTGCCCGCGGTCATCAAGAGCGATGGCCGCCGGGATGCGTTCGACGCGCGCAAGCTGCGCGCCGGCTTCGATCGCGCCCTGCAGAAGCGCCCGGTCTCGGAAGAACAGATCGAGGCGGCGGTGCGCGCGGTGGTGCACAGCATCCGCATGAGCGGCGAGCGCGAAATCCCGTCGCGGCGGATCGGCGAATTCGTGATGAACGAACTGCGCAAGCTCGATCACGTCGGCTACGTGCGTTTCGCCTCGGTCTACCGCAGCTTCGAGGACGTGGCGGATTTCCGCGAGGAAATCGAGAAGCTCGAACGCGATCTCCCCGCCGGCGCCGGGCAGCTTTCGCTGCTGGGCGGCGAAGTCGTTCCCTTCGACAAGAACCTCGACAAGCACAAGAAGCGCTGAGCCATGCGCATCGAATGGATCGGCCGCCATCCGCAGCACGTGGCGGCGCTGGCGCGCTGGCACCACGCCGAATGGGGTGCGTTGTATGACGACTGGACCCTGCCGGCGGCGACCGCCGAACTCGAGGACCACACCCGCTGCGACTCCCTGCCGACCACGCTGGTGTTGATGGACGGCGGGCGTCTGCTGGGCTCGGTCAGCCTGCTGCTGGAGGACGCGCCGGAACTGCGCGACCGCGGCGGTCCTTGGCTGGCTAGCCTGTTCGTTTCGCCGGATGCGCGCGGGCGTGGCGGCGGCAAACGCCTGGTCGAGGCGGCGGTCGCGCATGCGGCCGCGCAGGGCGTGCGCTGGCTGCGCCTGTTCACGCTGTGGCACGAGGATTTCTACGCGGATCTGGGCTGGAAGCTGGAAGAGCGCAGCCAGTTGCACGGGGTCTCGATCGCCATCATGGGCATCGATCCCGCGCGGCGGCGGCACGCCGCGGTTCGCTGAGGCGACCGCGCGACCGGCATGCGCGGCCGCTGCCGGCGCGAGTGAGATTAGAATCGCCGGATGAGCGAATCCCGTTTCACCTCCACCGATCACGCCCTGATGGCCCAGGCCCTGCGCCTGGCCGAACGCGGCGCCTACACCACGCGTCCCAATCCGATGGTCGGCTGCGTCATCGCCCACGGCGATGCCGTGGTCGGGGAAGGGTGGCACCGGCGGGCGGGCGAACCGCACGCGGAAATCCTCGCCCTGCAGGCGGCCGGTGATCGCGCCAGGGGCGCCACCGCCTACGTGACCCTGGAACCGTGCGCGCATACCGGCCGCACCGGTCCCTGTGCGGATGCATTGATCGCCGCGGGCGTGGCGCGGGTGGTGGCGGCGATGCGGGATCCGTTCCCTCAGGTCGACGGTGCCGGTTTCGACAGACTGCGCGTGGCCGGCATCGCGGTGGAGGCCGGATTGATGGAAGCGCAGGCACGCCGGCTCAACCGGGGTTTCCTGTCGCGCATCGAGCGTGGCCGGCCGTTCGTGCGGGTCAAGCTGGCGACCAGCCTGGACGGGCGCACCGCGATGGCCAATGGCGATTCCAAATGGATCAGCGGCGATGCCTCGCGCCTGGACGTGCAGCGCTGGCGCGCGCGGGCCGGTGCGATCCTGACCGGCGCCGGCACGGTGCTGGCCGACGATCCCTCGCTGACCGTGCGGCTGGAGGACGACACGCCGTTCGTGCCGCCGTTGCGGGTGGTGCTGGACCCCGGCCTGGCGACGATCGCGCGTGGCCGGGTCCGCGAAGGCGATGCGCCCACCCTCTACATCCATACCGCCGATGCCAAGCCGCCGCGCGAAATCGCCGCGCAGCGCGCGGTGGCGCCCGCCGACGGCAGCAACTTCGATCTGCGCGCGGTGCTGGAACTGCTGGCCGCGCGCGGCATCAACGAAGTGCAGGTGGAGGCGGGCGCCACGCTGGCCGGCGCCTTCATCGCCGCGGGCCTGGCCGACGAAGTACTGCTCTACGTCGCGCCGGTGTTGCTGGGCGATCAGGCGCGGCCGCTGTTCGCCGGCCTGGGCATCCACAGCATGGCCGAACGCGCGCACCTGAAGATCGTCGACGCGCGTGCCATCGGCCAGGACCAGCGCATCCTGCTGCAACCCGCGCCCGCCGCCTGAACCCGTCGATCATGGCCGCTTTCAAGGATCACTTCTCCGCGCTCGCCGACAGCTACGCCAGCTCGCGGCCCACTTATCCGGATGCGCTGTACGACGCCATCGCCAAGGCGGTGCCGGCCGGCGCGCGGGTGTGGGAACCGGGCTGTGGCAGCGGCCAGGCGACGCGGGGCCTGGCCGGGCGCTTCGCCCATGTCCACGCCACCGACCCGAGCGCCGCGCAGATTGCCCGCCATTGGGCACAGCGGGAACCCGTCGGCAACGTGACCGTGGCGGTGGAACTGGCCGAGACGCCCGCGCTGGCCGACGCCAGCGTCGAACTGATCGCGGTGGCGCAGGCGCTGCACTGGTTCGATCGCCGCGCTTTCTTCGCCAGCTGCGAGCGGGTGCTGGCGCCCGGCGGCGTGCTCGCGGCATGGACCTACCAGGACATCGTGTTCTCCGACGACCTGGCCGACGTGGCCGAAGCCGTGCGCGACGACATCGATCCGTACTGGCCGCCGGAACGCAATGACGTGGACGTCGGCTACACCGGCTACGACTGGCCATTCGACGCCATGCCCGCGCCGGCCGATCTGTGGCTGACCGCGGACTGGACCCTGCCGCAGCTGCTGGGCTACTTCGCCAGCCTGTCGGCGACGGCCTGCTTCCAGGCCGCCACCGGCCGCGACGCGATCGAAATCCACGGTCCCGAACTGGCGGCCGCGTGGGGTGATCCGCTGCGCGTGCGACGGATGCGCTGGCCGCTGGTGTTGCACCTGCGGCGCAAACCGGCCTGATCGGACCGCCCGGCCCGGGAGATCCGTTCCCGGCCGCCGCGATCGCGTCGGCGCGACACTGTGTTCGGCCGGAACCGCCGGGACGGGGTGTTACAATGCGCGCGCCGGTTCGCCGGCAAACCAGCGACGTCTTCAGGGCGGGGTGTAATTCCCCACCGGCGGTAGGTGCGCCAGCACGAGCCCGCGAGCGCCTCCGGTCGTGCCGGAGGGTCAGCAGACCCGGTCCAATGCCGGGGCCGACGGTTACAGTCCGGATGAAAGAAGACGGCAAACGCGGGGCGTCGCGTGATGCGATGGCCTGCGCCTGCCTCATGCCTTGGGGCGTTTTTCGCTTTTCACCACCGCGAGAAACGTTTCATGTCCCAGACATTCCTGCTCCTTCCGCACGCCGTGCGTCCCGCCGCGCGCCGCGTTGTCCCGTTCCTCTTCCTGTCCAACGCCGTTGCCGGCGTGCTGCGTGCGGAGGTGGCCTGATGTTCACCGGCATCATCGAGGGCCTGGGAACGCTGGCCGCGACCGAGCAACGCGGTGGCGACGTCCGCCTGACCGTCCGGGTCGGCACGCTGCCGTTCACGCAGGTGCAGTTGGGCGAGAGCATCGCGGTCAACGGCGTGTGCCTGACCGTGATCGCATTCGATGCCGATTCGTTCCAGGCGGATGCGTCGAACGAAACCCTCGCACTGACCACCCTGGGGGGACTGGCGCCCGGGGCGCCGCTCAACCTGGAGCGCGCGATGCGCCCGACCGACCGGCTGGGCGGCCATCTGGTCAGCGGCCATGTCGACGGCATGGGTGAAGTGCTGGAGATCCGCGAGGATGCGCGCGCGCAGCGCTGGCGCTTCTCGGCGCCGGCCACGCTGCTGCGCTACATCGCCAGGAAAGGATCGATCTGCGTCGACGGCGTCAGCCTGACCGTCAATGCGGTCGACGACGCGGGTTTCGAAGTGGCGCTGATCCCGCATACGGTCTCGCACACCGCGTTCGCGCAGACCCGCGTGGGCGACCCGGTGAACCTGGAAATCGATCTGGTGGCGCGCTACGTCGAGCGCCTGCTGGGTGCGCGCGAGGCGGGGATGCCCGCATGAGCTTCGCCACCATTCCCGAACTGTTGGAAGAAATCCGCAACGGCCGCATGGTCGTGATCGTCGACGACGAGGACCGCGAGAACGAAGGCGATCTGATCATGGCCGCGGAACTGGTCAAGCCGTCGGACATCAACTTCATGGTCACCCACGCCCGCGGGCTGGTCTGCCTGTCGTTGACCCGCGAGCGCTGCCGCCAGCTCGGCCTGCCGCCGATGGTCCAGGACAACACGTCGCCGCACCACACCAATTTCACCGTCAGCATCGAAGCCGCCGAAGGCGTCACCACCGGCATCTCCGCCTATGATCGCGCGCATACCGTGCGCACCGCGGTGCGGCCGGACGCCAAGCCGCAGGATCTGGCGCAACCCGGCCACATCTTTCCGCTGATGTCGCAGCCCGGCGGCGTGCTCAATCGCGCGGGCCATACCGAGGCGGCCACCGATCTCGCGCTGATGGCGGGGCTGGAACCGGCCGGCGTGCTGGTGGAGATCCTCAATCCCGACGGCAGCATGGCGCGTCGCCCGCAACTGGAAGCCTTCGCGCGCGAGCACGGCCTGAAGATGGGTTCCATCGAGGAGCTGATCCGCTATCGCCTCAGCACCGAGCACACGGTCGAGCGTGTCGACGAGCGCGACATCCAGACCGAACATGGTCCGTTCCGTCTGTTCACCTACCGCGATCGGCTCAGCCACGGCCTGCACTTCGCCCTGCTGCGCGGCACCGCCGATGCCGCCGCGCCCACCCTGGTACGCGTGCACATGCTGAACCCGCTGGCCGACGCGCTGCACTGGCGCCGCGCCGATTTCGGCCCGGCCATCGGCGACGTGCTGCGCCGGATCGCCGCCGAGGAGCGCGGCGCGCTGGTGCTGCTGGGCGATGCCGCGAGCCCGGACGCGCTGCTGGACCGCATCCGCGAATGTCCCGAACCGCCCGCCAGCCGCGCCGGGGTGCTGGCGGAATGGCGCCGCAACGGCGCCGGCAGCCAGATCCTGGCGGATCTGGGCCTGGGCCGCCTGCGCGTGCTGGGCACGCCCCGCCGCCAGGTCGGCCTGGCGGGCTTCGGCCTGGACGTCGTCGAGTACGTCGAACCCTGACGGTGCCGGCACCGGCCGGCCCCGGCGCCCGGGGTCGGCCCTGCTAAACTTCCCAACCCCCAAGGAACCCTGCCCATGGCCCACTACGAAGGCGACCTGCGCGCCCCCGAAGGCGCCCGCTTCGCGATCATCGCCAGCCGCTGGAACGCCCGCATCACCGACGTGCTGGTGGCCGGCGCCCGCGAGAGCCTGGCCGGCAACGGCGTGGGCGAGGACGCCATCGACGTGATCCGCGTGCCCGGCGCCTGGGAAATCCCCGTGGCCGCCGCGCGCGTGGCCGCGGGCAGCGCGCACGCCGCGATCATCGCGCTGGGCTGCGTCATCCGCGGCGACACCCGGCATTACGAACATGTCGCCGACCGCTGCGCCGAAGGGCTGATGCGCGTGCAACTGGATTTCGGCGTGCCGGTGCTCAACGGCGTGCTGGCGGTCGAACGCATCGAGGATGCCGAGGCGCGCGCCGGCGGCAGCCACGGCAACAAGGGCGAAGAGGTCGCGCTGGCGGCCGTCGAGATGGCGCAGTTGCTGGAACAGCTGCCGTAACCACATTCAGGCTGGAGAAGTCGTGAGCCGACAGTACCGAAAAGATGGCGTCGATCCCGTGACCCGCGCGCGTGCGCGCCGCCGTGCGCTGCAGGCGCTGTACGCGTGGCAGGTTTCGGGGGGCGAGGTCGGGCAGGTGATCGCCCAGTTCGCGCACGAGCAGGCGCATGAAATCGCCGATCTCGAATACTTCGAGGATCTGGTGCGCGGCGTGGTGAAGCATCGCGCCCAGCTCGACGAGGCGCTCGCGCCGTACCTGGACCGCACGGTGGAGGAAGTGGATCCCATCGAGCGCGCGGTGCTGCGCATCGCCGCCTACGAACTGCTGCATCGCCTCGACGTGCCGTACCGGGTGGTGCTGAACGAGGCCATCGAAACCGCCAAGCGCTTCGGTGCCGAACACGGCCACACCTACGTCAACGGCGTACTGGATCACGCCGCGGTGGCATGGCGCCCGGCCGAGACGTCCGCCAAGATGCGTTGAAGCGGACCGGACGCGGCCGGCGCGGCGCGGATCGCCGCTCCTCCCGGCAGACCCAGGCTCCGGCCGCGGCCTGCCGGCGTTGAAAGCCTGACCCGCGGGACGACATGGACACTGGCGAATTCGATCTGATTGCCCACATCCGCGCCCGCGCCGGCGCGCGCGGCGACGTGATCCTCGGCATCGGCGACGACGCCGCGCTGCTGCAGCCTCCCCCCGGTCGCCAACTCGTCGTCACCGCCGACACGCTCAACGCGGGCGTGCATTTCCCCGAAGCCACCGCCGCGGTCGACATCGGCTGGAAGGCGCTGGCCGTGAATCTGTCCGATCTGGCCGCGATGGGCGCCGCGCCGGCCTGGTGCACGCTGTCGCTGTCGCTGCCGGCCAGCGATCCGGCGTGGCTGGACGCCTTCCTCGATGGCTTCCTGGCCTTGGCGCGCGCGCACGACATCGCGCTGATCGGCGGCGATACCACCCGCGGGCCGCTGGCGATTGCGATCACGGCGATCGGAACGATTGAACCCGGTCGCGCGCTGCGTCGCGATGGCGCACGCGTGGACGACGATATCTGGGTCAGCGGCACGCTCGGCGATGCGGCCGCGGCGCTGCAGGCCTGGCCGGATCCCGCGCCCGCGTTGCGCGCGCGGCTGGATCGACCGACGCCGCGGGTCGAACTCGGCCGCCGCCTCGCGGGCGTCGCAAGTGCGGCGCTGGATGTGTCCGATGGACTGCTGGGAGACCTTGGCCACCTTTGCCGGGCCAGCGGCGTCGGCGCGGATGTCGAACTGGTGCGTCTGCCGACCTCGGCGGCGCTGGCGGTTCATCCGCTCGCGGCCCGCATTGGCTGGCAGGCCACGGGGGGCGATGACTACGAACTGTGCTTCACCGCATCGCCCGCCCGACGCAGCGCACTGGAAGCACTCGGAACGGAATTGGATCTCCCGCTCACCCGGATCGGTCGCATCGTCGCGGGTGCCGACGTGCATGCCCGCGATGCCGAAGGACGTACCTGGCAACCCGCGCGCCCCGGCTACACGCATTTTTGAGCTCGCGCTGCCGGCAAGTTCACGCCGCCGGGCTCGGCGCTACGGCGCAGGCTCTGCCGCTTCCAGCAACGCCGGCAGTTCGGCCGCGCCGAGGGTGACCGGTCGGGTCAGTGCGTTGAGCGCGTCATTCCGTTCCAGTGGCAGGTTGTCGTCCATGCGGCTGCCGGGCGGCAGCAGCGGGAAGTCCAGCCGCAGGTTCGCCGCATGCGCCGGCTTTCCCGCCACCTCGCGGTACAGCGCCGCGGCGACGATCAGCGAAGCGGGCAGGGAAGGATGCAGGCTGTCGTCAGTGAACAGCGACTTGGCCTTGTCGCCGGTTTTCGCCGCGTAGGCCCGCAGTCGCGTGCCGGCCATCACCGGCGTCGCGCCGGTTTCGCGCGCGACCTGGCGCAGGCCGCGGTCCAGGTTGTCCTGCCAGCTGGCGTCCGGTCCCCAGGTGCCGAGCAACAACACGCGTGCGCCTTGCTGGCGGGCGAGTTCGGCGAAGCGACGATGCGCGCGCAGGCTGTTGCGGCACGCATCCTGTTCCTTCTGCGCGGGACTGGCGACGCAGGCGAGCAGGCCGCCGCGTTCCTGCAGGATCACGACATCCCAGTGTCCCTGTTCCAGCGCCTTCGCCGCCGCGCCGCTCTTCCAGTGCCGCGCCAGTTCCGCGCCGGGCATCACGTAGGTTTCGGTTTCAATCCGTGGGCCGGCGTCCTGCGCGCGCGCCAGACTGCGCAACAGGCCGGGCAGGTTGTTGGTGTAGATCAGGCTGTTGCCGATCAGCAGGACGCGCAGGGTGGGGCGTTCGCTGGCCGCGCTGGCGGGAGACTGCGCGCCGGCGTGGGCGAGGGACGCGCCCAGCAGCAGGAGCAGCAGTCCCAGGCGCTTCACGGCGGCAGCACCTTGCCCGGATTGAGGATGCCGTCCGGATCCAGCGCGCGCTTGATGGCCCGCATCGCCGCCAGCGTCGCCGGGGTGAATGCCTGCGGCATGAAATCGCGCTTGGCCACGCCGATACCGTGCTCGCCCGACAGCATGCCGCCGAGCGAGAGGGTCAGCTCGAACAGGCGCGGCAGCGCAGCGCGCGCACGCGCGGTCTGACCGGCGTCCTGCGGATCGTAGAGGATGTTGACGTGCAGGTTGCCGTTGCCCGCGTGGCCGAACGCGACGATCGGCAGATCGAACTCGGCGGCCATGCTTTCCACGCCGCCGACCAGATCCGGAATGCGGCTGACTGGCACCACGACGTCCTCATTGATCTTGCCTGCGGCGATCGTGCGCAGCGCCGGCGACAGCGACTTGCGCGCGGCCCACAGGCGTTCGCGCGCGATTTCATCCGGCGCTTCGTCCAGGGCGATCAGACCGTCGCCAGCGGCGGCGGCGGCCACCGCTTCCAGCGCGTGTGGCAGGGTTTCGTGCTCGCCGTCGACTTCGATCATCAGCAACGCGCCGGCATCGGGAATATCCGCGCCGCCCACCTCGCGCGCCAGCCGGATGCATGCGCGATCCATGAATTCCAGCATCGCCGGGGCCACCGGTTGCGCCATCACCCGCGATACCGCGGCCGCGGCCTGGGCGACGTTCCCGTACAGCGCGCGCAGGCTGGCGCGGCGCGGCGGTTTCGGCAGCAGGCGCAGGGTCGCTTCCACGATCAGGCCGAGCGTGCCTTCGCTGCCGATCAACAGGTGGGTGAGGTCGTAGCCGGTCGCGTCCTTGGTGGTGACGCTGCCGCAGGCGATCAGATCGCCGGTGCCGGTGACCGCCTGCAGGCCGAGCACGTTGTCGCGGGTGGCGCCGTACTTCACCGCGTGCGGGCCGCCGGCATTGCAGGCCAGGTTGCCGCCGATGGTGGCGACGTCGGCGCTGGCCGGGTCCGGCGCCCAGAACAGGCCGTGCGCCGCGACCGCCGCCTGCAGTTCGCCGTTGATGACGCCGGGCTCCACCACTGCATAACGATCGCCGGCCTCGATGCGCAGGATCCGGTTCATCCGTTCGAACGACACGGCCACGCCGCCGGCGTACGGGATCGCCGCGCCGGTACTGCTGGTGCCGCTGCCGCGCGCGACGATCGGGACCCGATGTTCGCGGCACAGGCGGACGATGGCCTGGACCTGTTCGCGGGTACCCGGCAGCGCGACGGCATCGGCCAGCGCATGGCGACGAGAATTGTCTTCGCCGTAGCGGCGGCGGGCGTCGGTGTCGGTCAGCCAGGCATCGGCGCCGAGCAGTTCGCCCAGCGCGGCGTCGAGGGAAGCGGGAAGGGGCGTGGTCACCGCGCCATTCTAAGGGACGCGGCGATGGCCGGACTCAGGTGTCGTCTGCCCGGAACGCGTCGGCGATCCAGTCCAGGCGCGGCGCTTCCGGATCGCCCCGGGCGTCGATCACGTCGAAGCGGCAGGGCAGGCCGGCATAGCGGGGATGGGCGGCGAGAAAGCGCAGCGCCGCTCCGACCAGGCGGCGGCGCTTGCCGGCGTCCACCGATGCCGCACCGCCGCCAAAGGCAGCCGAACGGCGATGGCGGACTTCGACGAACACCAGCGTGCCGTCGCCGCCGCGTTCGTCATGCATCACCAGGTCCAGTTCGCCGCCGCGGTAGTTCACGTTCGCGGCGACCGGACGGAGGCCGGCGCGGATCAGGAAATCACGCGCGGCCTGTTCCACCAGCGCTCCCTGGGCGCGGCGATCAACCGCCATCGGCGACGGGAACCACCGCGCCGCTGCGGAACGTCGACCAGGCCGGCGAACGCAGGATGTTGCCGAAGCCGTCCAGGCGCAGTACGCCGGTCGCACCGCGCAGGCCTTCGTTGGTGTCGGCCGCGAGCTTTTCCAGATAGGCGGTCAACAGCCAGGCGTCGTATCCGAACGCGAACAGGCGCGCGGCGGGACCGCGCGCGGTGGCCAGCCGTTCGCCGGTGATGCTGGCCGGCGGCAGGCCCGGAACGCCGCGGGTGGTCCAGGCTTCGGTCGGGAACACGATGCCGTCCAGCGCCATGTCGTCCTCCACCTTGCCGGTGCCGGACAACAACTGCGAGGTCGCGACCCGGCTCTTGCCGCCCAGCCCGGCCAGCGCCAGTTGCGGCGCCAGCAGGCGCGCGGTCGCACCCTTCACCGCGAGGAACACGGCGTCCACGTTCGCCTGCGCGGCGGCGGCCAGCGCGGCGGACAGATCGCCCGGCGTGTCGCCGACGCTGAGGTTGGTCGCGACCTTGCCGCCGCGTTCGCTGAAGCGCTCGACGAACGCCTGCGCCGCGCGCCGGCCGTTGTCGTCGGCGCCGCCGATCACCAGGACGTTGCGGCGTTCGCGATCGAGCAGGTATTCGGCGGCCATGATGCCGTCGTCTTCCGGGGTCAGCGAGAAGCCGGCCATGCCATTCGGTGGCGGCACGTTGCCACGGTTGAGCACCAGCGTGGGCACCTTCAGCCCGGGTTCGTGGAACAGCGCGCTGACCTCGTCGCGGCCCAGCGGGCCCACCACGAAGTCGGCGCCGGCGGCGACCGCGCGGCCATAGGCGGCGATCGCGCCACCGGCGGTGCCGCTGGTATCGAAGAACTGCACTTCCGGACGCCGCCGGCTTTCGCCGTAATAGCCGGCCATCAGGCCGTCGCGGACCGGCTGCGCGGCGGTCGCCAGATCGCCGGACAGCGGCAGCAGGACCGCCAGCTTCACCGGCGGGCGATACCCGTCGCGCTCGGCCGGCGGGCGATTGCCGAACTGCCACTGGTCGCGGTCGAACGGCCGCGGCAGCGCCAGGCCGCGCCGCAGCAACGCACGGCCGGCGAACTTGTACAGCGGATCGCCGGCCGGCAGCGCGGCCGCGTCACGCGACAGCGTGGCGTCGTCCAGCCCGGACAGCAGGCGATCGATCTCGCGGGCATTGTCGGCGCGGGCCTGGCCGGTGAGGACGGCGTCCTGCCGCGCCAGTTCCGCCGCGCGCGCGATGGCCGCGGAGGCCTCGCTCCTCGAGGGGGTCGGTCCGCTGACCTGGGTGGTGGCACAGCCGGCGAACAGCGTGGCCAGCAGCAGCGGGGCGAGAATCCTTGCGAAGCGCATTTCCATAGGCATCGGCGACGGCGGGGCGGAGGAACCGGCTACGATTCTACCCCTGCCGAAGGATCCCCACTGAATGCCCGCCGGAACCCTGTTCATCGTCGCCACGCCCATCGGCAACCTGGCCGATCTCTCGCCCCGCGCGCTGGAGACCCTACGCCAGGTCACCGCCATCTGCGCCGAGGACACCCGCCGCAGCGGCCAACTGTTGGCCCATTTCGGCATCGAACGACCGCTGATCGCACTCCACGAGCACAACGAGGACGCGCTGGCCCAGCGCATCGTGGCGCGCTTGCAGGCGGGCGAATCGCTGGCGCTGGTGAGCGACGCCGGCACGCCGCTGGTCAGCGATCCGGGCTATCGGGTGGTGCGCGCCGCGCGCGCGGCCGGCATTCCGGTCAGCCCGGTGCCCGGCGCGTGCGCCGCCATCGCCGCGTTGAGCGTGGCCGGCCTGCCGAGTGATCGGTTCGTGTTCGAAGGCTTCCTGCCGGCCAAGGCGTCGGCGCGTCGCGACCATCTCGCCGGGTTGGCGGGCGAATCGCGCACGCTGGTCTTCTACGAGTCCTCCCACCGCATCGCCGACTCGCTGGCCGACATGCGCACCGCCTTCGGCGACGAACGACCCGCGGTGCTGGCGCGCGAACTGACCAAACTGTTCGAGACCGTGCTGGACGGCAATCTGGCCGAATTGCACCGGCGGGTGGAAACCGACGACAACCAGCGCAAGGGCGAGTTCGTCGTCATCGTGCAGGGCGCCGGCGAGGATGCCGACGCCCGGATCGCCGAAGGTCGCCGCGTCTACGCGCTGCTCAATGCGCACCTGCCGCCCTCGGCGGCCGCCAAGCTGGCGGCGGAGATCACCGGTGCACCGCGCAAGGCGCTGTACGGACAGAAGGATTGAGCCTTTCGCGCGTTGCACCGCACGGATTCAGCACCGTGCGTGCGGGCCGTGAGACAATGCGCGCGGCGGAGCCGGCCAGACAGTCGCGTCATGCGCAAGCATGCCGAGGAAAGTCCGGGCTCCACAGGGCACGGTGCCAGGTAACGCCTGGGCGGCGCGAGCCGACGGAAAGTGCAACAGAAAGATACCGCCGAACGGCTTTCCGGAGCGCGTGGCAAGGGTGAAATGGTGCGGTAAGAGCGCACCGCGAGTCCGGTAACGGACCGGCACGGCAAACCCCACCGGGAGCAAGACCAAATAGGGAGGCTATGCCGCGGCCCGCGGTGCTTCCGGGTAGGTTGCTTGAGCGCAGCGGTGACGCTGCGCCTAGAGGAATGACTGTCCACGACAGAACCCGGCTTATCGGCCGGCTCCGCCGCTTCCATTGACGCCGTGCGTCAACAGAAGCCCCACGATGCCTTCGCATCGTGGGCCAGGCTCGTGTCTCCATACCCCGTTCGCGCCGCTGGCGCGAATCCGCCCCCTGACCCGGGGGGCATGTGCTTTCGAGCAGGACCGATCTTCGAGGCCAGGGGCAATGCCGATGATTCCCGGCTTGTGCCCGTAAACCCCAAAGTTCGGGCGCGGACTTCGGGCCCCGATGCGCACTTCCATACCCGTCATTCGCCTATGGCGCGAATACGCCCCCGAAGTCGGCAGGCATTGGTGAAGCGCGCACCACGATTCGGCGGTCGACATGACATGCGCTTTACCGGGAGTGCATTGATTCGCGGTTGGGACAACTAATGAGGCTCGATGCGCCGCTCGCGAATCTCGTAGCGGGATGTTTGGCTGCGCGGCTTGCCGTTACGGAGCGAGCCGGTTTTTGAGGGTGGTTTCGCCCAGCAGGGTGCCGTCGGGGGCGAAGCGGCGTTCGCTGATCCAGCCGTGGCCCTGATGGTCGATGGCGATGATCGTGCTGGCACGGGTGCCGTAGACGGGATTGCGGATGAAGGCTGCCGACAACAGCCGCTCGCGTTCCAGACCGACCCCGGTGTCCGGCAGGTCGCCGTCGGCGGCCAGATGCTCGTCGGCCAGGCCGCGCCAGAGCAGGTCCACGTCTTCCCGCCGGCAGGACACCCAGTCGGACATCACCCGCATCAGCCGTCGCGTCTTCGGCCAGGGCTCGTTGAGATCGCCGTTGGACAGGCCGTGGATGCCATCCGCGAGCATGGTCCGGCGGGGATGGGGATAGTTGCTGACGTATTCGCAGACGTTCGCGTCCGCTACCAGCAGATTGAAGGGGGCATAGGCCCCGGCTTCGGCCTCGACCACGCGCGCGTAGGCGCCGGCGGACTGTCCGCCCCCCAGGAAATCCGCCGCCAGCGCGCCGCGCGACGGCGCCTGTGGAACCACGATGCGCGGGTCGCGCACGTTGGTCACCACGGTCATGCGTCCGGCCGTGTCGAGGCCCGCCCAGGTGCCGCCGGAACGGAGGTCGCGGCCCGCCAGCACCTGCGGACGGTCTGCCCAGGCGGCCAGGGCGGCGGTGGGGCGCTCATGGGCTTCGTCACGGTTGCCGGCCATGACCAGCCGCCAGCGGGGGTGGGTGTTCCAGGCGACGGCGAGCAGGCACATGCCGCCATTCTGGATCGGCGAGCCCGCGTCCGTCAGGTCGCAAGTGCCCTTGAGACGGTGACGACGCCGCGCTCACGTCGGTGAATGCTCTCGGAATCTCAAAATGTGAGATGAAACAGGAACTTGTGGATAAGGCTTGAACAAGTCTCTGAAGTTCGTTGCAAGCCATTGATACATCAAGCGATTTTTTGTCTATCTGCCTGTTGACAACCCTGTGCGCGGTGCTAATGTGGGCATCCGAGGGAAAACCGGGTTTTTAGTGGTTTTTCGTGGTTCAATTACCGCCTTCGTGCGGACGGGCAAGGGCAGGATTCGTGTTTCAGGGTGAGACCGCCATCACGGTTGACGACAAGGGACGGCTAGCGGTGCCCACCGCTTACCGCGACCTGGTCGCGCGCGAGTGCGGCAACCGGCTGGTCATCACCTACAACCCGTTCGAGGCCGGCAGCCTGTACCTGTACCCCGAGCAGGAATGGCAACGGGTCCGGGACGCGGTCAGCAAGCTGCCGAGCACGCAGCGCGCCCACCGCAGCCTGCAACTCAAGCTGATCGGCGCCGCGGCGGTCGTGGAACTGGACGGCAACGGCCGCATCAGCATTCCGGCCAGCCATCGCAGCGCGGTCGGCATCGAGAAGAAAGCGGTGCTGCTGGGCATGGGCGACAAGTTCGAACTGTGGAGCGAGCAGGCACACCACGCACAGATCCGCCAGACCATCGGCGACGAGGATCTCAGCGCGCACATGCTCGAGTTGCGCTTGTGAGAACCGGTGACGGCACGCGGCAGTCCGCGCAGGCCGATCACCTCCCAGCGCTGCATTTGCCGGTGTTGTACACGCAGGTCATGGAAGGGCTGCAGGTGAAACGGGATGGGACGTATCTGGACGGCACGTTCGGGCGTGGAGGACACGCGCGCGGAGTGCTGGAACGACTGGGGCCGGGAGGTCGGCTGCTGCTGATGGACAAGGATCCCGAAGCGATCGCGCATGCCGAACGCACGTTCGCGGGCGATGCGCGCGTCGCGATCCGCCGCGGCAGCTTCGCCGGCATGGCGGACTGGGACGCCACCGCCGCCGGTCTCGACGGCGTGCTGCTGGATCTGGGCGTCTCTTCGCCGCAACTGGACGTGGCCGAACGCGGTTTCAGCTTCGGCAAGGACGGTCCGCTGGACATGCGCATGGATCCCGAATCCGGCGAGAGCGCCGCGCAGTGGCTGGCGCGCGCGGACGAGCGCGAGATCGCCGACGTGCTGTGGACCTATGGCGAGGAACGCATGAACCGGCGGATTGCCCGCGCGATCGTCGCGCGCCGCGCGGCACAGCCGTTCGTCCGCACGGCCGACCTGGCCGAAGTGATCGCTTCGGTGATGCCGCGGGGCAAGCACGACATCCATCCGGCCACCCGCAGCTTCCAGGCCATCCGCATCCACATCAACCGCGAACTGGCCGATCTGGAAGCCGGGCTCGACGCGGCGCTGGCGCGCCTGAAAACCGGTGGCCGGCTTGCCGTCATCAGCTTCCATTCGCTCGAGGACCGCATCGTCAAGCGCTTCATCGCCGCGCATGCCAAGGCGCCGCCGGCCAATCGGCGCCTGCCGGTGCAGGCGCATTTCGTGCCGACCCTGCGCATGATCGGAGACGCGCGGAAGGGCACGGCCGAGGAGATCGCGAGCAACCCGCGCGCCCGCAGCGCGGTCCTGCGCGTGGCCGAAAAACTGGAGGCGGCATGATGCGCTTCCTGATTGCCGTGCTGCTGCTGGCGAACGTGGCTTCGGCCATCGGCGTCATCTACGCGCGCCACCGCCACCGCCAGTTGTTCGTCGAACTGTCGCGGCTGGAACGCTCGCGCGACGAACTCAACATCGAATTCGGCCGGCTCCAGCTGGAGCAGGCCACCGTGGCCGAGAGCAACCGCATCGACCAGATTGCCCGCGTGCGCCTGGGCATGAAGTTCCCGGAAACCAATGACGTGGTGGTGGTGCGCCCATGAACTCGCGCAGCACGCCGCCGCTGAAGAACCGCAACCGCGCGCGCTTCAACCTGCGCGGGCGGCTGGCGCTGGTCATCGGCGCGCTGGGCCTGTGCTCGGTCAGCCTGATCGGGCGCGCGGCCTACGTGCAGTTGATCAACCACGATTTCTACCAGCGCCAGGGCGACTCGCGCTTCCTGCGCGAAATCCCGATCCCGACTTCGCGCGGCATGATCACCGACCGCAATGGCGAACCGGTGGCGGTGTCCTCGCCGGTGGAATCGGTGTGGGCCAATCCGCGCGAGCTGCTGAAGGCGCCGGATCGCCTGCCGGAGCTGGCGCAGGCGCTCGGCGTGCCGCTGGATCACCTGACCAACCGGCTGTCGCAACGCGCCGACAAGGAATTCGTCTACCTCAAGCGCCGGATCAACCCGGACGAGGCCCACCGGATCCTGGCGCACAAGGTGCCGGGCGTGTTCTCGCAGCGCGAGTTCCGCCGCTTCTACCCGCAGGGCGAAGCGATGGCGCACGTGCTGGGCTTCACCAACATCGACGATCGCGGCCAGGAAGGCCTGGAGCTCGCGTTCGACGAATGGCTGCGCGGCAAGGCCGGCGCCAAGAAGGTGATCCGCGACAACCGCGGCCGCATCGTCGAGAACGTCGATCTGGTGCGCTCGGCGCAACCGGGCAAGGATCTGACCCTCAGCATCGACCGCCGCATCCAGTTCCTGGCGTTCCGCGAACTGCGCAACGCGCTGATCGAGCACCAGGCCAGCAGCGGTTCGATGGTGATCCTGGACGTGGCCACCGGCGAAGTGCTGGCGATGGTCAGCCTGCCGACCTACAACCCGAACGCGATCGGGCAGGTGGGCGCGGAAACCCGCCGCAACCGCGCGGTGACCGACGTGGTCGAGCCCGGTTCGACGATGAAGCCGATCACGGTGTCGGCCGCGCTCAAGGCCGGCGCGGTGACGCCGTCCACGCTGATCAACACTTCGCCGGGCTACATGTCGCTGGGCCGCTACACCATCCGCGACGTGCCCCGCAACAACGGCGTGCTGACCGTCACCGGCATCATCACCAAGAGCTCGAACATCGGTTCGGTGAAGCTCGCCGAGAAGCTGCCCAACGACTATTTCTATTCGGTGGTGCGCAGCTTCGGCTACGGCAGCGCGCCGGGCAGCGGTTTCCCGGGCGAGGCGGTGGGCATCCTGGCGCCGCCGGCACGCTGGAACGGCCTGCAGAAGGCCACCATGTCCTACGGTTATGGCCTGTCGGTCACGCCGCTACAAATCGCGCGCGCATACGCCGCGCTCGGCAACGGTGGCCGGCTGGTGACGCCGACGTTCGTCAAGGGCGAACACCACGATGCGCCGCAGGTGCTGGACCCGGCCATCGCGCGCGAAGTCGTCGGCATGATGGAAACCGTGGTCACCCAGGGCGGCGCCAAACGCGCCGCCGTGCTCGGCTACCGCGTCGCCGGCAAGACCGGTACCGCGCGCATGGCCTCCGGCGGCGGTTACGCGCGCGGTCGTTACGCGTCGCTGTTCGCCGGCCTGGTGCCGGCCAGCAATCCGCGCTTCGCCGCGGTGGTGGTGATCAGCGATTCGCAGGAAGGCGGTTACTACGGCGGCCTGGTCGCCGCGCCCGTATTCCACAACGTCATGGATGGCGCCCTGCGCCTGATGGACGTGCCGCCGGACGACATCGAAACCTGGCTGGCCGTGCAGGCCAAGGCCGACGCCAAGCTGGCCGGCAACAAGCCGGCGGCCGCCGCCGCGGCGATGCCCGCGAGCCTGGACGATGCGGCCGACATCACCGATTCGCCGACCTTCGACGCACCGCCGCCGGTGGCCGTGCAGGGCACGGGAGGCGTGCGATGAGGCGCATGATGGCGCTCGCCGAACTGCTGCCCGACGTGGACGTCCCGCGCGACATCGTCGTGCGCGGGCTGGTCCAGGACAGCCGCATGATCGAGCCGGGCGACGCGTTCGTGGCGATCGCCGGCTTCGGCGCGCATGGACTGAGCTTCGTCGATCAGGCGCGGCAGAAGGGCGCCAGCGCGATCCTCTACGAACCGCCGGCACCCGCGGGCATGGACGTGCCGCGCGACGCCATCGCCGTTCCCGGCCTGCGTGCGCGGATGGGCGCGATGGCCGACCGCTTCCACGCCTATCCGTCCCGCGACATGAAGGTCGTGGGCGTCACCGGCACCAACGGCAAGACTTCCACGGTGCAACTGCTGGCGCAGGCCTGGCACATCCGCGGCACCCGTTGCGGCAGCGTTGGCACGCTCGGCGCCGGCATGTACGGCGAGGTCGTGCCGACCGGGTTCACCACTCCGCTGGTGCTGCAGATGCACGCGCTGCTCGCGCAGTTGCGCGATGCCGGCGCCAGGGCCGTGGCGATGGAGGTCAGTTCGCACGCGCTGGATCAGGGACGCGTGGATGGCGTGCATTTCGACGTCGGCGTGTTCACCAACCTCACCCGCGATCACCTCGACTACCACGGCGACATGGCGACCTACGGTGCCGCCAAGGCGCGCCTGTTCGCCTGGCCGGAACTGAAGGCCGCCGTGATCAATCTGGACGACGAATACGGCCGGGTCCTATACCCGCAACTGCCCGCGACGGTGCAGGGCGTGGGCGTGAGCTCGCGCGGACAGGACACGGCGACCCTGCGCGCGGAAGGCCTGCGCCTGGACGCCAGCGGAATCGCCTTCGACCTGGCCGCGGCCGGCGAATCACATCCGGTGCAGTCACGCCTGCTCGGCCGCTTCAACGTCGACAACCTGCTGGCGGTGGCGGGCGTGCTGTACGCGCTTGGCGATAGCCTGCTGGAAATCTCGCGCACGCTGTCGCGCCTGCAGCCGATCCACGGCCGCATGAACCGGCTGGGCGGCGGCACCGACGAGCAGGGCCGCCGGTTGCCGCTGATCGTAATCGACTACGCGCACACGCCCGACGCGCTGGAACAGGCGCTGTCCAGCCTGCGCGACCACGTCGCCGGCAGGTTGATCTGCGTGTTCGGCTGCGGCGGCGAGCGCGATACCGGCAAGCGTCCGCAGATGGCGGCGGTCGCCGAGCGCCTGGCCGACCGGGTCATCGTCACCGACGACAACCCGCGCAACGAGGATGGCGACCGCATCGTCGCCGACATCATGGCCGGCTTCGCGAAGCCCGAAGCGGTCACCGTGCTGCGCGATCGCCGGCAGGCGATCGGGCGCGCCATCGAGGAGGCCGGCGAGGACGACATCGTCCTGATCGCCGGCAAGGGCCACGAGCCGTACCAGGAAATCAACGGCGTGAAGCATCCGTTCGACGACACCGGAGTGGCGCGCCAGGCGCTGGAGGCACGCGCATGAAGCGCCTGCCGCTCTCGCTGCTCGCACACTGGGCCGGAGGCGAACTCCACGGCGACGACGCCGTGGTGGACGCGATGATCCAGGACACCCGTGCCCTGCAACCGGGCAGCCTGTACATCGCCCTGCGCGGCGAGCGCTTCGACGGCCACGATTTCGCCTATGACGCGGCCATGCGCGGCGCCAGCGCGGTGTTGGTCGAGCATCCGGTCAAAGTGGATCTGCCCCAGATCGTGGTCGGCGACAGCCAACTGGCGCTGGCCCGGATCGCCACCGGCATCCACCAGGATCAGGCGGGCAAGGTCGTCGCCATCACCGGCAGCAACGGCAAAACCTCGGTCAAGACGCTGGTGGTCGCGATCCTGCAGCGCGCCGGCGTGACCTACTTCAACCCGGGCAACCGCAACAACGAAATCGGCCTGCCGCTGGCGGTCATCGATGCGCCCGACGACGCCGACTTCGCGGTCTATGAAATGGGCGCCGGGCAGCCGGGCGACATCGCCTACCTGACCGACATCGTCGCTCCGGACGTGGCGCTGGTGAACAACGTCGCCGCCGCCCACCTGGAGCGGATGGGATCGCTGCTGGGCGTTGCCGAGACCAAGGGCGCCATCTACGACGCGCTGCCGGCATCGGGCACCGCGGTCATCAATGCCGATGATGCGTTCGCCGAATACTTCGCCGAGCGCGTGGCCGATCGGCGGATCCTGCGGTTCGGCCTGGACGCCAGCGCCGACGTGACCGCGCACGACATCCGCGCCACCGCGGCGGGCTCGGACTTCGTCCTGGTCGCGCCGCAGGGCGAGATGGCGGTCGAATTGCATCTGCCGGGCCGCCACAACGTGCTCAACGCGCTGGCCGCGGCATCGCTGGCACTGGCCTGCGATGTGTCGCTGGCCACGATCGCCGAAGGCCTGGCCGCGGCGCGGCCGGTGGCCGGTCGCCAGGTCGCACATGCGCTGGGCAACGGCGCCGTGCTGATCGACGACAGCTACAACGCCAACCCGGGTTCGCTGGCCGCGGCCATCGATGCCCTGGCCGCGGCGGACGGCGAGGCGTGGCTGGTGCTCGGCGACATGCGCGAACTCGGCGCCGATGCCGAGGCGCTGCATGCCGCCGCGGGCCGCCGCGCCCGCACCGCCGGCGTCCGCCGCCTCTACACGCTGGGCCCGCTCAGCCAGCACGCCGCGCAGGCGTTTGGCGACGGCGCCCGCCATTTCGACACACACAAGACCCTGGCCGAAGCGCTGCGCGCCGATCTGCATGCCGGCGTGCGCTGCCTGGTGAAGGGTTCGCGCGGCAGCGCCATGGACAAGATCGTCACGGCGCTGCTGGCCGAAGGGGAGGGGAAACCGCATGTTGCTTGAACTCGCGCGCTGGCTGCAGAGCCTGGAGAATTTCTTCGGGCTGTTCGGCTATCTGACCTTCCGCGGCATCCTCGCCGCACTGACCGCGCTGTTCCTGTCGCTGTGGTGGGGACCGGCGGTGATCCGCCGCCTGGCCCAGTTCAAGGGCGGCCAGCCGATCCGCCAGGACGGTCCGCAGACGCACTTCTCCAAGGCCGGCACCCCGACGATGGGCGGCGGCCTGATCCTGATGACCGTGCTGGCCGCCGTGCTGCTGTGGGGCGACCTGCGCAACAAGTACGTCTGGGTGGTGGTGCTGGTGATGCTGGCGTTCGGCGCCATCGGCTGGTACGACGACTGGATCAAGATCGTCAAGCGCGATCCCAACGGCCTGAAGTCGCGCTGGAAGTACCTGTTGCAGTCGATCTTCGGCCTGGCCGCCGGCCTGTACCTGTATCTGTACGCCGACGTGCCTGCCGCGACCACGTTCTACGTGCCGTTCTTCAAGTCGATCGCGCTGCCGCTGGCGGGCATCGGTTTCGTCGCGATCGCCTACTTCTGGATCGTCGGCTTCTCCAACGCGGTCAACCTGACCGACGGGCTGGACGGGCTGGCGATCATGCCGACCGTGCTGGTCGCCTGCGCGCTGGGCATCTTCGCCTACGCCTCCGGCAACGCGGTGTTCTCCAACTATCTGCAGATCCCGCAAGTGCCGGGCGCGGGCGAACTGGTGATCATCTGCGCCGCCATCGCCGGTGCGGGGCTGGGTTTCCTCTGGTTCAACACCTACCCGGCGATGGTGTTCATGGGCGACATCGGCGCGCTGGCGCTCGGCGCGGTGCTCGGCACCATCGCGGTGATCGTCCGCCAGGAACTGGTGCTGGTGATCATGGGCGGCATCTTCGTCATCGAGACGTTGTCGGTGATGATCCAGGTCGCCTCGTTCAAGCTGACCGGCAAGCGCGTCTTCCGGATGGCGCCGATCCACCACCACTTCGAACTGAAGGGATGGCCGGAACCGCGCGTGATCGTGCGCTTCTGGATCATCTCGGTGGTGCTGGTGCTGGTCGGCCTGGCCACGTTGAAGGTGCGCTGATGAACGACCGCCTGCGCCAGGCAACGCGATTGGAGGCCATCGGTG
>Ga0182741_1001867_pt1 | contig 25854 bp, 21 predicted proteins | sample eDN5th37CBELigOP_FD_128874 | JGI IMG/M metagenome (GOLD analysis project Ga0182741, IMG submission 128874) | Enriched Organic Plus compost microbial communities from Emeryville, California, USA - eDNA 5th pass 37_C BE-Lig OP (version 2) (version 2) ... | reverse complement strand
TGCCGCGTAAAGAACCCGGCAGGATCGGAACGGACAGGGCGCGCCCGCCGAGACCCTGATCCTCTACCAGGGCGCGACGGTACTCGACTCCGTCGGGACGGCGGACCACGAGGGTGAGCGGGACATTGGGCACGGCCGTGCCCCTGACGTCGCGCAGGAGCGCCGTGAGCGCCACGGTCTCGCCGGTGCGATAGACGCCCCGCTCCGTGTAGAGATACGCATCCATGGTGCCCGAAACGACGCGTCCCTTGACGCCCCGGTCGCTCAGGTCGAAGGCCGCCGAACCGAGATCCAGGAAGCCGTAATCCTCCCCCATGGTCGCGACCACGAGGCCGGGCGCGAGACCGCCCTCGCCCTTGGCAAGGCCCGGATCGAACTGGGCGACGCCCGTCGCGTCGGTCTTCTTCGTGGCCAGCACCTCGTTGTTGCGGGCCACGAGCCGGATCTCCACGTCGGCCCTCGGTGCGGCGCTCGCAAGCGAGCGCACGAAGACCTGGACGCCGCCCTTGCCCGTGAAGGCCGTCAGCCCGAGATCCGACACCACGAACCATTGCGTGGCGATATTGCCGAAATCCTCGTCGCCCGAGCTGCCCGGCGGGTCGCCGTCATTGGGCTTGGCGGTCATCACGTAGATGCCGGGCTCCAGCCTGCCGACCGCTTCCATGACCGGGAAGGCCGTGATCACGTCCCGGTTGAGTTCGGAGGCGGTGTCGAGCGTGCCGCTCCAGATTTTCACGCCCTTCTCGCGACCGATTTCGGCGGCGGAATAGCGCGAGAGCTGGCCGAGGAAATCGTAGGATCGCACGGTCGGCAGAAGGCTGCGGTCGCCGATCCGGTAGACCTCCACGTCCACCTTGCGGGTGTTGACGGATACGACCGGGATGCCCTCCTGCCCGGTGCTCGGCAGGACATAGTTGCGGCCCGTGAACCGGGCCTGGGGAGCACGGTCGCGCACGTAGATCTCGTAATCGGCGGAGGCCAGGAGGCTCTCGCCGACGGAGGACGGCAGGCCCTGCCGCAGCACCACCGCATAGCGCTCGCTGTGCTTCAGGCCATCGACGCAAAGCTGCTGCCCCTCGACCGAAACCGCCGGGCTCGCATTGCCCGAAACGGCCACGAAGGGCGCGAAATCGACCTTGCCGGCCGCGAGCGGATCCGAGAACTGGAAGCACACCCGGGGCGAGGCAGCGTCGGAATCCACCTTGAAGTCGAGGACGCGGAAGCCATGCTCCTCGCGCAGCGGCTCATAGACGGCGCGGATGGCGGGATCGTCCTTGAGCTGAAGGCTCGCCGCATAGGCATTGAGCGCCGGGCGCCAATATTGCTGCGCCGCATAAGCCTGCCCGAGAAGGGCCAGCGCCGCGGCCTCGCCCGCCGGGGTCATGGCCCGCTGATAGGCCGCGAAGGAAGCGGCGAGCCGACGGTTCTGCAGGTTCTCGCGCTCCTCCCAATTGTCGCCGGGGACGACCGCGAGAGCCGCACGGGCATAGCCGGTCCAGTTGGCCGCATTTCCGGGCTCGAGGGCGATCGCCGCCGCGAAGGCGTTCATGGCCTGGTTGGCGAGGCCGCGGCCCAGCATCGTCTCGCCGCTGCGGCGCAGGGCGGCAGCGTTCCGGTCGCCCGCAAAGCCTGCGCTCTCCTTCTTCAGCGCCTGCTCCAGCCGCACGGCCTGGCTCGCCAGTTCGTCGCTGACGAAAGGCTTCTGCGCCTGCTGGGCATGAGCCGGCAGGGACCCATCCATGAGGGATCCGGCCATCATCCCAACGGCAATGACGGCCGCGCGCATCAAACGACGGATCATGGATTCTCCCCTGCCCTTCCGTGCGGCGAGAGCCTAGAGCATTTTTGGGCGGAGGGGGATTCGGTTCGCGATGAAAAAATTCTGCTGATGCGCAGGGTGAGGCGAGACGCCGTGGAGCGTGTGCTCCGTCAGGCCTGATGCTCCCGGCGCATGCCCTCGTTCACGGTCTCCTCGCCGAGAGCGCCGCGATGGGCCTTGTCGAGCTCCTCGCTGTAGCGGCGCAGGAGGTGGCTCTCGGTCAGGAGCCCCAGGACCTTGCGGTTCTGCCCATTGTCCACCACCGCGAGTTCTTCGCTCTGAGTCTGGTCGAAGATGCTCGCCGCCTCCTTCACGTTCATGGCTGGGACCAGCATGTCGTCCCGGTAGCGCAGGAGGGACGCGATGCTGTCGCCCGCATCGGCCTCCAGGCCGGACCCGTAGGCCTCAGGGACGAGGATGATGCCCGCATAGCGGCCTGCCTCGTCGGCGGCCACCACCCGCTGCGCGGAGCCGAGCGGGAACTTTCGGCGGAATTCCGTCAGGGTTGCGGGGATCTGGATGGTCTTGACGTCGCGCCGCATCATCCGCCCGACGGTCAGGCTGCGCAGCCAGCCCACGTCCTGCGCGCTGCGGATGGTCTCGCCGCGCAGGTGCAGGCGCCATGTGGAGAAGGAATAGCCGAAGGTCTGGCGTACCACGATGGCGGCCATGATCGAGGCCGTGAGCACGATCCCGCTGATGGCGAGATCGCCCGTCGTCTCGAGGGCCAGGAACGTAATGGTCAACGGTCCGCCGACAATGCCGACCGCGAGCGACGCCATGCCGACGATGGCGGAGACCACCGGGTCCACCGCAAGCGGCATGATCGGCCCGGCCACGATGGCGAAGATCTTGCCGAGGAGCACACCGAGGAGAAGGGACGCGAAGAACAGGCCGCCGCGGAAACCCGAGCCGAGGGAGATCGCCGAGGCCGCAACCTTGGCGGCGAAGAGCAGTGCCAGCATCCAGAGGCCGAGCCCGCTCTCCAGCTGGATGTGAAGCGCCCCGTGACCGGCCGACAGGGCCTGCGGGACGAAGAGCCCGATTCCTCCGACCGCCAGCCCTCCGATGGCGGGCCGGAAGATCGGCGGACAGCGAGTGGCCACGAAGGCCCGCTCGACCAGAGTCACGAGCCGCATGATCCCGACCGACACGCCGCCCGCCACCAGCCCTAGCAGGAGGAACGGGAAGTAATCCCCGACCGTCAGCTCCGGCACGGGCGGCACGTCGATGAGGTTCGGGGCCGTCTGGAGCACATGGCCGACCAGGACGGCCGCGAGCGTGGCGGCCATGACGGGCGCAACAGTCGCGATGGAATAGACGCCGATGATCAGTTCGAAGCCGTAGAACGCGCCAGTGAACGGCGCGTTGAACGCACACGCGATGGCGCCGGCCGCGCCGCACCCCACGAGGACGCGCACGTCGCTCCGGCGCAGGTTCAGGCGCCGCGCGGCCCAGGAGGCGATGCCGGATCCCATCTGCGTGTAGCCGGCCTCCAGGCCCACCGAGGCGCCGAACCCATTGGACAGGATGGTCTGAATGCCCACGATCGCGCTGTCGCTCAAGGACAGGCGGCCCCCATGGAGGGCGTTGGCCTCGATCGGGTCCACGAGGTGGGTCGACCGATAGCGGGAGACGAGCCAGGCGCTCAAGCCCACCAATGCTCCGCCGAGGGCCGGGATGAGGGCATGGCGCGGCTCGATGGACGAGAGCGCGCTCAGGCTTTCGTCCAGGGTGATCTCGAAGAGCAGGCTGTGCAGCAGCCGCACGATGAAGCCCATGGCCGAGACGATGACGCCCGAGACCGCCCCGACCACGGCCGCCAGCATGACGAACGGCACCTCGCGCCGCCGGATCAGGGCCTGGAGGCGTGGGTGATTCAACAGACGGTCGGGGGAAAAGGCTTTCACGACGAAACCACGGAACAATTGGCCCGTGGTTTGTCATGGCCCCCAGGGGGTGTCAAAGGTTTATGTGGCCTACCGGTTAAGGTAACGGTCCGTCAGTTCCTGGGTCCTGATTTTCGTCTTCTGCAGGTCGCAGGCAAGCGTCGCCGGACCCATGCCGGTGCCCTGGAACCACTCGTAGCCGACCGGCTCGCCGCAATCCGCATCGCGGAACGCCACCCAGGCCCGCTGGGCCTTCTGAAGGGCCTGCTTCCAGTTGCGGCGCTGCTCGGCGGACATGTCGCCGCTCTTGTCGATGGCAGCCAGCGCCTTCTTGTAGACGCCGTTGAGTTCCCCGTCGGCGGCCTTCAGGGCTTTGTCCAGGCAGGCGCTCTGAGCGTAGGTGGAGGTCTCCGAGTCGCAGGGCGTGGCGGGGGCGCTCTGGGCGAATGCGCCCGAGGTCGGAATCGCGATGGCCAGGACAATGCCTGCGAGAAGGGCGGACGGATATTTCATGAAAGGGTTCCACCGTCTGGTGTTTGGGAACGGGCTCTGCGAAAATAATCCGGATCTTGAGGGAGACGCCAGATGAATCGCGCTTGCCTGCGCACTGTCCTGCACCTGTGTGTCGCCCTGGCCTCCCTCGGTGCCGCCGCAGGATTGCCGGCCAAGGCGCAGCCCGCTCCCGCCGCGCGAACCCCGGACCCTGCGGCGACCGAGGCTGCGCGGGGCGCCTTCGAGGCCCTGCCCGAAGCGGAAAGGCGAGCGATCCAGGAGAGCCTGATCTGGAGCGGCGACTATAGCGGCGTGGCGGACGGCACCTTCGGACGCCAGACCTTCGAAGCCATCGCGGCGTTCCAGAGGCGGGCCGGCAGGCCGGCGACAGGCATTCCGAGCGCGGCCGACCGAACGGCCCTTCAGGCCGGGCTGAAGAGCGCCGTTTCCGCCGCGGGCTTCGAAACCCTTACGGATGCGCGCACGGGCGTGCGGATCGGCGTACCGTCGCGGCTTCTCGTCAAGCAGGGCGACAATCCTAATGGAGGCAGCCGCTGGCAGAGCCCGGATGGGAAGATCACCCTCGACACCCGCGTCGCACCCGCGGATGCGACCCTGGCTTCCCTCTACGAGCGCAACCTCGCCATCAAGACGCCCGGCCGCGCCGTCACCTACAAGGTGCCGCGGCCCGACTTCTTCGTGATCGCCGGCGAGACGCCGACCGGCAAGTTCTACACGCGCTACGCGGACGGCCCGGGAGGCATTCGGGCCTTCTCGATCGGCTACGATAAATCCGTCGCAGCCCAGACCGACCGCCTGGTGGTCGCCATCGCCAATTCGTTCGTGCCTTTCCCGGAATCCTCACCGGCCGCACCGGCCCCGACCGTTGCGCAGTCCGCGCCTGTCCCGAGGGCCGCACCCGGCGGCGGATCGGCGCCTTTCGGCACCGGCCTCGCAGTGGGCACACGGCAGGTCCTCACGGCCGCGCCGGTGGACCGGTGCAAGGAGGTGCGCGTCGGCGACGTGAAGGTGCAGCAGGTCAAGGGCAGCGGCCCGTTCCTTCTGGAAGCCGCACAGGACCTGAACGCCAAGCCCGCCCAGCTTTCCACAGCCTCATCCTGGGAGGATGGCGCGCCGGTTCTGGTGCTCGCTTTCGGAAACGACGGAGAGGGGCTCCGGCTCAATGCCGTCGCGGGAACGCGCTCGGGCAAAGCCGCGCTCGCAGCTCCGCTCCAGCCCGGCGCGAGCGGCGCGCCCGTCTTCGACGGAACGGGTGCGCTCACCGGATTTGTGGGCGCCCTGCCGGCCAATCCGCGCAAGGTGGCCGGGATCGTGCCGAGCACCCTCTACCCGGTCGTCCCCGCACCAGAAGCCATTAAGATCTTCCCCAGCCTCGCGGCGGGCGGGGCGAGACCGGCAGCACCCATGAGCGCCGCCGATCTCGTGAGCACGATGCGGGCCTCCGCAGTCGCGTTGGCCTGCACGCCCTGACGGGAGCCTTACTCCGCCGCCTGCCCGGCCCGCTCCGTGGCGCCGAACTCCAGACCCTGGTGGTCGCAGAGGCGCCGGTAGAGCCCCTGCCGGCGGTAGAGGGCCTGATGGGTGCCCTCCTCGACGATCCGCCCCTTGTCGAAGACCAGGATGCGATCCAGCGCCCGGACGGTGGAGAGCCGGTGGGCAATGACGATGGAGGTTCGGCCTTCCATGAGCCGCTCCATCGCCTGCTGGATCAGCACCTCCGATTCCGAGTCGAGCGCGGAGGTCGCCTCGTCCAGGATCAGGATCGGCGCATCCGCCAGGAAGGCCCGCGCGATGGCGACCCTCTGGCGCTCGCCGCCCGAGAGCTTCACGCCGCGCTCGCCCACGAGGGTTCCGTAGCCCTTGGGCAGGCGCTCGATGAAGTCGTGCGCATTGGCGAGCCGCGCCGCCCGCTCGATCTCGGCCATCGTGGCGCCGGGGCGCGCATAGGCGATGTTCTCGGCGAGCGTCCTGTGGAACAGGATCGGCTCCTGCTGCACGATGGCGATCTGCGACCGTAGCGACGCCTGACGCACCGCCGCGATGTCCTGACCGTCGATCAGGATGCGCCCGTCCGACACGTCGTAGAGCCGCTGCACGAGCTTGACGAGCGTCGTCTTGCCCGAGCCGGACGGACCGACGAGCCCAACCCGCTCGCCCGCGCGGACCGTGAGCGACAGGTCCCGATAGAGCGGCGTCGCGTGGCCCGCATAGTGGAAGTCCACGTGGTCGAAGACGATCTCGCCTCTCTCGATGCGGATCGCAGGCGCCGCCGGACGATCCTTGATCCCGATGGGCTCGTCGTAGATCGACACCAGCTCCTCCATGTCGTTCACGGACCGGCGCAGGTTGTTGATGTGCATGCCCACATCGCGCAGGTAGCCGTGGATGACGAAGTAGGTCGTCAGTACATAGGCAAGGTCGCCGGGCGAGGCGCGGTTCTCCCACCAGAGCCAGACCGCCGTGCCGATGATGGCCGCGCGGATAATGAGGAGCGCCACGAGCTGCGTCGTGCCGCTGTTCGTGCCGCGCTGCCAGACCCGCCGGGTGCGGTTCTCCCACTTGTCCAGCACGCCCTTCAGCCGCGAATCCTCTCGGATCTCCGCGCCGAACGCCTTCACGACCGCGTTGCAGCTCAGGGCATCGGCCAGGGTGCCGCCCATCCGCGTGTCCCAGGCATTCGCCAGCCGCGCCGCAGGCGCCACGTAGAGGGTGGACAGGAGCGCCGTCATGGCGATGTAAGCCACCGTGCCGATGGCGATCACCAGCCCCATGACGGGCCAGTGCAGCCCGAGGACGACCATGGAGCCGATCAGCACCACGAGCGACGGCAGGAGCGCGAGCAGGAGCGTGTCGTGCAGGAGATCGAGCGCCCACATGCCGCGGGTGATCTTGCGCACGATGGAGCCGGCGAAGCTGTTGGCGTGCCAGTCGGTCGAGAATCGCTGCACCCGCGCGAAGGCATCCTGCGCAACGCGCGACATGACCCGCAGCGTCATCTCGACGATGCCGTAGAAAGCCAGATGGCGCAGGAGGACCATCACGAGGCCGAGCCCCGTCATGACGATGAAGGCGCTCAGCGCGCCGGACAACGCGGCGTCCCGGTCGCTCGCCCCGAGCGAGATGGCGTCGACGAGGCGGCCCGCGAAGACCGGCATGAACACGTCCGCGAGCGTCGCGGCCATCATGGTGACGACGATGAGGAGAACGTATTTCGGTTCGCGGCGCCAATGCCGGAACGTGAAACTCAAAACGTCGCGGGTCGCGTCCCCGCGTCTCTTCTGCTGACTCATGGGATGATCGGTCCGCACGGGGCGGACCTCTCCTGAAATTGGCGGAACGGCGGATGTGGCGGCGCTCGGACGCCGCGGCTCGCGTTCACGAAATCGACGAAAGGAGGTTTTCTATCGGGCTCTCGGAGCCCGGAGCGTTCGACCTAAAGTCCGAACGCGGGAGGAACATTGCGCAAGCGTGCGACAACTGCCATGCAATCCTCCCTGATAAGAAATGAACCTGACGAAGACGTACCGGATATTGTCGCTCCTGGCAACGGTCGCAGGGATATTTTCAGGCTTTTCGTGCTCAGAACTTCATCAAAAGATGTGATCCGACAGATCACTCGGAATCGTCGTGCGCCGTTTCCTCACACGGGAGCGAGCCGCCGATGAGGCGGCGCCGGTAGCTCCACGCGGATCGCATCACCCGGCCGAACCTCGCCGCCCTCTAGGACAATGCCCATGATCCCCGCCTTGCGGACGAGCTTGCCGTCCGGGTCCCGGTCGAGCACGGCCGCCATCATGCCCTTTTGAAAACGGTCGATCTGGACGCACGGATTGCGCAGGCCCGTCACCTCCACGAGCGCCTCAGGTCCGAGGCGAAGCCGTGTGCCGGCCGGCAAGGACAGGAGATCGATTCCCCGCGTGGTGATGTTCTCGCCCATTTCTCCGGCCAGGACGCGAAAGCCCTTCAGGCGCAGTTCGTCGTGAAGCTCCGCATGAATCAGGTGCACCTGCCGGAGGTTCGGCTGCGTCGGGTCCTTCGCGACCCGCGAGCGGTGGCGGACGGTCTCGCCCGCATGGGCATCCCCTTCGACGCCGAGACCGGCGAGGAGGCGGATACGGTCCCGGTTCCTCTTGCTGAAGGCGTGCGTCGGATGGCTGCTGACCGCCTCGACGATGGGATCCATCACGCAACTCCCAGAATGCCGACCGTCAGACGACCGTGAGGTCGACCACCTGCATGCCCCGGTCGCGCAACCGGTCCGAGAGAATGCGGCGATGACAGAGGGCGGGATCGCGCTCGAAGCACAGGAGGCAGACCGGCTGCTGCTGCGCAAGGTCGGCCAGCTGCTCGAAGGCCTCCTCGGCCTCCGGCGTGGTGAGGACCTCTTCGCAATAGATCCGCTTCATCATGGCGGCGTCGCCGGCGCGGGCGGCCTGACGCCCCTCCTTTGGGGTGCCGAGACGGATGAAGTGGTCGTAGCCGATCTCCCGCTGGGACAAGGCCTCCCGCAGCGCGGATTTCGAAAAGCCGCGCTTGCGCGACAGGGCCACGGCCCGCACGTCGGCAAGCACGGCGACGCCCGCATCCTGCAGGGTGGTGAGGAAGCGGTCGAGATCCGCTCCCTCATAGCCGATGGTGAAGAGCCGAGGTTTCTTCATGCACCCAGGGTTACATGGACGGCATCGGCCGTCCAGGGCTTTGGGGCTGCTTGTAGGGACGCAGGGCATCGGGAATGCGCATGTCCCGCGGCGCCTGGAAATCCCTTGCGGCACCGCGCATCCTCTGGGGCGGCTGCGGCAGGCCGCTGCGGTCACTGTAATCGACCGCGCGGCCGCGCGGTCGCGTTTCCTGCCCCGTCAATGCATTGGCACAGGCCACATCGAGGACGGTCGCGCCCGCCACGGCCCCGAAGGCCACCGCAACCCGGTCGCGATGCGCCCGCGGATCGCGCAGGGCGTTGCCGAGCGTTGCGAGATCGAGCGCATCGCCAGCGACACGCCCCCAGATCCAGGGTGTCGGATCCCGCTGCGAGAGGATGCCGATTCCGGTGGCGATCTCGCGCATGCCGTACGCCCGGATGAGACGCTCGTGATCCTCCATGCCGAGCCAGCGCGCCATGCTCCTGGCTCCCAGCACTTCGGCGGCGCCGAGCGCGAGGCTGAACCAGCCAAGCCCGCGGGCCATCGTCTCTGCGGAGGCCGGCGAGCGGCGGCGGGAACGATCGTATCGGTGCTGAGCCATGGGAAACCTCACTGGGGCTTGAGGACGACCTTGACGCAGCCGTCCTTCTTGTCGCGGAACGTCTCGTACATCTGCGGCCCCTCTTCGAGGCCGACCGTGTGGGTGATCACGAAGGAGGGGTCGATCTGCCCCTCCTGGATCCGCCGCAGCAGATCGTCGGTCCAGCGGTTCACGTGGGTCTGGCCGGTGCGGACCGTGAGGCCCTTGTTCATGAGGGCGCCGAACGGGATCTTGTCGAGGAGCCCGCCATAGACGCCCGGCACAGACAGGACGCCGGCAGGACGGCAGACATAGATCATCTCCCGCAGCACGTGCGGCCGGTCGGATTCGAGCATGACGGCCTGCTTGGCGCGGTCGAGGATCGTGTCCGGATGCGTCAGGGACACATGCGCCTCCATGCCGACCGCATCGATGCACTTTTCAGGGCCCTTGCCGCTCGTCAGCTCGTTGAGGCGTTCGATGACGCTCTCTTCCTGGAAATTGATGGTGATCGCGCCGCCTGCCCGCGCCATGCTCAGGCGCTCGGGAACGCAGTCGATGGCGATCACCTGCCGGGCCCCGAGCAGGAGGGCACTGCGGATCGCCATCTGGCCGACCGGTCCCGCGCCCCAGATGGCGACCGTGTCAGTCGGCTCGATGTCGCACTGGACGGCCGCCTGCCATCCGGTGGGGAAGATATCGCTCAGGAACAGGACCTTCTCGTCCGGAATGCCGTCGGGGATCTTCACATGGGTCGTGTCCGCATAGGGCACGCGCAGGTATTCTGCCTGTCCGCCCGCATAGCCGCCGGTGAGATGGGTATAGCCGAACAGCCCCGCCGTCGTATGGCCGAAGGCCTTGGCGGCGAGATTGGCGTTACGGTTGGTGCGCTCGCAGACTGAAAAATTACCGCGCCGGCACTGGTCGCACTCCCCGCAGATGATCGTGAAAGGGATCACGACCCGGTCGCCGACCTTCAGATTCTTGACGGACGATCCGACCTCGACCACCTCGCCCATGGTCTCGTGGCCCATGATGTCGCCCTTTTCCATGCCGGGCATGAAATGGTCGTAGAGGTGCAGGTCGGATCCGCAGATGGCGCAGCTCGTCACCTTGATGATTGCGTCGCGGGCCTCCTCGATCTCCGGATCGGGAACCGACTCGCAGCGAATGTCCCCCTTCCCGTACCAGCGAAGCGCTTTCATTCCCGTCTCCCGTAAACGCGCAAGGACCGGCCGGGCGTCGGCCGGGTAACGCTAAGGAAGACTTTCTGGGAATCGTTGCGTTCCCTCGCGACCCGAAATTTCCGTCCCGGCCAGAGAGGGGATCAGGGCTCACAGATGAGCCGGCAGTCCACGGATGAGCTCGGCCAGCGCCGGCTCCAGGACCCGGTAGGCCGCATCCTCCACGTCGAACCACTGGGCGTCGCGCTGGCCCTTCTCGCGCCAGGTCTTGAGCTGCTTGGAGACTTCGAGCGGGTAAACCTCGACCCGGCACAGGTCGAAATGCTCGGTCCGGCGCTTCCAGTACTCGTAATGCCCGATGGGCTTGTTCTGGATGGAGCCCTTGACGCCCGCCTCCTCGACAGCCTCCTGGGCGGCCGCCTTGTGCGGCTTCTTGCCCTTCATGGGCCAGCCCTTGGGAATGAGCCACCGCTTGGTCTCCCGCGAGGTGACGAGAAGCACCTCGACCTTCCCGTCCTTGATCCGGAACGGAAGGGCCGCGACCTGGCACAGTTCGCCGTTGGGAAGACTGATGGCTTTTTTGGGCATTCTCTGCTGAAAGAGGCTCTCTTGAGGTGAGGGCTCAAATCTGATTGATTTGAGCCGGCTAATCAACAACCAAACCGCAAAGTTCCGAACCTGTTTCGGGACGAGCGGTTCCAGACCGTACGACAACCCAAATGAATGCCCGGCAACGGCCGGCCGGTCCCGGGGCGGATACTCAACCATGCAAGACGATCTGAACACGCGTTTCGAAGCGGCCTGCGCGGTCGCGCGGGAAGCCGGAGCCCTGGCGCGCCGGCGTTTCCTCGAACGGCCCCGCTCGCAGCGCGCCGACATGAAGGGCCCGCAGGACTTCCTCACGGCCACGGATTCCGAGGTGGAGGAGCTCATCAGGAACCGCCTCCTGGGGCTTTTCCCGCAGGATTCCTTCTTCGGCGAGGAGGGCGGCGGCTCCTTCGAGCGGGATGTCTGGGTGGTGGACCCCATCGACGGAACGGCGAATTTCGCCCGCGGCATCCCGCATTTCGCCGTCTCCATCGCATTCCTTCGGGACGAACGGGTCGAGATCGGCATCGTTCTCGACGTGATGCACGACGAACTCTACACGGCCCGGCGCGGCGGCGGCGCGGCCCTGAACGGCAAGCCCATCCATGTGAGCGGGCTCGCCGATCTCCGCCAGGCCACCGTGGAGGCCGGCTGGTCCGCCCGGATGCCGTCCGAACCCTATCTCGCCATGGTGGAGCGCCTGAAGCAGGCCGGCGCCAACGTGCGCCGCGGCGGCTCCGGGACCCTCGGGATCGTCTATGTGGCGGACGGCCGGATCGACGCCTATTGCGAACTCCACATCAATGCCTGGGACGTCCTGGCCGGGCTCCTGATCGTCGAGGAAGCCGGAGGCGTGACCAACGACTTCCTGGCCGGCGACGGGCTCCGCAAGGGGAACCCGGTGCTCGCCTGCACGCCGGAGCTCGCCGGCCCCGTCACGGCCGCCACGGGCATCCGCATCGGCAAAGCGGCGGCCTGATGCCCGCTCCCGGGCCTCTTTTCCACAGGCAAAGGGGCTTTTTCGCTTGCGGGACCGGGCTTTCGCCCGATCCCTCGAAAGACGCATTCAAGGGTCTTGACCGGCGGGCCTATTGATTGGAGCTTAGCCGACCAAGAAAAACAAAATACCATCCACGTGGGAGGATCCAAGTGAAACTGAAGAAGACCTTCATTGCGGCCACGATGCTGGCCGGCACCACCGCGGCCCTGTCGTTCCTGTCGGCCGCTTCGGCCCAGGCCCAGGGCGCGCTCGTGATGTATTGCGGCGTGCAGGAAGAATGGTGCCGGGCCATGACGACCGCCTTCGAGCGGGAGACGGGCATCAAGGTTTCGATGACCCGCAAGAGCTCGGGCGAGATCTACGCCCAGGTCAAGGCGGAGTCCGCCAATCCCCGCGCCGACATCTGGTGGGGCGGCACGGGCGACCCGCACATGCAGGCCGCCGAGGAAGGCCTCACGGTCGAGTACAAGTCGCCCAAGCTCGGCGAGCTTCAGGACTGGGCGGTGCGCCAGTGGGAGCAGTCCAAGAACCGCACGGTCGGCATCTATTCGGGCGCGCTCGGCTTTGGCTACAACACCGAGCTCATCAAGTCGAAGGGCGTCGCCGAGCCGAAATGCTGGGCCGACCTGCTCACTCCCAAGCTGAAGGACGAGGTCCAGATGGCGGACCCGAACTCCTCCGGCACGGCCTATACGCTGCTGGCCACCATCGTCCAGATCATGGGCGAGGATAAGGGCTTCGACTATCTCAAGTCCCTGCACAAGAACATCAACCAGTACACCAAGTCCGGCGCCGCTCCGGCCAAGGCCATGGCGCTCGGCGAGACCACGGTCGGCATCGCGTTCATGCACGACATCGTGACCATGGTGGTGGACAAGGCTCCCGTGAAGGTCGTCGCCCCCTGCGAGGGCACGGGCTACGAGATCGGCTCCATGTCGATCATCAAGGGCGCCAAGAACATGGACAGCGCCAAGAAGTTCTACGACTGGGCGCTGACCCCCGCGGCGCAGAAGCTCGGCGCGGAGGCCAAGTCCTACCAGGTGCCGTCGAACAAGAGCACGCCGGTTCCGCCGCAGGCGCCGAAGCTCGAAGAAATCAAGCTGATCAACTTCGACTTCGCGAAGTACGGTTCCTCGGAGGAGCGCAAGCGTCTCCTGTCCAAGTGGGACAACGAGGTGAAGAACCTGCCGAAATAGTCGGCCCGGTCTTCCGTTCGGCGAGGCCCGCAAGGCCTCGCCGCTTTTTTGTCATTGGTGAACACCCCTGGAGGACGGCCTTGGCGCCCCTCCAAGGATTCGTGCGAGGATGGATATGTCGCGGGCAACCCTCGGCTGGATCGTCCTGGGCTGGATCGGATACGCGCTCCTGCCCTGGTATGGCTTCGATCGCGCTGCTTCCGTCGGCTGGACGGAGGCTCTTGTGGGCGGATCGGGCCTGGTGCTCGGCCTGAAGGGCGCATGGTGGCTCCTGCCGGTCATCGCCCCGCTGCTCATGCTGCTGCGCCCCGCCATGCGGCCCGACCCGGCCTCCCTGGCCGACTGGCTGACCGGGGCGGGCATCCTCGGCCTTCTCCTCATCCTGCTGCAGGGCTTCTCCATCGGCCTCAACGGCTGGACTTACGACTTCCTCAAGTCGCTCTTCGGCGAGCCCGGCCCGCATCAGGCCGGCATGGGCTACGGCGCCGCGCTCACGGCCACGGCCTTCCTCATCCTGCTCTGCCACGGGCTTGCGGCCCGGGGCTGGTGCCGGGGCGATGCCTTCGTGACCTCGTCCATCGGCGTGGTCATCGCCCTCATCATCGTGTTCGTGTTCTTCCCCGTCACGACCATCCTGGCCAGTGCCTTCGCGGACGATGCGGGCCATTTCGCCCCCCTGGTCTTTCTGGAAAAGTTTGTGGACCGGTCGATCTGGGGCCTCGACTGCCTGACCGGCGACCTGCGCTGCGGCGTTGCCTGGAACACCCTCTTCCTCGGCATCCTCGTGGCCTTCGGCACCACCGCGCTCGGCCTCGCCTTTGCGCTGATCGCCACGCGCACGAGCTTCCGCTTCAAGAAGCTGCTGCGCGTCATGAGCGTCCTGCCCATCATCACGCCGCCCTTCGTGATCGGCCTTGCGCTGATCCTGCTCTTCGGCCGCTCGGGCGCCCTCTCGGCTGTTCTCTACGACTGGTTCGGCATTCCGCGCTCCCGCTGGATCTACGGCCTGCCCGGCGTCTTCATCTCCCAGCTCCTGGCCTTCACGCCCATCGCCTTCCTGGTGCTGATCGGGGTCGTTCAAGGCATCAGCCCCACTCTCGAGGAAGCCTCCCAGACCCTGCGCGCGAAGAGCTGGACGACCTTCCTCACGGTCACCCTCCCGCTCATGCGGCCCGGCCTCGCCAATGCGTTCCTGCTCGGCTTCGTGGAAAGCCTCGCCGATTTCGGCAACCCCCTCGTCCTCGGCGGAAACTACGAGGTGTTGTCCACCAAGATCTTCTTCGCGGTGGTCGGCGCGCAGCAGGACCAGGGACGCGCAGCGGTTCTATCGATCATCCTGCTCGGATTCACGCTCGGCGCCTTCTGGCTCCAGCACGCCTGGCTCGGCAAAAAGGTCTACACCACGGTCACCGGCAAGGGCGATGCGGGCATTCCGCTGCCGCTACCGCGCCGGGTCGCCCTTGCGTCCTATCTCACGGCGATCCCCTGGGCTGTGTTCACCCTCGTGGTCTACGTGATCATCTTCGTCGGCGGCTTCGTGCGCTCCATGGGCCGCGACTACACGCCGACCCTCGACCACTTCCTCACGGCCTTCCGGGTCGAGCAGGCCGAGTGGGGCCTGTATTTCTCGGGCTCCGCCTGGGATTCCTTCTTCGCCACCGTGAAGGTTGCGGCGCTCTCGGCTCCGCTGACCGCGGCCATCGGTCTTCTCACGGCCTATCTCCTCACGCGCCAGCGCTTCTCGGGCCAGCGCGCCTTCGAGTTCGGCACGCTCCTGAGCTTCGCCATCCCGGGCACGGTCGTCGGCGTATCCTACATCCTGGCCTTCAACGTGCCGCCCATCGAGATCACCGGCACGGGCTTCATCCTGGTGATGTGCTTCGTGTTCCGTAATATGCCGGTAGGCGTGCGCTCCGGCATCGCGACCCTGAGCCAGATCGACAAGAGCCTCGACGAGGCCTCCCTGACGCTGGGCGCCCGGTCGGCCACCACCATGCGTCGGATCGTGCTGCCGCTGCTCCGCCCCGCCATCGTAGCCTCGCTGGTCTATTCCTTCGTGCGCGCGATGACCGCGGTCAGCGCAGTCATCTTCCTCGTCACGGCGGAGTACAACATGGCCACGACCTATATCGTCGGCCGCGTCGAGGCGGGCGAGTTCGGCCTTGCCATCGCATATTCGACGGTGCTCATCTTCGTGATGCTCCTGGCGATCGTCGCCATCCAGTTCGCCGTCGGCGAGCGGCGCCTGGGTCGCCGCAGCGCCGGCACCAACACTGCTCCCATCGCCGTCCAGGCTGCGCCATGAACCAGATGTCCAACGTATCCTCCCTCTCCGTCCCAGGTGCCGCGCGAACGACCCGCAAGGAGGCGGCCTCCGTGGAGTTCCGCAACGTGACCAAGCGCTACGGCAAGGTCACGGCCGTCGACAGCGTGTCCTTCTCGATTGCGCCCGGGGAACTCGTGACCCTGCTCGGCCCGTCCGGCTGCGGCAAGACCACGACCCTGCGCATGATCGCCGGGCTGGAAATGGCAAGCGAAGGCCAGATCCTGATCGGCAACCGGGACGTCACGAACCTCTCGGCCGCCGACCGCGACGTGAGCATGGTGTTCCAGTCCTATGCGCTCTTCCCGCATATGTCGGTGCTGGAGAACGTGGCCTATGGGCCGTCCGTGCAAGGCATCCCGAAGAAGGAAGCCCACGCGATGGCCATGGAGAAGCTCGGCCTCGTAGGCCTTACGGGCCTCGAGAAGCGCGCGCCCTCCGAATTGTCCGGCGGCCAGCAGCAGCGCGTCGCCGTGGCGCGCGCCCTCGTGCTCGAGCCGCAGGTCCTGCTCTTCGACGAGCCCCTCTCCAACCTCGACGCGAAGCTGCGGCGACGGGTGCGTGAGGACATCCGCGAATTGCAGCAGAGCCTGAACCTGACGGTCGCCTATGTGACCCACGACCAGGAAGAGGCGCTCGCGGTCTCCGACCGCATCATCGTGATGTCGAATGCCCGCATCGCCCAGACCGGCGCCCCGCGGGAACTCTACGAGGAGCCGGCCGACCTGTTCGTGGCCGACTTCATCGGCGACGCGAACATTCTCGACGGCACGCTCCTCAGCCGGGAGGGCTCCGACGCGCAGGTGCGCATCGGCGGTGTGGTCCTTACCCTGCCCCATCGCGGCGCGAATCCGGGCCCGGTCAAGCTCGCGGTGCGGCCCGATGCCATCCTTCTGGAGGAAGGCCCGGCCGGAGAGGGAGTCCTGGCGGGCACTGTCCGGAAGGCCTCCTATCTCGGGACGCAGGTGGAATACGACGTGGAAAGCCCCATCGGCACCCTGTTCGTGGTTCAGTATGGCCGCAAGGAGCCCATCGCACCGGGCACGCCGGTCTCGATCTCCCTGACGCGCCAGCGCGGCGTGGCGGTCATTCCGAACGCCTGAAATGGTGGGAGCGTCAGGCGCCTAAACCTGTCCCTCGTCCGGAATGTTCAGGATGGTCCCGCACGCCTTGCAATGGATCGCGTCCCGGTCGTGGAGGCGGAGGCCGCAGACGGGACAGGGAAAACGGATCTTCGGCGGCCTTAAGAGAACCTGGACCAGCCGCAGGAACAGGGTCACGCCGAAGATCATGATGACGACGGAAACCAGGCGCCCGACCGTTCCGCTGAGCGTGACGTCGCCGAACCCCGTCGTCGTCAGCGCGGCGACCGTGAAGTAGAGCGCGTCGATGTAATTGCCGATGGCCGGGTTGGACCGATGCTGGGTCTCGTAGACGAAGCCGGTCATGACAAAGATGAAGACGCCGAGATTGACCGAGGCGACGATGAGATCCTCGTTCCGTCGGAAGAAGCTGCTGTCGGCCCGGAGGCGTGACAGGAGCTGATAGGTCCGAAGGAGCCTCACCGTGCGAAGAATGCGCAGGAAACCGATTCCTTCACCGACGATGGGCGCGAGGAAGGACACGATGGCCGCCACATCGGCCCAGGTGCTCGGCCTCGCGAGGTCACGCCACGGGGTTCGGCTGATGGCGAAACGGGCCGAGAAATCGGCAAGGATGACGAGACCGATCATGGTGTCGAGCCATTCCATCGCGGCGAAGCGCGGCAGGAACGAGGACACCACGATGAAAAGGATCGTCGTGACATCGAAGATCAGGAGCCCATAGCGGAATCGATAAGCCGTGTGCGAATTGCCCTCGTAAAGGGCTCTCACCCTTTCGATCATCTTCCTGAGGCTTCCCCGATGCATGCGACGGCGCCGGAAACCTCTCTTGTCAGCCCTGTTCACAACAGGTTTATCGGCCATGGTTTAACCTGTAAGTCTTCGCCCGAACTCTAGCAGGCGCACCCGGACCGAACGAGTCGTTCCGGCCGGCGCCATTCCTGGCATATTTTCGAACCGACAAGACTCCATCTGATGCTCAAGGCCCTGATTTTCGACATGGACGGTACCCTCGTCCACAGCGACCCGGTTCACCTTCAGGCTTTCGCGGAGGTGCTCGGGCCGGAGGGCGTCGTGATCGACGACGTGGTGTTCCGCAATTCCATCATCGGCCACACCAACGAATCCATCTTCGCGACCCTGCTGCCCAACCATTCCGTCTCCGAGCATGAGGAATTCGCGGAGCAGAAGGAAGCGGCCTTCCGCAGGCTCGCGACGGATCTCAAGCCCCTGGACGGCCTGCCGGAACTCCTCGACTGGGCGGATTCGAAGGGCATCCATGTCGCCCTCGTGACCAATGCGCCGATCCTGAACGCCACCCACATGCTCGGCATCATCGGCGTGGCGGAGCGTTTCGCCGTCAAGGTGACGATCGAGGACGTCGTCCGCGGCAAGCCGGATCCCCTTCCCTATCTCACGGCCCTGGAGCGGCTCGGGATCGATGCCCGGGACGCGATTGCCTTCGAGGATTCGCCGTCCGGCATGAAGGCCGCCAAGGGAGCGGGGCTGTTCTCCTTCGGCATGCTGACGGGCCTCACCACGGAAGAGATCACGGCCGCGGGCGCCGACCGGACCATCGCGGATTTCCACGACCCGGCCCTCTGGGACATCCTGGAGGAGCGCACCCGCGCCTGAGTTTTCCAGTTCAGGCCGCGTCGGATTGCCGCTCTTCGGGCTGCCCACCTTCCGTTTCGTCGAATCGGTGGCGGGCCGCCAGGATCTGGTCCCGGTTGCGGATGGCCCAATTGCCAAGGCCGCGCACCGTTTCGAGCAGCGAGCAGCCGAGCGCCGTCAGGCGATACTCGACCTTCGGCGGGATCGTCGGATAGACCGTGCGCTGCACCAGCCCGTCGCGCTCCAGGCCGCGCAGGGTCAGGGTCAGCATCCGCTGCGAGATCCCCTCGACGATGCGGCGCAGCTCGTTGAAGCGCTTCGGCCCGCTGCCGAGCTGGACGACCACCTGAACGGTCCATTTGTCGCCGACCCGGGACAGGATCTCGGTGACGGTTCGGCAGTTGGTGGGAACATGGATGTGACCGGGTGTCAAAAAAGTGCCTCCTTGCGGCGGGCTCCAAAAGTTACTTTATGAGCCTCGGTAACAAAACGGAACTTAGTTGGTTTTCCGTTTCATGCAATCCCGAGGAGACTCCATGTCGCTGAAGCTTCACACGATCATCGCCAGCACGCGCCCCGGCCGGGTCGGCCCCGGCGTCGCGCACTGGTTCAATGACTTTGCCGCCGAGCATGGCAAGTTCGACCCGGTCCTGGTGGATCTCGCCGATTTCGACCTGCCCGTCTTCAACGAGCCCGAGCATCCGCGCCTGAGGAACTACCGCCACGCTCACACCAAGGCCTGGAGCGAGAGCGTAGCCTCGGCCGATGCCTTCGTGTTCGTCACGCCCGAATACAATTACGGCCCGCCGCCCTCGCTTCTCAACGCCCTGAACTACTTGGCCGTCGAATGGGCCTACACCCCAGCCGGCTTCGTCAGCTATGGCGGTGTCTCGGGCGGCCTGCGCGCCGTTCAGGTGACCAAGCAGATCCTCACCACCTTCAAGATGATGCCGATTCCGGAAGGCGTGCCGATGCCCATGGTGTTCCCGCACCTGGAGAACGGAAAGCTGAAGCCCGAGGAAATCTACAAGACATCCGCCACCGCAATGCTCGACGAGATGTACAAATGGGCAGAGGCGCTCAAGGGTCTCCGCAGCCAGCACAAGGCGTCGCTGCAGACAAAGGCTCAGGCCGCGTAATTCGGGAATTGCCGAGCGCAAAAAAGGCGCCGTTGCTCCGTGCAACGGCGCCTTTGTTTTAACCTGTGCGATGGCGGCTTACAGCCGGCCCGCCAATGCGGTCTCGTAGAGCCGGCGGGCGCTCTCCTTCGTAATCGGAACCGGGTTGCCGCCCGCAGTCGGATCCTCCGGCGCCATGGCGGACATCTCGTCGAATCGGGCTGCGTCGATCTTCAAGCCCTCCAGCGTGTGCGGCACGCCGAGATCCTTGCGCAGCTGCAGCACCCAGTCGAGGAAGGCCTGGAAGCTCGGCTCCAGCCCGATATAGGCGGCGAGCCGCTCGATCCTCTCTTCGATGGCAGCGCGGTTATAGACCAGCACGTAAGGCATGAAGACCGCGTTGGTGAGCCCGTGATGGGTGTCGTAGAGTGCGCCCGCAGGATGCGACAGGGCGTGGATGGCGCCCAGCCCCTTCTGGAACGCGGTGGCGCCCATGGCGGCGGCCGACATCATGTTGGCGCGGGCCTCGATGTCCCGCCCGTCCTTGTAGGCCCGCGGCAGGTATTCCTTCACGAGGCGGATGCCCTCCACGGCGATGCCGTCCGCCATCGGGTGGTAGCCCGGGGCGCAATAGGCTTCGAGGCAATGGGCGAGCGCATCAAGCCCCGTCCCGGCCGTGATGTGGGGCGGCATGCCGACCGTCAGCTCCGGGTCGCAGATCGTGATCCTCGGCATCATGAGCGGATGGAAAATCACTTTCTTGGTGTGGGTCGCCTCCTGGGTGATGACGCCCGCGCGCCCCACCTCCGAGCCGGTGCCGGCCGTGGTCGGCACCGCGATGATCGGCGCGATCCCCTTCGGGTCCGCCCGGGTCCACCAGTCGCCGATATCCTCGAAATCCCACATGGGCCGCGTCTGGCCCTTCATGAAGGCGATGACCTTGCCGGCATCGAGGGCCGAGCCGCCGCCGAAGGCCACGACACCGTCATGCCCGCCGGCCCTCAGGGCCTCCAGCCCCTTGTAGACATTGGTCTCCACCGGGTTCGGCTTGATCTCCGAGAAGATTGCGGCCTTGAGGCCCGCGGCCTTCAGGGCCTCCAGGGCGTTCTTCGTCATGGGCTGGGTGGCGAGGAACGGGTCCGTCACGATGAGCGGCGCCGTCATGCCGACCGATTTGCAGGCCTCGGCCAGTTCGGCGATGCGGCCGGCGCCGAAGCGGATCGCGGTCGGGTAGTTCCAGTTGGAGCGGGGAGAAGCGGTCATGTGAGGCGAACTCAGAGCTGACGGAGATGGAAGGATTTCGGACGGGTGAGCGACTCGTAGGCGAGGCGCGAGAGACTGGCGCCGCGGCCCGTATCCTTCACGCCCGTCCACGCGAGAGCCGGATCGAGATAGTCGCAGCGGTTCATGAAGACGGTGCCGGTCTCGAGCCTGTCGCCGATCGCCTCCGCGGCATCCACGTCGGAGGTCCAGATGGCGGCCGAGAGGCCATAGGGCGAGTCGTTCATGAGGCGGATCGCCTCCTCGTCGCCCTTCACCTTCATGATACCGACGGTTGGCCCGAAGCTCTCCTCGCGCATCACGCTCATGGAATGGTCCACATGCGTGAGCACCTGCGGCGCCAGATAGGCGCTGTCGCCGCGATCCGCCGCGAAACGCTTCGCGTCGATATGCGCCCTGGCGCCCTTGGCCACGGCCTCGGCGTTCTGCTGGCGCACGAGGTCGGCGAAGCGCTTATGCGCCATCGGCCCGAGGGTCGTCGCCTCGTCGAGCGGGTTGCCGAGCACGTATGAGTTCACGAGCGCAACCGCACCCTCCACGAAGCGGTCATAGTGCTTTTCATGGACGTAGATGCGCTCGATGCCGCAGCAGCACTGGCCGGAATTGAAGAAGGCGCCGTCCACCAGGTTCTCGATGGCGTGGCCGATATCCGCATCCTCGCGCGCATAGGCCGGGTCCTTGCCGCCGAGCTCGAGGCCGAGCGACGTGAACGAACCCGCCGCCGCGCGCTCGATGGCCCGCCCGCCCGCGACCGAACCGGTGAAGTTGCAATGGTCCACGAGACCGCCGCCGAGAATGCGGCTGGTCTGATCGTGGCTGAGATGAAGGTTCTGGAAGAGGCCCTTCGGCAGACCGGCCCGGTCGGCCGCCATCTGGAAGCGCTCACCCGCCAAAACGGTCTGCGAGGCGTGCTTGAGCAGAACCGCGTTGCCGGCCATGAGCGCCGGCGCGATGGTGTTGATGGCCGTGAGATAGGGGTAGTTCCAGGGCGCGACGACCAGCACGAGGCCGACCGGCTCGCGCTTGATCATGCGCCGGAAACCCGGCTTCTCGTCATCCGGCGGAAGAGCCTTCAGGCTCTCCTCGGCGATGCGGACCATGTGGCGCGCCCGCTCCTCGACGCCCCGGAACTCGCCGCCGTAGCGGACGGGGCGGCCCATCTGCTGGGCGAGTTCCGGCACCACCTCCTGGTTCATGGCGACAAGCGCATCGAGTAGGCCCAGAACCTTGGCGGCGCGCTCGGCAAGGGGCACATGCCGCCAGGCCTTCTGTGCCTCTCGCGCCGCCGCGATGGCGGCCTCGATGGCGGTCTCGGACATGATGGGACGGCGAACGAGCTCGCGCCCGTCGATGGGGGAAACGCAGACGATATCGGTGTCGGCCATGATCGTGCTTTTTCAGATGATCTCGAAATACCGGGCGAGCTGCCAGTCGGTGATGGCTTTCCTGGCCTCCCGTTCCTCCCATTCGCGCGTTGCCGCATAATGGTCAACGAAAGTGTCGCCGAAAAGCTGGCGGGCGGGCTTCGAGGCCCGTAAGCGCTCGGCGGCCTCGCCCAGCGAGCGGGGCAGCGCCCGCTTCTTCGGATGCTTCACCTCGTAGGCATTGCCCTGGATCGGATCGCCGGGCTCGATCCTGTGCTCGATGCCCCAGAGGCCCGACCCGATGGCCGCCGCGAGCGCGATGTAGGGATTGATGTCGGCCGCCGCGACCCGGTACTCCACCCGCTGCGATTTCTCGGAGCCGGGGATCACGCGCAAAGCCGTGGTGCGGTTCTCCACGCCCCAGGCCGCATCGGTCGGCGCCCAGAAGCCCGGGATGAGCCGGGTATAGCTGTTCACCGTGCAGGCGACCATGGCGAGCATCTCGGGCATCAGCTGCTGCTGCCCGCCCACGAACCAGCGCATCGTGTCCGACATGTTGTGCGGCTTGTCCGGATCGTAAAACGCCCCCTTGCCGGACTTCACGTCGCGCAGGGAGGTGTGGAGATGGCCGGACTGCCCCGGCCAGTCGCGGGACCACTTGGCCATGAAGGTCGCCATCCAGCCGCGGCGCTGGGCGAGGATCTTGGTGAAGGTCTTGAACAGGGCAGCCTTGTCGGCGGCCTGAAGCGCATCGTCGACACGGATGGCCGCTTCGAGCACGCCGGGGCCCGTCTCCGTGTGGAGGCCCTCGATCTCGAAATCCATCTTGGCCGCCATGTCGAGCAGGTCGTGATAGAATTCCGAATGCACGCCCGAGCGCAGCACCGAATAGCCGAAGAAGCCGGGCGTGATGTTCTTCAGGTCGCGATAGCTTTTCTCGCGGACCGAATGCGGCGTCTCCTCGAATAGGAAGAACTCGAACTCGGCCGCGGCCGAGACCGCGAAGCCCATGTCGTTTGCCCGGTCGAGCACCCGGCGCAGGGTCCCGCGGGGACAGGCGGCTTCCGCATAGCCCTCGAACTCGGCCAGGAAGAACGGCAGGTCGTTCTCGAAGGGGATCAGCCGCATGGTATCGGGCAGGATCCTTGCCGTGGCGTCCGGATAGGCTGTGTGCCAGCCCGTGAGCGTGGTGTTGTCGTAGAGCTGGTCGTTCGAGTCCCAGCCGAGCACCACGTCGCAGAAGCCGAAGCCCTTCTCCAGGGCGGATTCGAACTTGTCCCGGGCCATATACTTCCCGCGCATGATGCCGTCGACATCGACGAGACCGATCTTCACGAAGGGCAGGTCGCGGCTGCGCACATAAGCGGCCGCATCGGCCGCCGTCCTGATCTTTGGTATGTCCATGCGAAATGTGGGGGCGTTCATGCCGGAACCCTGGCGAGAAGGAGCAGGAGGGGGAGCGCAGGATCCGCGCTCCCCCAGGTTCATCAATAGGATCTGTACTCGGCCTCGCCCTTGGACACGGCGAACTCCTCCTCGGGCGAGAGGATGAGCTTATGACGTCCATGGACCAGGAAATAGGCCATCATGACCGCATAATAGACCGCGACCCCGATCACCGCCGTCTGGAAGACCGGATCGGTGAACTGGAAGAAGAGCGTGACGGCCGCGATGACCATGCAGATCACCGCGCCCGCGACGCCGAAGGGGCTCACATAGGGCCGATGGAGATGCGCGAATTTCCGCTTCAGCACGATGTAGGACATGCCCTGCATGAAATAGGCCAGCATCGCGCCCGCCACCGCCATGTTGAGCAGCGTTCCGCCGATGACGGAACCGCCCGCATCGGCCCCCAGCGAGAACCAGATGATCATCATCACCAGAAGACCGAGGACGGCTCCGGTGATGAGGGCCACGTGCGGGGTCTTGCGCTGGCCGTGCGTGATGGACAGGAAGCTGGGGAAGTAGCCCGCCCGCGACAGGGAGTAGATCTGCCGCCCGAACGCGAAGATGATCGTGTGGAACGACGCGATGAGGCCGATCACCGCGACCGCCGCGAGGATCTTTGCGATGTCGGAGCCGAACAGGGTGCGGAACCCGTCGAGCAGCGGCTCGGTGGACTTGGCGTATCCCGTAGCGCCCGGCGCGATGCCCGTGTTCAGGAAGATCACGCAGAACGCGGAGGCGATCAGCGTCAGGATGCCGGCGATGATGCCTTTCGGCATGTCGCGCTGCGGATCGTGTGATTCCTCCGCGGCCAGGGGCAGCTGCTCGATGGCGAGGAAGAGCCACACGGCGAAGGGCATGGTGGCGAAGATGCCGCCGATGCCCATGGGCAGGAACGGTCCATTGCCCTCCGGCAGTTCCACGCCGCCCGGCCCCATGTTGAGCGCCCAGCGGGAGAAGTCGTACTGGCCCGAGAACAGCACCGACAGGTAGAACACCACGAGGCAGGCGAGCGCCAGCAGTGTGACCGTCACGGTGACCTTGAACGACAGCTCGACCCCGACGATGTTCAGCCCGACGAAAATGGCGTAGCAGACGATCCAGTAGATCGGCTGGTAGGCTGGGCCGGTTTCGAAGATCCCGCTCAGGTAGGAGCCGATGAAGAACACGATCACGGCCGGCGTGAGCACGAACTCGATGTTCTCCGCGATCCCCGTGATATAGCCCGCCCACGGCCCCATGGACGTGCGGGCAAACGAATACGCGCCGCCCGTGTGCGGCAGGGCCGGCGACATCTCGGCAATCGAGAAGGTGAGGCCAAGATACATGATGGCGATGATGATGGTCGCGAAGAACATCGAGCCGAAGCCGTTGGCGAGGCCCAGGTTCCAGCCCGAGTAATGGCCCGAGACCACCGCGCCGACGCCGAGCGCCCAGAGCGACCAGACGCGGGCATGGCGCTTCAGGCGCCGGGCCTCGAAATAGCTTTCGTCCACGGTAGTGTAGGTAATGCCGGCGGCGCTCTGCGCACCTGCCGGCGGGGCCTGAACCCCGTGACTCCCTTGTCCGACTGACATAGACTTTTCCTCCAAGAATAAGTCTGCCCTCTGAAGCCACGGCACACCACGCGCCGTGGCCGTCGTCACAGCGTCCGCATTGCCTCCCTCAGCAAGGGTGCGAGACGCTTCGCCCACGAGGCCTGTCCGTCTTCCGTGCGGATCAGGTCGTTGCGGATCTCGATCATGAGTGGCGCCAGCCCCCGCCGCACGGCGTGGCGGTCGAGGGTATGGAAGACCCGGTCGTCCGGGCTGTAGGGCTCGTTCATGCCCACGCAGAGCCCGGCCTCCTGCGCAAGTCCCGCCGAAACGCTGCGGGCGAGGCGCTTGTCCCGGTCGAAGATGAGGCCGATCTGCCAGGGGCGCGGAACGCCCCGGTAGACGGGCGTGAAGGAATGAATCGACACGACGGCCGCGATCCCGTCTGCGCGGGAGGCGGCGAAATCCTCAACGGCGCGATGGAACGGCTCATAGACGTCGCTCACCCGCTGCGCCCGCTCCGCAGGCAAAAGCACTGCGTTGCCCGGAATGGGGGTGTTCTCGCTCACGGGCGCAATCGAATCCGGCGCCGAAGGATCCCGGTTGAGATCGAGAACGAGGCGCGAGACCGTCGCGTGGATCAGCGGCGCGTCGAGGCTTC
>Ga0182741_1001865_pt1 | contig 25862 bp, 23 predicted proteins | sample eDN5th37CBELigOP_FD_128874 | JGI IMG/M metagenome (GOLD analysis project Ga0182741, IMG submission 128874) | Enriched Organic Plus compost microbial communities from Emeryville, California, USA - eDNA 5th pass 37_C BE-Lig OP (version 2) (version 2) ... | reverse complement strand
GGCCGACGACACGGTGCCGATGATCGAGCCCACCGCCGCCTCGAAACTGTCGGCCAGCTGCATCATTTCCGCCTTGCGCTGCGCAGCCGCCCGCGCTTCGGTTTCTTTCTGCTCGGCTTCCATCTGCGCGATGCGCAGCAGGTTCTCCTTGAAGGTCTGCGCGGCGCGAGCCGTGTCGCCCACTTCGTCGCCGCGAGACGCGAACGGAATGTCCACCTCGCGATCGCCGTTGGCCAGGGCGAGCAGCACCTCGGCGATCCGTCCGATCGGACGCGCAATGTTGAACAGCGAGAACAGCGCGGAGCCGATCAGCAGCAGGACGACGACGGCCCCGAACGCAATGCCGACGGTTTCGCCCCAGGCGTCCTGCGTGCTCGCCTCGGCATCGATGGCGATTGCGCGGCTGGCGACGTCCTCCCGAAGATCGACCAGCAGCTGATCCAATTCCGCACGGAGCGGATCGGCCTGGTCCTGAATGGTCGCGAGCTGCGCCTTGATCTTCCCGGTCGCCTCGTGCAGCGCGGCACGATATTGCGGCGCGAACGCAGCCATTTCCTTGATCGCGTCGGACAACGGGCCGCCGCCGGCGAGGGCGTCGGCCTCCTGCAGCAGCGCGCCGGTATTCTCCAGCGCCGTTGCCATCTGCGCCGGCAATTCGTTGCCGCCCCGGGCGAAATAAGCCCAGAACGCCAGCCGCGCGTCCTTCGAATAACCGTCCGCGTCGCGAAGCCGATTCGTGATGTCCACGGTGCGCTGCGCGGTGGCGAGCGCCGGCGAGTACATCAAGTCGGTCATCTTGTTGTTCCATTCGGTCCCGCGCTGCGCCTGTGTGGCGAGCAGCCCGATCAGCTCCCGCTGGCTCGCGGCGATGTTGCTGACCGTGTCGGCGTAGTGCTGGAACAGTTCCTTCGCCTTGGCCAACGTCTCGCGGTTGCTGGGCGCCATGGCGAGGCGCGCGCTTTCGTCGAGCGCGCGGTTGCCCTCTTCGGTGAACGCTGCGAGGCGCTCCGCCGCCTTGTCCAGATCGTCGGCGCCGCGGGCCAGACGGATGTCGCGCAGCATGATGTTGACGCGGCGGATCGCCAGTTCGGCGCCGAGGACGCTCTTCTGCAGCGCTTCGCTGCGCTTGATGGCTTCGGCCATTTCCCCGGTAATGTCGTTGACGCGCAGCTGATTGACGATCATGCCAACGACGAGAATGACGGACAGTGCGGACGTAATACCGAGTTTGGCTCCGATGCGAAGGCGGAAGCCGGTACGGAACGACATGGCAGGCCCCGGAAGGTAATACGGCGGACGCCGTGAAGAGGAGGAGCCTTCCGCAAGTCCTCGCAGACCGCGGAAGGGCCGAATGCTGCGGATACATGTCGGGCGAAGGTCCCAGCCCAGCCCATGACAGGAATTACCGGGAAACCGTCAAAGGAACCTTAATCGAGGGTTGCGGCGATGGCGGCGCTCTTCGCAAGTGTTGTGCGCCGGCTGGCGACACGCGAAGTACAGGGGCGCTGCGTTGACGGAGAGAAACCGTGCGAGGCGCAAGGTCGCGGCCCATGCGCGGCGACGTGGTGCGCCGCGTGCAGGCGCCGGCCGTGTCCATTGCCGGCCACGGCGCGGCAGGGCAGGACTAGCCGCGAGGCAGGACGTGACGACGCCTATCGCCCGTTCGCCTTCCGCCAGGCCGCGAAGTCGAGCTTGGTCTGCTCCTCGGTGGCGGGATAGAGGCCGAGGATCGAGCACCCCTTCATCACCTCCTCGGCGACGAAGTCCTCGAAGGCCGTCATCTCCACCGCCTCGGCCGCGATCTCGTCGGCGAGATGCGCCGGGATGACCACGACGCCTTCGGCATCGCCGACGACGATGTCTCCCGGCCAGACTGGAACGTCGCCGCAGCCGATCGGCCCGTTGATCTCGACGGCCTGATGCAGGGTGAGGTTGGTCGGGGAGGAGGGGCGGTTGTGATAGGCGGGAAACGGCAGGGCGGCGATCTCCGGCGAATCGCGGAATCCGCCGTCCGTGACCACGCCGGCCACGCCGCGCTTCATCAGGCGGCTGACGAGAATCGCCCCGGCCGAGGCCGCGCGCGGATCCTTGCGGCTGTCGATCATCATCACCGCGTCGGCGGGGCATTCCTCCACCGCCTTGCGCTGCGGATGCGACCGGTCCTGGAACACGGTGATCGGGTTCAGATCCTCGCGGGCCGGGATGTAGCGCAGGGTGTAGGCCTCGCCGACCATCGGTCCCGCCTTCGCATTGAGCGGCCGGACGTCCTGGATGAACTGGTTGCGGAAGCCGCGCTTGAACAGCGCGGTACAAATGGTGGCGACCGAGACGGTGCGGAGCTTGCTGCGGGTTTCGGGCTTGAGCGTCGACATGGCGTTTCCTGCTGACACGCGATGGTCACCGCAGCGTAAGCCGGTTCGTCAGGGGCGCGCTATCCTCGCCGCGAACGCGGACGGCCGTGGCCCACGCGCGGAATGCACGCTGAGAGCAGCGGAACGTGGCCGCGAGACCGCGCTGAATAGGAAACGGGTAGGAGCTGTCGAAACCCGCACGGGCAGAAATCAGCGGGCAGGGATCAACATCTTGCGCTGAAACAGCTTTTCCAGACGTTGGTGCCCAGGAGAGGACTCGAACCTCCACGGCTTTCACCACTGGTACCTGAAACCAGCGCGTCTACCAATTCCGCCACCTGGGCCCGGGCGCAGACATAAGGGGGAGCCTTTCCGCTTGTCAACGGCGGTGAACGCCGTTCTGCACCGGACGGCCCTGGACTGGCACGATTCCATCCTGTATCTCGCCGCCATAGCGCCCGCCCGGTCGCGCAGGAGCGACCGGCTGCGGCCGCGGGGCCAGACATGACCAAACCTTCCCGCCTCGACACCCTCGTCACCATCATCGGCGGCTCCGGCTTCATCGGCCGCCACCTGGTCCGCGCGCTCGCCAAGCGCGATTATCGGATCCGGGTCGCCGTGCGCCGGCCGGACCTCGCCGGCCACCTGCAGCCGCTCGGCCGCGTCGGCCAGATCCATGCGGTCCAGGCCAACCTGCGCTACCCAGACTCGATCGCCGCCGCGGTGCGTGATTCGCACGTGGTGGTGAACCTCACCGGCATCCTGTTCGAGCGCGGCGCGCAGCGCTTCGACCGCGTCCACACGGACGGCGCGAAGGCGGCGGCCGAGGCGGCGGCGGCCGTCGGCGCCCGCGTGATCCAGATGTCGGCGCTCGGCGCCGATCCCGATTCGCCGTCCGCCTATGCCCGCAGCAAGGCCGAGGGCGAGGCGGCCGTGCGCGCGGTCCTGCCCGAGGCCGCGATCATCCGCCCGTCGGTCGTGTTCGGCCCCGAGGACGATTTCTTCAATCGCTTCGCCGCGCTCGCGCGCATGTCGCCGGTCTTGCCGCTCGTCGGGGGCGGCGAGAACAAGTTCCAGCCGGTCTTCGTCGGCGACGTCGCCGAGGCGATCGCCCGCATCGTCGACGGCACCGCCGCGCCGCAGATCTACGAGCTCGGCGGTCCGGACGTGATGACGATGGCCGAGGTGATGAGCTACGTCCTCGACACGATCGAGCGGCGTCGTCTGCTGCTGCCGCTGCCCTTCCCGGTCGCCAAGCTGGCGGCCTCGGTGCTGCAGTTCCTGCCGCGCCCGCCGCTCACGCCTGACCAGGTCGCGCTCCTGAAGACCGACAATGTTGTCTCTGCCGCCGCGCGCGACGAAGACCGCACGCTGGCGGGGCTCGGCATCGATCCGGTCTCCGTCGAGACCGTGGTGCCGACCTATCTCTGGCGCTTCCGCCGCACCGGGCAGTTCCGCAGCCGCCCGGCCTGAGGCTCAGCTGACGAAGCCGAGGCCGATCAGGCCGACCGCGCCGACGATGATGCGCCACCACGCGAACAGGGCGAAGCCCTGTCGCGAGACGTAGTCGAGCAGCGTGCGCACCACGTACCAGCCCGCCACGAACGAGGCGACAAAGCCGACGCCGACCAGCGCCAGGTTGTCGGTATTCATCTGCGACCAGTTCTTCATCAGGTCGTAGGCGAACGCGCCGGCCATGGTCGGCATCGCGAGGAAGAACGAGAACTCCGCGGCGCTGCGCTTGTCGGAACCGAGCAGCATGGCGGCGACGATGGTCGCGCCGGAACGCGAGACGCCGGGGATCATCGCCATGCATTGGGCCACGCCGATGGCGAAGTAGGTTCGCAGCGGCAGCTGTGTTGCATCATGATACCGCGGCGTCAGCTGCAGCTTGTCGACCCAGAGCAGCACGCCACCGCCGACGATCAGCGTCGTGCAGACGATCCAGACATTGAACAGGACGTCCTTGATGAAGCCGTGCGCCAGCGCGCCGATCACCATCGCCGGCAGAAACGCGATCAACACGCCCAGGACGAAACGCCGGGCAGACGCATCGAACGGCAGCGCCACCGCGATTTTCCAGAGCCGGTGAAAATAGACGGTGAGGATCGCCGAAATCGCACCGAGCTGAATCAGCACGACGAAGGTCTTGCCGAAGGCCTCGTCGCTGAAGCCGAGAAAGTGCTCGAGCAGCAGCAGGTGTCCGGTGGACGAGACGGGAATGAACTCGGTCAGCCCTTCGACGATGCCGAGGATGAGCGCTTTCAACAGATCGAGCAGCATGCGGGCTCCGGAATGCGGCGGATTGCGGCGACACGGTGGCGGCGGGAAGAGGTAACCAAGCTTTAACGGGCGTCGGCGCGTGCTTGTCGCGCAAAGCGCAGCGACGGGCAACGGAAAACGGGTCGTGCCGGGTTGCTCCTGCCATTGTGCTTCCTTTATATCGGATCACTCATCGCCGAGCGGCCACGAGCGGCCGTGTACGCCGGACGATTCATGCTCACCCTGTTCCATCATCCGTTCTGTCCCCACTCCCGCTTCGTTCGTCTCGCACTGGCCGAGTACGGCGAGGAGGTGCGGCTCGTCGAGGAGCGTGTCTGGGAACGGCGCGAGGAGTTCCTGATCCTCAATCCCGCCGCCACCACGCCGGTGCTGGTGGAGGAGGGCAGGCCGGCGGTGCCGGGCCCCGACATCATCGCCGAATATCTTGACGAGACGCGCGGCGCCGCGGCGATCGGGCATCGCCTGCTGCCTGAAGCGGTGGGCGACCGCGTCGAGGTGCGGCGGCTCTGCAATTGGTTCCACGACAAGTTCTATGCCGAGGTCAGCGAACCCATCGTCACCGAGCGCGTCTATCGGCGGTTCATGACGGTGGAGCAGGGTGGCGGTCCGCCGCAGACCGATGCGATTCGCGCCGCGCGTGCCAACATCCGCTATCATCTGGCCTATATCGGCTGGCTGACGCGGACGCGGAACTGGCTCGGTGGTGACGAACTCAGCTTTGCCGACCTCGCCGCCGCCGCGCATCTGTCCTGCGCCGACTATCTGGGTGACGTTCCGTGGCACGAGGAAGAGATGGCGAAGAACTGGTATGCGCGGGTGAAGTCGCGTCCATCGTTCCGCGCCCTGCTGGCCGACTCGATTCCGGGCATTCCGGCGGCCCCCAGCTACGCCGACCTGGACTTCTGACCCCGGCCGCGCTCAAGGCTGCGCTGCCTGAGGCGGCGCGGCGTGAGGGCTTCGACGTCATCGGCATCGCCCACCCTGCAGCCGCGCCGCAGAATCGCGAGCGTCTGGCGCAGTTCCTCGCCGACGGCGCACATGGCGACATGATCTGGATGGAGACCACGGCCGAGCGGCGCGCCGACCCGCGTGCGCTGTGGTCCGACGTGCGCGCGCTCATCATGCTCGGGGTCAATTACGGTCCGTCCACAGACCCGCTCGCGATCCACGCCCAGCCGGAGCGCGGCGCGATCTCGGTCTATGCGCAGGGCGACGATTATCACGACGTGATCAAGCCGCGCCTCAAGGCGCTGGCGCGCTGGATCATCGCCCAGGCGGGCGGCGACGTGAAAGTGTTCGTCGATACCGCGGCGGTGATGGAGAAGCCGTTCGCCGCCGCCGCGGGTCTCGGCTGGCAGGGCAAGCACACCAACCTGGTCTCGCGCGAATACGGCTCGTGGCTGTTCCTGGGCGCGATCTTCACCACGCTCGATCTCGCTTCCGACAGCGCGGAGCCGGACCGCTGCGGCTCGTGCCGCGCCTGTCTCGACGCGTGCCCGACCGCGGCTTTCCCGGCGCCGTACCGGCTCGACGCGCGGCGCTGCATTTCCTATCTCACCATCGAGCACAAGGGACCGATTCCGCGCGACCTGCGCCCGCTGATGGGCAATCGCATTTATGGCTGCGACGATTGTCTCGCCGTTTGTCCCTGGAACAAGTTTGCGCAGGCCGGCCGCGAGACCAAGCTCGCCGCCCGTCCGCATCTGCAGGCGCCGCCGCTCGCCGAACTCGTTCGCCTCGACGATGCCGCGTTCCGTGCGCTGTTCACCAAGTCGCCGGTCAAGCGCATCGGCCGCGACCGCTTCGTCCGCAATGTCCTGATCGCGATCGGCAATGCCCGTCAGCCGGCGCTCGCCGGCGAAGCGGCGCGCCTGCTGAGCGATCCGGCGCCGCTCGTGCGCGGCGCTGCAGTCTGGGCCCTGTCGCAGCTGTGTTCGGCCGCCGAACTCGCCGCCCTGGCGGGGCGCCACCGCCCCGACGAGCGCGACGATGACGTCCTTGCGGAATGGGACGCCGCCCTCGCTGCAACGCCTGCGCAAGCGCTGCCCCGATGACACGGACGCTCCTCTGTCTCGGCTTCGGCTACACCGCGCAGCATTATGTGCGTCGCTTCGGCGGGCGCTTCGAACGCGTCGTCGGCACGGCGCGCGGTCCTGCGCCCGCTCAACACAACGGTGTGGTCATCCATGGCTTTGACGGCACCGCGACAGACCCGGCGCTGCAGGCGGCCGCGGCGGCGGCCGATGCCGTCCTCGTCTCGATTCCGCCCGCCGCTCACGGCGATCCTGCCCTTCCGCTGCTGGCCGGCGCGCTGGCCGCGGGCTCAAAGGCGCGGCAGATCGTCTATCTGTCGACGGTCGGCGTTTATGGCGATCACGCCGGGGGCTGGGTGGATGAGACAACGCCGGCGACACCGCGATCCGCGCGCAGCCGGCTGCGGCTCGACGCCGAACGCGCCTGGCAGGGCTTGCGCGGACCGCTTTGCCGCGTCGCGATCCTGCGCCTCGCCGGCATTTACGGTCCCGGCCGCAACGCGCTCGTCAACCTGCGCCGCGGCACGGCACAGCGCATCGTCAAGCCGGGGCAGGTGTTCAACCGCATCGAGGTGGGCGATATCGGCCACGTCATCGACGCGGTGTTTGCCCGCGGCGCCGATGGCATCGTCAACGTCGTCGATGACGAGCCGTCGCCGCCGGCGGATCCCGTCCTGTTTGCCTCCCGCCTGCTCGGCGTCGCGCCGCCGCCGGAACAGCCATACGAAGCCGTGGCGCCGACCATGACGGCCATGGCGCGCAGCTTCTATGCCGAAAACAAGCGCGTACGCAGCGTCGTTCTGCGTCGCGAACTCGGCGTCGCACTGGCGGCGCCGAGCTATCGCGAAGGCCTCACCGCATTGTTTGCGGCTGGGGAAGGGAGGGACGGGCCCTCTCCGGCAGGTGTTTGACGCGCGTCAGCCGCGCCGCATCGCGTAGTCAGCGCTCCACCGTCCGCCGCCTGCCACGAACAGGAACAGGAACACGAAGCAGTACAGGACCGCGAGTTCGCCGCCGTTGAGGATCGGGAAGAATCCGCGCGGCGCATGGGCGATGAAATAGGCTGCGGCCATCAGGCCGGAGAGAACGAACGCGACTGGCCGGGTGAACAGTCCCAGCACGAGCAGGGCGCCACCGATCAGCTCGAAGATGCCGGCGATCCCCGGAAGCGACGTCAGCGCCGGCGGATTGGGATGAGGCGGGAAGCCCAGCAACTTCTGCGTTCCGTGCTGAAGCAGCAGCAGCGCGGCCATGATGCGCAGCACGCTGAGGAAATAAGGTGTCCAGGCCGCGAGGCGGTCGCCCATCATTCGTAGCGTCTCCTTTGGTGTGACGGCGCGCAACATGCCCGCGCCGCATTGCGGACTCAACCGCCGCCGCGCCTCAGTGCCGGCGGCGTCCATTCACAATCACGTTGATGGAACGCTGAATGTCACGAGAACTCGGCGATTGCGTCGATCAGTCGCGCAATGTCTTCCGGTCGCGACAGGCGGTGGTCGCCGTCCTTTACGAGCGTCAGCACCACGTCGTCCTGTGCCAGACGCGCCACCAGTTCGGCCGCATGTCTCCACGGCACGTCGGTGTCCTTCACGCCTTGCAGGATGCGAACCGGGCAGCCGGTTTCGATCATACGGCCGAGGATCAGGTGGTTGCGCCCCTCTTCGATGAGGCCGCGTGTGATCAGGTAGGGCTCGTCCGAATAGTCGGAAGGGCGCGACCAAGCCCCTGTTTCGATGATCTGCTTCTTCACCTTCGCCGGAAACTGCTTCCACATCAGCTCTTCCGTGAAGTCGGCCGCGGGCGCGATCAGCACGAGCCCGGCGATTGACGCAGCGGCTGACGGCCGCTTTCGCAACGCCTGCACCAGCAGGAGCGCCAGCCATCCGCCCATGGACGACCCGATGACGATCTGCGGCCCCCGGCAGAACGTCTCGAACACGGCGACGCATTCTTCCAGCCAGCGTCCGATCGTGCCGTCGGCGAACGCGCCGCCGGATTCGCCGTGACCGGAATAGTCGAACCGCACGAAGGCGCGATCATTCGCGGACGCCCAGTCAGCCAGCGCTTCGGCCTTCGTGCCTTTCATGTCGGACTTGAAGCCGCCGAGCCACAAGAGACCCGGGCCGCCGCCCGCACGTCGCCGCACGGCGATGTCGCGCGCGTCAACGCCTGCCCCGACCGTGATCGTCGTCCGTTCTTCCATCGTCACGCCCCGTGCCGCGGCCGAAATCGCCGCCCGCCACATCTGGCAAGGTCCGCCGGTGTGGGCAAGTGCGCGGTTGGCGCTCGTCTCCATCGTTTCGACATGTTCAGGCGCGACCAGTCCGGTCGTTGCGCTCGCGGGCGTTCCGCTTTAGAGGGATTCGACCGGCTGCCGAATCGGTTCGACGCCGGCGAGAAGCGCGGCACGAGCCCCCCTGGTTTCGAGGTCGGGATTGCTTCCATCATCGCACGCGGCCAGAAGGGCCGCCGAACCGCTTCCCGGCTTTGCCTCATCGCCGGACGACGCTGATTTGCCCTCGGGTAGCGGCGCGCCTCGCGGCTTCGATCGTTCCCTCACCGTGCTGATCGTCGTGCCGACGCTCGAGGCGGGCGCCGCCGACCGCGGCGCGATTGAACTCGTCGGCATCCTCGCGGCGGCCGGGCACCGCCCGCTCGTCGTTTCGCGCGGCGGCCGGCTCGAGGCAGGCGTCGCCGCAGCCGGCGGCGAATTCCTGCGCCTCGACGTCGCCAGCAAGAATCCGCTGACCATGCTGCGCAGTGCGCTCGCCCTGCGCCGTCTCGTCGCCGCACGTGCCTGCGATGTCGTCCATGCGCTCGGCCGCGTCCCTGCCTGGAGCGCCTACTACGCATCGCGCGTCGCCGGGGTGCCGTTCCTCACCACTTGGTACAAGGGCTTCCGCGAGCAGAACCTGTTCAAGCGCCTCTATAACGGCATCATGGCGCGCGGCGATCGCGTGATCGCCGCCAGCGAGCAGATCGCTGATCTCGTCCACGATCGCTACAGCACGCCGTGGCGGCGCCTCGCCGTGTTGCCGGCCAGCGTCGACGGCGCCCGCTTCGATCCGCTGCGCGTCAGCGACGCGCGCATCGAGGCGGTGCACCGCGCCTGGGGCGTGCGCCCCGGCACCAAGGTCATTCTTTCGGTCGGCCGCATGACGCGGCGCAAGGGACACCACGTGGTGGTGGAGGCGGCTCGCCGGCTCAAGGAGCTCGGGCTCGCGGACTTTGTGTGCGTCTTCGCCGGGGAGGATCCGCGCGGCACGTATGCCGGCGAGTTGTGGGATCAGGTGCTCGCCACCGACACCGCCGACGTTGTTCGTCTGGCCGGCGCCTGCGACGATCGTCCGGCGGTTTACGCCGCGGCCGACGTGGTAGTCTCGGCCGCCGTGCAGCCGGAAGGCTTGCAGCGCGCCATTCTCGAGGCCCAGGCCATGCTCCGTCCGGTCGTCGTCTCGGATCTTGGCGCCGGCCCGGAAGTGGTGCTGGCGCCGCCGACCGTCGGCGAAGAGCGGATGACGGGCCTGCGCGTTCCCGCAGGCGACGCCGCCGCCCTGGCGGGGGCCTTGCTGCGGCTCTTTTCCATGCCCGCGGCGATCCGGCGCGGCATCGGCGAACGCGGCCGCGCCTGGGTTTTGACCCACTACAATGCCGCGATCGTCGCGGAGCAGACGTTGGGTCTTTACGCCGAAGTCACCAAGGATCGATTGCCCCGCTGATCATGCGGCGAGGCGCCGATTTTCCCGAGCGATCGGCGTTGACTTGGGCCGGGTTTGTCCCGATCTTGTGGAGTCTCCGTGGCAGCGGCATCCGCAGTGGCGGCATGGTCGGGGCGACCGTGCCGACGCATCGGGCCGATTGCTGGCGGAGCCGTATCAACAGCAGAGGAGTTGCCAGCCATTCGCCGCCCGATGAGAGCAGCGCCCCCCGTCCAGAAAGACGGTCCGCGCATCAACCAGGAGATTCGCGTCCGCGAAGTACAGTTGATCGATCACGAGGGAACCAATCGCGGCGTGCTTCCCACCCGCGAGGCGCTGGAGATCGCCCAAGAGGCCGGGCTCGATCTCGTAGAGATCGCACCGAATTCGACCCCGCCGGTCTGCAAGATCCTGGATTACGGTAAGTTCAAGTTCCAGGAGCAGAAGAAGGCCGCCGAGGCGCGCAAGAAGCAGAAGATCGTCGAGGTCAAGGAGATCAAGCTCCGGCCGATGATCGACGACCATGATTACGACGTGAAGATGCGCGCCATGCGCCGCTTCTTCGAGGAAGGTGACAAGGTTAAGGTGACGCTGCGGTTCCGGGGCCGGGAAATGGCCCACCAGGACCTCGGCTACAAGCTGCTCGGCCGGGTCCGTGACGATCTCACGACGCTCGCCAAAGTTGAGCAGGAACCGAAACTGGAAGGCCGCCAGATGGTCATGGTGATGGCGCCGCGCTGAGCGCGCCTCCCGGCCACGCGTCCAGGTTGCAACGCCCGCGGCAGATGCCGCGGGCGTTTGCGTCTCGCCCGTTGCCTTTTTTGGAGGCCTCTGCCATAACCCCGGCCTTCCGTCGCCCGGCTGAAAGGGCTGCCGTGGCGGCGCTGTGCGTCAACGGACGCACGCTCGTATCAACCACACGGGATCCGGTCCCCGGGGGCTTCGCGGCCCTGCGGCGCGTCCGGGCCAGGAGAGAGCCAAATGCCCAAGATGAAGACCAAATCCGGGGCCAAGAAGCGCTTCAAGCTGACCGGCACCGGCAAAGTGCTGTATGCGCAGCGCGGCAAGCGCCACGGCATGATCAAGCGCACCAACAAGCAGATCCGCAACCTTCGCGGCACCGCCACCCTGTTCGAGGGCGACGCGGCTAACGTGAAGAAGTATTTCCTGCCCAACGGCTGATCGCCTGGGCGCACCGCGAAACTGAAGGAGATCAGCCATGGCCCGCGTCAAGCGCGGCGTGACTTCGCACGCCAAGCACAAGAAGGTCTTCAAGGCTGCCAAGGGCTTCTATGGCCGCCGCAAGAACACGATCCGGATCGCCAAGCAGGCGGTCGATCGTGCCAACCAGTACGCCTACCGCGACCGCAAGCGCCGCAAGCGCACCTTCCGCGCTTTGTGGATCCAGCGCCTCAATGCCGCGGTCCGGCCGTTCGGATTGACCTACAGCCGATTTATCGACGGCCTCGGCAAGGCCGGGGTCCTGGTCGATCGCAAGATGCTGTCCGACCTCGCCATCAGCGAGCCGGCGGCGTTCGAGGCGATCGTGCAGAAGGCCAAAGCCGCGCTGCCGGCCGAGGCGTGACGCTTCCGGGCGTCACCATCCCCTTCGCCTTCCGAGGCTGACGCGACCCGGGGCACCCGCCCCGCGGTCGCCGCTGCCTGCCCGGGAGGACTTGACCGGTCCCTCGCCGGGCGGCGACAACCCTGCCGCTGCGCACGAGGGCTCTATGTCCGGCATCGCCGATCTGGAACGTGAGATACTGACCGCCGTCGCCGCCGCCGAGGACGAGGCGGCGCTTGAAGCCGTCCGCGTGGCGGCGCTCGGCAAGAAGGGTTCGGTCTCCGAACTCTTGAAGACGCTCGGGGCCATGAGCCCGGAGGAGCGCAAGGAGCGCGGCCCGGCCATCAACGGCCTGAAGGATCGCGTGACCGCGGCGATCGCCGACCGTCGCACCGCGCTCAAGGACCAGGCGCTGGAGCGCCGGCTCGCCACCGAAACGGTCGACGTCACCCTGCCGGTCCGCGAGGCTTCCGCCGAGGCCGGCCGCGTCCATCCGATCAGCCAGGTGATCGACGAACTGACGGCGATCTTCGCCGATATGGGCTTCGCCGTCGCCGAGGGCCCGGATATCGAGACCGACGACCTCAACTTCACCAAGCTCAATTTCCCCGAGGGGCATCCCGCCCGGGAAATGCACGACACGTTCTACTTCAATCCGAAGGAGGACGGTTCGCGCCTGCTGCTGCGGACGCACACGTCGCCGGTGCAGGTCCGCACCATGCTGAAGCAGAAGCCGCCGATTCGCGTGATCTGCCCGGGCCGCACCTATCGCAGCGATTCCGATCAGACCCACACGCCGATGTTCCACCAGGTCGAAGGCCTGGTGATCGACAAATCGGCGCACCTTGGTCACCTGAAATGGATCCTGGCCGAGTTCTGCAAGGCCTTCTTCGAGGTCGACCAGGTCAACATGCGTTTCCGGCCGTCCTTCTTCCCGTTCACCGAGCCTTCCCTTGAGGTCGATATTCAGTGTCGGCGCGACAAGGGCGAGATCCGCTTCGGCGAAGGCGAGGACTGGCTGGAGATCCTCGGCTGCGGCATGGTCCATCCGAACGTGCTGCGCAATTGCGGGCTCGATCCCGACGAGTACCAGGGCTTCGCCTGGGGTATGGGAATCGATCGCATCGCCATGCTGAAATACGGCCTGCCGGACCTGCGCGCCTTCTTTGAAGCGGACGTCCGCTGGCTGTCCCACTACGGCTTCCGGCCGCTGGATTTCCCGACCTTGGCCGGGGGGCTGAGCGGGTGATGATCATCGAACCGCACGGAGGGGCGCCGGTCTCCGGCGCGCCCGGTTTGTCCGCTACCGCATGCACGGTCGGGCGGTGCCGCGATCGCAGTGAGCTTTCCGCATGAAATTCACCCTCGCCTGGCTCAAAGAGCACCTCGACACCGACGCCTCGCTCGATGCGATCGTCGACCGCCTGACGATGATCGGCCTCGAGGTCGAAAACGTCACCGACGCGGGGAAGCAGCTGGCGCCGTTCACCATTGCCCGCGTGATCTCGGCCGAGCAGCACCCCAACGCGGATCGGCTGCGCGTCTGCATGGTCGATACCGGCTCCGGCGACCCGGTCCAGGTCGTCTGCGGCGCGCCCAATGCCCGCGCCGGGATGAAGAGCGTGTTCTCGCCGCCCGGCACCTACATTCCCGGCAAAGACATCACGCTGGGAATCGGTACGATTCGCGGCGTGGAGAGCCGCGGCATGCTCTGTTCCGCGGCGGAGCTGATGATCTCCGACGATCACGAAGGCATCATCGAACTCCCCGCCGATGCGCCCGTCGGTGTGCCCTATGCGCAGTGGGCCAAGCTCGACGACCCCGTCATCGAAATCAATCTCACCCCGAACCGGCCCGACTGCACCGGCGTGCATGGCATCGCCCGCGACCTCGCGGCGGCCGATATGGGCCGCCTGAAGGATGCGACGCCCAAGCCGATCAAGGGCGAGTTCCCCTGTCCCGTCGGCGTCACGCTCGATTTCGGCGACACCCCCTCGCTCTGCCCCGGCTTCGCCCTGCGTCTCGTGCGCGGCGTCAAGAACGGGCCGTCGCCGGAATGGCTGCAGCAACGACTCAAGGCGATCGGTCTGCGGCCGATCAATGCACTGGTCGACATCACGAATTTCATGACGTTCGACCGCGGCCGGCCGCTGCACGTCTTCGATGCGGCCAAGGTGCATGGTGACCTGGTCGTGCGGCGCGCCCGTGCCGGCGAATCGCTGCTGGCCCTCGACGGTCGGACCTACAAGCTCGACGATTCGATCTGCGTGATCGCCGACGACAATGGCGTCGAGTCCCTCGCCGGCATCATGGGCGGCGAAGCCTCCGGTTGTGACGACGACACGGTCGACGTGCTGATCGAATCGGCGCTGTGGGACCCGCTCAACATCGCTCAGACCGGGCGCAAGCTCGGTATCAATTCCGATGCGCGCTACCGCTTCGAGCGTGGCGTCGATCCCGCCTTCATGGTTCCCGGCCTCGAACTCGCGACACGCATGGTGCTCGACCTGTGCGGCGGCACGCCCTCCGAGGCGATCGTCGTGGGCGACAGCCACGGCGAGGAACGGTTGATCGATTTCCCTGTCGCCGAGCTCAAGCGTCTCTCCGGCCTCGAGGTCTCGCATGCGGAAATGCGCCGCGTGCTCGGCCATCTCGGCTTCTTCGTCGCGGGCCAAGGCGACAAGGTGAAAGTCGCGGTGCCGTCCTGGCGCCCGGACGTCCATGGCAAGGCGGACCTCGTCGAAGAGGTCGTTCGCATCGTCGGCGTCGATCGCGTACCGCTCACGCCGTTCGATCGCGGCGACGCGCCGCGCAAGCCGGTCCTCACCGTGAATCAGGTTCGGGGCCGGCGCGCCAAGCGCGCGCTCGCCGGGCGCGGCCTGGTCGAGGCCGTGACGTGGTCTTTCATCGCCAAGACCCAGGCGGAGCTGTTCGGCGGCGGCAAGCCCGAGCTCGCATTGGCCAATCCCATCGCGGCCGACCTGTCGGACATGCGGCCGAGCCTGATTCCCGGCCTCGTCGCGGCCGGCCAGCGCAATGCCGATCGCGGATTCGGCGATCTCGGCCTTTTCGAAGTCGGTCAGGTGTTCAAGGGCGATCGGCCGGAGGATCAGTTCACCGCGGCGACCGGCCTGCGTCGCGGCCGGGCTAAGCCGACCGGCGTCGGCCGTCACTGGCGCGACGACGGGTTGGCCGACACGTTCGACGTCAAGGCTGACGCTCTTGCTTTGCTGGCGGCCGTCGGCGCGCCTTCCGCGGCGCTGCAGGTCGTGCCGGGCGGGCCGGCATGGTTCCATCCCGGACGGTCCGGGACGATCCAGCTCGGTCCGCAGAACGTGCTTGGCCACTTCGGCGAACTGCACCCGCGCGTTCTCGAAGCGCTCGATGTCGAGGGCCCGCTCTATGCCTTCGAGATCATTCTCGAGCGCATTCCCGAGCCCAAGGCGAAGCCCACCCGGGCCAAGCCTGCGCTCGAACTGTCGCCGTTCCAGCCGGTCGAGCGCGACTTCGCGTTCGTTGTCGATCGCGCGGTGAAGGCGGGCGACATCGTCAAGGCGGCGCAGGCCGCTGATCGCAAGCTGATCGCAGCGGTCAACGTGTTCGACCTTTACGAGGGCAAGGGCATCGAGCCTGGGAAGAAGTCCGTCGCCATCGCGGTCACGTTGCAGCCACGCGAGAAGACGCTCACCGACGACGAGATCGACGCGATCGGAACCAAGATCGTCGCCGAGGTGACGAAAAAGACCGGCGCCGTGCTGCGCGGCTGAAGCGCGGCGCCGTTCAGCGCGGCACCGAGATGAGATCCGCGAAAGCGAAGCCGTCGCGCGTGACGGTCTCGCCTGCGATCACGTCGAGCGGCTTCGTGAACATCGGCCCGCCGACCACGCAGGTGTGGAACTCGCCATTTTCACCGCAGGGATCGGCGGCGGCGGGAAGATCGGCGAGCAGGGTGTCGTCGAAGCGCCGGCCGGCCAGCGCGGCGGGCAGGGCCTTCAAATCGACGCAGACGAGACGCGTGTCGAGGCCGGCCGCGATCATGTCCCGCGCCAGCGCGATGGTCGGGCGCCCCCACAGCGGAAACAGGGGCGTGATTCCGGTGCCGGCGAGCTTCGCTTCACGGTAGGCGCGCACATCGGTCAGGAACAAGTCACCGAACACGATATGGGTCACGCCTTGCTCCCGAGCAGTGGCGAGGGCGGCGCTCATGCGCGCTTCGTACACCTCGTTGGGGCATGGATAGGGGATCGGCACGATCGTCGCCGGCAGCTGCGCGGCTGTCAGCTGCGCCTCGAGGACCTCGCGTCGCACGCCGTGCATCGACACGCGTTCGAACGTCTCGGTGACCGTGGTCAGCGCGCCCACGATGTCGAACGTCCCGGCGCGGCGCACCTCGTGCAGTGCGAAGGCGCTGTCCTTCCCGCTCGACCAGGCGATCAGTGCTTTCGGGCGCATGGCGTCCTCACCGCGGCATTCGTTTCAGCACCGCCTCGGCGGCGCGTTCGCCCGATTCCCATGCGCCCTCCACGGTCCCGGCGAGATTCTCGTGCATCGCTTCGCCGGCGAGCCAGATGCGGTCGCCGATCGGCTCCATCAGCAGGCGCCGCGCCGGATGCCCGCCGGGCGCCGCGACGGACATCGCACCGCCAATGAGCGGATCGTGCAACCATCCGGTCGCGTGGGCCGCGGTGACCGCCTTGCGTATGTTCTCGCCGAAGAGATCGGCCAACCAGTCGATTGCAAACGCCGTCAGCGCCGTATCGCCGGCCTCCGCCAGCTCGCGCCCGAAACGGCCGCCGACATCGACGAAGCTCAAGGCCGTGCCGCCCACATTGGCCAGCAAGGCCGCCGTGCGCGCGCTCTGGGCTTGTTCGAACACGCGCTCGTCGTCGGCCAGGCCGAGCGGATTGCCTTCGAAGGCGATGGCAACGCGTTCGACGCAGCCGAGCGAGAGTTGTCCCAGCGCATCCTGATGCCGCTTCGGCAAGCCCGGCGTGAAGCGGATAACATCGCGCTTCAAAACGTCCGTCGACACCGTCACCACGACCGCACGCGCGCGTAGCGTTCCTCTGTTCGTCTCCACCTCGACCGGGCGCCGGTTCCACTCGATCCGTTTCGCGACGGTGCCGAGCTGCACCGGAAGGCCTTGTGCCAGGCGCGCCAACAGCGTTCCGTAGCCCTGGCGGCAGAACGCGGCGCTGTCGCGCTCGGGCGCACGGCTGAGGTCGATCGCCGAGATCGCGTCGAGATCCGCGCCGCGCGCATAAGGGCCGAGCACGAAGGCCGCTGTCGCGCCGAACGCGCCCATGTCCTTTGGCAGCAGACGACCGGCGGGCATGTCGCGCGGCGTGCGCACGCCGTCGGCAATGGCGCGGCTCGCGCGCACCAGCGTGGCGAGGAACTTTTCGAGCTCGTTCTCCCGAGCCATGCGCCGTCCGATCCGCACGCGCTGGCCGGGCGGTGCCGGATAGACTTCGAGGTCCGTGTTGCCGGCAAGCGCGAGCACGGCGTTCACATCCGGATTGTGGATCGCGTGTGCGCCGCGATCGAACGGCACGCCGAACGTGCTGCTGTCGGTGATGCAACGGCCGCCGACGCGCCCTGCGGCCTCGATCACCGCCACGCGGCGCCCGCCGGAGGCCAGCAGTCGCGCCGCGGCGATCCCGGCGGCGCCCGCGCCGACCACGACCACGTCGACGTCGCCCGAGGCGGGCAGGGCCGGAGCCGTGGGGACGGCGGCCAAGGCCGCACTAGCCGCGAGAAAGGACCGGCGGTTGATCGGATGCATGGATTGGCGATTCGTTGAAGGCCGCAGTGTGCCCGATCGCTACCCCGGCGGCAAACCGCTGTGGGCCCGTCATGCGCCCTTGCGGCGCTCGCGCGGCGGCCATACCTCTGCGGCAGCGATGTTCCGAGGATCCGATGTTCGCCTCCGCCTCCCGCGCCTTGTCGCAGATGCTGTCGCCGCCGTTTCGTTCCGTGTTGCTGCGGTCGATGGGGCTCGCGCTGGCATTTCTGGTCGTCGCCGGTATCGGCCTGCACCGGCTGCTGTCATGGGGGCTGGGGGAGGGTGGCGTCTGGCTCGAAACGACGATCGGCCCCAATGCCTCGACGCCGGTCAATGTGATGGAATGGGTGCTCGCCATCGCGGCGGGCCTCGGCATCTTCGCCGGTGCGATCTTTCTCATGCCCGCGGTGACGGCGCTCGTCGCGGGCTTTTTCGCCGACGAGATTGCCGAGGAGGTCGAGCGTCGCCACTATCCCGCCGACCCGCCCGGACGGGCGCTGCCCCTGCCCCGGGCGGTTCTCGAAGGCGCCAAGACCGCGGCCCTGTCGCTGCTGATCTACCTGCTGGCCCTGCCGTTCCTGTTCTTCGCCGGCCTCGGCCTTTTGATCTTCTTTTTCGCCAATGCCTTCCTGCTCGGCCGCGAATATTTCGAAATGGCGGCGATGCGGTTTCACCCGCCGCAACAGGCCCGCGCCCTGCGCCGCCGCCACGCCGGCACCGTCTTTCTCGCCGGCATGATGATTTCCGCCTTCGTATCCGTGCCGATCCTCAATCTCGCCACGCCCCTCTTCGCCACGGCGTTGATGGTTCATCTGCACAAGCGCTTGCTTGGCGGCACGCGGGAGCTGATCCTTCCCGACGCGGAAGGCGGGCCGGGACGAGCAATTCCGGGCTGAGCTGGAACATCGGGCGTAGACCCGGCCGTCACCCATGTGCTGGCCGCATGACGCTCGCGCATTGCCCAGCCCAGCGGCCCGCGTGTAATGTCGCGGCCCCTTCCGCCGGAACTCCTCCATGGCTCGCGACCAGATCGATATGACCCCCATCGAATCCCGCGCCGAACTGGTCGCGTGGATTGAGAAAGGCGCCAAGCCGGAGTCGCAGTTCCGAGTCGGCACTGAGCACGAAAAGTTCGCTTTCAGCGTTGGCCGCCACGAGCCGGTCCCTTATTCCGGGCCGCGCGGCATCCGTGCGCTGCTCGACGGCATGCAGATGCTGCTTGGCTGGGAACCGATCCTCGAAGGCGAGAACATCATCGGCCTCTATGACGTGACCGGCGGTGGTGCCATTTCGCTCGAGCCCGGCGGCCAGTTCGAACTGTCCGGCGCGCCGGTCACCACCATCCACGAGACCTGCACGGAATTGCAGGCGCACCTCGCACAATTGCGTGAGGTCGCCGAGCCGCTGGGCATCGGATTTCTGGGCCTCGGCATGAGCCCGAAATGGACCCGTGCCGAAACGCCGGTGATGCCGAAAGGCCGCTACCGCATCATGACCGGCTACATGCCGAAAGTCGGCACGCTGGGCCTCGACATGATGTACCGGACGTGCACGGTGCAGGCCAATCTCGACTTCTCCTCCGAAGCCGACATGGTCCAGAAGATGCGGGTTGCCCTCGCCCTGCAGCCTGTCGCGACCGCCTTGTTCGCCAACTCGCCCTTCACCGAAGGCAAGCCTAACGGCTTTCTCTCGTTCCGATCCGAGATCTGGCGTCACACCGACCCGGATCGTTCCGGCATGCTGCCCTGGGTGTTCGAACCCGGCATGGGTTACGAGCGCTATGTCGACTACGCGCTCGATGTGCCGATGTATTTCGTCAAGCGTGGCGACACTTACATCGACGTGGCCGGGCAGTCGTTCCGCGACCTGCTCGCCGGCAAGCTCGCATCGCTGCCGGGCGAGCGCGCGACATTGTCGGACTGGGCCAACCATCTCTCCACCATTTTTCCGGAAGTGCGGCTGAAGCGTTACCTGGAAATGCGCGGCGCCGACGCCGGCCCGTGGCGTCGCCTGCCGTCGCTGCCGGCCTTCTGGGTCGGCATCCTGTACGACAAGGCGGGGCTCGACGCCGCCTGGGATCTGGTGAAGGACTGGACGGCCGAAGAGCGCCAGCAATTGCGCGACGACGTGCCCAAGCACGCCTTTGCGGCCACGATCCGCGGCCGCACCGTGCGCGATCTGGCGCGCGAGTGCCTGGCGCTTGCACGTGCCGGCCTGACGCGCCGCAATTATCGCGACGCGAGCGGCCACGACGAGTCGCGCTACCTCGAACCGCTCGAAGACATTGTCGCGCGCGGCGTCACGCCGGCAGAGGAGATGCTGGCGAAATACCACGGCGATTGGGGCGGCTCCGTCGAGCCGGTCTTCATCGCATACTCGTACTGACGCCCGCCCGCGAGGGAGCCCGCGATGGCGAAGGGAACGCCCGCGACATCAGCGCTCGAAAAAGCTGGCGTCGCGTTCACATTGCACGAATACGACTATGATCCCGACGCCGAGCGTGTCGGGATGCAGGCGGCGGAGGCTCTGGGCGTCGAGCCCGCGCGCTTGCTCAAGACCCTGATGGCGAAGGCCGGGACGGAGATCGTCTGCGCTTTGGTGCCGTCAGACCGAACGATGAGCTTGAAGAAGCTCGCCGCCGCCGCCGGTGCCAAGCAGGCCGCGATGCTGCCGCCGGCCGAGGCCGAGCGCGTCAGCGGCTATCACGTCGGCGGCATCTCGCCGCTCGGGCAGAAGAAGCGCCTGCGCGTCTTCGTCGAGCGCAGCGCGCTGGAATTCTCTTCGGTGTTGCTCAATGGTGGCCGCCGCGGGCTGCAAATCGAAATTGCGCCGTCGCTGCTGATCCGCGCGCTCGACGCCGCGCCCGCCGATCTTGTTTGACCGTTACTCCGCCGCGGACTGGTTCTGCTCCGACAGGTTGTCGAGCGATGAAATGATGTGGCCGGCGAGCGCATCGGTCAGCGCCGAACCGTCGTGCGGGCTCCGCAGCAGGCCGATCCGCGCGAACGGCAGTTCGGGAAATCCGTCGGCGACCGACAGCACGCGCATACCCGGGCGCAGCGCCGATTCCGGGAACACCGACACCGCCAGGCCCGCCAGCACCGCGGCGCTGATGGCGCCGGCATTGCCGCTGGTGAACAGCACCCGATAGGGACGGCCGAGCGAATCCAGCCGCTCGGTCGCCACCTTGCGCCAGGCGCAGGTCTGGCGGCCGATCGCGAGCGGCAGCGGGTCCTCGCTATGGGTCGGATGCCGGCTCGAGGTCACCCACAGCAGGCGCTCTTGGCGAAAGATCTCCGCGGGTCGTTCGCTCTCGGTGGAGGTGATGATGGCGAGATCGAGTTCGTCCGCGTCGATGCGTTCGACGAGGTCGCATGACGGCTCGCAGATGATCGACAGTTCCACGCCGGGGTAGACGCGCGAGAACCGCGCCATGATCTCCGGCAGATACCGGTCCGCGTAATCGTCCGGCACGCCGAGGCGGACACGGCCGGTAAGCTCGGCATCGGAAAATGCCGCCAGCGTCTCCACGTTCAGCTTCACGATACGGCGGGCATAGTCCAGCAGCCGCTCGCCGTCGTCGGTCAGGCGTGACACGCGCCCGTCGCGCACGAAGATCGGCCGCTCCAGCCGTTCTTCGAGCCGCTTCATCTGCATCGACACGGCCGACTGCGTCTTGTGAACGATGTCGGCCGCCTTGGTGAAGCTGCCGGTCTCCGCGATGGCGATGAAGGTCCGAAGCTGATCGACGTCGAGCAGGTTCATGGCGGATTCTCCCGCGGAGCCAGGACCTTCCCTGGCATCAAAAAAAGTCATCTCTCAGATTAAAAACATTCGTTTCACTAATCAATGGTCCTCTGCCATCTAGAGATCGCTCGGACAAAACGGGTGGGCATTTCGGGTGGCGCCGGCGGCAACTGGCGTCGACCATCGCTGTCGCGCGCCGATCGAGACGCAGGAGGATCGCATGAGCACGTCGACTTCGACCTTGCAGAACGCCGCCGCGCCGCTGGCGCGTCCGATTGCGACCGTCGGTGCAGCGCTCCTCGCCCGCTTGATGCGCCTCGCCAGGGCCATCAAGCATCGCCACGACGCAGCCATGCTCGGCGGCCTTGACGACCGCATGCTGGCCGATATCGGCCTTACCCGCAGCGATCTGCGGGACGCGTTTTCCGAGCCGCTATGGCGCGATCCGACCACGATCCTCGTCAGCCGCGCCACGGAGCGGCGCGTTCATCGGCCGCGCCTGCCCGTGCGGCGGCGGCCCGACATCGCTGACGCGCCCTCGCTTGCCCCGGGGCAGGACGATGGCTGCCGCCATCCGGCGGTGAGCCGGTTCTGATCCGGATCGAGACATCCCCTCAGGCCGAACCCCTCTCGGCCTAGCGACCCAGGGATGTGCCGCGGACGACACCCGTCCCCTCCCGCGGCGCTCCCTGGGTCATTTCCTTGCGCGGCGCTTCACACGGCCAAGCCGCTCTCGGCCGCCAGCACCTTGAGCGAGGTTTCCGGCCGCGCGCCGAGATGCTGAATCACTTCGGCGGCAGCCATGGCTCCGAGTCGCGCGGCCGTCCGCGTGTCGGTCTGCCGCGCCAGTCCGAACAGGAAGCCGGCTGCGAAAAGATCGCCTGCGCCCGTCGTGTCGACGACCCGCGGCACCGGCGCCGCCGCCACCGCCTCGGTACCCTCGCGCGCCACCACCAGACAGCCTTTTTCGCTGCGCGTGACCACGGCGAGTGTCGCATCCTGGCGTAGCGCCGCCACGGCCGCGTCGAAATCCGCCGTCTGATACAGGGCGTGCAGTTCAGCTTCGTTGGCGAACAGGATGTCCACCGTGCGCGAGCGGATCAGCTCGAGAAACTCCTGGCGCCAGCGATCGACGCAGAAGGAATCCGACAGCGTCAGCGCGACCTGGCGCCCCGCCGCATGCGCGCTTGCCGCCGCCTTCAGAAACGCGTCCTTGGCGTTGCGCGGATCCCACAGATAGCCTTCCAGATAAGTGATCGTCGCGGCCGCCACCGTGTCCGCGTCGATGTCGTTCGGATGCAGGTCTTGGGCGGCGCCGAGATAGGTGTTCATCGTCCGCTGCCCATCCGGCGTCACCAGGATGTAGCAGCGCGCCGTCGACGGTCCTTCCGATGCCGGAGGCGTGTCGAAGCCGATGCCTGCGGCGCGGATGTCATGCGTAAAGGTGCGGCCGAGCTCGTCGTCGCGCACCTTGCCGACGAAGGCGCCGCGCGCGCCAAGGCTGGCCAATCCGGCGATCGTGTTCGCGGCCGAACCGCCGGAAATCTCCACCGCCGGTCCCATCGCATCGTAGATCGCTTCCGCCCGCGCCTCGTCGATCAGCGCCATCGATCCCTTGGTCATGCCGTGCTGAACCAGGAAATCGTCTTCGGCGCGCGCGATGATGTCGACGATCGCATTGCCGATGGCGAGGACGTCGTAGCGGCTCGTTGTCATGGTGTACTCCGGCATGGCGCGGCGGCGCCGTCAGGGACCAAGCCGCCGGGCGGGCGGCGCGGCGCACTATAGCGGCGGGGCCCTCGTCGGCAAACGCGCACGGCCGGGATGACGAGCGGGCGGGCAACCGGCTACAACGCGCATAGGAGTGCCTCGCCAATGCCTTTCGCCCGACACGTCGCCACCGTCGGCGCCGCGACGCTCGCTTCGCGTCTGCTCGGCTTCGTGCGCGACATCGTGATCGCCGCACTGTTTGGCGCGGGCGCCGTGGCCGACGCATTCTTCGTCGCTTTCCAATTGCCCAACCTCGCCCGGCGGCTGCTCGCCGAAGGCGCGCTGAACGCGGCCTTCGTGCCGCTGTACTTGCGCGCTCAGGACGCGGGAGGCCGCTCCGCTGCCGCTGCCTTCGCCGGCCGGGTGGCCACCGCTCTGACGTTCCTCCTCGCACTCGCCGTCGGTCTCGTTGCTTTGCTGATGCCGTGGCTGATCGTGCTCCTCGCCCCCGGCTTTGCGGGCGCCGATCCGCGGCTGCCGCTCGCGGTCGTCCTGGCGCAGCTGATGCTGCCCTATCTCGTGCTCGCCGGTCCGGTGGCGGTGCTGATCGGCGTGCTCAACGCCAATCAGCGCTTCGCCACCGCCGCCTTTGCCGCCTTCGTCTTCAATCTCGTGCTGGTCGCCGTTCTGGTCGGGCTTGTTCTGATACGCTCCGATGTCGTCGCGGCCGGCCATGTCGCGGCAGCCGCAATCGGCTTTGCCGGCCTGGCGCAGCTCGCCCTGGTCGCTTTCGGCGTGCGTCGGGCCGCGGCGATGCCCTGGCCGCTGGCGTTCGCTGCCGGCGCCGAGCTGCGGCGTTTCCTTGCGCTCGCCGTTCCCGGCATCATCGCCGCCGCCATTCCGCAGCTCACGCTGGTTGCCGGCACGATGGTGGCTTCGGCGGAACCCAATGCGGTCTCGTGGCTCTACTACGCCTACCGCCTGTTCGAGCTGCCGCTCGGCATCGTGGGGATCGCCGTCGGCACCGTGCTGGTGCCGGTTTTGGCCACGGCCGCGCGCAGCGGCGATCCCGCGGCTTTGGCGGGGGCGCAGTCACGCGGTCTGGAATGGGCGCTCGGCTTGGCGCTCCCCGCAGCTGTGGCGCTGTTCGTGCTGCCGGAGACGATCGTCCGGATTTTGTTCGAGCGTGGTGCCTTCACCGCCGCGGACACCGAAACCACCGCCGCCGTGCTGGGCGCCCTTGCGCTCGGCCTGCCCGGACACGTTCTCGCCAAGGCCTTCGCCCCGGCGTTCTATGCGCGCGAGGACACGGCGACGCCGCTCCGGGCCGCGCTCGCCGGGCTCGCCATGGCCATCGCCGGCAGCCTGGTGCTGTTTCCGCTCCTGGGCCCCTACGGCATCGCCCTCGCCGCCGCGGCCGGCGGCTGGATCCATGCCGCCTGGCTCGCCTGGCTGATCGCGCGCCGGATCGGCTTCGACATCGATGCCGCCGCGCGCAGGCGGGTGCCGCTGATCGCCGCGGCAGCGGCCCTGATGGGGGCGATCCTGGTGCTGCTGCAGGATGCTGCGACCGCCACTGCCGGCCCGCCGCACGGCTTCGCCGGGGCAATCGTCCTGGCCCTGCTGGTTGCCGCGGGCCTTGCCGTGTACGGCGGCACCCTCGCCATCGCACGGGTCATCGCCTGGAGCGACATGACCGCCCTTCTGCGCCGGTCGGTTTGACGGGCTTGCACCGGGCCGGGGCGCGTGGCATGGGACCGGCGCAACCCGAGCGAGGATCCCATGGCGTTCAAGGAGCTGGTCTTCTCCGGCGTTCAACCGACCGGCAACCTGCATCTCGGCAACTATCTCGGCGCGATCGCCAACTTCGTGAAGTTGCAGTCGCGCTTCGACTGCATCTATTGCGTCGTCGACATGCACGCCATCACGGTTTGGCAGGATCCGGCCGAGCTGAAGCGCACCATTCGCGAGGTCACCGCGGCCTTCCTCGCCTGCGGCATCGATCCCAAGGCGCATATCGTTTTCAACCAGAGCCAGGTTGCTGAGCACGCCGAACTGGCCTGGGTGTTCAATTGTGTCGCTCGCCTCGGCTGGCTGAACCGCATGACCCAGTTCAAGGAGAAGGCCGGCAAGGACCGCGAGAACGCCTCCGTCGGTCTCTACGCCTATCCGAACCTCATGGCCGCCGACATCCTCGTCTACCGCGCGACGCACGTGCCGGTCGGCGAGGATCAAAAGCAGCATCTGGAACTCACGCGCGACATCGCCCAGAAGTTCAACAACGACTTCGCCGCTTCGATTGCCGCGAACGGGTTCGGCGACACCTTCTTCCCGCTCACCGAACCGGTGATCACCGGCCCGGCGACGCGCGTGATGTCGCTGCGTGACGGCACCAAGAAGATGTCCAAGTCGGACCCGTCCGACTATTCGCGCATCAATCTCACCGACGACGCCGACACCATCGCGCAAAAAGTCCGCAAGGCGAAGACCGACCCCGAACCGTTGCCGAGCGAGGAGAAGGGGCTGGAGACGCGTCCCGAGGCGGACAATCTCGTTGGCATCTATGCAGCGCTCGCGGGCGTCAGCCGCGCCGACGTGCTGCGCGATTACGGCGGCGCCCAGTTCTCCACCTTCAAGTCGGCGCTGGTCGACGTCGCCGTCGCCAAGCTCGGACCGATCGGCGCCGAGATG
>Ga0182741_1001863_pt1 | contig 25912 bp, 27 predicted proteins | sample eDN5th37CBELigOP_FD_128874 | JGI IMG/M metagenome (GOLD analysis project Ga0182741, IMG submission 128874) | Enriched Organic Plus compost microbial communities from Emeryville, California, USA - eDNA 5th pass 37_C BE-Lig OP (version 2) (version 2) ... | reverse complement strand
CATCAAGGCGCTGTCGAATCAGAAGTTCCGCGAGCTGCAGGACGTGTACGGCGCCGACCAGGTCGGCCTGCTCACGGGCGACACCAACATCAACGGCAGCGCCCGCGTCGTCGTCATGACGACGGAGGTCCTCCGGAACATGCTCTACGCCGACTCGCCGGCGCTGCGCGGCCTGCGGTACGTCGTCATGGACGAGGTGCATTACCTCGCCGACCGGTTCCGCGGCGCGGTGTGGGAGGAGATCATCATCCACCTGCCGCGCAGCGTGCGGCTCGTGTCGCTGTCCGCGACGGTCTCGAACGCCGAGGAGTTCGGCGATTGGCTCGACACCGTGCGGGGCGACACCGAGGTGATCGTGTCGGAGACCCGCCCGGTGCCCCTCGAGCAGCACGTGCTCGTACGAGGTGACCTGCTGCCGCTCTTCGACGATCGTGCGGGCGTCGCTACCGCGCAGGTGAACCAGGAGCTCATGCGCATCCGCTCCTTCAAGGGCCCGCTGTACGAGGGCAACCGGCGCGCCCAGTCCTACAACAGCGCCCGGCACGCCGGCTACGAAGCGTCCCGCCGTCGTCCCCAGCGGGGCGGCAAGCGGCCGGTGCGGTCGGCGAACGTGCGGCGGGTCGAGCGGCTCGACCGTCCCGAGGTCGTCCAGCTGCTGCGGCGCTCGAACCTGCTTCCCGCGATCTTCTTCATCTTCAGCCGAGCCGGATGCGACGGCGCCGTGCAGCAGGTGCGACGAGCGGGCCTCAGGCTGACGACGCCGGACGAGCGGCGCGAGATCCGCCGCACGGTCGAGGAGCGCACGCGCACCCTCCTCGAGGAGGATCTCGCCGTGCTCGGCTACTACGAGTGGCTCGACAACCTCGAGCGCGGCGTCGCGTCGCATCACGCGGGCCTGCTCCCGGCATTCAAGGAGGTCGTCGAGGAGCTCTTCCAGCGAAAGCTCGTGAAGGTCGTGTTCGCGACCGAGACGCTCGCTCTCGGCATCAACATGCCTGCCCGTACGGTCGTGCTCGAGAAGCTCGAGAAGTTCAACGGCGAGGCGCGCGTCGCGATCACGTCGGGGGAGTACACGCAGCTCACGGGCCGCGCGGGCAGGCGCGGCATCGATGTCGAAGGCCATGCCGTCATCCAGTGGACCGAGGGCCTCGACCCGCAGGCTGTGGCGGCCCTCGCGTCCCGTCGCACGTACCCGCTCAACTCGAGCTTCCGGCCGACGTACAACATGGCGGTCAACCTCATCGACCAGTTCGGCCGTGCGCGGGCGCGCGAGATCCTGGAGTCGTCGTTCGCCCAGTTCCAGGCCGACCGCGCGGTCGTCGGGTTGGCGCGCCAGGTGCGCGAGCAGGAGGAGTCGCTCGCCGGCTACGAGAAGGCGATGACGTGCGATCGCGGCGACTTCACCGAGTACTCCGCCATCCGACGTGAGCTGAGCGACCTCGAGAAGCTCAATCGCAAGGACGCGAATGCGAGCCGCGCGACGCGCGACAGGCGTCTGCGCGAGATCGCCTCATTGCGGAAGCGGATGCAGCGGCATCCGTGCCACCAGTGCCCCGACCGCGAGCACCACGCGCGCTGGGCCGAGCGGTATTGGAAGCTCAAGAGGCAGATCGACCGCCTGCGGCAGCAGATCGAGACGCGCACGGGCACGGTGGCGCGGATCTTCGACCGCGTCGTCGAGGTGCTCGAGGTGCTCGACTACGTGCGCGTCGCGGAGGACGGGGCGACGGCCCTCACCCCGGCGGGACGCACGATGCGCCGCATCTACGGGGAGCGCGACCTCCTCGTGGCGGAGTCGCTGCGCGTGGGGACATGGCACGACCTCGATGCGGCCTCGGTCGCGGCACTGGCGTGCTGCCTCGTGTACGAGCCGCGGCGCGATGAGTCGGGACCAGGCGAGCACGGGCTCCCGCGGGGACCGTTCCGGCGCGCCCTCTCCGACACGCAGACACTGTGGCAGCAGCTGGACGACCTGGAGCGCGACCACCGCCTCCCGGGATCCGAGCCGCTCGGCACGGGCCTCGCCCTCGCGATGCACTCATGGGCGCGCGGAATGCCGCTCGACCGTGTACTCAGCGAGGCCGACCTCGCCGCCGGCGACTTCGTGCGATGGGCGAAGCAGACGATCGACCTGCTCGACCAGCTCTCGATCGTCGCCGACCAGCCTGTCGCATCGACGGCGCGCAAAGCGCTGGAGGCGGTGCGCCGGGGCATCGTCGCGCACACGACCGTCTGAGAGCGCCCGTAGGGTTGTTCCGTGCCCCTCTCCGCACCCGAGCGACCCGTCCTGCCGCTGTGGCCCGCTGTCATCGCCTCGGCCGCCGGCGGGGTGCTGCTCGACGTCGCCTTCCCGTCGGTGGGGTGGTGGCCAATGGCGTTCGTGGCCGTCGCGCTCGCGCTCGTGAGCCTCATCGGGCGCACAGCGGGCGGCGCGCTGCTGGCGGGTTTCGCCTTCGGGGTCGCGTTCTACCTCCTGAACGTCGACTTCACCGCGCGATGGGTCGGACCGCTCCCGTGGGTGGCTCTCTCGGTGTTCGAGTCCCTCTTCGTCGCCGCGGGGGCGCTGCTCATCACCCTCGCCTACCGCTGGGTGCGCCGTGCGCTGCCTGCGCGCTGGGCGCGGCTGACCGCGATTCCGGTGATAGTGGCGGGACTGTGGACGGCGCGCGAAGAGGTCACGGGCGGTTTCCCCTACGGCGGGTTCCCGTGGGGCAGGGTCGGCACGAGCCAGGTCGGCGGTCCGTTCATCGAGGTCGTCTCCTGGACGGGAACGGCGGGGCTGTCGTTCCTCGTCGTCGCACTCACCGCCGTCGCGATCGAGATCATCCGCGCGACGTCGTGGCGATCGCGGACCACCGCCGCTCGCGAGAGCGTCATCCCGATCGTGGCCGTCATCGTCACGCTCGTCGCACTCGGCATCGTGCCCGCGTGGCAGACGACGGCGGAGAGGGACATCCGCGTCGTGAGCGTGCAGGGGAACGGACCGGCCGGCTACTTCGACGTGCGAGAGCGGGGCGACATCCTCGCTTCGCAGTTCGACGCGACCGAACCGCTGTTCGGCGAGGAGGACGTCGACGCCGTCGTGTGGCCCGAGGGTTCGGTCGACCTCGATCCGCGCGACTCGGCGGTCGCGGCATCCGCCTTGAATCGCGTCTCGCGATCACTCGACGCACCCCTCGTCGCGAACATGGTGCGGCTTGAGGGCGAGGAGTTCTTCAACACATCGTTCGTGTGGGTCGAGGGCGAAGGCATCGCGCAGGCGTACGACAAGCGGAACCCCGTGCCGTTCGGCGAGTACGTTCCCGATCGGGCGTTCTATCGCTCGATCGCCCCCGATCTCATCGACATGATCGGGCGCGATTACACGCCAGGGGTGAGCCCCCCCGTGTTCGACCTCGACGGGTTCCGCGTCGGCCTCGCGATCTGCTTCGACGTCATCTACGACGCGCTCGTGTGGGAGGGCGCCTCCGACGGCGCGGACGTGTACTTCTTCCAGACGAACAACGCCGACTTCCGGGGTACCGATGAGAATCTGCAGCAGCTCGCCGTCGCGCGGCTGCGCGCGATCGAGACGGGTCGCTCGGTCGTCAACATCTCCACGGTCGGCACGAGCCAGGTGATCGCGCCGGACGGCACCACGGTGGACTCGCTTCCCGCCGACGAGCCGGGCGCGATGCTCACCGACGTCGAGCTGCGGACCGGGCTCACCCCGGCCGTGGTCGCCGGCGCCTGGATCAAGGCGGTCCTCGGCTGGGGGAGCCTGGCGGCCCTCGCCGCCATCGCTGCGATCGCCGCCGCGCATCGCCGCGCGAACGCGAAAACGCCGGCCCCCGAGGGGACCGGCGCCTCTGAGCCGATGTGACCGCGTCAGGCGGTCATGCGGTCGGCTGACTCCTTGGTGACGTCCTCGCCGGCGCCGCGACGCGCGCGGATGTAGGCGAGACGCTCCTCGAGGAGCTCCTCGAGCTCCGGGATCGTGCGACGCTCCAGCAGCATGTCCCAGTGGGTGCGCGGAGCCTTGTCGTCACTGTGGTCGACCGATGCGGTCTTGTCGCCGATGCGCAGAAGAGCCTCGGCGCCGCACGTGCGGCACTCCCAGGTCGAGGGCACCTCGGCGTCGGCTGCGAAAGTAAGGGTCGTGTCACGTCCACACGACGTACACGAGTACGTGTGCTGTGCGCGCTCATGGAAGACGACGCCCTCTTCGCTCTGTAAGCTCTGGGCGCCGATCCGGATGCCGCGCAGGCTGCGGTCTGCCATTGTGTGGTCCTCTCGTCGCTATAGAGGTATAACGAAGCGACCTGTGCGGATACTCCGAACGGCGGCCTGAACGGGGGCTTTCACAGCGCGCGAGCGGGCCATTCACAGTCGATCCACAGCCGGACGATCCGGCCCTTCACGACAGCGCGTCGATGGCGATGTCGGCGCGGTCGGTGACGATCCCGTCGACCCCCATTCCGACGAGTCGGCGCATGTCGGAGGGGTCGTTGACGGTCCACACATGCACCTCGACGCCGTGCCGGTGCGCGGCTGCCACGAGGCGCCGAGTAACGACCCGAAGAGCGCCCCGACGCTCCGGCAGCTGGAGCGCGTCGACGCCCGCGAGGGCGCGTCGCACGAGCCGATCCGAGCGCACCGCAAGGGCCGACAGGAGACGCGCCACCGTCTCGGTGCCGGGCGAAGTGGCGGGGCGGATGCCCCCGCCTCCCTCCGCCGAGCGCAGGGCTTCCCGCCGTCGCGCATCCGAGAAGCTCGTCACGAGCACGCGGTCGCCGTGTTTCGCCACCAGGCGCCCGACGGGGGCCGCGGCATCCGCTGCCTTGACATCGAGGTTGAATCGCAGGGTCGGGAACGCCTCGAGCGCCTGCTCGAGCGTGATGAGGCCTCCGCGCGACTCCATCAGCGCCTCGAGCTCGCGCGTCGTCACCTGGGAGACGGTGCGCGGATCGCCTGTGACGCGGACGAGACTCTCGTCGTGGAAGAGCACCACGGTCCCGTCAGCGGTGAGGTGACAATCGGACTCCAGGTAGGTCACGCCCGCCGCGTGCGCGGCGGCGACAGCCGCGAAGGAGTTCTCGACGACGCCGTCAGCCGCGTCGGAGGGCACGACGAGACCTCGGTGGGCGAGCACTCGCGGCGCGTCGGTGGCGGTGAACCACGGATGCCGCGCCCCGGGGTCCGTCCGCTCAGGCGCCGGCATCCGCCTCTCGGTTCGTCTCATCGGTGCCGTCGCCCGGGTCACCGGTCGGCGGAGCGGGTGGGACGGGAGGAAGCGGCGGGACGGGCGGGATGTCCATCTCCGGTACAGCGGATCCGGATGGGGCTGCCGGCCGTTCACCGGGCACCCTGCCGCTCACATCGGCGCGCGCCTCACTGGCGATCTCGTCGGCCTCGGAGGCGGCTTCATGCGCAGCGGCGACCGCCTCTTCGGCGGTCGAGTGCGCTGCCGTGAACGACGAGCGCCGAGGAGTGGACGATCCTGCCGCGCCACCGCCGCCCGTGGCCCGGCCGGCGAACGCCTGTCCGATTCCGTTGAGCGCCTCGGTGAACTCGCTCGGGATGATCCAGAGCTTGCTCGAGGGGCTCTCGGCGATCTTCGGCAGCGTCTGCAGGTACTGGTACGCGAGGAGCTTGTCGTCTGGGTCGCCGACGTGGATCGCGTTGAACACCGTCTCGATGGCCTCGGCCTCGCCCTGGGCGCGCAGCACCGCGGCCTGCTTGTCACCCTCGGCGCGGAGGATCTCCGCCTGACGCATGCCCTCGGCCTCGAGGATCGCCGACTGCTTCGTACCCTCGGCGGTGAGGATCGCGGCGCGACGGTCGCGCTCGGCGCGCATCTGCTTCTCCATCGAGTCCTGGATCGACAGGGGCGGGTCGATCGCCTTGAGCTCGACGCGCGACACACGCAGGCCCCACTTGCCGGTCGCCTCGTCGAGCACGACGCGCAGCTGGCCGTTGATCTCGTCGCGGCTTGTGAGCGCCTCTTCGAGGTTCAGGCCACCGACGACGTTGCGGAGCGTGGTGGTCGTGAGCTGCTCGACGGCGCTCAGGTAGTTCGCGATCTCGTATGTCGCGGCGCGCGCGTCGGTGACCTGGAAGTACACGACGGTGTCGATCGACACGACGAGGTTGTCCTCGGTGATGACCGGCTGCGGCGGGAAGGAGACGACCTGCTCGCGCATGTCGACGAGCGGGCGGAGCCGGTCGATGAACGGCACGAGGAGGTTCAGACCCGGCTGAAGGGTGCGCTGGTAGCGGCCGAGGCGTTCGACGATGCCTGCGTACGCCTGCGGGATGATCCGGATGGACCGGAAGATCACGACGACCACGAAGATCGCCAAGACGATCAGGAGGACGATGATGAAGATCTGGCCGATGAAGGCGCCGGGATCGACGGTGTTCATGTGGGGAGCCCTTCGTCGGGTGCGGGGGGAGAGGGCGGGGAGGACGAAGCGGCGACCGGCGTGACCTCGACGATCGCTCCGCGCACCGCCGCCACGATGACGCGATCGCCCACGTCGAGCGACGCGGACTCATGGCCAGGAGCGACCTGCGCGGTCCACGTCTCGCCGTTGTCGAGTCGCACCGAGCCGTTGCCGTCGACGAACCGAACGGTCACCCGTCCGCCGAGGCCCGGGAGCGCGTCGACGTTCGTCTTGACGAGTTCAGAGCTGCGGCGCAGCGTGCGCAACAGGAGCGGCCGGATCGTGAAGAGGAGCAGGACGGAGAGCGTCGCGGCGACCGCGATCTGCAGCCACCACGGGCCGCCGACCAACCAGACGCCGAGGCCCCCGATGAGCGCACCGGCGGCGAGCATGAGGAACGTGAATTCGAGCGTGAGCAGCTCGATGATGATGAACAACAGCGCCAGGACGAGCCATGCGATCCACGTGTACTGCGTGAGATCCGGCAGCATCGCCCCTCCCGTCCGGTCGGCCTGCTTGAACACTAACACCGGCGGTGAGCGGAACGCCGCTTGATAGGGTCGAGACCGCCCGGCGCGGTGTGCCGCGGCATCCGATTTCCCCAGGAGTGCCCCATGTCACAGCCTCTGGCCCCCGACTCGCTGCGCGGCAAGACCGCGCTCGTCACCGGGTCGTCGCGCGGCATCGGCGCCGACACCGCGCGCTATCTCGCGCAGGCCGGCGCGGACGTCGTCATCAACTACCGCAACAAGGCGCCTCGCGCCGAGAAGCTCGCGAACGAACTCCGCGAGCTCGGCGTGCAGGTGCTCGTCGTGGGTGCCGACCTCACCGACAAGGACTCGGTCGCGGCCATGTTCGCCGAGGTCGAGAGTGCGTTCGGCGGACTCGACATCCTCGTGCTCAACGCGTCCGGCGGCATGGAGTCGGGCATGGGCGAGGACTATGCGCTGCGGCTCAATCGCGACGCCCAGCTCGGCGTGCTCGACGCGGCGCTGCCGCTCCTGCGCGACGGCGCGCGTGTGGTGTTCGTCACGAGCCACCAGGCGCATTTCATCCGTACGACGCCGACGATGCCGGAGTACGAGCCGGTCGCGCTGTCCAAGCGCGCGGGCGAGGACGCCTTGCGCGAACGCATCCCCGAGCTCGCCGAGCGCGGCATCGGATTCGTCGTGGTGTCGGGAGACATGATCGAGGGCACGATCACCGCGACCTTGCTCGAGCGCGCGAACCCGGGCGCGATCGCGTCGCGTCGTGAATCAGCCGGACGCCTGTACAACGTGTCGGAGTTCGCCGCCGAGGTCGCTCAGGCCGCCGTCGACCCCATCCCCGACGACAACACCCGCCTCGTGGGCGACATCAGCTCGTTCGCGGGGGAGTGACATGCGCGCCGAAGACATCGAAGCCCTCATCTCCGTCGGGCGGCCCACGATCGCGCCGGACGGATCGTTCGCGGTATTCGCCACGTCGCGCCCCGACATCACCTCCAACAGCAACGTCGGTCAGCTGTGGCGCGTCGACCTTCCGGGTGGAACGCCCCGCCGCCTGACGCGTGGCAAGGCCGACGGATCGCCCCGGCTGTCGCCCGACGGCACGCGCATCGCGTTCACCAGGCTCGACGCCGCGGGCAAGTCGCAGCTGTTCGTCGTGGACGCGACGGGCGGCGAGCCGGTGCAGGCGACGGATGCCCCGCTGGGCGTCGGCGACTTCGACTGGTCACCCGACGGCACCGTCCTCGGCTTCACGGCCCGCGTGCCCGAGAAGGGTCGCTACGGCACCGTGGAGGGCCTCGACGCCAGCGCCGAGGCCCCACGGCGCATCACGGGCGTCCGGTGGCACGCGAACGGCCTCGGCTACATCGCCGACCGCCCGTCGCACGTGTTCGTGGTGCCGGCGCCGCAAACCGACTCCGAGCCCTTCTACGAGCCTGCTCCCGCGGTCGTCCCCGAGGGTGAGGAGCCGCCGAAGAAGAAGATCGTCGCCGCCGAGGCGACGCAGCTCACAGACGGGGATCGCTCGCACTCGGGCATCGCGTTCTCGCGAGACGAGATCCTCACGACCGTCGACGAGATCGAGCGCGATCGCCGAGATCTTCGCACGCCCCTCATCGCGGTGCGCACCGACGGGTCGGGCGAGCGCGAGATCGTCGGCCGCGACGCCGAACTCGGGATCGGGGGAGTGGTGGTCGCAGACGACGGCACGATCGCTTTCCTCGGCGACGACGTCGGGCCCGAGGGTGTTGACTTCGTGGCGCCGATCACGTCCCTGTGGGTGCTCGAGGCCGACGGCCCGCGACGCGTGACGGATGCCGAGACCGTCGACCTCGGCGAGGTCGGCAGCCACATCACCCCGCTCGGCGACGACTTCCTCGTGCAGGACAGAACGCGCGGCCGTGTGCGCCTGCTCCGCGTCACCCGCGCCGGCGCCGTGACCGAGGTGCTCGGCGGAGACGTCGAGGTGGGTGGGCACGACGCCGCGGGCGACCGCATCGTCGCCGCTGCCGCGGCGCCGGATTCATACGGCGAGCTCTTCCTCATCGACGGCGACGCCGCGCCTCGCGTGCTCACCGCGTTCGGCGCGCGTGCCGCCGCGGCGGGGATCGTCGCCCCGGCCGAGCTCACGGTCGACGCACGCGACGGCTACCCGGTGCACGGATGGATCGCCAAGCCCGTCGGCGAGGGCCCGTTCCCCGTGATCCTCCAGATCCACGGCGGCCCGTACGCCTCCTACGGCGTGCACCTCTTCGACGAGACGCAGGTGCTCGTCGACGCCGGCTACGCGGTCGTGTACTGCAACCCGCGCGGCTCGGCCGGTTACGGGCGAGAGCATGGGCGGAGCATCCGTCAGGCCATGGGAACCGTCGACTTCACCGACGTCATCGACTTCCTCGACGGCGCGGTCGCAGCCGACTCCGCGCTCGACGGCGACCGTGTCGGCGTGATGGGCGGCTCGTACGGCGGCTACCTCACGGCATGGGTCATCGCACACGACCACCGGTTCGCCGGCGCGATCGTCGAGCGCGGGTTCCTCGACCCGACGTCGTTCCAGGGCACGAGCGACATCGGCTCGTTCTTCGGGGACGAGTACGTCGGCACCGACCCGGATGCGGTCGCGCGCCAGAGCCCGATGGCGGTCGTCGACCGGGTGCGCACGCCGACGCTCGTCGTGCACTCCGAGCTCGACTTCCGCTGCCCGCTCGAGCAGGCCACGCGCTACTACAGCGCGCTCGTGCGCAACGGCGTCGACGCCGAGCTGCTCGTCTTCCCGGGCGAGAACCACGAGCTCTCGCGGTCGGGCCAGCCCCGGCATCGGGTCGAGCGGTTCGCAGCGATCCTCGATTGGTGGGAGCGAAGGCTGCCCGTCAAGACGCCCTCCTGACAGACCGCGCGAAGAGCCCCCGGAACACGCGGTCCCGGGGGCTCTCGTCGTACGGGGTCAGGCGTTCTTGCCGAAGCGGAACGCGCGGATGATGTTGAGCAGACCGAGCACGATCAGCGCGATACCCAGGATCAGCCACAGCACCGCGGCGCCCCATGCCGGCGAGAACAGCAGGATGATGCCGGCGATGATGCTGAGGATCGCGAAGAAGATCGTCCAGGCCTTCGAGGCTGCGTCACCGAGCGTCGACAGCGCGACGATGCCCTCGACGATCCACATGATTCCGACGAGGATCCCGAGGAAGACCGCGAGCCACGCCGTCGTCGCACCGAGATTGAACAGCGCCACGATGCCCGCGATGATGAACAGCACTCCGAGCAGGATGTGCCCGATGCGCGCCCAGCCGCCCTTGTGCTTCGAGAAGATGCCGAGGCCCGCGTAAACGAGCCCCGCCGCGATCGCGTAGATCGCGATGATCGCGGTCACGACCATCGCCGTCTTCGCCGGCCATACGAGAATGAGGATGCCGACGATGACGGCGAGCACGCCGCCGACGCCGAGAGCGGTGCGGATGCCGTTGACTGCCGTCCTGTCGGCTGCGGATGCGGTGGACATACAACGACCTCTTTTCTGGGAATTCCCTGAGAAGGTTGACCCGATCAGACTAGACCCGCGGCCGGGGGACCGGGCAAGCGGAGTCGCGTGTGTCGCCGCATCCGCAATGTGTCGCAATCACCCCTCGCGCGCAGGTTCCCGTGGGCAGTAGCGTGTGCCTGCAGGCACTCGAGCACGGAGGTGCGCCATGGCGGTTTTCTCTCGGGGATTCGGCGCGCGACGGCGTGAGAGCGATGAGCGGCTGCCACCCGGACAGTATCTGACCGAGGACTTCCCGGTGCTGTCGGCGGGCCCGACGCCGCGGGTCGAGCTCGACGAATGGCGCTTCACGATCCGGAATGAGAACGGCGATGCGACGTCGTGGACGTGGGACGATTTCATGGCCCTGCCGATCGAAGAGGTCACGACCGACATCCACTGTGTGACGCGCTGGTCGAAGCTCGGCACCCACTGGCGGGGTGTATCGATCGACACGCTGTTCGAGGGCGTCGCGACGGATGCCGGGTACGCGATGGCCCATTCGTATGGCGGTTACACGACGAACGTGCCGATGGAAGACCTCCTCGACGGCAAGTCGTGGGTCGTGTTCGAGTTCGAGGGCGAGCCGCTCGATCCCGAGCACGGCGGCCCCGCACGGCTCATCGTGCCGCACCTGTACTTCTGGAAGAGCGCGAAGTGGGTTCGCGGCATCACGCTCATGGATGAGGACGCCCCAGGGTTCTGGGAGCAGAACGGCTACAACATGCACGGCGATCCGTGGACGGAGGAGCGGTACTGGTGATCGTCGGCGACTGGCGTCCGGCCACGGTGTCGGAGGTCGCCGACGTCACGCCGACGGCGCGCGTGCTGCGCATCACGGTGCCCGGGTGGCCCGGCAGCGAGCCCGGACAGCACGTCGACGTGCGCCTCACGGCGGAGGACGGCTACCAGGCGGTGCGCTCGTACTCGCTCGGATCGTACGGGGGCGGCGACACGATCGAGCTCGCGGTCGACGAGGTCCCCGACGGCGAGGTGTCTCCTTACCTCGTGCGAGACGTGCAGCCGGGCGACATGCTCGAGGTCAAAGGGCCGCTCGGCGGGTACTTCGTGTGGCGGCCCGGGGGAGTGAACCCCGTGCAGCTCATCGCGGGCGGGTCGGGGATCGTGCCGCTGGCCGCGATGGCGAAGGCGAGGGCGGATGCCGGCACCGGTCCGCCGTTCCGGCTGCTCTACTCCGTGCGCCGGCCGGAATCCGCGATATATCGCGATGAGCTCGAGCGGCTGGCAGGCGACGGGGGAGTGAACCTCACGTGGGTCTACACGCGCGGCGGACCCCCGGGGTGGACAGGCCGCGTCGGGCGCATCGACGACGAGGTCATCGCGTCGACCGTGTGGCCCGTGGATCAGATGCCGGACGTCTTCGTGTGCGGGCCGACGTCGTTCGTCGAGCACGTCGCCGACGCGCTCGTGCGGCTCGGGCATCCGCCCGCGAAGATCCGGACTGAGCGCTTCGGAGGTGCATGATGCGGGCCGAGAACGCGAGATCGGTCGTCGACGGCAACGCGATCGCCGGGCTGCTGGCCGAGCTCTTCGCGCAGGACATGACGATGATGACGGGAACCTGCGGCGGATGCGGCGCTCAGGCGCCGTTCGCGCACAACGTCGTCGAGCTCGATGAGACGGCCGCGATCGTGCGGTGCCGCTCCTGCACGCACACGCTGTTCACCGTGCTGCGCGACGGGGAGACACTGCGGCTACGGATCGGCTCGCTCGTCGCGCTCGAGGCGCCGTGAGCGGCGCATCCGCTGGATTCCGTCGGCGGTTCGTGACACCATCGCCAACGTGACGAGCGACCCCGAGGCACTCCGGCGACTGCATGAGATCGCAGTGCTGCGGCGTGTGCGCGACCGCATCGACCGCGAGTTCTCGCAGCCCCTCGATGTCGAGGCGCTTGCGCGCGGCGTGAACATGTCGGCCGGTCACCTGAGCCGCCGATTCCGCGCGACCTACGGCGAGTCGCCCTACTCGTACCTCATGACCCGACGCATCGAGCGTGCGATGGCGCTCCTGCGGCGCGGCGACCTCAGCGTGACCGAGGTGTGCTTCACGGTCGGATGCTCGTCGCTCGGCACCTTCAGCACGCGCTTCACCGAACTCGTCGGCATGTCGCCGAGCGCGTACCGGCGGTGGGCCGCGGAGTCGCTCGACGGCGAGCTGCCCTCCTGTCACGCGAAGCAGGTCGTCAGGCCGATCAGGAATCGAGAAGCACGCGGGGTGCCCGCCGGTTAGCGTGGCGGCATGGACATCAAGATTCAGTACGCGTTCCTGCCCCACACCGACGCAGACGCCGCCCTCGCGTTCTACCGCGACGCGCTGGGCTTCGAGGTGCGCAAGGACGTCGGCTACGAGGGCATGCGCTGGATCACAGTCGGACCGGTCGGGCAGCCCGAGACGTCGATCGTGCTGCATCCGCCGGCCGTCGACCCGGGCATAACAGATGCCGAGCGTCAGACGATCCTCGAGCTCATCGCGAAGGGCAGCTACGCATCGGTGACGCTCTCGACCGACGACCTCGACGGGCTGTTCGAGAAGCTGCAGGCGTCAGGCGCCGACGTGCTGCAGGAGCCCACCGACCAGCCGTACGGCGTGCGCGACTGCGCGTTCCGCGACCCCGCAGGAAACATCCTCCGCATCGACCAGCGAGTCTGACCGGCCCGCCTCACCAGCCCGCCTCGGTGTCGGCCGGGGTCGGTAGGCTCGACCCCGGCCGACGAGCTCAATGGATGGAGACCGATGACCAGCGCCCCCGCGTCCGCCGCATCCGCCGCACCCCTCGCCGACAGCCACGAGCTGATCCGCGTGCGCGGCGCGCGCGAGAACAACCTCAAGAACGTCGACGTCGATCTGCCGAAGAGAAGACTGACCGTCTTCACGGGCGTCTCGGGATCAGGCAAGAGCTCGCTCGTGTTCGATACGATCGCCGCCGAGTCGCGACGACTCATCGACGAGACCTACAGCGCGTTCGTCCAGGGGTTCATGCCCTCGGTGCCGCGGCCCGACGTCGACGTGTTGGAGGGGCTCACGACCGCGATCATCGTCGACCAGGAGCGGCTGGGCGCCAACCCGCGGTCGACGGTCGGAACGGTGACCGACGCGAATGCGATGCTGCGCATCCTGTTCAGCAAGCTGGGGGAGCCGTACATCGGCGGTCCGACCGCGTTCTCGTTCAACATCCCGACGCAGAAGGCGAGCGGGGTCATGGTCGGCCCGAACGGCGAGAAGAAGATCGTGAAGGAGGCGATCTACCTCGGCGGAATGTGTCCGCGCTGTGAGGGACGTGGCTCGGTATCCGACATCGACCTGTCGCAAGTGGTCGACGAGTCGAAGTCGCTCAACGAGGGCGCGATCATGGTGCCGGGCTACACGGCCGATGGCTGGATGGTGAAGGGCTTCTCCGAGTCGGGGTTCTACCCGGCCGACAAGCCGATCAAGGACTTCACCGAGAAGCAGCGGCACCTCTTCCTCTACGGCGAGGTCACGAAGGTCAAGATCCAGGGGATCAACATGACCTACGAGGGCCTGATCCCGAAGATCACGAAGTCGATGCTGTCGAAAGACCTCGACGCCCTGCAGCCGCACATCCGCGCGTTCGTCGAGCGCGTCGCGACGTTCGCGACGTGTCCCGAATGCGATGGGACGCGCCTCACCGAGGGCGCACGGTCGTCGAAGATCGACGGCGTCAGCATCGCCGACGCGTGCCGGATGCAGGTGACCGACCTCGCCGAATGGGTGAAGGGCCTCGACCGCCCGGAGGCCGGGCCGCTCCTCGACGCGCTGCGTGCGAACCTCGAGGCGTTCGTCACGCTCGGACTCGGGTATCTCAGCCTCGAGCGACCCTCAGGAACGCTGTCCGGGGGAGAGGCGCAGCGCATCAAGATGCTGCGGCACCTCGGCTCGTCGCTCACTGACGTCACGTACGTCTTCGACGAGCCGACGATCGGTCTGCATCCGCACGACATCCAGCGGATGAACGAGCTGCTGCTCCGCCTGCGCGACAAGGGCAACACCGTCCTCGTCGTCGAGCACAAGCCCGAGATGATCGCGATCGCCGACCACGTGGTGGATCTCGGCCCGGGCGCGGGCGCCGCCGGGGGTGAGATCTGCTTCGAGGGCACCGTCGACGGGCTCCGAGCCAGCGGCACGCTCACCGGTCGACACCTCGACGACAGGGCGTCGCTGAAGCCCGAGGTGCGGACGGCGAAGGGCAGCATCGAGATCCGCGGTGCGAACGACAACAACCTGCAGAACGTCGACGTCGACATCCCGCTCGGCGTGCTGACGGTCGTGACGGGCGTCGCCGGCTCGGGCAAGAGCTCGCTCATCCATGGATCGGTATCGCGCCGCGAAGGCGTCGTCGCGATCGACCAGAGCGCGATCAAGGGCTCGCGTCGCAGCAACCCGGCGACGTACACGGGCATGCTCGAGCCGATCCGCAAGGCGTTCGCCAAGGCGAACGGCGTCAAGCCGGCCCTGTTCAGCGCGAACTCCGAGGGCGCGTGCCCGACGTGCAAGGGCGCGGGCATCATCGTGACCGAGCTGGGCTTCATGGACACCGTCGAGACGCCGTGCGAGGACTGCGGCGGCAAACGGTTCCAGGCGGCCGTGCTCGACTACAAGCTCGGCGGCAAGGACATCACGGAGGTGCTCGATCTGCCTGTCAGCGAAGCGCGACGGTTCTTCGCCGAGGGCGAAGCGAAGATCCCGGCCGCCGTCGCGATCCTCAGTCGCCTCGAGGACGCCGGTCTCGGCTACCTGACGCTCGGCCAGCCGCTGTCGACGCTGTCGGGCGGTGAGCGCCAGCGCATCAAGCTCGCCATCCAGATGGGCGAGCCGGGTGACGTGTACGTGCTCGACGAACCCACGACAGGCCTGCACCTCGCCGACGTCGAGAACATGCTCGCGCTGCTGGACCGGCTGGTGGACTCCGGCAAGTCCGTCATCGTGATCGAGCACCACAGGCGGTCATGGCGCACGCCGATTGGATCATCGACCTCGGACCCGGCGCGGGCCACGACGGGGGACGCATCGTGTTCGAGGGAACGCCCGCCGAGCTCGTGAAGGCCAAATCGACACTCACCGGCAAGCACTTGGCGGAGTACGTCGGGGCGTGATCGAAAAGACGTAGGTACAATAGGTACATTCGATCGACCAGGCCGAGGGAGGGGGAGCGATGACCACAACGATCTCGAGCCGCGAGTTCAACCGCGATGTCAGCGCCGCGAAGCGCGCCGCAGAGGACGGCCCGGTTGTGATCACGGATCACGGGCGCCGGTCGCACGTGCTACTCACCGCCGAGGATTTCGATCGACTCACGGGTGGCACGGAGTCCGTCGGCGACCGATTGCGGATGCCGCGCGGCGAAGCCATCGATCTCGAGCTGCCTGACCGCACGACGGCCGAGCTCAGAGTCCCTGAGCTGTGAGGTACCTGCTCGATACGAACGTGATCAGCGACGCGCGCGTCGGGCGGTCGCCTCAGGTGGCCGACTGGATCGCGCGTCAGCGAATCGCGGACCTCGCGATCAGCTCCATCACAGTGCTCGAGCTCGAGCTCGGTGTCCGACGCAAGGAGCGTCAGGACGAGCGGAGCGGACGTGCGCTGCGTAAATGGCTGGACGAAGCGGTGCTTCCGCTGTTCGACGGTCGGGTGCTTGCCGTGGACGAAAGAGTCGCACGAGCCGCCGGGGGTCTTCACGTGCCGGATCCGATGCCGGCGATGGACGCCATCATCGCTGCGACGGCGATCGTCCACGGCCTCATCCTCGTCACTCGTAATCGCAAAGACATGGAGCGCACGGGCGTCGCGGTGCTCGATCCGTGGGTCGATGCCTGATCATCGCAAAATGACCTCGCGCCGATAATGCGCATTATGTCAGCTCAAAGGGAAGGAGCCTCTGTCGCGGGCGACGGCGATTCTCCCCTCCCGACGAGCTCACCGCATCCGCAGCGCACGCTCCAGCGCAGCGGCGCCGGCGACGACACCGATGATCACCACCGCCACAGGCGGCAGGTCGATCGGTGATGTGAATGACCATCCGAGCATCGCGCTCAACGCCGGAATCGCCGTCACGAGCTCGAGCAGCTCCATGAGCGCAACCACAAGACTGAGCATCACGATGACAGTGGCCGCGCTGGCGACCGCCCGGCTCGCGGTCGGATGCTCCCGATGCCAGCGCTCTCGGGCAGCCTCCCAGGTTCCCGCCGCGGGGCGCATCCGGGTTGTCGCTCCGTGGTGGCGCAGGATCGCGCGATTGAAGCCGTGCTCTGACGCATCGACTTCGATCACTCCCCCGCTGATGTCGAACCGCGCCGGCGTGGACGCACGCGCGACCTCGGCTCCGTCTCTGTAAAGCGTGACATTCCTGCCCGCCGCCATGAGCCGCAGTTCCACGCGATAGCGGTGGCCATCATGGTCGATCTCGGCCGCTGTGCGTGCGAAGCCGCTCCAGAACCCCATCCTCACCCCACGGTTACTTCAATACGTTCGTATCGATTATAACGATGCTACTGTATCGAAATACACCGGAGGGCGGATCCATATGCCGCGAGGACAGGGCGCGAGTCACCAGGCGCAGGTCACGGCGATCTCGGATGCCGCGTTGCGCGTCCTGGATCGGGACGGAATCGCTGCGCTGAGCTTTCGCAACGTGGCAGCCGAGGCCGGAGTCTCACCGGGGCGGGTGCAGCACTACTTCCGAACGAGCGAGGGCTTGGCCGCCGCGACGTTCCGGCGTGCACGCGAACGAGTGCGCAGCGACATCGAGCGGGAGCTGGACCACGCGGGCGAGGCGCCTCCCCGGGCTGTCATCGAAGCCACTCTGTGCGCTCTAGTCCCACGCTCGCCCTCCCAGACGGCCGAGCTTCGGGTCGCGCAACTCGTCGAACTGCACTCCGCGACCGATCCCGACATTCACGAGGAGCTGCGCTCAGGACGATTGCAGCTCGTCGAGTTCCTCGCCGCACAGGTAGCCGCGGCACGGTCAGAGAGCAACGGCATGCCCGCCCACGAAGACCGCGCGCAGGCCGACGATCTTCACCGCGTCGCGTTGGCTCTTCTCGCCACCGCCGAGGGCCTCGCGAACCTGACCCTCGCCGACGTCGTGACGAGCGAACAGGCTCGAGACCTTCTCGACAGGGTCATCGAAGTCGCTGTCCGCGCCGCCCCATAGATCGCCGTAGCGCGGCAGGCACGCGAGAAGGCAGCTCCCTCATCGGAGCTGCCTTCTCCTGCGGCCGCACGCGGCCGGCAGTCAGACGATGTCGAAGCGACCGGTCGCTCTCACACGTACGGGTCGTCGTCGGTCGTCGCCGTGCTCTGGCGCGTGACGCGTTCGTTCGCGGCGGGATCCACCGCCGTGCGCGTGACGGTGTCGGACCGCCGGCGGCGCATGAGGAGCACGAGGCCCACGATGAAGACGACGAGTCCAGCGCCCATCAGGATGTAGCCGATCAGGTCGAGGTCGACCCACTCGGTCTCGACGTTGACGGCGAACGTGAGGATGGCGCCGATGGCGAACAGCGCGATTCCGGCTCCGATGCTCATACGAGCTCCTTTCCGGGGTCCGGGGGTCACCCCTCCCCTGCTGTGGGCCGCTTCGGCCCGCAATCCACGATTCCGGGTCGCTGCGAAACGACCCAAGGGGTTGACAAATGAGGGATGCCTCGGATCCAGCCGCGACCCGTCGGCGGAACTCCACGCATCCACTCGCTTCTTCGCATCCGAACACGCGCGGATTCCGGGCGCCTGCATAGGGTGTGAGAAGACCCGGAAGGAGACGCTGTGCCACCCACTCCCCTCGCCGTCTCGGAGGAGGTGCGTGACGCGATCGACCGCGGCGCACCCGTGCTCGCCCTCGAATCGACCATCTTCACGCACGGACTCCCCCGTCCGCGGAACATCGAGGTCGCCCGCGAGGCGGAGCGGATCGTGCGGTCGCTCGGCGTCGTGCCCGCGACGATCGGCGTCATCGACGGGCGTGCGACTGTGGGCCTCTCCAACGACGAGATCGAGCAGCTCGCCACCGCCGAGGGTGTCGTGAAGGCGAGCCTGCGCGACCTCCCACTCGCGATGGCGAAGGGGCTCAGCGCCGGCACCACCGTCGCCGCGACCGCATTCCTGGCCGATCGCGCGGGAGTTCGAGTGTTCTCCACCGGCGGGCTGGGCGGTGTGCACCGTGGCGCGCAGCAGACGTTCGACGAGTCGGCCGATCTGCCGACTCTGGCGGCACTCCCCCTCGTGCTCGTGAGCGCGGGAGTGAAGTCGATCCTCGACATTCCGCTGACGCTCGAGCGGCTCGAAACGCTGAGCCTCGCCGTGGTGGGCTACCGAACGACCGACTACCCCGGCTTCTACATCTCGGATTCCGGCTATGACCTGGACTTCTCGGTCGACTCACCCGAAGAGATCGCGCGTGTCGTCGAGGCGCGCGACGGCCTCGGCATCCGTTCCGCCCTCCTCGTCGCGAATCCGGTCGGAGCCGAGCGCGAGCTTCCGCGAGAGCTGCACGATGATGTGCTCGCGCGCGCTCTCGATGAAGCGCATCGGCTCGGCGTGACGGGCCACGACACGACGCCGTTCCTGCTGGACTTTCTGCAGCGCGAGACCGGCGGCCGAAGCCTCGACGTCAACGTCGACGTGTACCGCGGCAACGTCGAACTCGGCGCGCGCATCGCAGCAGCCCTCGCCACCACTCCCCTCTCCCCCGCCGGCTGATGCTGCTCACGATCGGCGACCTCATCGACGATGTGCTCGTCCGCCGCGCCGGCGGCCTCGAGCGAGGCACCGACAATCCCGCCACGATCCGCCACGCGCGCGGAGGCAGCGCCGCGAACGTCGCGGCCGCCGCGGCGGCATCCGTCGCCACTCGATTCATCGGATGCGTCGGCGACGACGCCGCGGGCGACGCGCTCGTGCACAGGCTCGAGCGGGCCGGAGTCGACGTGCGCGTGCAACGGGGTGAGCGCACCGGCACGATCGTGATCCTTGTCGACGACGAAGGCGAACGCACGATGGTCACCGACCGCGGCGCGGCGGCCGAGCTCGGCCCCATCGATCCGTCGTGGCTCGAGGGCGTCGACTGGGTGCACGTGCCGCTCTACGGATTCTCGTCCGAACCGTCGCGCTCGGCGATCCTCGAGGCGGTCGAACGGATGCCACGGCCACCGGTCCGCGTGAGCCTCGACCTCTCGAGCGTCGCGACCATGCGCGAGCTGGGTAGCAACGAGCTGCGGACCCTCATCGCGCGCCTCCGCCCCGACGTCGTGTTCGCGAACCGCGACGAGGCCGCATGCGCGGAGGCCCTCGCCTTCGACCTCTCGCCCGTCGAGGCGTACATCGTCAAGCGCGGCGGCGAGCCCGTGGTCGTCACGATGGGCGGCGACGACGTGCACGTTGCGGTGGAACCCGTGGAAGGTCTCATCGACTCCACGGGTGCCGGCGACGCGTTCGCCGCCGGCTACATCGCTGCCGCGATGGGTGGAGCGGATGCCGCATACGCCGCACGCGCCGGTGCCGACCTCGCACGACGTGCCCTCACGGAACTCGGCGCACTCTAGATCGTCAGCGGGTGTCGCAAGTCGCCGTTACCGTGTGGGCATGCCTCGCGTGGTCTACTACACCGCAACGACTCTCAACGGATTCCTCGCAGACGACAACCACTCACTCGACTGGCTCTTCGCCGTTCCGGGCGGCGAGGGCGGCGACGCCGACTTCATGGAGTTCCTCGAAGGGATCGGCGTCCTCGTGCAGGGCTCGTCCACGTACGAGTGGGTGCTCGAACACGAAGACCTGATCGCCCACCCCGAGAAGTGGCCGAAGTATTACGGCGATCGGCCGACCTACGTCTTCACGAGCCGCACCCTGCCCAGCGTGCCGGGGGCCGACATCCGGTTCGTCTCGGGCGACGTGAACGCATCCTGGCCCGAGATTCGCGACGCGGCGGGCGACCGTGACGTGTGGGTCGTCGGCGGCGGCGATCTCGCAGGCCAGTTCGCCGACGCCGGTCTCCTCGACGAGATCCGGGTCTCCGTTGCGCCCGCGACACTCGTGTCGGGCAAGCCGCTGCTCCCTCGCAACCTGGGCTCCGACCGCCTGACGCTGCAGGCCGTGCGGCAGATGGGTCAGTTCGCCGAGCTCACGTTCTCACTCTCGAGCTGACCTGGCCCCAGCAGTTCATCCGGGCACGCCGATGCCGGCTTCCGCCTCTCGCTTCGGTCGATCCCGCGGCCACAGGACGAGCAGCGCGACCACCGCCAGCGCCGACCCGATGAGCGTGTCGAGCAACCGGTGGGCGGCCCACTCCGTGACGGAACCGCTCGGGAGGCCGACGAACATGATCGCGCCGATCGAGCTCAGGGCCGCTCCGTTTGTCGGATAGCGCTCCTGGGCCGCGATGCCGACGATCAGGGCCACGACGGCGATGGCCGCGAGGGCGATCGTCGGAATGACCAGCGCGAGCAGCCCGACCGCGACGACGCCGACGATCGTCCCCGCAATGCGCGTGATGAGCACCGACACCGGCGGCTTGCCCGTAGGGAGCAGGATCGTGAACGCGGCGAGGAAGATCCAGTACGCGTCCCGCCCGCCGAACGCGCTGAACCCGAGCATCGCCACCGCGAGCGGGATCGCCCTGCGCACGCCGTCGCGGAAGTGCTCATCCCGCATGCGCAGCGAGCGCAGCATCCGCCGGCCCAGCGACTCGTCCGAACGCGGGAGCTTCGCCAACCTCCCCTTCGCGCGCACCAGCGCCGAGACGAGCCCGACGAGCACACCGAGTGCCGCACCGGCGGCGACCACGCCCACGAGATCCGACACCCCGCCGGCGCGTTCGCCGCCGAGCACACGCACCGAGGTCGCGAAGGCGAAGGTGAACGAGCCGACGAGCCCCAATCCAGCGCCGAGCAGGCCCGCGGCGGCCGCGAGCGAGGACGCGAGCACGATCGCCCCCATCGCGAGGGCCGCCAGCACTGGGGTCGGCGACGCCAACACCCCCAGCCCCGCGCACACGATCGCGACGGCTCCGGCCATGAGTGCCACCCACGTCGCCACAGCGGCCGGCACACGCGCGCTGACACCCGCGATGAGTCCCGCGCACAGCCCGCCGAGCAGTGCGGCCGGCGTCGGGAAGAACGGCAGCAGCACACCGGCCCCCACGAGAAGCCCGATGAGGATGTGGAGGGCGAACGACACGCCCCACGGGGCATCCGTCGCGCCGAACAGGCGTGAAGCCCAGTGGCGCGACGGATCGCTCATGACGACGCTTCTTCGTGTTGCGACGGTTCGATCTTCACCCAGTCGGGGAACTTGGGCTCTCGCCCATCGCCGGACGACGTTCCCGTGAGCCTCCGTCGCACCCACGGACCGACGTGCGCACGGTAGTACGCGGCTCCGCGCACGGCGGCGGGCGGTAGCTCCGGGAGCGACCACCATTCCTCTGGAGGGTTGAGCCCGAGAGCGTCCAGCACGCGCGCGGCGACGCGGTGGTGCCCGCGCGTGTTCATATGCAGCCGATCCTCCGACCAGTAGCCCGACGTGGAGAGCTCGCGATCGGGCCAGTTGAGCGCGCGGACGACGTCCGGTCGATCGCTCACCCGCGCGACGACCGCCGCCGACAGCAGGTCGCCGCGACGCTGGATCAGACGGCTCATCGGCAGTTGCGCGGAGGGATTCGCACCCGACAGGAGGATGAGCTTCACGCCCTCGTCGTCGCAGCGCTTGAGCACGAGGCTGAACGCGTCGGCGACGCTCGCGATGGATGTGCGCGGGCGCAGCATGTCATTGCCGCCGCCATTGAACGACAGGTGGGTGGGTTTCAGCGCCAAAGCCGGCTCGAGCTGCTCCTCGACGATCTGCCACACGAGCTTGCCGCGGATGGCGAGGTTCGCGTACTCGATCGGCTCGCCCGCGGCATCCGCCCACCCCTGCGCGACGATGTCGGCCCATCCTCGCACGCGCCCGTCGGGAAGCTCGTCGCCGACTCCTTCGGTGAACGAGTCGCCGATGGCGACATATCGAACGGATGCCACGGCCTCAGCCTACGGCGGCTCAGCGGTCGTCGAGGGACCGTCCGCTCCGGTCGATGAGACCCCAAGCACCTGCGGCCGCGGCGACGAAGAACAGCGCGAACACGATGAACAGCACCGGCGCCCCGCCGAGTGCGAGCAGCGGCGGCACCGTCAGCGGCGCCACGATCGACGCGACGCGGCCGATGCCGGCTGCCCACCCCGAGCCGGTCGCGCGCAGCGATGTCGGATACATCTCCGGAGTCACGGCGTAGAGGGCGCCCCACGCGCCGAGGTTGAAGAACGACAGCGCCATTCCGGTGGCGAGCACCGACCACTCCGCGCCGGCCGTGCCGAACAGGATCGCCGAGACAGCCGATCCCGCGAGGAAGACGGAGAGCGTGAGCCGCCTCCCCCACACCTCGATGAGCCACGCGGCGGCGGCGTACCCCGGGAGCTGCGCGAGCGTGATCACGAGCGTGAATCCGAACGATCGCACGAGGTCGTATCCCTGGGCGACGAGGATCGACGGGATCCAGATGAATGCGCCGTAGTACGAGAAGTTCACGCAGAACCAGACGAGCCACAGGCACGCGGTGCGGACACGGAACTCCGCCGACCACAGCGCGGCGAGCCGCTCGCGGGCGGTCTGGGCGGCCGGCGGCAGCTCGATCGGCCCGGTCGTCAGCCGGCGCGCCGACTCGGCCGTCACGGACGACGACTCTTCGAACCTGCGGATGACGGCCTCGGCCTCCCTGTGGCGCCCGCGCCGCTCGAGCCACCGCGGTGACTCGGGAAGCCCCCACCGCACGATGAGCGCGTACGCCGCCGGGATGGCACCCAGCGCGAACGCCCAGCGCCAGCCGGCCTCGGATGCCGGGATCACGAGGAATCCGATGAGCGCGGCCGCGGTCCAGCCGACGGCCCAGAACGCCTCGAGGATCACGATGAGCCGCCCGCGCATCCGCGCGGGGGCGAACTCGCTCACGTAGGTCGACGCGACGGGCAACTCAGCGCCGAGCCCGAGCCCGACGAAGAAGCGCAGGATGAGCAGCAGTACGATCCCGCCCACGAGCGCGCTCGTGCCCGTCGCGACGCCGTACACGAGGAGCGTCAGCGCGAAGACCTGGCGGCGGCCGAAGCGGTCGGCGAGCAGCCCCCCGAGGGCTGCTCCGACCGCCATGCCGACGAAGCCCATCGATGCGATCCAGGCGGTCTCTTCGGGCGCGAGGCTCCACTGTTGAGCGAGGGCGGCGATGATGAACGAGATGAGCCCGACGTCCATGGCGTCGAGTGCCCACCCGATCCCCGATCCCGTCAGCACGCGAAGGTGCGCGCGTGTGAACGGAAGGCGATCCAGCCTCTGCGACAGCGATGCCGCCGTGGCGGGTGTGGGTGGCGTCGGGACCGACATGACTGAATCGTAGAGCCGCGCGGCCGCCCGCGGCGCGCTACGCGAGCATTTCGCGCACCATGGGCACGACGCGCGTTCCGTACAGCTCTATCGAGTGCATGAGCTTCTCATGGCTGAGCGTGCCGTTGGAGTACTTCAGGTCGAAGCGCGCGATCCCGAGCGTGCGGATCGTGTCGGCGATCTTGCGTGCGACGGTCTCGGGCGAGCCGACGTACAGCGCCCCCTCAGGTCCGACGTCATGCTGGAAGCGCAGACGGTTGTACGTCGGCCAGCCACGCTCCTTCCCGATCGTGTTGTACATGCCCTCGAACGACGGATACGCCTCGTCCCACGCCTGCTGGTCCGTATCGGCGATGTGTCCCGGCGAGTGCACCGCCACCGGCAGCGGATCATGCCCGAACGACGCCACCGAGCGGTGGAACAGGTCGACGAACGGACGGAACCGCGCCGCCGGTCCTCCGATGATCGCGAGTGTCAGCCCGAATCCGTAGCGCGCCGCGCGCACGACCGACTCGGGCGAGCCGCCCACCCCCACCCACACATTGAGCCCGTGCTCGGTCTTCGGATAGACGTCGGCGTCGGTGAGCGCCGCCCGCGTGCGCCCTTGCCACGTGACCGGCTTCTCCGTGACGAGCTTCGAGAAGAGATCGAGCTTCTCCTCGAAGAGGATCTCGTAGTCGGCGAGGTCGTAGCCGAACAGCGGGAACGACTCGATGAACGAGCCGCGCCCGAGCGTCACCTCCGCGCGCCCGTTCGACACGGCGTCGAGGGTCGCGAAGCGCTCGTACACGCGCACCGGGTCGTCGGACGAAAGCACGGTCACGGCCGTGCCGAGACGGATGCCGCGTGTGCGGCCCGCGGCGGCAGCGAGCACGATCTCGGGACTCGAGACGGCGAACTCCCGTCGGTGGTGCTCCCCCACCCCGAACGATGCGAGCTCGACCTCGTCGGCGAGCACCGCCTCGTCGACGATGTTGCGGATCACCTTCGCGTCGCTGAGTCGGTTCCCCTGCGCATCGACGGTCACGTCGCCGAAGGTGTCGAGGCCGAAGGCGACCTCATCCGGTGCGGATGCGATGTCGCGCTGGTCGGTCATGAGCACGATCTCCTTTGCATTCATGCGCATGGAACGTGCGGTTCGTCGCGCGCATTCCCGGTCCGCAGCCGCGGCCCACGGCGTACCGTGGTCGCATGGCCATCTTCGCGGACCGCGCCGACGCGGGGCGAGTGCTCGCCGCCGCGTTACAGCGCTGGAGGGGAACGGATGCGATCGTCTTCGGCATCCCGCGCGGCGGCGTCGTCGTGGCGGCGGAGGTCGCCCGGGTCCTGTCGCTGCCGCTGGCGGCGGTCGTCGTGCGCAAGCTCGGCGCCGCCCACCACGAGGAGTTCGCGGTGGGCGCTATCGCCGAGGACGTGCGACTCGTGCGGCCCGAGGCCGTGCGCACGGCGTTCGCGACTCCCGATGAGCTCAGGGCGGTGGAGCAGAAGGAGCGCGAGGAGCTCGCCCGCCGAACGAGGCTGTTCGGAGCATCCGCCGTCGACGTGTCGGGCAGAACCGCACTCGTCGTCGACGACGGGATCGCGACGGGCGCGACCGCGACCGTCGCGTGTCGGTCGCTGCGGGCGCGGGGGGCGGCGTCGATCGTGCTCGCCGTTCCGGTCGCACCGGTCGACTTCGCGCCCGAGGCGGACAGCGTCGACGAGTACGTGTGCCCCAATCGTGTGCGCGACTTCTGGGCGGTCGGGCAGTTCTATCGCGATTTCCGCCAGACGACGGACGACGAGGTCGTTCGCCTGCTCGCTGCGTTTGCGAACGGCGCCGACGGCTCCGAGGGAAGCGCGACGGCCGGCGCCTGACGCCCGATCACGGGCGAGCCAGACACCGGCCGTCGATGGCTCAGCGAGCGAATGCCGCCCGCAGTGTGTCGAGGCCGACACCGCCGATGTCGAGTGCGCGCTTGTGGAACGCCTTGATGTCGAACGCGTCGCCCTGCGCGGCCTTGACGTCGTCGCGCAGCTGCTCCCAGATGCGCTGACCGACCTTG
>Ga0182741_1001862_pt1 | contig 25935 bp, 21 predicted proteins | sample eDN5th37CBELigOP_FD_128874 | JGI IMG/M metagenome (GOLD analysis project Ga0182741, IMG submission 128874) | Enriched Organic Plus compost microbial communities from Emeryville, California, USA - eDNA 5th pass 37_C BE-Lig OP (version 2) (version 2) ... | reverse complement strand
TCTCTGGCGCCTGCGCACCGATCTGAAGCGCTTTCGGGAGCTGACCTGGGGCAAGCCGATGATCATGGGCCGCAAGACCTTCGAGTCCATCGGCAAGCCGCTGCCGGGACGTGAGACGATCGTCCTGACCCGGGAGCCGGGCTTTTCGGCAGAGGGCGTCCATGTGGCGCATGGCTGGGACGAGGCCGTCGCCATGGGCCAGGAGATCGCCGTGCGCATGGGGGCCGATGCGGTTGCGGTCGCCGGCGGGGCCGAGATCTATGCGCTCGCCCTGCCTCAGGTGGCGCGCATCCACCTGACGCAGGTCCATACGGCGCCGGAAGGCGACGCGACCTTCCCGGATTTCGACCGTTCTGCCTTCACGGAAACCCGGCGCAGCGAGCACCCGAAAGGGGCAGATGACGAGCACCCGTTTACCTTTATCGATTTCGAACGTCGATCACGATCCCGCCAAGGTTGACGAAAGCCGCCACAATCCCCAAGTCGCAGCCTTGACAGGCGGGAGAAAGACCACCCACAACCGCCTTGAGTTTCCATCGGCTCAAGCGGCCGGTCTTTTCAGAGTGAGGAAAGGCGACCATGCCTTGGAGTAACCAAAGCGGCGGCGGCCCCTGGGGCCAGCGCGGGGGATCGGGAGGCGGCAAGAGCCCCTGGGGCTCGGGCGGCTCATCCGGCAACGGAGCGCCTCCGGACCTGGAGGATATCCTGCGTCGCGGCCAGGATCGGCTGAAGGACATCATTCCGGGCGGCCCCATGGGCGGCAAGGGTCTGGTGGCCCTGCTGCTCGGCGCCATCGTCATCTGGCTGCTTACGGGCTTCTATACGGTCCGCCCGAACGAGGTCGGCATCAACATGCTCCTCGGCCGCTTCACCGGCACATCGGGCGAAGGCCTGCGCTATAACCTGCCTTATCCGCTCGGCCGGGTGATCAAGCCCAACGTCACCGAGCAGCAGCGCATCGAGGTGGGCTACCGCTCGACCCCGTCCGGCCAGGGTCGCGCCCGGGACGTGCTCGAGGAGAGCCTGATGCTCACCGCCGACGAGAACATCGTCGACATCGATTTCGACGTGGTGTGGCAGGTCAATCCTGCCCGTCCGCAGGACTTCGTCTTCAACCTTCAGAATCCGGAAGGCACCATCAAGTCCGTGGGCGAGAGCGCCATGCGTGAGGTGATCGGTCGCCGCCAGATCCAGAACATCCTGACCACCGAGCAAGCCAGTGTCGCCCAGGAAGTGCGCCAGATCATGCAGACGACGCTCGACGCCTATGGGGCCGGCGTGCTCGTCAACGTGGTCCAGCTCCAGGCCGCCCAGCCTCCGGCCGAGGTCCGCCAGGCCTTCTTCGACGTGAACGCCGCCCAGCAGGATGCGGTGCGTGTCCAGAATGAGGCCGAGACCTTCGCCAGCCGCGTCGTCCCCGAAGCCCGAGGCGAGGCATCCCGGACCGTTCAGCAGGCCGAGGCCTACCGCGAGCAGGCCACGGCCGATGCCACCGGTCAGGCTGCGCGCTTCAGCCAGATCTACGCCGCCTATAAGCAGGCGCCCGCCATCAGCCGGGAGCGCATGTTCCTGGAGACCATGGAACGGGTGATGTCCGGGGTCGACAAGGTGATCATCGATCAGAACGGGCAGGGGGTCGTTCCCTATCTGCCGCTCACGCAATTGCCGCGTCAGCCGGCCCCGCAGGGCCAGGGCGCAGCCTCGGGCCAGCAGGGAGCTACGCGATGAACAGTCCAGCCGTCCGGACGGGTCTCGTCATCCTTGTGGCGATCGTCGCCATCGCTCTCTACAGCTCGATCTTCATCGTTCAGCAGACCCAGTACGCCCTCGTGCTGCGCTTCGGCGCGGTGCAGTCGGCCCTGCGCGAGCCGGGACCCTATTTCAAGGTACCGCTCATCGACACGGTCACGTATTTCGACAAGCGCGTGCTGGACCTGGACCTTCCGGTCCAGACCCTTCTCTCCGCGGACCGGCAGAACCTGGAGGTCGACGCCTTCACGCGCTATCGGATCATCGATCCCCTGAAGTTCTATCAGGCGGTCGGCAGCATTCCGCTCGCCAACCAGCGGCTTCAGAGCTTCACCAACTCGGTGATGCGCAACGTGCTGGCCAGCGCCTCCCGCGACGCCATCGTCCGGACGGACCGCAGCAATCTCATGCAGCGCATTCAAGAAGACGTGAACCGTCAGGCCCAGAGCCTCGGCATCGAGATGATCGACGTGCGCCTGACCCGGGTGGACCTGCCGGCGGCCAACAGCCAGGCCGTCTACCAGCGCATGCGCACCGAGCGTGAGCGCGAGGCCGCGGACCTGCGCGCCAACGGCCAGCAGCTGGCGCAGACCATCCGCGCCAAGGCCGAACGCGAGGCGACGGTGATCCGCGCCGAGGCCAATCGTAAAGCTGAGGAATTGCGCGGACAGGGCGATGCGGATAGGAATCGGATTCTGGCCGAGGCATTCGGTCAGGACCCGGACTTCTTCGCCTTCTACAGGTCCCTGCAGGCATATGAAGCCGGACTCAAGTCAGGAGAGACGCGCCTCGTGCTGAGCCCGAATTCCGACTTCTTCCGTTACTTCAACGATCCGGCGGGCCGCCAGAGCGGAGCGCAGGCGCCCGCCCAGCCGGCCGCGCCGGCCACGGCCCAATAAGGCGCCCATGCAGGATCTCGTCGCAGCCCTCGGCCTCGCTCTCGTGGTCGAGGGCATTTTATTTGCGGCGTTCCCGGACGGCATGCGCCGCGCCATGTACGAGGCAGCGCACAGCCCGAGCGACCGGATGCGCCTGGTCGGCATCCTTTCGGCAATCGGGGGCCTGGGGATCATCTGGCTCATCCGGCAGTTCGGATGAGGGCGTCAGCCCCGCTTCCGCCGCATTCGGCGCTTGAATGGCGATACAGAGGGACAATCTATATCCACGGCTCTCCAAGAGAGGAACTTCAATGATTCAAGCCATGAACGCGCTGGCACCGTCCGGGACGGGGCGGCTGTCCCGCCTGCTGGCGGCGTCCTGCTTCGCCGTCGCGCTTTCCGTTACGTCCGCGGTCCCGATGGCGGCACAGGCCCGTTCCGCACCGGAATCCTTCGCCGACCTTGCCGAGGAGGTCACGGGCGCCGTCGTCAACATCTCGGCCTCCACCACGGTCGAGGCCAAGAACCGCACCCTGCCGCAGCTGCCGCCGGGCACTCCCTTCGAGGACCTGTTCGAGGAGTTCTTCAACCGTCGCGGTCAGGGCAACGGGGACAGCCCCCTGCGCCAGCGCAAGTCCAACTCCCTGGGCTCCGGCTTCGTGATCGATCCTTCCGGAATCGTGGTGACCAACAACCACGTGATCGGCGATGCCAACGACATCAGCGTGATCTTCCCCGACGGGACGCGCCTCAAGGCCGAGATCGTCGGCAAGGACTCGAAGGTCGACCTCGCGGTCCTCAAGGTGAAGTCCGACAAGCCCCTCAAGGCGGTCAAGTTCGGAGATTCGGATAGCCTTCGGCCGGGCGATTGGGTGATGGCGATCGGCAATCCCTTCGGCCTCGGCGGGTCGGTCACGGCCGGCATCGTGTCGGCCCGCGGCCGCAACATCGATTCCGGCCCTTACGACAACTACATCCAGACCGATGCGGCCATCAACAAGGGCAATTCGGGCGGTCCGCTCTTCAACATGAACGGCGAGGTGGTCGGCATCAACACGGCCATCCTGTCGCCCACGGGCGGCTCCGTCGGCATCGGCTTCGCGGTTCCGGCCTCCACGGCCGCGCCGGTCATCGACCAGCTCCGGCAGTTCGGCGAGACCCGCCGCGGCTGGCTCGGGGTGCGCATCCAGAGCGTCGACGACGCCACCGCCGAGGCGCTGGGTCTCGGGGCCGCACGCGGCGCGCTCATCGCCGGCGTGGACGACAAGGGCCCGGCCAAGCCTGCCGGCCTCGACGTGGGTGACGTGATCGTCCGATTCGACGGCAAGGACGTGAAGGATTCCCGCGATCTGCCGCGCATCGTCGCCTCCACGCCGGTCGGCAAGTCCGTCGATGTGGCGGTGATCCGCAAGGGCAAGGAGGAAAACAAGAAGGTGACCCTCGGCCGCCTGGAGGATGGGGAGAAGCAGGCCAACCTGCAGCAGCCCTCCACCGATACGCCGACCGCCACCAAGCAGGCGCTCGGGCTCGAAATGTCGGGCATCACGGATGATCTGCGCCGCCGCTACGGCCTCAAGGACGACCAGAAGGGCGTCGTGATCACCCGCGTCGACCCGAACTCGGCCGCCTCCGACAAGCGGATCCAGCCGGGCGAGGTGATCGTCGAGGTGGGCCAGGAGCCGGTTTCCACTCCGGCCGACGTGACGAAGCGGGTCGAGGCCATCAAGGGCCAGGGCCGCAAGTCCGTTCTGCTCCTCGTGGCCAACACACAGGGCGAGGTCCGCTTCGTGGCCCTGTCCATCGAGTAACGGAACGACCTTCTCGCAAACAAGAAAGGGCGGCCTCAGGCCGCCCTTTTTCGTGGGCTCTTTCCGATGAAGTTCGGGTGGTACAGGAAGCACCGCACAGCTCTCCTTCTCGACGGATCCCGAGTAACTAGGGGAAGTGCCTGCCTGCTCTCCTCCCCTTTGTGGGGATGAGCTGAAGGTGGGGGTGTGAGCACCAGCCTGAATTCAATCCTGCGCCAACACCCCCACCCTAACCCTCCCCACAAGGGGGAGGGGATCACATGGTGCATTGTCCCGGTTGAGCGAAATCTTGCCGTGCCTCTCCACGAGAGGAACGAGCGACACGGTCCTGTGCCCGTCGGTTCTACGCGCGAGGCATCAGTCCCGTTCTCAACCCGTACGCCCAGTCAGCCCGTCCGTTCGCGTCCGCGCGGGCAGCGGCTTTCTCATGGTCGTACGGGATGGCGATGAACTCCGCGTGGATCTGGCCATCCGGCTGGAGGTCGAGCATGACGTAGCGGGCATGCGGCGTGCCGGATTCCGTCACGACGAGCGGTTCTGGCGACACCTCGACGGCCGGGCATCCGATGCTACCCGGATTGAGGACGAGCGTGCCGTTCGGGAGACGCACCAGATCCGGCCGGTGGCTGTGCCCGCAGAGCACCAATCGGGCCGTGACGTCGCCAAGACGGTCCGCAATGGCGGGCGCATGGCCGCGGACGAGGCGCCCGCCCTCAGCGGCGTCGATCAGGAAGGTGTTGTCGTCCTGCGGCGTGCCGTGACAGGCGAGAATCTCCGGCGTGACCCAGGCGGTCCCCGGAAGACGTCCCAGCCGCCCGATCTGCTCCCCATCGAGAACGGCTTGTGCGAAGCGGTCCGACGGGCCCATCTCGTCCACCGTGAGGGTCGCGAGCTGCCGCTCGTGGTTGCCGCGGATCGTGAGGGCGCCGAGCGCATCGAGGCGCTCCAGGGTCTCGCGAGGCCAGAGCGGACCGGACACGCAGTCGCCGAGGTCGACGACGTGGTCGGGCCTGCGCCGGTCGAGATCCGCCAGGACGGCGTCGAGCGCCAGGACGTTGCCGTGAATGTCGGACAGAACCGCAATCTTCATCGATGAGCCTCATGAAACGACGAATCCCCGGAGCGGGCCCGGGGATCCCATCGTCGCATGATGCCGGACGAAATGCGCTAAGGGATTGGGAGCGAGGTCGACCTCACTCCCAATCCCTTAGGTTTCTGCTTCCTTGAGCATCTTCCCACGCAAAACCGGTTCCCGCTTCTGCGTTCGATGCTCTAGGCGGCGAGTTCCGCCCGTACCTTGGCGCGGAACTCGTCGATGGAAACGAGCTTGCCGCCGCGCTCCACGTTCCAGAAGGTCCAGCCGTTGCAGGCCGGAAGGCCTTGCACGAGGGCGCCAATCTTGTGGATCGATCCGACGATGGCGCCGAGCGCCAGGGTGCCGTCCGCCCGCACGATCGCCTGGTAGCGGCGGCGCTCGTCCACCAGCGTTTCGCCGGCCTTCACATGGCCGCCCTCGATGAGGGACAGGAAAGGAACCCGTGCTTCCGTGCGCTTTTCGGGCGGGGCCGCGACCGCGACGTCGGAGAGGGTCTCGACCGCATCGATCCGCGCCCGCGCGGCTTTCGCGTAGACCGGATCACGCTCGAGCCCGATGAAGCGGCGTCCGAGCCTCTTCGCCACGGCGCCGGTCGTGCCCGTGCCGAAGAACGGGTCGAGCACCACGTCGCCGGGATTGGAAGAGGAAAGCAGCACGCGGGCGAGCAGCGCCTCCGGCTTCTGAGTAGGATGGACCTTGCGGCCGTCATCATCCTTCAGGCGTTCTTCGCCGGTGCAGAGGGGGATGAACCAGTCCGAGCGCATCTGGACGTCTTCGTTGCCGGCCTTCAGCGCATCGTAATGGAAGGTGTAGTTCTTCGCCCCCGCGCCCTTCGAGGCCCAGATCATGGTCTCGTGCGCGTTGGTGAAGCGACGGCCCTTGAAGTTCGGCATCGGGTTGGCCTTGCGCCAGACGATGTCGTTGAGGACCCAGAAATCCAGGTCCTGCAGCGCGGTGCCGACCCGGAAGATGTTGTGATAGGAGCCGATCACCCAGAGCGTCGCGTTCTTCTTCATGACGCGGCGCACGCCGGCGAGCCAGGCGCGGGTGAAGGCATCGTAATCGGCAAAGCTCGAGAACTTGTCCCAGTCGTCGTCGACGGCGTCGACGAGGCTCTGGTCGGGGCGCGTCAGCGCCTGCTCGAGCTGGAGATTGTAGGGCGGGTCCGCAAAGACCACGTCCACGCTCTCCGGCGGGAGCTTCTCCAGGTTGGCGATGCAGTCGCCAACGAGGATCTCGTCGATGGGAAGAGACGGCAGGACGGAGAGGGAGGCTTTGCGCCCCATCCGAGGCGCCGGCGCAGCCCGCCCGGTACGCGAGACATTAATCCGGGTGGCAGCGCCGGCGGCCCCGGTACGCGAGGTACCCATGGGTGATCACCGGTTACGCAACTGACAGTCCGGATCATGAGACGTTAGGGTAAAGACGAAGTTTCCAAACGCGAAAAAATACGTCCTATTTTAGGTCGGCAAATTCTGCCTATTCATTGAAATTGCTGAGAATTTTCGGTTAATGGCCGTTAAGGCGGGCTACAGGTCGAGCAAACCCTGGCGGAGCGGCGCGAAACTCATGCGATGGAACGGGCAGGGACCCTCGTTCGTCAGCACGGAGAGATGCTCCCGTGTGCTGTAGCCCGCATTCGTCGCGAATCCATAGGCCGGATAACTGGCATGGAGGCGGGCCATCAGCCGGTCGCGCACGACCTTGGCGACGATGGATGCAGCCGCGATGGACGCAATGCTCGAATCACCTTTCACGACAGTCTCGACCGGGCAGGGGAGGCCCGGCGGGTCGTTCCCGTCCACGAGGGCCATGTCGGGCGTGCAAGGCAATGCCGCGAGCGCCCGGCACATGGCGAGAAGCGAGGCCTGCCGGATATTGATGGTGTCGATCTCCGCATGGGAGACCGACGCGACCCCCACATGCGCCGAGGCGAGGATCACCGGGAACAGAGCTTCCCGCTTCTGCGCCGTCAGCGCCTTCGAATCGGCAAGCCCGGCGGGCACGTTCTCTAAGTCGAGCACCACCGCGGCCGCCACCACAGGCCCGGCGAGCGGCCCGCGCCCAACCTCATCGAGCCCCGCGATGCAGCGGAAGCCCGCCGCACGGGCTGTCAGCTCACGGTCGAGGCCGAGGCTTGGCTTCTGTGGGGTGCGAATCGCGGCGGTCATGGAGGGCATCAAAGCGGGAATGACATGCTTTTAACAGTCCATGGAATGTCGCGCCGCTCCATCCCATGATCACATGGGCGCGGTACCTCTCGAAGAGGCGAGGCTTCCCTCAAAACAGCGACAGCTGTGCCGATTCCTTCACGGGCGGGGTGAACAGGTCGGTGCGCAGCTTCCAGCTGCGCTGGTTGAGGCCGAGGCGTTCGGCGGCGGTTTCGAAGCGGCGGCCGATCATCCACGCATAGGGGCCGATGCCGGTCTGGCGTACGCCCCATTGGGAATCGTAATCCTTGCCGCCCCGCGCCTCCTGCAGCAGCGAGAAGACGTGGTTGAGCTTGTCCGGGTAGTGCTCCACCAGCCAGTCGCGCATGACGTCCTTCAGGTCGTGCGGCAGGCGCAGCAGCACGTAGCCCGCCTCCCGGGCGCCGGCGATATGCGCCCCCTTCAGGATTTCCTCGATCTCGTGGTCGTTGATGGCCGGAATGATCGGCGCCACCAGCACTGTCACGGGAATGCCGGCCTCCGCCAGCTTGCGCACGGTGTCGAGCCGCTTGGCCGGCGAGGCGGCGCGGGGCTCCATGCGGCGGGCGAGTCGGGGATCGAGGGTCGTGATGGAAATCGCCACCTTGGCGAGCTGCCGGTCGGCCATGCGGGTCAGGATGTCGATGTCCCGCGTGACGAGGGCCGATTTGGTCACGATCCCGACCGGATGGTTCGTCCGATCCAGCACCTCCAGGATGCCGCGCGTGATGCGGAAGCGCCGCTCGACCGGCTGGTAGGGGTCGGTATTCGAGCCGAGCGCGATCACACTTGGCGTATAGGAGGGCGCGCGCAGATCCTTTTCCAGGAGTTCGGGCGCGCCGGGCTTGGCGAAGATCTTGGTCTCGAAATCGAGCCCCGAGGACAGCCCCTGGAAGCCATGGGTGGGGCGCGCGAAGCAATAGGAGCAGCCGTGCTCGCAGCCGCGATAAGGATTGATGGAGCGGTCGTAGCCGATGTCGGGCGAGTCGTTCCGCGTGATGATCGTGCGTGGCTTCTCGACGATCACCTCGGTGGGAAGAGGCGGTAGCTCTTCTTCAAGGTCCCAGCCGTCGTCGAAGGCCTCGCGCTTCGCAGGCTCGTAGCGTCCCGTCGGGTTGGACACGGAGCCGCGCCCGCGCCGCCGCTCGCCTTCGACCCGATAGGCGGGATCGTCCATCCGGCGCCGCGCGGCCTCGGCCGCCTCGATAGGCGAGCGCGCAACGGGCCGTGACAGGACGGGGTCGCGGGGAATTTCCCTGAAACGGATAGTCATGGCGGCCTCACGCGAATCCGGCATTGAGAGGGCCACAAGAATAAGAACAAAAAAGGAACAAAATCAAGTCGGCTTAAGCGCGACCTGTTTCCCTCCCCCTTGTGGGGAGGAGAGCAGGGATGTGCCTCCCGCGCCTGTTCGGGATTTGTGGGGAAGAGAGTGCTGCAGCAATTCCCAATCATCCCAGGCTCGGCTCAGGAATCCCGAACTGGCAAAGGGGCTGCTCGGCACGACGAGACGGAGGCGACGGCGCCTTCGGAAAGCCCTATGCTCTTTCCATGATCACCGCTCTCATCCGCACCCGGCACGGGCCCGAGGCCCTCGCTGTCACGTTGAGCGCCCTCGTTCCCGCCGTGACCGCGGGGCTCGTGGGCGATGCCGTCGTTCTGGCCGAGGAACAGGATGAGGCGATTGCCCAGGTGGCGGAGGCCGCTGGAGCGGTCCTGGTCGTGGCGCAGGGCGATTCCTGGGCTGAGGGCGCGCGGGTGGCGCGGCGGGACTGGCTCCTGTGCCTCGATGCCGGGGATGTGCCGCAGGAGGGGTGGATCCGCGTGCTCGATCGCTTCCTCGGGGCTGGCCCGCCTTCCAGCGAATCAGGGCGCTTTCGGAGGCCTCAGGGCGTGGCGCATGCTCTCCTGAGGGCTCTCTCGACGGTGTTGCGGAGACGGACGGTGCAGGCCGGGGACCTCATCCATCGCAGCCTCCTGGCCGAGGGCGTGCGGTTTCCTGCGCCCGTCAGCCTGCCGGCGAGCGTGGAGCGCGATCCGGCTTTCGGCTGAGCCGGGCCTCAGTCCTGGAGCTTGCCCCGCTTCAGGTGCTCGTCGAGGCGAGGCATGATCTCGACGAAATTGCAGGGCCGGTAGCGGTAGTCGAGCTGCGTCGAGAGAATACCGTCCCAGGCGTCCTTGCAGGCGCCGGGCGAACCCGGCAGCACAAAAACGAAGGTCGTCCCGATGAGGCCCGCCGTAGCGCGGGACTGGATCGTCGAGGTGCCGATCTTGTCGAAGCTGATGCTGTGGAAGATCGTCGAGAACCCGTCCATGCGCTTGTCGAAGAGCGGCTCGATCGCGTCCGGCGTCACGTCCCGGCCCGTAAAGCCGGTGCCACCCGTCGTAATGATCACGTCGATGGCCGGATCCTCGGCCCAGCCCTGCACCTTCGCGCGGATCGCCTCCGCGTCGTCCGGAACGATGGCCCGGTCGCCGAGCCGGTGGCCCGCCTTGGTCAGGCGTTCGGTCAGCGTGTTGCCCGACTTGTCGTCGTCGAGCGAGCGGGTGTCCGAGACGGTCAGGACCGCGATGGTGAGGGGAACGAAGGGGAGGGTCTCGTCGATGCCGGGCATGCGGATTCTCTCGCTGTGCCCCTTCGTCTACCGCTGTTGCGTGGCACGATCCAGCGAAACGCCGTCGCCTTCGTCATTCCGGGGCGAACCCCGGAATTGACGATGCCCTCTTTCTCTAATCGGACGGGAGTGCGTACCCTTACAACTTACTCGCCCGGAACGTGTCGCAAGCCTGGATCTGGCCGGTCTTGAGGCCCGTGGTCAGCCAGCGTACCCGCTGCTCGGAGGAGCCGTGGGTGAAGCTGTCGGGGACGACGCGGCCTTGCGACTGCTGCTGAAGGCGGTCATCGCCGATGGCCTGGGCGGCCGCGATCGCCTTCTCGATGTCGCCCTGCTCAAGGGAGTTCCAGCGCTCGTTGGAGTGGTGCGCCCAGACGCCCGCGAGGCAGTCGGCCATCAGCTCGACGCGGACCGAGAGCTGGTTGCGCTCCGTCGCCCCGACCTCCTGCTGCCGGGCCTGGACCCGGGGCAGGATGTCGAGCTGGTTCTCCACGTGGTGCCCGACCTCGTGGGCGATGACGTACGCATAGGCGAAGTCGCCGCCGGCGCGGAAGCGCTGCTGCATCTCCTGGAAGAAGGACAGGTCGAGATAGACCGTCTGATCGAGGGGGCAGTAGAAGGGGCCCATGGCCGATTGCGCGGCACCGCAGCCGGAGCGCGTGGCGCCCGAGAACAGCACCAGCTTGGGCTCCTTGTACTGGCGGTTGGTCTGCTGCGGCAGCACGGTTTTCCACACGTCTTCCGTGTTGCCCAGGATGGCGGCCGCGAAGCGGCCCATCTCGTCCTGCGGCGTACCCTGCTTGCCCTGCTGCTGCTCGTAGCCGCCCTGGTTCGCGATCATCTCGGCGCCGCCGATGAGCAGGCGCGGATCGATGCCGAGCGCCCAGCCGATGATGCCGAGCACCACGATGGTGCCGATGCCGAGGCCGCCCGCACCGCCCGGAATGCCACGGCGGTCTTCCACGTTCGACGAGGTTCGAAATTCATCCCAGCGCATAGTCCACCTCAAGAGGCGTTGAGCGCCTCGTTCGAGCGATAAAGCTGGAGCGTAGTGACAGGTTCCCGTCGGAACGGGAAGGTCCTGCCTATTCCGTTCCGTCGAGGGCTCGCCGCAGGGCCTGGAAGTCCCTCCAGCCGAGCCGCTTCTGCAGGGGCTGGCGCAGGAGATAGGCCGGGTGCAGCGTCGGGAGGGCCCGGATCTCGCGCCCGTCCCCTGCCTTGTAGGTGAACCAACGCCCGCGGCTGCGCAAAATCCCGTCCTTCACGTCGAGGAGGTTCTGGGTGGCCGGGCCGCCGAGGCAAAGCAGGAAATCAGGCGCCGCGAGCTCGATCTGCCGGGCGATGAAGGGCTTGCAGATCGCCACTTCCTGCGGGGTCGGGGTGCGATTGCCGGGCGGGCGCCAGGGCACGATATTCGCCACATAGACGCTCGTGCGGTCGAGGCCGATGGTGGCGAGCATCCGGTCGAGGAGCTGACCCGAGCGGCCCATGAAGGGCTTGCCGATGCGGTCCTCGTCCGCGCCGGGGGCCTCGCCCACCAGCATCACGCGGCCTTCCGGATTGCCGTCCGCGAAGGCGAGATTCTTGGCGCTGAATTTCAGGGCGCAGCCCTCGAATTCGGCGAGCAGCCCTTCCAGCTCCTCCAGGGACTTGGCATGGGCGGCCAGTTCGCGGGCCAGGTGGGCGGCATCATCCGGCGTTCCTGCCGCAGCCTTGGGCAGAGGGCGGGCGGGCGTTGCGGGTGGCGCAGCCGTAGAACCCGTCTGGCGCGGCGCAGGAGAGCGGGCCTCGGGCTGCCGGTCCGGCGCGGGAGCGGGCTCCGCGAAGCGATTGTGCGGGGTCTCGTCGAGGGCAAGGTCCACCCCCGCCTCGACATGGAAGTCGAGGAGCGCCTGCAAGGCCTCGCGATCGGGGGGCATGTCCGCCATGAGCTCTATGTAAGCGTCCCGCGAGGCGCGGACAACTCGCACCGCAGCACCGTGTCGCGGTTCTTCAGGCCATCAGGTCGAACAGGGTCGGCTCCTCGTCCCGGCGCGCACCCTCGATCTCCAGGAGCCGGCGCTTCGTGACGGCTCCGCCGGTGGCCGAGAAACCGCCGAGCTTCCCGCCGGCTCCGACCACCCGATGGCAGGGAACGATGATCGCGAACGGGTTGCGCCCGAGGGCCTGGCCGATGAGCCGGGGATTGCCGACCGAAAGTCGCGCCGCGATCTCTCCATAGGTCATGACCCGGCCGGGCAGGATGGTGCGGGCCACTTCGTAGACGCGCCGGTGAAGCTCCGGCACGCCCTCCATGTCGAGAGGAGCGCCCAACAGGTCGCGGGCCTCGCCTGCCAGAAGCGCGACCACGTCTGCGATGACATGGCGGATCGCTTCCGGTGGATCGGCCTCGGAAGCCTCGTGAAAGCGCCGGACAAGGCGGTCGCGGGTCTTCGCCGCATCGTCTTCCGGCAGCTGAAAAGCCGTGATTCCACGCTCGTTCCAGGCGATCCCGCAGGGGCCGACCGACGTGCCGAAGATCGTGAAGAAGGTCTGGGCTGCCATGATCGTCGCTCCCGTTCCGGGCCGGGCGGGCCGCGAGGCCTGCGTCGGCAACCGTCATCATGGGCGGATTCGAGGCGTCTTCAATCCGTTTCCTGCCGTTTCCTGCCGTTCAGTTCTCGATCACCAGCGGCTCACCCGCGGCCAGATGCGCGGCCGAGAAGGACGGAGAGGCTTTCGGCGCCATTCCGATCCTTTTTGCGGGATTGAGAATGAATATGCGCAATCTTCTTCCAGCGCGGCCACAACGAGGGTAGGAGACCATGTGAACAAAGAGGCTTGAGAAACCCCGTCGTTGGTTCATATGTAAACCATCAATCCGGGGTCGGCGCGTATCAGGAGGAAGACCATGGCCGAACTGCCTGCCCGTGAATCGATGGAGTTCGACGTCGTCGTCGTCGGGGCGGGCCCCGCGGGACTGGCCACGGCCATTCGGTTGAAACAGGACGCCGCCGAGCGGGGCGCCGAGGTCTCCGTGGTCGTGGTCGAGAAGGGGTCCGAAGTGGGCGCCCATATCCTCTCGGGCGCCGTGATCGACCCCATCGGCCTCGATGCCCTCCTGCCCGAGTGGCGCACCGATCCGGACCGTCCCCTCAAGACCGAGGTAACGGCCGACGAGTTCATGTATCTTGGCCACGCGGGCGGCGTGCGGCTGCCGAACGTGTTCATGCCCAAGCTCATGAACAACCACGGCAATTTCGTCGGGTCCCTCGGCAATGTCGCGCGCTATCTCGGCCGCAAGGCCGAGGAGCTGGGCGTCGAGATCTATCCGGGCTTCCCGGCCTCCGAGGTTCTTGTGGAGGACGGGAAGGTGGTGGGCGTCGCCACCGGCGACATGGGCATCGGCCGTGACGGCCAGCCCAATGCCAATTTCACCCGCGGCATGGAGCTGCGGGCCAAGTACACGATCTTCGCCGAAGGCGCGCGCGGCTCCCTGACCAAGCAGATGGTGGACCGCTTCGGCCTCAATCAGGGCCGGGATCACCAGAAATACGGCCTCGGCATCAAGGAGCTCTGGCAGGTCAAGCCGGAGAACTTCCAGCCGGGCCTCGTGCGGCACTCCATGGGCTGGCCCCTGCCCAACAATGCGGGCGGCGGCTCCTGGCTCTACCATTTCGACGACAACCTCGTGTCGGTCGGCTTCGTGGTGCACCTCAACTACAAGAACCCGACCCTCTCGCCCTTCGATGAGTTCCAGCGGTTCAAGACCCACCCGATGGTGCGGGACGTATTCGAGGGCGCAAAGCGCATCGGCTACGGGGCGCGGGCCATCATGGAGGGCGGCTGGCAATCGGTGCCGCGCCTGTCCTTCCCGGGCGGCTGCCTGGTGGGCGATTCCGCCGGTTTCGTGAACGTGCCGCGCATCAAGGGCAGCCACAACGCCATCCTGTCGGGGATGCTCTGCGCCGATCATGTCTTCGATGCGCTCCAGGACGGGCGTGCCAACGACGAGGTTGCCTCCTATGAGGAGACCTGGCGCGCCTCGCCCATCGGCCATGACCTCAAGCGGGTGCGCAACGTGAAGCCGCTCTGGTCCCGCTACGGCACGGCCGCCGGCGTGGCGCTCGGCGGGCTCGACATGTGGCTCACCGAGATCTTCGGCTGGTCGCCCTTCGGCACCATGAAGCACGGCAAGCCCGACCATGAGAGCCTGCTGCCGCTCTCCCAGGTGAAGCCGATCGTCTATCCGAAGCCGGACGGGGTGCTGACCTTCGACCGGCTCTCCTCGGTGTTCCTGTCGAACACCAACCACGAGGAGGACCAGCCGCCCCACCTCCAGGTCAGGGACATGGGCCTGCAGAAAGCCTCGGAGCATGACGTCTATGGCGGCCCCTCGCAGCGCTATTGCCCTGCCGGGGTCTATGAATGGGTCGAGGGGGAGGGCGGGGTCCGCTACCAGATCAACGCCCAGAACTGCGTCCACTGCAAGACCTGCGACATCAAGGACCCGAACCAGAACATCAACTGGGTCACGCCCGAAGGCGGCGGCGGGCCGAACTACGTCAATATGTAAGGCGCTGGCCGTTTTGCCGCGTGCTCACCGTCATTCCTGAGCGGCCTTCGGTCGGGCACGGAATGACGGACGAGCAGCCTGGGGACCATAAATCTCTTCTTCACGAGACCTTTACCAATGCGGGAGGCAATGTTCCCCTTGCGGCCACAGGAGGGAGACGCCATTCTCCGGCCTGATTTGACGCACATCTCTCCCGGGACCTTCTCCCGGGATGCGCGATGATTGGAGCAGCGCTGAGTGCCAACCGTTAACATGCTTTCGGCCCGCAGGGGCCTGTCCGCGCTTGTGTTTGCTGCTGCCGGCCTCCTGGCGGCGCCTGCCCTGGCAGTCAATACCGATCCGAGCGAGACCCTCGAGCCCGCCCAGAGCCTCGAGGGCAACTTCCTGGCCGCCTATGTGGCCGGCACCACCCACGATACGGCCGCGGCCACCACCTTCTTCCGGGAGGCGATCCTGGAGGATCCGCGCAACCAGGAGCTTCTGGAGCGCGCCTTCGTGGCCTTTCTGGCGAACGGCACCATGGGCGAGGCCTATGGCGCGGCGGAGCGCCTGGCCGCCAAGGACAGCTCGAATAGCCTCGCCCGCTTCGCGCTGGCCGTGCAATCGCTCAAGGCCAAGAAATACGCCGATGCCCGCACCAAGCTCACGGTCCGCGGCCGGCCCGCTGACCTGACCGCGACCCTCCTCACGGCCTGGGCCTATGCGGGGGCCAAGAACGGCAAGCAGGCCCTTGCGACCGTGGACAAGCTCAAGAGCGAGCGCGCCTTCAACCAGTTCCGCGAATACCATGCGGCTCTCATCGCCGACGTGACGGGCAATCCGGCCGAGGCCGAGAAGCGCTTCAAGGCCGCCTATGAGGGCGAGCGCAATACCCTCCAGGTGGTGGACGCCTATGCCCGCTTCCTGGCGAAGCGGGGGCGCCGCGACGAGGCTTTCAATCTCTACAAGGCCTTCGACGACGTCGTTCCGCGCCATCCGGCCGTGCGGGCCGCCATGGCGACCCTGAAGGACGGCAAGCCCCTCGGCCCCCGGGTCACCACCGCTCAGGAGGGCGCCGCCGAGCTTCTCTATGGGCTGGGCGTCGTCGGCAACAGCCAGGGCGACGAGCTGACCGCGATCATCTACCTGCGCCTGGGCCTCGACCTCGATCCGAAACATTCCCTCGCGCTCGTGACACTCGGCGACATCTACGAGCGCCTGAAGCAGTACGACCAGGCGAATGCCGTCTTCGAGCGGGTGCCGAAGGACGCGCCCGTCCGCATCAGCGCCGACATCGCCATCGGCCAGAACTTCGAGCTTCTCGGCCGCAGCGCCGAGTCGGAGAGCTACCTCAAGGCACTGATGGAGAAGCATCCCGACGAAGTCGAGGTGCTCATGGCGCTCGGCAACGTGCAGCGCTCGCGCAAGCAGTTCGCGGAGGCCGCCGACGCCTACGACAAGGCCATCAAGCTCATCGGCACTCCGGAGCGCGGCCACTGGATCCTGTTCTTCTACCGCGGCACCTCCTATGAGCGCGCCAAGCAGTGGGACAAGGCCGAGGCCGACCTGAAGAGGGCGCTGGAGCTCGTTCCCGACACGCTGCCCCAGGGCAAGGCGCAGGTGCTCAACTACCTCGCCTATTCGTGGGTCGACCGGAACGAGAATATCGACGAGGCCTTCAAGATGCTCACCCGGGCGGTGGAGCTTGCCCCCCGCGACGGCATGATCATCGACTCGCTCGGCTGGGCCTATTACCGCATGGGCCGCTACGACGACGCGGTACGCGAGCTGGAGAAGGCCGTGGAGCTGAAGGCCGGCGATCCGGTCATCAACGATCACCTGGGCGACGCCTATTGGAAGACCGGGCGCCAACTGGAAGCCCGGTTCCAGTGGAATCATGCCAAGGATTCCAATCCTGAGCATGAAGACCTGGTGAAGATCCTCCAGAAGATCGACAAGGGCCTCGACGAAGCCTCCGCCACGACACCGACCCCCGCGGCCGCCACGACCCCAGCCTCCGAGCCAGCAACGCCCGCCGCCGGGACCACCCCACCTGCCACACCGGGCGAGGGCGGCTAGCCCTCGCTTCACTCACCCCGAGCCCCGGGGTTCGCGAGAAGCGACGCCCGGCCTCTTTCCATGGGCGCCGCTCTCGGGCATGGAGCGTTCATGCCTAACGTCCTCGCGACCCGCGCTCCCGCCAAGATCAACCTGACGCTCCATGTCCTGGGACGCCGTGCCGACGGCTATCATGACCTGGAGAGTCTCGTTGCTTTCGCCGCGACGGCGGATGATCTCAGGCTCGCGCCCGGTGAGGAGCTCCGACTTACGGTTAGCGGCCCCACCGCAGCCCTTGCCGGAACTGGTGCCGATAACCTCGTCCTGAAGGCCGCACGGCTCCTGGCGGAGCGGATCGAGGGCCTGCGGACCGGGTCATTCCACCTGACGAAGCGCCTGCCGGTCGCGGCTGGCATCGGCGGCGGATCGTCAGATGCGGCCGCGGCCCTGCGCCTCCTGGCGCGCCTGAACGGTCTCTCCCTGTCCCATCCGGCCCTGCGCGAGACCGCACGGCTGACCGGCGCCGACGTGCCCGTCTGCCTGGAGCCGCGGGCCCGCATGATGCGCGGAGCCGGGGAGACGCTCGGCCCCGCTTTACGCCTGCCGCGCCTGTCCACTGTGCTGGTCAATCCACGCGTGCCGGTCGAGACCCCTGCCGTATTCAGGGCTCTCGGCCTGACGCCCGATCAGCCGCTTCCCGGCGCGGCTCATCCGGATCTGGCTCAGGAGACGGGTCCATCCCTGCTCGCTGGCCTGATGGCGGCCCGCAACGATCTGGAGCCGCCGGCCTGTGGGCTCGAGCCCGTCATCCGCACGGCTCTGGAACAAGTCGCCGAAACGGAAGGTTGCCGCCTTGCCCGCATGTCCGGCTCAGGCGCCACGGTCTTCGGCCTCTACGACGACCGACCCACTGCCGAGGCGGCCGCCGCCGCGATCCTTAAGGAGCGACCGGATTGGTGGGTAGTAGCGACGAGCCTGCGGTGACAATTCTAAAGGAGCGTCGTTTCTGGATTGATCCTAGTCCCTGCTCGGTCTCGTCCTTATTCCTCCGCGACACTGCAAAAACACGGATGCCCGGCTTTACGCCGGGCATCATGAAGGTGTCAGTCCTGATCGAACGGAGGTTTGTGCTTCGCTGGGGGTAATCGCGAAAGATCAGATGATCAGGAAGTCCTTCTCGGTCATCGCAAGACCTTTCTTGAGAAGTGCGATCTGGACCGCTGCCCCGGAGCCATTTCCGTCCGCATCGTAGTAGAGCTTGCCGGTGCTCTTGTTATAGATGATCCGGTCATCCGCGTCGTGGGCCTCAGCGCCGATCCAGAAGGCTTTCTTGGTCAGTGACCCCTTCGAGCCCACAGCCTTGAAGACGCTTTTGGCCAAGTGGATGGTGTCGTCCTTCACGGAGAAATCAGTGATGCGATCGACGTTCGTCTTGCTGGGCTTGGTGTCGAACACGAAGATGTCCTTGCCGGCACCTCCGGTCAGAACATCGGCTCCAATGCCGCCCTTGATCACATCCTTGCCTTGCCCGCCGAAAAGCCTGTCATTGCCTGCGCCGCCGACGAGGACATCGTTTCCGGCCCCGCCAGTGAGAAGATCATTGCCACCATTCCCGAAGAGGGTGTCATCGCCCGCGCCACCGGTAAGGGTGTCATTCCCCTCCGTGCCCTGGGATGTATCGTCTTCATCCTCTACTTGTATCGTAAAGGATCGGTCGAGGCTTAGGCCGTGCGAGTCCGTGACACGGACATGGACCGTATGGGAGGTCGCGGTCTCATAGTCGAGCTTGCCGCCGTCCTTCACCACCAGTTCGTCATCCATGATGGCGAAGCGCCCTCCGGCATCGTCGAGCAGGGTATAAGTCAGTACGTCACCATCCTGATCCTTGCCGATGAGCACACCGATGACCGTGCCGTCGTCACTGTTTTCCAACACGGCGTTGTCGGACAAGATCAGGTCAGTCGGCGCATGGTTGCTGGGCGGTACCGGGTTCTCGTCCACATCCTTCACGGAAATTGTGAAGGTCTTTGTGTCGGAGAAGCCTTGGCTGTCGGTCACGCGGACTTGCACCATGTGAGCGGAATTCGTCTCGTAGTCGAGGCGACTGCCGTCAGCGACGAGGATCCTGTTCCCCTCCATCCGGAAGCGACCATCGGCGTTATCGAGAAGCTGATAGGACAACGCATCCGCATCAACATCGTACGCCCGGATGATCCCGACGAGAGTGCCGCTTGCGGCGTTTTCGGCCACTCCGCCGCCTTCGAGAGTCTCGATGACCGGCGGGTGATTTTGTGGCGGGGTATCCGGAACGTCACGGACAAAAATCGTGAAGGTCGCTTCCTTGACGCCGCCACGGCCGTCGCTCACCTCAACCCGAACAGCGTGGTTCTGTGCTGCTTCGTAATCGAGCTTGGAGCTATCTGCCACGACCAGTCGATCGCCCTCGATCCTGAAGCGCCCCTCGGCATTGTCGAGCAGTTTGAAGGTGAGCCGGTCGCCGTCCGGATCGGCACCATGCAAGTGACCGATAAGAGTGCCAGACGAGGCGTTCTCCATGACCTGGACGCCATCGAGCATCAGCATGGTCGGATCATGGTTGTCCGAAGGGGGGTTCGGGTCTTCATTCACGTCGTTGACGCTGACGGTGAAAGCCTTGAGCACGACGGCTCCACGGCTGTCGGTCACGCGAACCAGAATGTCGTGGGACGTGGCCGTTTCATAGTCCAGTTTCGATGCATCGCCGACCACGAGGCGATTGTCGATCAGCCTGAAGCGACCGTCGGCGTTATCGAGAAGCTCGACGATTGTCTGGTCATTGTCAGGATCGGAGACAGAGAAGCTTCCGACATAGGTTCCGGACGGAGTGTTTTCGTCGACCGAGCCGTTCGTAAGAACCACCTGCGGCTCGTGGTTCTCGGGTGGCTGCTCCGGCATGTCTTTGATTTTGATATCGAAAGTCCGCTTCAGTGTCCCGCCGTGACCATCGGAGGCCTGGATCGTTATCGTCTGGATCGGATGCGTTTCAAAATCGAGAATGGCGCCCTGGCGGACGACGATCTGATCTCCAACGATCATGAACGGGCTGTCCTGATTGACGATCGTATAGGTGAGCGCATCCCCGTCCGGGTCCATGCCGAAGATCTTTCCGACATAGTAGCCACCCGGAGCGTTCTCGGGCACGTCTTCAGCCCAGACGAAAAGATCGGCAGGAGGCTGGTTGGAGGGCGGAGTGTCAGGAATGTCCGCAACGGAAAGCACGAAGACCTTCTCGATACTCGCGCCATGCGAGTCCGTAGCGCTGACTTTGATCGTGTGGAACGGATTCGCCTCGTAGTCGAGCTTTGAACCGTCCTTGACGACCAGGACATTGCCCTCAAGTCGGAAGCGGCCATCGGCATCGTCGAGCAGGGAGAACTGCAGGGCATCACCATCCGGGTCCAGTGCCATCAGGGAGGCGATCACCGTGCCGTTCGCGGCGTTCTCTCCAACAACGTTGTTACTAAGACTCAGGTCGACAGGCGCATGATTATCGTAGGGTGGCACATCCCCGTCGGCGCGATCCGTAACGCGCACCGTGAGGAGCTGCTCGGTCGTCACCCCATACGAGTCCGTGACAGCAACTTTCACGACGTGAGACGTTGCGGTCTCATAGTCTAGCTTGCTGCCATCAGCCACGACAAGCATGTTGCCTTTTATTGCGAAGCGCCCGTCAGCATTGTCGACCAATCGATAGCTGATCGCATCGCCATCGGGGTCGAGCGCCTTGACCCAGCCGACGATGACGTTCTTGTTCGAACCCTCCGGCACATAGTCGCCCTGGAGTCCGACGACGACTGGGGCGTGGTTTACGGGAGGTGGAGGAGGTGGAGGCGCCGGCGCGTCCTCCAAGTCACGCAGGTAAAGCGTGACGACGTAATCCTGCGTGGCCCCCTGAGAGTCCGAGGCCCTGATCAGAACTTGGTAGGACTGGGCAACCTCGAAATCGAGATGCGCATCGTCCGCGACTTTAAGCATCCCATCTTCGATTTTGAAGCGCCCGCCTGCGTCGTAAACTAGCGAGACATCGGCGATACCGTCCTCGGCATCGAAACCGAAGACGGTACTGATCAGCGTGCCGCCAGCGGCGTTCTCATCGACGAACACATTGCCAAGATATATATAAGGCGCGGAATTCGATGCCTTGTCCTGAGATTGCAAGTCTACCATGGTCCCCCCCATCTAGGCGGACTTTTATGCAATGTTATTGCAATATAGTCTAGGTTTATTTGCTTAATAGGCCTACAAATCCGTCTCTAAAAGCTCCTTTCCTGTATACCCCTGCGCATAGAGCAGGGCCGTCAGGTCTCCATGGTCGATGCGGGCGTGGGCGGCGGCCGCGACGGCGGGTTTGGCGTGGTAGGCTACTCCGAGGCCGGCTTCGCCCAGCATGGCGAGGTCGTTTGCGCCGTCGCCGACCGCCATGGTGTCCCCATGGGAAAGGCCGAGGCGGTCACGCAGTTCGACAAGGGTCGCGAGCTTCGCCTCGCGCCCAAGGATCGGCTCCTCGACCTGTCCGGCCAGCATCTCGCCCTCCACGATCAGGCGGTTGGAGCGGTGCTCGTGGAAGCCGATCTTCGCGGCGATCGGGCCCGTGAAGAGCGTGAAGCCACCGGAGACGAGGCACGTATAGGCGCCGTTCTTCCGCATGGTCCGCACCAGGGTGCTCCCGCCGGGCATCAGGCTGATGCGGTGCGCGATGATCTCGTCCACCACCTTGACGGGCAGGTTCTTGAGGAGCGAGACGCGCTCCCGCAGGGCCGGCTCGAAGGCGATCTCGCCGCGCATGGCGCGCTCGGTGATCTCGGAGACTTCGGCCTTCAGGCCGACGAAATCCGCCAGTTCATCGATGCATTCCTGCCCGATCATGGTGGAATCCATGTCGGCCAGGAACAGGCGCTTGCGCCGCCCCTCCAGGGGCTGGACGATCACGTCCACGGGCGCATCGCCGAGGGCGTCGCGAAGCGCGGCCTCGATGGCGGCGCGGGTCCGGCCGCCGGCCGGCAGGATGAGGTCGGCGGCGATTCCGCTTGCCAGGACGACCTGTTCCGTCTCTTGTCCCAGCGCCCCTGCGGCCGCCGTCAGGACCGCGCCGGTCACGGCCGGGCGGAGGGGATTGGCGACGAGCGTCGCGACGACGAGATCGGGGGAAGCAGCCATCGTGGAGACCGGATGTGAGTGACGTTCGGATCGGCGCGGTTCTCATTGCAGGGCCGACCGCATCAGGCAAGTCCGCTTTGGGAATTCGTCTCGCGCAGGCCCTCGACGGGGTCGTGGTGAATGCCGATTCCATGCAGGTCTACCGGGACCTGCGGGTGCTGACCGCCCGCCCGACGCCTGCCGAGGAGACGCTCGTCCCGCACCGGCTCTACGGCCACGTGGATGCCGCCGTGAACTTCTCGGTCGGCCGCTACGTCGCGGACGCCACAGCCCTCCTCGAGGAACTAAAGGGCCGGAAGCTTCCCATCTTCGTGGGCGGGACGGGACTCTACTTCAAAGCCCTGACCGAAGGCCTCTCGGACATCCCGCCCGTGCCGGAGGAGGTGCGGGAGGCGGTGCGCCGGGAGAGTGATGGGCTGGAGACCCCGGAGCTCCACCGCCTCCTCATGGAGCGCGACCCAGAGACGGGGCGGACCCTACGCCCCTCCGACCGCCTGCGGGTACAGCGGGCCCTCGAACTCTTCGCCGCGACGGGCCGGCCGCTCGTGTCCTTCCACGGGGCGCGCCAGCCCGGCCCCCTGGCGTCAGTCCCGGTCGTAAAGCTCTTCCTGGCGCCCGAACGGGAGGAACTGCGCCAGCGCATCGATGCCCGCTTCCTCGCCATGATGGAGGGCGGTGCCCTGGAGGAGGTGAGGGCGCTCGGAGAGCGAAACCTCGACCCCATGCTGCCTGCCATGCGGGCTCATGGAGTGCCGGGCCTGCTCGCTTACCTGCGCGGCGAGATCTCCCGCGAAGAGGCCATCGCCCGGGGGCAGGGGGACACCCGTCGCTACGCCAAACGCCAGTTCACCTGGTTCCGGCACCAGTTGCCGGATTGGACATGGGTGGCGCCGGAGGAGGGATACGAGGCCGTCATGGGCGGCCTCAATGCCCCGGCGCGCCCGTCGCCATCTGGTAGAACGTGATCACGATCTCGAAGACGATCAGGAGGACGATGATCAGTTCGAGCCTCAGGGAGCGCTCGGTGTCGATGAGATCCGTGAGGGCCTGGGTGGTGTCGCCGATCACGTCGAGCTTGCCATGGAGGGAGCTCGCCCGCTCCTTCAGCTCGTATTCGTCCTCGAGGCGCGCATAGAGGCGCTCCAGATCCGGGCGGTCCCAGAGCACGTCCGGCTTCTCCTCCACGGCCACGCGGCCTGAGACCCTCTGCCGGACCAGGAGGGCGTTGCCCACGAGCTTGAGGATTTCCCGGCGCCCGCCGGGGCGCTTGCCTTTCTCGGCCAGGAACCGGGCGAAGGGCTCCATCACGTCGAAGACGGCCGACGCCTCCCGCTCATCCCGGGACAGGGCGGCGCTCTTGGCGAGGGCATCGGCGATCACGGCAAGCCGCTCGGTCGAGAGGTTGCGGACATAAATGGGCCCGCCCGGAGGGATCTGGTCGTCCTTGTCGGCCGAAATCTCGATAAGGGCCGTCTCCTCCTCGTGGCGGGCGAACTCGCCGATGATCCGCTGGCGCAGGCCGCGGATCACGTCGTCCTCCTCCAGGGGCGTAAGACCCACGAGGACTGCGACGCCGAAGCGGAACAGGGCCACGAAGCCCTCCTGGCCGGCCCGGAACGCGAGGGGGGAGGTGGAGAGCACGTCGCTGCGCTCCAGCCCGGCCACGTCGAGCCGGTCACCAAGGAGAAGGGCGCGGGCGGTGATGCGCGGCCCGCGGGCGGAATTTTCGGTTGTGGAAACGGTATTGGTCATGACACAGTGCTGGCAGGTCCTGATCGTAAGAGCTAGGCCGTGAACCTGCAAATGCGAGACGCTTGACCGAGTGAAACGCATCGGATAGCGTCGACGCAACTTTCGAACCTAAGAGCTGCATTCATGCGCAAGCTTATTATCGTAGTACGAGCGCCATCGACGGAGCGGGGATAGTCCCGCAGGTCCGGCGATGGCGCACAGGCCCCCACTGGGGCCTTTTTTATTGCCCAGATTTCCCAAGACAGCGAAGAGACCAGACGGAGCGAGTGACATGAGCGAGACGATGACGGGAGCCGAAATGGTGATCCGCGCTCTCCAGGATCAGGGTGTCGAGCATATTTTCGGCTATCCCGGCGGAGCGGTCCTGCCGATCTACGACGCCCTCTTCCACCAGGAGAAGGTCCGTCACGTCCTCGTCCGCCACGAGCAGGGCGCGGTCCATGCAGCTGAGGGCTATGCCCGCTCCTCCGGCAAGCCAGGCGTGGTGCTGGTGACCTCCGGCCCCGGGGCCACGAACGCCGTGACGGGCCTTGCCGACGCCATGATGGACTCGATCCCCCTGGTCTGCATCACCGGCCAGGTCCCGACCCATCTCATCGGCTCCGACGCCTTCCAGGAATGCGACACGGTCGGCATCACGCGCCACTGCACGAAGCATAACTACCTGGTCAAATCCATCGAGGACCTGCCGCGGATCCTTCACGAGGCCTTCTATGTGGCCATGAACGGCCGGCCGGGCCCCGTCGTGATCGACCTGCCGAAGGACATCCAGTTCAAGACCGGCACCTATGTGCGCCCGGCCAACAATCAGCACAAGACCTACCATCCCACCGTCAAGGGCGACATGGAGCGCATCCGCGCCGCCATCGACCTGATGGCGAACGCCAAGCGCCCGATCTTCTATACGGGCGGCGGCGTCATCAATTCGGGGCCGCATGCCTCCGCGCTCCTGCGCGAGCTCGTGCACCTGACGGGCTTCCCGGTCACGTCGACCCTCATGGGGCTCGGCGCCTTTCCGGCCTCCGACCCGCAATTCCTCGGCATGGTCGGAATGCACGGCACCTACGAGTCGAACCTCGCGATGCACGAATGCGACGTGATGATCAACATCGGCGCGCGCTTCGACGACCGCATCACCGGGCGGCTCGATGCCTTCTCGCCGTTCTCCAAGCGCATCCACGTGGACATCGACCCGTCCTCCATCAACAAAAACGTGCGAGCCGATATTCCGATCATCGGCGATTGCGCGCATGTGCTCGAGGACATGTTGCGCCTGTGGCGGCAGAAGTCGCCGCAGGTGGACAAGGTCGCCCTCCAGGAATGGTGGGACAAGATCGGCGGCTGGCGGGAGCGCAACTGCCTCGCCTATCGGAATTCCACCGAGACCATCAAGCCGCAATACGCGATCCAGCGGCTCTACGAGCTCACCCGGGACCGCGAGACCTACGTCACCACGGAAGTGGGCCAGCACCAGATGTGGGCCGCGCAGTACTTCAAGTTCGAGGAGCCGAACCGCTGGATGACCTCGGGCGGCCACGGCACCATGGGCTACGGGCTGCCGGCCGCGGTCGGCGCGCAGCTTGCCCATCCGGACGCCCTCGTGATCGATATCGCGGGCGAGGCCTCGATCCAGATGATGCTGCAGGAAATGTCGACGGCCCTGCAGTACAATCTGCCGATCAAGGTCTTCATCCTCAACAACGAGTATATGGGCATGGTCCGGCAGTGGCAGGAACTGCTGCACGGCGGGCGCTACTCCCACAGCTACTCGGAATCCCTGCCCGACTTCGTGAAGCTCGCCGAAGCCTATGGCGGCGTCGGCATCCGCTGCGACAAGCCGGCGGATCTCGACGAGGCGATCCTGAAGATGATCAACACGAACCGTCCGGTGATCTTCGACTGCATCGTCGACAAGACCGAGAACTGCTTCCCGATGATCCCGTCGGGCAAGGCGCATAACGAGATGCTGCTTAACGACTATCTCGGCGAGACCGGAACCGATATCGGCTCCGTCATCGACGAGAAGGGCAAGATGCTGGTGTAATGCGAGAGAGAACCCC
>Ga0182741_1001861_pt1 | contig 25956 bp, 20 predicted proteins | sample eDN5th37CBELigOP_FD_128874 | JGI IMG/M metagenome (GOLD analysis project Ga0182741, IMG submission 128874) | Enriched Organic Plus compost microbial communities from Emeryville, California, USA - eDNA 5th pass 37_C BE-Lig OP (version 2) (version 2) ... | reverse complement strand
AGGTACGGCAGGACGAAGGCCCATTCCTCGTCCGAGACATCACTGGGGTATGCATACGACTTCGCCACGCACCCTCATACCCCACACCAGCGACCCCGGCCCAAAGCCGGAACACCCTCTAGCACCGTCACCAGTTGTCGCGCATTCCGGAGATTAACCGATTCTCGAGCGCTGTCATGGCGTGCAGCGGCCGTGGTCGCCGGTTGCTCGGCGACATCGCGCTTCGGGTGATACTCCGCTCCGATCTCCTTCGAGCTTGCGGCTTGTGCGTCTGGGCGTTGGACTGCGTCAATCCTGCATGATCGAGTTCTACCAAGACGATCATCCGCTACTTCACTCGCCGGAATTCCATCATCATGGACTTACCGTCTGCGTTCAAGTCTGAGGTATTTCGTCCTCTTGCGACAATAATGGTGCCTGGTGCGGCGGCAGTTGCCCCATTCGCGGTTCTCGCGAATCACTACAACCCGTCACTCCTCGCGTTCGCAGAGAAGTTTCCCGCCGTTCACGCGACGGCACTCATTCTGACTGCACTTGCGGCGGGGATGATCCTTGAGGATCTCGGCGGAATGATCGAAGCCCAGCTCTGGGATCGCCTCATTGAGAAGGAAACGCGCTGTCATGCGAGTGACTGGCATCAGTTTCTCGCACTCGCCCCTAAGCGAGACGAGGAGACGGTGGGCCATCGATACCTACGCACGCTCACGCTAAGGTTGAAGTTCGAATTGGCCTTCGGACTCGCACTCGTTTTCCTCTGGTTTGGTCTGCTTTGGCTTGATGCCGTGATGCTGCTCTGGCGTCACCAGTATGTTCTCTTGCTTTCGGCGCTAACCTTGGGCGCGTCAGCCTATGCTCTCTGGGAGTCGTATCGAACCGCATGGGCACTTGGCGGGGTGCGGCGTATCATCGTGGCCAACGTCCAGTGCAAGTTGGAGCCTCGAGCGCCAGAAACCGCTCGGGGCAGCTCAATCTTCGGAGGAGTGGTTCTCGCTTTCGGAGTTGCCTTTTTGATCTTCAGCCTCTCGCTGGCTGCATTTCATCTGTGGCCGACATCGCCCATTCGCCATCGTGGGGGGCTCGTCACGGCCTCACTTTATTGCCTTTTCGGCCTGGTACTGGGTCTCACATGGGTCTGGCTTGGCGAGCAGGAGGCGAAGGGCCGCAAGCGAGGGGTCGCCCTACGAGTTTCCCTTGCTACAGCGCTATTGGCGGTTTTTATGCAGATCCGCAGTTCCAGTGGTGAGCGCCCAGTTAGTCTACTCGGTGTCGGACTTGCACTTTCTGCGTCAGTATCGATGTTTGTATTCGCACGACTCTTCTGGGTTGGGTCTTCCGAGCGACCATCGTTGTCCGATCATGTCCTCGTGGAGATGACGAGCACTCGGGATGACGCAGCAGTCGATAATGGCGCTCCTGTTGTGTCGAATTAGGTGTGAGTTGCCGAGATGAGCAGGCACGCTCTGCGTGGTCTCGCCGAGTTTGCGAAGTTCGCCGAGCAGCTCCCGCGCACCCTCACCGTGCTGTCGACCTATCCGATGGCGTTCCGCCGCGTGATCGTCACTCGGGTCGCCCCCGCGGTGCGCGCGTCGCTCTGGCAGGAACATCTCCGCACCTTCCTCGGCCCCGACTCCCCGCTCGACCCCGCGCAACGCGCGTTCGTGGCGGAGACGATCGACCGCTGCCCGGACCTCTTCGATGGCACGCTCGCCGATGCGCAGACGCAGGTGCGGGCGCTCGAGCCGCACATTGCCGCGCTCTTCACGCGCGAAGAGGCGAGCGCGATGTTCGGCACGATCGGGCCGCCGGGGGCGTGAGGGTGGCGTCGGGCGCGCGCGGGATCGTGCGTCGCGGATTTGGGGCTTCGTGATTGGCGCCTTCGGCGCATGAGCCACGAGCCGCGACGCTGGCCAGGGTGGCAGGTGAACCAGACCGAGTTGAACCACGAAGGGGCACGAAGGGGCACGAAGGACTGCAACTGATCGAGCACGCTCTGGATGCTCTCGCATCTCGGGAGAGCCCGGTAGCTGCGAAGGACTCTCACTGAAGGCTTTCCTTCGTGCCCCTTCGTGCCCCTTCGTGGTTCATTGCTTCTGCTGTTGCCGTCACCATCCCACGTGCCCAGCTACGTTTGGACGATGGCCTCCACGAGGGAAATCCACGTGTCCGAACGCATCAATCTCGGGAAAGCAGCGCCCAAGCTCTATCAGACGGTCGCGGAGCTCGACCGGCTCGCCTCCGAGGCGGCCCGAGCCGCCGGGATCGCCGACGGCTTCACCCACCTGCTGCGCCTGCGCGCCTCGCAGATCAACCAGTGCGCCTTCTGCGTCCGGATGCACACCCGCGACGCCCTCGCCACCGGCGAGTCGAACGACCGCATCGCGGTGCTCCCCGCCTGGCGGGAGACCGGCTACTTCACCGACAAGGAGCGCGCGGCGCTGGAGCTCGTCGAGGCGATCACGTTGATCGCCGACGGCCAGGTGCCCGATGCCGTCTATGAGCGCGCGGCGGCCACACTCTCGGCCGACGAGATCTCGGCGACCGAGTGGATCGCGATCGTCATCAACGCGTGGACGCGGATCGCGATCTCGAGCCGGTATCCGGTCGGGCCATAGGGCGCCTTCGGCGCATGAGTCACGAGTCGCGACTCTGGTCTCGAGAACGGGGGAGCAACGAGCATCGAATCACGAAGGGGCACGAAGGAAAGCAGATGCTTCGATGTTGCAGTGTGCGGTCCTTCGTGCTCCTTCGTGCCCCTTCGTGGTTCAACGCAGTCTTGTCAGTCGGCACTCTGGGCCGAACGAGGAGCAATGAGCACCGAAGTCCATCTCCGCCCCGTCGCCCCCGCCGACCTCTCGACCTTCTACGAGCACCAGCTCGACCCCGACGCCACGCGCATGGCCGACTTCCCCGCCCGTGACCGCGCAACCTTCGATGCCCACTGGGCGACGAACGTCCTCGGCAATCCGGGGGCGGTGACGCGGACGATCGTCGTCGACGGCGAGGTCGCGGGGTGGATCGGGAGCTGGCCGCAGGACGGCGCACGCCACGTCGGCTACTGGATCGGCCGGGCACACTGGGGGCGGGGCGTCGCGACGCGCGCGCTCCACGCACTATCGAAGCTCGTGACCGAGCGTCCGCTGCACGCACAGGTGGTGAAGCACAATGCCGGCTCGATTCGAGTCCTGGAAAAGTGCGGCTTCCGACTCGCGCATGACGACGAGGACGAGCTGACGTTCGTGCTTGGACAGAGTCTCGACGACTGAACCACAGAGACACAGCGGCACAGACGTGGTTCAAAGCCGTTGCAGCTCTCTGCGGCCGTTCTCCGTGCCGCTGCGCCTCTGTGGTTCAGTCCTCTTTTTCTGACCCCGATGTCGAATTCCGTCCCCCGGCTTCGACGTAGGGGTGAACGGCGGCACCGACCACCCCCAGAAGAGCCAACCCGGACCTCGCGAGGAGCACCCCCATGAAGAAGAGCACCATCTGCCTCTGGTACGACCGCGGCGCCGAGGAGGCCGCGCGCTTCTATGCCGCGACCTTCCCCGATTCCTCCGTCGGCGCCGTGCACCACGCCCCCGCCGACAACCCGTCGGGGAAGGAGGGGGACGTGCTCACGGTCGAGTTCACGGTCCTCGGCATCCCCTGCATCGGGCTCAACGGCGGTCCGCACTTCACGCAGAGCGAGGCGTTCTCCTTCCAGGTCGCGACGGCGGACCAGGAGGAGACCGACCGCTACTGGAACGCGATCGTCGGCAACGGCGGCCAGGAGAGCCGGTGCGGCTGGTGCAAGGACCGGTGGGGGGTGTCCTGGCAGATCACCCCCGTCGCGCTGACCCGGGCCTTCAGCAGCCCCGACCGCGCCGTCGCCAGGCGGGCGTTCGACGCGATGATGCAGATGAACAAGATCGACATCGCGACGATCGAGGCGGCGGTGCGAGGCTAGGACGCGACGAAGAGCTGAGGCGCGGCGACGAGCCAGGGCAACTGCAATCGAACCACGAGGGGGCACGAGGGAGCACGAGGGAAACCCTGGTCGCTTCGCGACGGTTCGAGCACGGTTGCGGTGAAGTGGTGACGATGCGGGCTTCGCGTGCACGAAGATTCGGACGTCACCACTCGATCGCACCATGCCGTTGAACGACGCGGGAAGAGAGATCGTCAGTGGGTCGATTCGCGTGCACTCCACGCTCGGCCCTGGCCTCCTGGAGAGCGCCTACGAACCGTGTCTGGTGCACGAGCTCGTCTCTCGAGGGCTCGACGTCCAGAGGCAGGTCCCGCTGCCCATCGTCTACGGCGACGTGCGGCTCGAGGTGGGCTATCGCCTCGATCTGGTCGTCGAGGGCACCATCGTCGTCGAGCTCAAGGCGGTCGAGCGCCTCCTGCCGGTGCACGAGGCCCAACTCCTCTCGTACATGCGCCTCGGCCACTACCCGATCGGATTTCTCATCAACTTCCACGAACGCCACCTGAAGGATGGCATCCGTCGCTACGTGCTCTGAAAACGCGGGACCGCAAGAGATCACCACGAATGGGCACGAAGGACGGCAACGGCAAAGTCCTTTTGCTTTTCCTTCGTGCCCCTTCGTGCTCCTTCGTGGTTCAAAGCAGTTCCTGTCGTGCTCGGCTGCCCGTTTTGAGCTGAGCCAACTGGATCTCTACGGTTCGAGCTCCTGTTTACCTAGGTCCTACACGGGAACGCTGGCGGCGCCGGCCGGAGATCCTATTATCGAGCCCCACAGGGTCCAGTCCGCACCACTCCCCGACTCGTGGTGGCCAATCATGCAGCGCTTCACCGAGCGACTGTTCGTCGCGGCACTCGTCGCCAGTGCCGTCGCACTCCCGGCCCGCGCCCAGAATTCCCTCATCCTCGACGGCTCCGTCCGGAGTGAGGGCGTCCCCGTCGCCAACGCGCAGGTCACCGTCGTCAACGCGGCCACGCAGGAGACCGCGCGCGCGACGACGCGGCCCACCGGCGACTTCCGCGTCCTCGGCCTCTCGCCCGGCGAGTACACCGTCGCCGTGCGCGCGCTCGGCTATCGGCCGGCGAGCGAGAAGGTGCAGCTCGTCATCGGCCAGCGCGCGCGCCTCGAGTTCACGCTCGACAAGGGGGTGGCCGAGCTGCAGGCGGTCGGCGTCGTCGGCGAGCGGGTGAAGCAGGTCGAGGTGCAGCGGCTCTCCGTGTCGGCGGCGGTGATGAAGGAGGAGATCGAGAATCTCCCCCTCAACTCGCGCGGCGTGATGAACCTCGCCGGCATCGCGCCAGGCATCAAGACGTACACGCCGCAGTCGGGGCGCACGCTGCCGTCGGGCGGCGCGGCCCCCGATCTCCGCTTCTTCAACGTCTACATGGACGGCGTGGAGATGAAGAGCCTCTACAACGGCAACATCGTCGGCCTCGGCCAGACCGGGTCGCCGCTGCCGCAGGAGGCGCTCGAGCAGTTCCGCGTCTACATGAATCCCTACGACGCCGAGTACACGCGCGCGGGATCCTACGTGATCAGCGCCGAGAGCCGGCGCGGGACGAATCAGTGGGAAGGGTCGGCGTTCGGGTTCCTGCAGAACGAGTCGTTCATCGCGCGCAACGCCTTCCAGGCGGTGCGCCCGAACTTCGGGCGCCAGCAGCTCGGGCTCAACGTGCGCGGCCCGCTGCAGAAGGACAGGCTCTTCCTCGCCACGAGCTACGAGCTCACGTCCACCGACTTCTTCATCGACGTGAACCCGACGAGCGGCCCCTGGGAGCAGTACCGCGGCGCCTTCCGCGCCCCCAACCGCAACCACACGCTCTTCTCGCGGCTCACCTACGTCAGCTCGCCGACGGTGACGTACGACGCGATGCTCTCGGCGCGCTTCCTGAACGGCGAGGGGAACTTCGGCAACCGCGTGTCGCAGGACGGCGGGATCTCGCAGGAGTACACGGTCTACACGGGGCAGCTCCGCCAGCGCTTCCTCTCCGCCGGCGGCGGCTTCCTCAACGAGGCGAGCCTGCAGCTCGTGCAGTGGAACCACGACGAGCTGCCGCTCGTCCCGGGGCCGCAGCGCACCTATCCCGGGATCGTCTTCGGGACGGCGGGATTCCCGCTCATCCTCAAGGAGACGCACCTCCGCTTCGTCAACCGCTCGACCTGGAACGTCGACGGCGGCTTCGGCTCGCACGTCCTCAAGTTCGGCGTCGAGGCGAGCCGCATCGCCGCGAGCCAGACCTTCCCGACGAACAAGGACGGGTCGTTCAACTTCCTCACCGACACGTCGTCGCTGCCGAACACCGCCTCGATCGCCGTCGGCTTCACCGATCCGAACGGGATCGAGGACGCGAAAGCGGCCGCCTCCGGCGTCACGACCGGCGTCTACGTGAACGACGAGTGGCGGATGGCGAGCAACTTCACGCTGTCGCTCGGCCTCCGGCACGACGCCGAGTTCAACACGATGAACAACGGGTACGAGGTCCCGTGGGCGAGCGACCCGACGCTGCGCGGGATCGCCGAGCTGCAGGACTACCTGAACACCGGCAACCGGAAGAATCAGCTCGGGAACTTCTCTCCGCGTATCTCCTTCTCCTGGGACCCGACGCGGAAGAACCAGACCTTCGTCCGCGGCGGCTTCGGGATCATCTACGACCGGGTGACGAGCTTCATCGGCTTCCAGGAGCGCCGCAACTCGACCTGGCGCACCTACAACTTCACGAATCCCGGGACGACGGATCCGGACGTGCTGCGCCAGCGGGTGATCGCGGGGCAGTCGGGCTCCCCGGCGCCGATCCTGATCAAGCACGACATGAAGACGCCGCACGCGAAGCAGATGTCGATCGGCGTCGGGCACCAGTTCACGAGCGCGTTCGGGGTGAACGTGGACTACGTGCGCCAGCACATGGACAACCTCTACGTGCAGCGCAACCCGAACTACCTCGACCGGAGCGTGACGCCGGCGCGGCGCAAGCTCACGCCGGCGTACGGCGACATCGTCCTCTGGGACGACATCGGCCAGTCGGACTACTCGGCGTTCCTCATGCAGGCGGTCTGGCAGCGCGACCGCACGCGCGTGAACCTCGCCTACACGCTCGGCTGGTACGAGGGGGACTTCGACACCGCCGCGCTCCCGAACTACACGTACGCCTTCCTCTTCGACCGGCAGCGCACCTCGGGGGACGAGCGGCACCGCGTCGTCCTCTCGGAGGTGTCGCCGATCCCCTTCGGCTTCACCTTCTCGAGCATCGCGACGATCGCCAGCCCGCGCCCCTTCGTCACGATCGACGGCCGCGACATCAACCTGAACAACATCACCGGCGACGACTACATCGGTGGCACGCCGACGTCGACCGGCCAGCGCACGACGCGTCCGTCGAACGACTGGGACAACTGGTATCGTACGCTGGATCTCCGCCTGGCGCGCCCGATCTTCACGCGCGGCGGGACGAAGGTGAGCGTGTCGGCCGAGGTGTTCAACGTCTTCAACTGGAGCAACAACCTGACCTACGGCGGCACGCAGTTCACGGCGACGGGAGCGCCGGTGGCGTCGTTCGGCCAGCCGACGAGCGCGTACTCCGCGCGGCAGGGGCAGCTGGGGATGCGGGTGGACTGGTAGGTCTCGCGCGGAACGAGCAAACAGCATTGAACCACGAAGGTGCACGAGGGGGCACGAGGGACTGCAACGGCAATAGCCAATGCTTCTTGCTTTTCCCTCGTGCCCCCTCGTGCCCCCTCGTGGTTCAATCTCTTTTCTTGATCTCGCCCCTACGACGCCGCCGGTCCCTCCATGACCCGGCGCACCTCGATCGCCATGTCGAGCGGCTTCCCGTCGGCACCCGGCGCCTTGCCGGTGCTCGCGCGGTGCCCGAAGTGCTCGCCCTGAGCCGCACGTGCCCGACGCGGTGTGAGGCGTAGACCGCGGCACTTGAGAGAACCACTGCAACCGCATGGAACCACGAAGGGGCACGAAGGGGCACGAGGGAAACCCTGGTCGCTTCGCGACGGTTCGATCGCGTTCGCGGTGAAGTGCTGATGGGGCTGGCATCTGGTGCGTGAAGGTTCGGTCGTCACCAGCCGATCACAGCATGCCGTTGAACGATGCAGGGAAGGAGATCGTCAGTGGGTCGATCCGCGTCCACTCCACGCTCGGTCCCGGCCTTCTGGAAAGCGCCTACGAGCCGTGCCTCGCGCACGAGCTCATCTCGCACGGCCTCGACGTTCGCACGCAGGTCCCACTGCCGATCGTCTATCGCGACGTGCGGCTCGACGCGGGCTATCGGCTCGACATGGTCGTCGGGGGGACGATCGTGGTCGAGATCAAAGCGGTCGAGCGCCTCTTGCCGATCCACGAGGCACAGCTGCTGTCATACCTGCGCCTCGGCGGTTACCCGATCCGGTTCCTCATCAACTTCCACGAACGCCATCTCAAGGATGGTCTGCGTCGGTTCGTGATCTGACCCCGCAGGCTGTCCCTCGTGCCCCCTCGTGCTCCCTCGTGGTTCAATGCCTTTCTCTCGCGCTGCGATCGGCGCTCAGGGCTGGCGCGGGGGTGGTGCACGGAGATACCGTCGGGCGTGATCCGTGACTCCACCCTCGCGGCCTCGGGCGTCCCGGCGGTCGCGGCGGCGATCGTCACGCGCGACTCGGTCGTGGCGCTCCATGTGGCCGGCGTGCGTCGGCGCGGCAACCCGACGCCGGTCACCCTCGACGACCGGTTCCACATCGGCTCGAACACCAAGGCGTTCACCGCGGGTCTCATGGGGCTCCTCGTGGACGAGGGGCGCGTCGCGTGGGCGACGACGCTGGCCGAGCTCTTTCCGGAGCTCGCCGCCACCATGCGGCCGGAGTATCGTGCCGTCACCGTGCGCGATCTGCTCACCCATCATGGAGGGCTCGTCCGCGACGCGCGCGACGCTCCGGAGAACGAACCTGGTCGCGCGGCGGCTGCTCGCGCCGCTGGGGATCACCAACATCGGCTTCGGCCCGCCCGCGAGCCCCGGCAAGGCCGACCAGCCGGCGGGGCACGTGCGCCGTCCCCCTTCGCGCGTGTCACCGCGATGGACATCGACAACCCGCCGCTCGCCGATCCCGCGGGACGCCTGAATCTGTCGATCCGCGAGTGGGCGCGGTGGGCGCAGGCGGTGCTGCGTGCCGCGTCGGGCGGGGCGTCGCCGTGGACGCCGACGACGACCGGCGCGCTCTTCACCCCGCCAGTCGCCACGGACAGCATGGCGATGGGATGGCAGGCGCTGAGACGACCGTGGGCGCAGCCGGGGGGCCGCATCCTCGTGCACGACGGATCGAACCGGCTCTTCCTCTCCGTCGCGGTGCTCGCGCCGGAGGCCGGGTTCGCAGTGCTGGTCGTGACGAACCAGGGCGGTTCGGGAGGCGACAAGGTGATCCCGGGGCTCGCGAACCGCCTCATCCGGCTGGTGACGAACGGACAGCAACTGCATTGAACCACGGGGGACACGGGGGGGATGACGGAGGGGTCACAGAGGACGGCTGTCCCTGTGCCCCCTCAGTTCTTCCCTGTGTCCCCCGTGGTTGCAGCTTTCCCTCGTGCCCCTTCGTGCCCCCTCGTGGTTCACAACAGTTCCTGAGCTCTCAACGGCGAGGAAGCCTCCATGCCACACACGGACTCGGATGCGATCTTGCGTGAGACCTCCCACCGCCCCTGGCCGCTCCCCTCGCGCCCCTGGCTCATGTTCCAGAGCTGGCAGCGGCAGCTCTTCGCGCACTGGCCCGTGCCGGCGAGCATGCTCCGCGCGCTCGTGCCGCCGCCGCTCGCGCTCGACGACTTCGAGGGGACGACCTACCTCGGGGTGACGCCGTTCGACCTCGTGGGGCTGCACTTCCGTCACCTGCCCCCGCTTCCGGTCGGCTCTCACTTCCTGGAGACCAACGTGCGGACGTACGTCCGCGTCGGCGGCAAGCCGGGGGTCTTCTTCTTCAGCCTCGACGCCGCGAGCCTCCTCGCCGTCGTGGGGGCGCGCGTCTCGTTCCACCTCCCCTACTACCACGCCGACATGCGCCTCGAGGAGCGCGACGGGGAGATCGCGTACCGAACGCGCCGGTCGGGGAGCGACGCCGAGCTGGTGGCGCGGTATCGGCCGACCGGGGCGCCCCTCGTCGCGACTCCCGGGACGCTCGATCACTTCCTCACGGAGCGATACGCGCTCTACGTGGTGCGCGGCGGTCGGGTGCTGCGAGGAGACATCCATCACGCGCCCTGGCGCTTGCAGCCGGCGGCGGCGACGATCGAGCGGAACACGCTCGCCGGCGCGTCGGGGGTCACGCTGCCTGACGTCGCGCCACTGCTGCACTACTCGGCGCGGCAGGACACCGTGCTGTGGCCGCTGTTGGATGCGTCGTGAGGAACGTCGACTGCGACGACAGCCAGTGAATCGCGACGGAACACGACGGAGCACGAAGGTCACGAAGGACGGCAACGGCAACAGCAAAGTCTTTGCTTTTCCTTCGTGCTCCTTCGTGCCCCTTCGTGGTTCAATTGCTTTTCACGGGCACCACGTTGTCCCCCGAGGTCCGATCGATGTAGAGGTGGTACGGATCCACTCCCACGAACGCCGGCTTCCGATCGGTCACGAACGACAGCACCTGCGTCCCCGACGTGATCGCGCGCCGCTCCAGCACCACCACGCGCGACGCGTCGAACGTGGCCGCATCCGGATCGGCGGTGAACAGTCCGACCTCGATCCGGTCCGCGAGGTCCGCCTCCGTCTCCGCCCCGTTCGCACCGACGTACACCTTCCGCGCCTCCACCGGCACGGTCACCACCCACTTGCCGTCCGCGCGGCGCACCGCCGTCGGCTCGACGACCTTCAAATCGTATAGCGTGACGCGCTCGAAGAGATCGCCGATCAGCGTCCGCTCTTCCTCCGTCCGCGCCTCGGCGCGCAGCAGCTCCACCAGGTCGAGGGAGCGCGGATACGGCGCCCCGGCGAAGCGGTAGCGTGCGAGCAGCGTGCGCAGCGCGCGGTTCACCGCCGCCTCGCCCAGCCGCTCCTGCATCAGATACATCGCGAGCCCGCCCTTGTTGTAGGCGACGTGGTCCTGCCCCGCCACGCGCGCGAGCGGCGGCTCCGGACGGGGATCGCTCGCGCGCCCGCGCATGTAGCGATCGCGCTCGTAGCGCAGGTAGCGGCGGAGGTGCGCCTCGCCGCGGACCCTGCGCAGCACCATCAGCGCCGAGTACTGCGCCAGCGTCTCGGAGAGCATCTCGCGCCCTTCCATGTCGGCGCCGACCACCTGGTGCGCCCAGTACTGGTGCGCGAGCTCGTGCGCGGTGAGGAAGGTCGCGTAGTCGAGCACCTCGGGGTCGCCGAACTTGGAGACGAAGATCGCGTCCTCCGACACCGGGATCGTCCCCGCGAACGCCTGCGCGAAGTCGTGGTAGCCGGGGAACTCGACGATGCGCGCGTGGTCGAACGGGTACGGGCCGAAGCTCGTCTGGTAGTAGTCGAGCGACGCGGCCAGCGCGTCGAGCAGGCGGTCCACGTTCCACGCGTGCGCCGGGTGATGGTACACGGTGAGGTCGACGCCGGCGTGCATGCGGTGGCGCGCGGCGTACCGCGCCGACTGGATCGAGAAGCGCGGATGCATCGGCGCCCCCGACACGAAGCGCGCGATGCGTCGCCCGTCGCGCACGACCTCGGACACCTGGTTCCCCGGCGCGAGGGGCAGCTGGTCGGCCGACGTCGAGACGGTGATGTCCGCCGTCGCCCACCCGCGCCCCGCCGTCGTGCGCGCGGTCGCGGAGCGATCGTCCACCGATGCGACGCGCGGTGCCGGCGGGAGACCGTGCTTCCGTCGGACCGCCGGGTCCTGCGGCGTGCCGGCGAGGAACAGCCCGACGAGGGGCATGAGGTGCACCTCGCTCAGGAACGTTCCGTTCTCGACGAGGCGGGTGAAGGTCGGCTCGTTGCGGAAGCCGCGGAGCTGGAGCCGGGTCGCGAACTCCAGGACGCGCTCCTCCCCCGGCTGCATCGGCCGGTCGAGGCGGAGGATGCGGTAGCCGAAGGCCGTGTCCACCACGACGGCGCGCGCGCCGGCGATGGTGGCGCTGACCAGCTCGAGCTCGTCGCCGACGACGCGCAGGTGGATGTCCTCGATCGGCTGCGCGGTGACGTTGCGGAGGACTTGACGTCCCCTCGTCTCGGCGCGCCGCTCCTCGGGATACAGGGCGACGTCGAGGTCTAGAGCGACGATCTTCGGCTGCGGGAGCGCCGCGTATCTCCCGTACTGCTTCTCGTACGCGACCGCGTGCGCCTCGGCCTCGTCGTGCGAACGGTACGGGTTGAGGACGTTGGTGTTCCAGTAGGCGTAGGCGCCGGTGGCCGAGCCGGTGAGGAGCGCCGCGGCGGCGACCCACCCCACCGCGCCGGCGAGCCGGCGTCGCGCGAGGGAGAGCCGCGGACGGAGGCGCACGTCGGTGCCGCGCCGCCAGAGGAGGTGCGCGGCGACGAGGAGGAGCACGGCGAACGTCCCCCAGTAGAGGCGGAACACCCACGCTCCCTGCCAGAACGAGCCGGCCCCGTTCACGTCGCTCAGCGGCACCGACGGCGTCCCGCCGAAGACGAGGAGGTTGTGCTGGACGACGGTGCCGAGCTTCTGCCAGACGAGGAAGAGCGCCGTCACCCCCCACCCCACCGCCTTGTGGGGGCTCAGCGTCTGGACGAGGATCGCCAGCGCGGCGAGCAGCATCATGTCCCAGCTCCGCGGGAGCAGGTACCAGAGGAGGTACTTTCCCGGCTCGAGGTGGGTGAAGCCGAGCGAGAGCTGGAGGAGCACCGCGGCGAGGACGCTCGCGAGGAGCACGGACGCGAGCACGACGCCCATCGCCAGCGTCTTCGGCACCACGTACGCCCACCCGGGGATCGGCGTGGCGTCGATCAGCGCGTCGACGCGCCGGTCTCGCTCGCGCCACACGAGCTCACCGGCGTAGTAGACGACGATGACGAGGAGGATCGTGGAGATCGGATCGTCGATCTCGGGGATGAGCGAGCGCGTCGTCGGCCAGGTCGGCTTGCCGTCGGGGTCGCGCTGCGTGAGGAGGACGAGTCCCGTGACGTACGCGCCCCACGCCATGAGGACGGCGAACGCGGGGTGCCGCACGACCTGCTTCACCTCGAAGCGGGTGCGCAGCGACAGGAGCGCCCATCGTGCCGCCCGACCGTGCGTCGGCGCGGGAAGGGGGCGGGGGCGGGGGCGGGAGGCGGACGGCGGGGGCGCGGACGCGACAGGCGCGGATGCGCGCTTCCGTTCGCGTCCGGCTACGCCGGCGACGCGATGTGCGCGATGAGCCACGATCAGGCAGAGGATCGCGACCCCGACCCAGAGGACGCGGTTCCACAGCAGCGCGCCGCCGACCTCCGGCAGCGCCACGTTCCGCTCGGCCACCGTCCAGTAGCGCACCGCGTCGGCGAGCGCGCGCGCGCCGAAGGGCTCGGCGATCGCCATCGCCGTCTGGAGTTGCGGCCGGTCGGCGAGCGCGCCCTGCAGGACGAAGAACCCCGACACGAAGCCGACGACGCCGAGGTAGGTCGCCATCATCGAGCGGGTGATCGTCGCCAGCGCGAAGAAGATCGCGGAGTGGATGAAGAGGTTCGGGAGCGCGATGAGGCCGTACGCGTAGAGATGGTCGGCGAGCCGGTTCGGCCCGATCGTCGCCGGATCGGCCCACGGCATCAGCGCGCCGAGCGAGATGCCGAGCGGCACGAGCGCGATGCAGGCGGCGGCGACGGCGAAGGCGCCGAGGAAGCGGCCGACGACGTAGTCGGCCGTGCGCAGCGGCGTCGTGTGGATGATCGGGGCGAACCCTGTCTCGTCGTCGCGGAGGATGGCGTCGGCGACGAACGTGGTCGTCACGAACATGAAGGCGACCGACGCCATCACGCAGTTGCGCAGCGTCGCATAGGCCGCGTTCTGGAGCAGCCCCCCCTCGGAGCCCAGCTCGACGCCGCGGCTGGTGGCGAGGAAGTAGGCGGCGAAGGAGAGCGCGGCGGTGATCCAGAGGAGCGGGTTGCGCAGGAGATGGCGCGTCTCGAAGCGCGCGACCTGCGCCGTCATCCCGAACCCTCCGGCCGTCATCGGGCGCTCCGTCGCGCCTGCACGAGCGCGGCGAAGTAGACGTCCTCGAGGCTCGCGTCGATGGCGGTGAAGCCGTCGCCCGGATCGGCGTCCGCGAGCACGTGGATCACGGTGCGTCCCGCGACGAGGCGCGTGGAGAGGAGCTCGTACCGCGCACGAGACGCTTCCAGCTCGGCGCGCTCGACGGTCTTCGTCCAGATCCGCCCCCGTGTCGCCCGGATCAGCTCGTGCGGCGCTCCCTCGAGCCGCACGCGCCCGTCGGCGAGCACCGCCATGCGCGGGCAGAGGTCGGACACGTCCTCGACGATGTGCGTCGAGAGGATCACGACCACATGCTCCCCGATCTCGGCGAGGAGGTCGAGGAAGCGGTTCCGCTCCGCCGGGTCGAGCCCCGCTGTGGGCTCGTCGACGACGAGGAGCTGCGGGTTGCCGATGAGCGCCTGCGCGATCCCGAACCGCTGGCGCATCCCGCCGGAGAAGCCGGCGAGCGCCTTCTTGCGGACGTCCCAGAGGTTCACCTGGTCGAGGAGCGTCTCGACGGTCGCCCGGCGATCGGCGCGCGAGGCGATCCCTTTGAGCACCGCCATGTGGTCGAGCATCTCGTAGGCGGAGACGCGCGGGTAGACGCCGAAGTCCTGCGGGAGGTAGCCGAGGATGCGGCGCAGACGCTCCGGCTCGGCGACGACGTCCAGCTCCCCGAAGCGAATCGTCCCTGCCGTCGGAGTCTGCAGCGTCGCGATGGTCCGCATCAACGTCGACTTGCCGGCGCCGTTGGGACCGAGCAGCCCGAACATCCCGCGCGGGATCGCGAGCGAGACCCGGTCGAGGGCGCGGGTGCCGTTGGGGTAGACGTGGCTCACGTCGCGGAGCGTGAGGACGGCGTCCTCGGGTCGTGCGATCGTGTGATCGATGGGGTCGATCGCGGGGGCGGTGGCGTGTGTCATGGACGCCAACATGGGCGGGGAGCCCTGTCGCGACAGCGCCGTTTCGCCGAACGGTAGATCGGGACCGTCGAGTGGCGACGCGGGCCATTTCATCCGTGAGCGAACGACAAGAGATTGAACAACGAGAGATTGAACCACGAAGGGGCACGAAGGAAGAACAAAGACTTTGTCGTTGCCGTTGCCGTCCTTCGTGCTCCTTCGTGCCCCTTCGTGGTCAAATGCAGTTGATGCACCTTCTTCCCATGATGCTCCTCCACCGGTTCACGCCCGCCCTCGCGATCCTCCAGGTCTGGTCGCCCGACGAGAAGGCGGCGGCGATCGTCCGCCCGCTGCTCGGCGTCGCGGCCGCGTTCCTCGTCTGGCGCTTCGTGCGGCGGACGCCGTGGCCGCGGCCCTTCCGGCTGCGCTTCGCGCTCGTGCATCTCGGGTTCGCTGCGCTGGTCGTCCTCGCGTGGCGCCTCGCGTCGGCAGTGATCGAGGGGCTCGTCCTCGGCGGATATGCGCCGGATCGGTTCGGTGGCGAGTTCGCGCTCGTCGGCGGCGTCGCGTACGTGATCGTGGCGGGGCTCTCCTACGTCGTCGAGTCGACGGCGCGGGCGGCGCGCGCCGAGGCGCTCGCGGCGAGGACGCAGCTCGCCGCACTGCGCTCGCAGATCCATCCGCACTTCCTCTTCAACGCGCTCCATGCGGTGGTGCAGCTCATCCCCGTGCAGCCGGCGCGCGCCGCCGAGGCAGCCGAGCTGGTGGCGGATCTCCTGCGCACCGCGGTGGAAGAGGAGCGCGACGAGGTCACGCTCGGCGACGAGTGGCGCTTCGTGTCGCGCTACCTCGACCTCGAGCGGATCCGCTTCGGCGATCGGCTCGTCGTACGCGCGGACATCGACGACGCGCTGCTCGACGAGCGGGTGCCGACCTTCGCGCTGCAGACGCTGGTGGAGAACGCCGTGCGGCACGGCGCGGCGCATCGCGTGGAGCCGACGGAGATCGCGCTGCTCGCGACGCGCACCGCGTCCGCGCTCACGCTCACCGTCCGCAACGCGCTCCCGGCGCGCGTCGCCGCCGACGGCGTGGGCACCGGGCTGTCGCGGTTGCGCGAGCGGCTCGCGGTGCTCTACGGTGGCGCAGCGTGGCTGAGCAGCGGTCCGACCGATGGCGCCTATGAAGCCGTGCTCGTCCTGCCGCGCCGGCGCGAGGCGGCGGCGTGAAGGTCCGCGCCTTCGTCGTCGACGACGAGCCAATCGCGCGCGTGGGACTGCGCGCGATGCTCGGCGCCTTCGACTGGGTCGAGGTCGTCGGCGAAGCAGCCGACGGTGAGTCGGCGGTGACGTCGATCAACGCGATGCGCCCCGAGCTGGTCTTCCTCGACGTGCAGATGCCGGGGCTGCTGGGCACCGAAGTGCTCCAGCGGCTCGACCAACTGCCGTACGTGATCTTCACGACCGCGTACTCCGAGCACGCGGTGACGGCGTTCGAGCTCGGCGCAGTCGACTACCTGCTCAAGCCGTTCGGCCCCACGCGCCTGGCCGCGGCGATGGAGCGGGTGCGGGCAGCGCTGGGCGAGCCGGCGCCGGTGGACGCGGTGGCGCGTCTGAGCGGCGCGCTCGCCTCGGGCCCGATCAGCCGCCTCTTCGTGCGCGTGGGGGGCACGCTCGTCCCGCTCGCGGTGGAGCGCATCGCCCATTTCGAGGCCGACGGGGACTACGTGATCGCGCACGCATCGAATGGGCGGCACCTGCTGCACCTCTCACTGAGCCGCCTCGAGGAGCGCCTCGACCCCGCGCGCTTCGTGCGCGTGCACCGCGCGCACATCGTGAACCTGGAGCAGGTGCGCGCGTTCAGACCGGACACGCGGGGGAACCTCGAGGCGGTACTGGTGGACGGGTCGCGCGTCCCGGTGAGCCGGGCACGCGCGCAGGAGCTGCGGAGTCTCGGGCGGTAGAGCAGTTTCCGAGATCGAACCACGGAGGCACGGAGGCGTAGAGGTTTCACGGAGCGCCGCTACTGCTGTGTCGCACGTCGCGTGACCCCTCCGTGCTCCCTGTGTCCCCTGTGGTTCCGTCGTCGCTCCCGCTGTCCGACTCGGGACGCCGACTGCACTTTCTCCCATCCCGCACGGACGGAGACGACCCGCCATGGACCGTTCACACGAACCGGTGACGACGGCGACGCTCGAGGCGTTCCTCGCCGCCTTCAATGCACACGACCTCGACGCCATCATGGCGTTCTTCGCCGACGACTGCGAGTTCGACATGCCGCGCGGCCCCGAGCCGTGGGGGACGCGCTACGTCGGCAAGGCGGCGGTGCGCGCCGGGCTCGCGACCCGCTTCGCCGGCATCCCCGACGTGCACTACGGCGACGATGCGCACTGGCTCGCCGACGACCTCGGCGTCTCGACCTGGCTCCTCACCGGCACCGCGACGACGGGCGAGCCGATCGCCGTCCGCGGCGTGGACCTGCTCCACTTTCGTGACGGGCGGATCGCGAAGAAGGACTCGTACTGGAAGATCGTGCAGAAATAGGGGCCGTAGAACGGCATTTACCACGAAGGGGCACGAAGGAGCACGAAGGAAGAATATCAAACGACAATGCTTTCGCTGTTGCCGTTGCCGTCCTTCGTGCTCCTTCGTGCTCCTTCGTGGTTCAAGGCTTTGTCCTAGTCGATCGAGATGCCCTCGATCTCCGGATGCGGGTCCGGGTACCGGAGCTCGAGCCCATCGAGCGTGTCCGCGATCGTCCGCGACACCAGCCAGTTCCGCACCTTCTTGTCGTCGGCCGGGACGACGTACCAGGGGGCCCAGGTCGTGCTCGTCGCTTTCAGCAGGTCGCGATACGCGTTGGTGAACGCGCGCCACCGCCGCCGGTCCTCGAGGTCGCCCGGCTGGAACTTCCAGCGCTTGTCCGGATCGGTCAGCCGCTTCTCGAGCCGCCGCTTCTGCTCCCGGCGCGAGACGTGGAGCATGAACTTGAGGATGACCACCCGCTGCTCGGCCAGCATCCGCTCGAAGTCCACGATCTCCCGATAGCGCGTGGTGCACTCCTTGGCCGAGATCGCGTCGTGCACGCGAGGGACGAGCACGTCCTCGTAGTGCGACCGGTTGAAGATCCCGATCATCCCCCGCGCCGGCACGGCAGCGTGGACGCGCCACAGGAAGTCGTGCGACCGCTCGACCGGCGTCGGCTCCTTGAAGCTCGTGACCGCACACCCCTGCGGGTTCACGGCGGTGAAGACGTGGCGGATGGTCCCGTCCTTCCCCGACGCGTCGCGCCCCTGCAGGACGACGAGCAGGGCGTACCGCCCGTCGGCGTAGAGGACCCGCTGCAGCTTCGAGATCCGATCGGTTTCCCGCCTGGCCGCTGCTTCGACCGTCTCCCTGTCGCGAGGCGCGCCCTTCATGACCGCCGCGGAGTCACTGAGGTCGATGCGGGATCGGGCGGTGAGTGGCTTGAGCTTCATCAGATTGATTTACCACGAAGGAGCACGAAGGGGCACGAAGGACGGCAACTGCATTTGTTTTCCTTCGCGCCCCTTCGTGGTTAAAGCCCTTCACTCGAGCCCGCCGGCACGGTGATCGCGGTCATGGGCGGACGGATTCGTTCGAGAGCATCATCTCTCGTTCGCCACGGAGCCTTCGCATGATTCGCACTCGATCCCTCGTCCGGAGCGCCCTCGCGCTGTCGCTCGCCGCCTGCAACGGCACCGGGGGCGGCGACCCCGTGGTCGATCCGCCGGGGGGCGACCCGCCGGCCACCGATACCCCCGTGCTCACCCGCACCGTCGTGATGCAGGGGCTCAGCAACCCCTGGGACATCGCCTTCGCTCCCGACGGGGCGATGTTCTTCACCGAACGCTGTCGCGGGCTCTCGGTGCGGCGCCCCGACGGGAGCGTCACGCGCCTCTTCGGGACCGCCGGCGCCGCGCTCGTGGCGTCCGATCTCGTGTGCGAGGGGCAGAGCGGCGTCCACGGCGTCGCGCTCGACCCGGCGTTCGCGACCAACCGGACGCTGTACCTCTACATGCTCTCGAACCGCAGCACGTCTCCGCGCACCAACCGGGTCGTGCGGCTCGTGCTCGACGCCGGGTACACGAGCGCGAGCGGCCGCACGGACATCGTCACCGACATCGCCTACAAGGACGTCGGCAACGGGGTCGGCGGCGCGGGGGCGCACAGCGGCGGACGCCTCCGCTTCGGCCCCGACGGCTTCCTCTACGTGACGACGGGGGACAACCACGACCCGGCGCTCCCGCAGAGCCCCACGCGGCTCGGCGGCAAGGTCCTGCGCATCCGCACCGACGGCACGGCCGCGCCGGGGAACGCCCCCCCGGCGGGGTTCGACCGGCGCATCTTCACCTACGGGCACCGCAACGTGCAGGGGATCGCGTTCCGCCCCGGCAGCGGGCAGCCCTTCATCTCGGAGCACGGCCCCAACCACTCCGACGAGGTCACCCCGCTCGTGAACGGGGGGAACGGCGGCTGGGACCCGAAGGACCGCGCGGGGCTCTCGTGCCCCGGCGGCTACTGCGGCTACGCGGGGAACCCGACGACGATGCCGATGACGGACGTCGCGCGCTTCCCGTCGGCGATGCGCCCGAGCTGGAGCAACGACGGCGCGTCGCAGGGGATGGGACCGGCAGCGTTCCTCGTCGGCCCGCAGTGGCGCGCCTGGAACGGCCGTCTCGCCGTGGGCATCATGGGCGGCTCGCGGCTGGTGATCCTCGCGCTCGACGACGCGGGGATGGCGACGAACGCGACCAATGCCTCGTTGCCCGCGACCCGCTACCGGGGGCTGACGCTCGGTCCGGACGGCTCGCTGTACGTGGCGACGGACGCGGGGGAAATCTGGCGTGTGACCCCCTCTGCCGTTTCGCCGTAACGTCAAGAGATTGAACCACGAAGGGGCACGAAGGACTGCAACGCCGACAGCAAGGGCTTTTGCTTTTCCTTCGTGCCCCTTCGTGCCCCTTCGTGCCCCTTCGTGGTTCAAGCTTTCTTCAATCTTTCCCTTCCGTTCAAGCCATGTCCCGTCTCGTCGTCGAAGGCTCTCGCGGTCCCCGCGCGCTCGGTCCCTACTCCCGCGGCGTCTGGACCGGCGATCTCCTCTACCTCTCCGGCCAGACGCCGATCGATCCGGCGACCGGACAGCTCGTCGAGGGGGACGTCGGCACGCAGACGATGCGCGTGTTCGACAACCTCGAGGCGGTGCTGCACGACGCCGGGCTGACGATGGACCACGTCGTCAAGTGCAACGTGTATCTCACCGACATGGCCGACTTCGCGGCGATGAACGCGGCGTACGAGCAGCGCTTCACGCGCCCCTACCCCGCGCGCACGACGGTGGCGGTGGCGGGGCTCCCCCTCGGGGCGCGCGTCGAGATCGAGCTGGTCGCGCAGCGATAGCGACGGCGTTCGGCGCGACGAACGCGAAGGACGAGACACACCGACACGCAGATTCGGGGGTGCGTTCCGAGGGAAGCCTCACGCGGGTGGGATTGCCGCGGAAAGCATTCGATCCTGCCTTTTCCGCTGGCTTCCACGGAGATCCCAACCGCATGACGCTCCCCCCTCGGTACCAACGCCGCATGCCACGACTGACTCCGATCGCCGCCATGCTCGCGCTCACCGCCGCCGGCCTCGCCGCCCAGCGCCCCACCTCCATGGCCGGCCGTTCCACCGTCTACGCCCCGCACGGGATGGTCGCCACCAGCCAGCCGCTCGCCTCGGCGGCCGGGCTCGAGGTGCTGCGCACCGGCGGCAACGCGATCGACGCGGCCGTCGCCGCCGCGGCGGTGCTCAGCGTCACCGAGCCGCACATGACCGGGATCGGCGGCGACATGTTCGCCATCGTCTGGCTCGCGAAGGAGCGGAAGCTCGTCGCCCTCAACGCGAGCGGGCGCGCCGGCTCGCGCATGACCGGTGTCACGCTGCAGGCGCGCGGCTTCCGCGCCGGGTCGCAGCAGGGGGCGATGTCGGTCACCGTCCCCGGCGCGCTCGCCGGGTGGGACCTTCTTCTGAAGACGCACGGGACGCGGACGCTGAAGGACGCGCTCCGGCCGGCGATCGGCTACGCGCGCGACGGGTTTCCCGTCTCGCCCATCATCGCCGCGCAGTGGGCGGACCAGACGGAGTTCCTGAAGCAGGACGCGGGCGCCGCGGCGACCTATCTCCCCGGCGGGCGCGCGCCGACGGCGGGGGAGTGGTTCCGGAACCCCGACTACGCGCGCACCCTCGAGACGATCGCCGACAGCGGGATCGGCGTCTTCTACGGCGGGTCGCTGGGCCAGCGCATCGTGTCGCGCCTCTCCGAGCTCGGCGGCTTCCTCACCCTGGACGACCTGAAGAGGAACGCGCCCACCTGGGTGACGCCGATCTCCGTCCCCTTCCGCGGCTATCGCGTGTGGGAGCTCCCGCCGAACAACCAGGGGATCGCCGCGCTGGAGATGCTCCGCATCCTCGAGCCCTACGATCTCGCGGCGATGGGGCACAACACGCCGACGTATCTGCACCACCTGATCGAGGCGAAGAAGCTCGCCTACGCGGACCTCGACCGCTTCGTCGGCGACGCCGACCATCTCGCGATGCCGGCGGAGGAGCTGCTCTCCGACGCGTTCATCGCCGAGCGGCGCGGGAAGATGGACGCGACGCGGGCGCAGGAGCGGGTGGATCCGGGGCCGCTGCGCACGAAGAGCGAGACGATCTACCTCACCGTCGCCGACGCCGACGGGAACATGGTGTCGTTCATCAATTCGATCTACGACTACTTCGGCTCGGGGGTCGTCGTGCCGGGGACGGGGTTCGCGCTCCACAACCGCGGCGCGGGGTTCACGCTCGCGGAGGGGCTGCCGAACACGGTGGCGCCGGGGAAGCGCCCCTTCCACACCCTCATCCCCGGCTTCGTCACCCGCACGGTGGACGGGCGCGAGGAAGCGTACATGAGCTTCGGGCTCATGGGCGGCGGCGTGCAGGCGCAGGGGCACGTGCAGTTCCTGCTCAACCACTTCGTCTTCGGCATGGACCTGCAGCAGGCGATCGACGCGCCGCGCTTCCGTCACTACGACGGCCTGCGCGTGGCCCTCGAGCCGCCGATCGGCGACGCCGCGCGCGCGGGGCTCGCGGCGATGGGGCACGTCCTGATCGACCAGCCGACGATCGCCTTCGGCGGCGCGCAGGCGATCATCAAGCTGCCGCGCGGGTACGCAGCGGGAAGCGATCCACGGAAGGACGGGTTGGCGATCGGGTACTGATTCCTGGGATGAATCGTTAGAAGCTGAACCACAGAGGCGCAGAGACACAGAGAACGGCCGCAGAGAACTGCTGTTGCCTTTTCAAGAGCAGTTGCAGTTCTCTGCGGCCGTTCTCTGCGAATCCTCTGCACCTCCGCGCCTCTGCGGTGCAATCGGATTCTTCTATCGCTCCGCCTCCAGCCCCGCGCCGAGCGCCTTCTGGATCCGCGCCCGGCTCTCCTCGACGTGCGCGGCCATGTACGGCGACAGCGACCGCGCCGAGGCGGCGGCCAGGCGGCGATCGAGGTCGCGCAGCGTGCGGCGCGCCACCGCGCGCGCGTCGGCCGGCGTGCGCGGGGCGGGCTTCACCACGAGCGCCGTCATCTGGTCGAGATGGGCGCGCTGCAGGTCGCGGCGCACCGCGTCCGCGTTCGGGTCGGCCGTCGGCGTCCACACCTCGCTCCACACCGCGGCGGTGAGCGTCGAGAACAGCTCGGGGATCGTCACCATGTTCGCCGCGCCGTAGCGCGTCTCTCCATCGCGGATCATCGCCAGGCGGAGCGGCTGCAGGAGCTGCGCGAGCACCGCCGTCTGGAAGCCGAGCGTCTGCTCGTGGTAGGGGAAGTCGATGCGCCCCTGGAAGGTCGTCGCGCTCCCGAAGTGGAACCAGCGGTTCGACCCCATCTGCTGCAGCACCGCCGGCGGCACCGTCATCGCGGTGCGCGCGAACACCCGCGCCACCAGCAGGTCGAGCGCCTCGCGCTGCTTCGCCTTGGGCACGGCGGCGAACGGCGCGCGCGCGTTCGGGTCGCCCGAGTGGTCGCGGTTGATGTACGCGCCGCCGATGTACTTGATCGCCGGCGCCACCGCGCGCGCGTACTCGCCCATCAGCGCCGTGTACGCCGACGTCACCTCGTACGGCGCCGCGTTGTCCACCAGCACGTGCCGCGGCAGCACGTCGATGATCCCGCGCAGCATCGCGCTCCGCTCGCGCCCCCACGCCAGCGGGTCGTCGCCCAGGTCGTAGGTGTTGATCGTCGGGTCGAGCGCCCCGGCCCCCGCCGCCTCGGCGTTGGTGCCGTAGAGGTGCCGCTTGTCCGCCGCCTGCCGCGCGAGGCGTGCCGCCTCCGCCGCGTCGGCGGTGTAGGCGTACGAGATCGCCCAGTGGTCGTACGAGCCGACCCCCGGCGTGTAGAAGTACGCCGCGGGCGTCCCCTTCGGCGCGACGTTCACGCCGGGGTACTCCATCACCGAGCTGTAGAGCCCACCGTTCTCGGCGAACGCCCGGTCGTGGAGCTTCGCGTTCGGCGTGCTCGCGGACGAGCGGAAGTTGTGCTGGAGCCCGAGGGTGTGCCCGACCTCGTGCATCGTCACCCACTTCACCGCCTGCGAGACGAACGCCTCCGGCACCGGCGCCCCCGGATCGAGCTCGCCGCGCGCGACGAGCGCCGCCCGCAGCGTCGCCCCCTGCGCCGCGAACGCCTCGATGAAGCCGGCGAGCTCGTGGCGGTCGCTCTGCACCTCGAACGCGCCGACGCCGAGCGCCTGCTCGAACGCCTCGGCCGCGCTCACCGGCGAGGCGAGACGCCGCCATCCGTTCTTGTAGTTGGCGAACATGCTCGCCTCGAACAGGATGTCGGCGTCGAGGACCTCACCCGTGCGCGGATCGACGGTGGAGGGACCGATCGCGCCGTAGCCCGGCTGGTCGGAGGTGTTCCAGCGCAGCGTCGGGTAGCGGATGTCGTCCGCGTCCGCGTCCGCCGGGAGATCGAGCGCACGGATCGCCCCCACCCACCCCGCCGACTCGAACGCCGCGTTCCACGCTTCCACCCCCGACTTCATCGCCGCGCGATAGCGCTCGGGGACGGTGTGGTCGATGTAGTAGGTGATCGGCTGTTTCGGGCGCCACTTGTCGCCGACCTGCTCGCCGCGCTCGAGGCGCCAGCGGTTCACCATGCGGACGAAGAAGGTCGAGTCGTCCTGCGAGAAGTCCTTGTGCACGGTGAGGAAGTTGCCGACGCGGTCGTCGCCGATGCGCGGCGTCATCGGCGCGTCGGGCAGCGCGGCGAGGGTGTAGTGCACCGACACCGAGACGAAGCGCCCGTCGGCGACCGAGGCGAGGTTCGTCGGGTTGGCCGGCCGGAAGGTGAGCCGCGCGCGCACGTTCGTGTTGCGCGGGAAGCTCTTCACCGACTCCACGTAGCTGCGCTGCCGGTCGAACGGCACCGGCGGCGGCTGCCCCGGCCCGCTCGCGAGCGCGAAGCGGACCCGTTGGCCGATCCCCGAGAGATCCGACACGAACCAGTTGGTCACGTCGATGAGGAGCGCCGAGTCGGGGCGGACGGACTCGATGCGCGCCGACTCGACGACGGAGGGGGCGAAGCTCAGCTCCACGGCCTTGGCGACGGCAGCGTCCGAGCCGCCGGTGAAGCGGTGCGGCTTCTGGAGGAGGAAGAGCTGGTCGCCGCGCCGCTCGAGGGTCATCACGTTCCCCTCGAACAGGTTGAGCATCGTCCCGCCAAAGAGGCCGTTCGCGCCGATTCCCTGCGCGAGCTTCATCTCCATCAGGAAGTCGCGGCCGAGCCGCTCGCGCGGCACGGCGATCCAGACCTTGTCGTCCTTCTGATAGACGTCGAAGAAGCCGGCCTTGTGCTCCGCGTCGCGCGTCACCTCGGCGAAGGGGCGCATCCCGGTGCGCTGCGGTGCGGCGCCGGGGGCGCCCGCGGTGGCGCCGGCCGTTGCCCCGGTGGTGGACCCGGGCGGTTGGGTCGGGGTCTGCGCCGCGGCCGCCGTGGCCGCGAGCAGGAGCAAGGCGACGGAGCGTGACATCGTCGGCACCTGGTATGAAGTGGGGAGGACAGCGATGGAACGGCTAATGTTCTGCCGACGCCCCGGGGCGGAAAGAGGAGGGCGTACGGATTCCGTATGTGCGGCCGCGGGAGCTGCAGACGTGGAACGGTCGTCGGGACGAGTGGACTTGACCCGGTTTGGTGGACACCGGGTTTATGCGGCCTGACGCCGCTGCTCGTACTCCGCCGGACTGACGTAGCCGAGGCTCGAGTGCCGCCGCTCGCGATTGTACCAGACCTCGATGCACTCGAAGAGGGCTCGGCGCGCCGCCTGCCGCGAGGGGACGTCGCTCTCGGCGAGCAGCTCATGCGCGAGCGTGGCGAAGAAGCGCTCCGCCTCCTGCTGCCCGTGAGGCCATGCGTGTGCGCGCGGAGACCCGCATCTGGGCGGCGCTGGCCGAGTGCCATGCGCAGCGCGTCGAGCGCGAGCGCCTCCTGGAGCGTCTCCCGCATCGCCCAGCCAACCACGCGGCGCGAGCCGAGGTCGAGCACGGCGGCGAGGTAGCGCCAGCCCTCCTGCGTCGGCACGCAGGTGATGTCACTCGCCCACACGCGATCCACGCCGCCGATCTCGGCGACCGCGAAGCGCCGCGCGAGGGTGTTGGGCGCGATGGGCTGCGCGTGTGCCGCCCGCACCGCGACGCGGAGCTGCTCGTCGGCCTGCGCCCGCGCGCTCGGGGCGCGTCGCTGCGCGGCGTAGAAGCCACGCGGACTCACGGCGAGCGCACGGCACATGAGCGGGACGGGGTACGCGTCGCGGTGCTGGGCGATGACGGCGTACTTGGTCTTTCACCGGCCGGCTGCCTTGCATCGCAGGGCGACCGGCTCCGACTCCTTCGCGAAGTACGCCGCCGCTTTTTTTGGGAACTCGT
>Ga0182741_1001860_pt1 | contig 25980 bp, 31 predicted proteins | sample eDN5th37CBELigOP_FD_128874 | JGI IMG/M metagenome (GOLD analysis project Ga0182741, IMG submission 128874) | Enriched Organic Plus compost microbial communities from Emeryville, California, USA - eDNA 5th pass 37_C BE-Lig OP (version 2) (version 2) ... | reverse complement strand
TCCCGCAGTGGCGATCCCGACAACCGCCGGCCCTCGGCGATCAGCTGCCCAGGCGGTCAGAAACGATCCTGCGACCGCGGAGGCGGTCAGCACGAAGGTCATCAGCAGCGCCGTTCGCAGCGTAAAGCCCAGATCCACCATGGCTTGCGCCGCCCACACGTTGAGGCCCTGCCAGGACACCATGTTCGCGATCGCGCAGGCGGCCACGATTGCGGTCACGGCAAGCCCTCGACCGGTGAACAGAATCGCGAGTTTCTCGCGCGTCGAGCACAGCCGGCCGGCCAGTTCCTGCGGGGTGTCGGTCGGGATCGCCATGAATCCAACGGCCACCAAGATGGCCAGTCCGGTACCGGCTCCGACGAAGAACATGGGACGCCATCCGAACGCCGGCAGGATCGGAACAGCCAGCAGTGCCGCCATGACCCCGCCGAGCGGAATGCCCGCCATAGTAACGGTCATCGCGAGCGACGCGCGGGCGGCTGCCGCGCTGTTTCTCGCGACGGTCATCGCCGTCGTCAGCGACGCACCGATTCCCAGACCTGTGAGCGTGCGCGCGAGAGCCAGCATGAGGGCGTTGACCGAGCACCCCGTGAGGATCGCGCCTGCGGCGAACAAGGAGATCGCCACAAGGAGTACTCGCTTACGGCCGATTCGATCCGCCAGCGTGGGCGCGGCCACCGACCCGACGATGGCGCCGATGTACACGAGCCCTCCGATGAGGCCGGTTTGCTCATCGGTGACCCCCAGGGACGGGTCCTCCAGCAGCATCGGCACCACCGACCCGTACACGATCAGGTTGAATCCCTCGATGACAGTGATGACCATGCACAGGACGATCACGGCCGGATAGGACCGGGTTTCAGTCGCCGCGTCGTGTGCTGGGCGGGCCGTGTGAAGAAGCATCGAGTTCCTTTGCGGACGGACCCGAACGAGCGGAAATGTCGGGCGGCGACGTAGGCCATGTTGCGGCCTGAGATGTGACCCAGGTAACCCCGAGGTCCCGAAAACCGGGACACGTACGCCCGGCATTCCGTTCAGTGCGCCGATCGCCGGAGGGCAATTCGGTCACAACTGCGAGATCCCGCCGTCAACCACGAGTTCGGCACCGAGTATGAAGGTCGACTCGTCTCCCGCCAGGTACAAGGCAGCCTGCGCGATGTCGTCGGCAGCGCCCGCGCGACCTGCGGGGGTACGTGCCACGAGAGCGGCCAGAACAGCCTGCGCTTCTTCAGGCGTGCGGCCCCGGCGCTGGAGCGGGGTGTCGATTGCGCCCGGCGATATGGCGTTGACTCGGATCCCGCGGTCGAGAAGCTCGGCTGACCACGTGCGAGCGAACGAGCGCACGGCGGCCTTGGATGCAGACAACAGTGACAGGCCCGGCCGGCCGACCTGGTTGAGGAACGAGGTGTTCAGGATGACCGAGGCGCCGGCGCGGAGGATAGGGGCGATTGCCTGCATCGAGAAGAACACCCCCTTGATGTTGATGTCCATGATTTCGTCGTAGCGTTTCTCGTCGGTGTCCAACAGCGGTGTGGGATAAGCGATCCCGGCGTTGGCGAAGAACACGTCGAGGCCGCCGAACGTATCCCGGAGCCGCCCCACCACGGCCGTCATGTCGTCGAGTGAGGTCGTGTCGGCCCGCAGAGCCAACGATCCGTCGCCGAGATCATCCCGCGTGGCCTGCACCCGATCAGCGTCCCGGCCGATGACGGCCACCTTGGCGCCTTCCGCGGCAAACAGCCGTGCGGTGGCCAAACCGATGCCGCTGGTTCCGCCGGTGATGAGAGCGGTCTTTCCGGCGAGTCTCTTGTGGGACAAAACTTCTCCATCTCTGTTGTCGAGGGGGTGAGGGCGGGTCAGCGCGCCGCCGCGCGCTCGGCGGCGACCCGCCGCATGGCGCTGACGCCGCCTGCCAGCCGAGTCACGGCGGCCTCGAGGGTGGCCTCGTCGGCACGTTCCGGCGAACCGCAATCGAAGGGCGGTGCCGGATCGTATTCCAGGACAAGTTGCAGTGTCCTCGCGAATGGTTCATCGGTCAGCACCGCGGCGAGCTGCAGCGCGAAATCGATCCCAGCCGTTACCCCGCCGCCGGTCATACGGTTGCGGTCGATCACGACCCGTCGATCGTCGGGAATTGCGCCGTAGGCGGAGAGGAACTCTCGAAAGGCCCAGTGTGAGGCTGCACGGTAGCCATCCAGCAACCCGGCCGCGGCGAGGATCAGCGACCCGGTGCACACACTGGTGAGGTATCTGGCCTTGCCTGCGACCGTCCGCACGAAGTCCAGTGTCTCGTCGTCTCGAACCATGACGCTGGTGCCGTGCCCGCCCGGGATGAACAGCACGTCGTACTCCGGCTCGCAGTCGGCGAAATCGCGATCCGGCACGATCGTCACATGCGAGTCCGTTGTCACGGGATCTCTGGTCTTGGCGACAAGGTGGACGATGGTGTTCGGCAGCACCGAAAGCACCTGCTGCGGGCCGACGAGATCCAAAGTGGTGAACCGGGGGTAGAGCAGCATCGCGATGCGGGTGGGCGCGTTGTGCGCAGTCATGGTGGTGCCTTTCTGGATGTTTGCGTACGGCGACACGATCAGGTGAAGGCCTTGCGATACGCGTCCGGCGATATGCCGAGGAGCCGGATGAAGTTTCTGCGCATGGTCTCGGGGGTGCCGAAACCACAGCGCGCAGCGATCGCAGCGACCGTGTCGGTGGTCTCCTCGAGCTGACGGCGCGCCGCCTGCGTGCGCACCCGGTCGACGTATGCACCGGGCCCCTCGCCGATCTCACTGGTGAACACCCGAGTGAAGTGACGGGTACTCATGGCCGCACTCGTGGCGAGGGTTTCGATGGTGTGCGGAGCCGCCGGGTCTGCCTCGATAACCTCTTGCACAATTCGGATCTCGGCCCGCCGAGCTCGGGGTGTCCAGATCGGCGCGGCGAACTGAGCTTGGCCACCGGGTCGGCGAAGACTCAGAACCAACCAGCGCGCAACCGCTTTCGCAACCTCGGTGCTGTGGTCGTCTTCCACGAGAGCCAACGCAAGGTCCATGCCTGCGCTCACTCCGGCGGCGGTCCACACCTGCCGCGAACTCCGGACAAACATCGGATTCGGATCAACCCTGACCTCTGGATAGCGTTGCGCCAGTTCGTCGGCGAACGCCCAGTGGGTGGTCGCCTGACAGCCGTTGAGCAGACCGGCCTCCGCGACGAGGAACGCCCCGGTGCAGACGCTGACAATCCGGCGTGCGTGTCCCGCGGCCTCGCGAAACCACGTCATCAGGGCCGGATCCGCGGCGGCCTGCCGCACGCCGACGCCTCCAGGGATCACCACCGTGTCCACCTGTTCGGGATCGGGCAGTGGGCACGCCATCAGCCCCAAGCCGGTGCTCGCCGGCACCGGTTGACCGTCGACCGAGGCGAGGGTGACCTCGTAACCTTCGAGTTGCCAGGTCTCGTCGTCTACGAACCGTGAAGCGCAGGTGAAGGTTTCGAAGGGGCCGACGATATCCAAGGCCTGGACGCCGGGGAATCCGACGACTGCTACTGCCTTCATGCCATCCAGCTTCGACCGCGCAGGCAATGTCGTCAACGACAGGTATCCCACGGTTTTGGCCATCCATCGGACCCTTGCGGAACGCCGATGAGTTGACGGACTTCGGTAGCGTCGCTGCGCCCGCTACAACCGGCTCGCCGTGAGCAGGCGTATGCCGGCCGCGGTGAAGGCGATTCCGAGTGCGCCTTCGACCCACCGATAGGCACGTCGGTAGCCGCGCGCCACGACACCGATGGAGAACACCAGAGCGTAGGTGGCGAAGATCGCCATACCCAGGATCTCGCAGATGCCGATGGTCACGAATGGCACAGCAAGACTGGACCTGACGTGTAGTCCGACTGCCATCACGGCAATCCAGGTGATGACTGCCTTGGGATTGCTGACCTGCATGAGGAATCCGCGCCGTGCAAGCACCAGCCGGTTCGGTGCGTCGTCACTGTCTGGCGTACCGGTGAGGTGGTTGCCACGGAATGCGTTGCGCATCGATTTCCATGCAAGCCAGAAGAGGACGGCTGCACAGAGAATCTTCAATGCGGTCAGCAACTCCGTCGCCGCGACCAGCAGGGTGGACACCCCCGTGGCGGCCAGGACGGCCCATACGAAACCGCCTGCGAGGAGACCGGCAGCATAGGTGAGTCCAGAACGTCGACCATGCCGCGCGGCAACGGCTCCGATGGCCATATTGCCAGGGCCCGGGCTGGCCGTCAGCACCGCATAGGTGACAAAAGTCGGGACCAACTGGGAGATCATGATCACTCGGGTGGTTCGACGAGCAGTCGCACAGTGGTCACGAGCGTCGCGAGTGTGTGTTTGTCGCGGGTGGAAACCGCCAATACGAAGGTTCCCTGGATGAGTGACAGCACCGCCTCGGCGATCTCTTGTGCTGAACGGTCGGATCGGACGTCGCCCTGCTCCTGACCGGATGCGAGCATCGCCGCGACCTGGGCGGTCCACGCTTCGATGTGGTCGCTCAACTGGTCGCGGAACACCTCGGACGACGCGGCAACCTCCGTGGAGAATTTGCCGGCCAAGCATCCGCGTTGGTATCCGGATTTGACGAACATCTGGGCCATGTCGTTCGCGTAGCCCACGAGCCTATCCGGCGTTGACAGGTTCGTCTTCGACGACCACCTGGCCAACAGACTGCGCTGGAACTCCATGTAGCGGTCGAGTACCGCTTGGCCGAACACGTCCTTGGAACCGAAGTGATGGTAGAACGACCCTTTCGGCACATCCGCGTCGGCGAGTACTGCGTCGACCGTGGTGCCGTGGAACCCGTTGTCGTAGAACAACTTCGTTCCACTACGCAACAGAGCCTCCTTGTGGGGAAGTGCAGGCTTCTGCGAACCGGCCATATCCCCGCCTTTCAACGCGTTCCCGTGCGGCTCCCGAGTATAGGGCGACCGACGCCAAGGGTGTTCCGCAGCCGCACGCATTGACGATTCAGTCTAGACGATTTAGTCTAGAGCGCGTTGCTTGACGAACCCACCGAAGGCCGAACCGCGTCGCCGGGACCGTTCGCCAGTTGATTTCCTGCCCCGTCATCAGAAAGCAGGTACGTCACATGAGCTTCGACAAATACGCAAACCTGACCGTGAAGCGTGACGGTGCCGTCCTCGTCATCGGCCTCAACAGGCCCGACAAGCGGAACGCCTTCAACAAGGCGATGATCGGCGAGTTGGCCGAGGCGCTCGGCAGGCTCGACAGCGACGACGATCTGCGGGTCGGGGTCCTCTACGGCGAAGGGAAAGGGTTCACCTCCGGGCTCGACCTCCCCGACGTCGCCCCCAGCCTGCAGGACGGCTCGCTGCAGATCCCCGAAGGAGGAATCAACCCCTGGCAGGTGGATGGCCGGAGGTTGACCAAACCACTCGTCACCGCAGTGCACGGAAAGTGCCTCACGCTGGGCATCGAACTGTTGCTGGCCTCGGACATTGTCGTGGCCGCGGAGAGTGCGACGTTCGCACAACTCGAGATCGCCAGGGGGATATACCCCTTCGGGGGAGCCACGCTGCGCTTCCCACGTGTTGCCGGGTGGGGGAATGCGATGCGCTGGATGCTGACGGCGGAGGAGTTCGACAGCGCGGAGGCCCTACGCATCGGCATAGTCCAAGAGGTCGTTGACGATGGTGCGCACCTCGCACGCGCGGTCCAACTCGCGAAGGTGATCGCCGCGCAAGCGCCGCTGGGAGTTCAGGCCACTCTGCACAGCGCTCGGTTGGCCCAGCGGGACGGTGAGGCGGCCGCTGAAGCCGAACTCGTTCCCACCATGGTTAAGCTCTTCGGCACCGAGGACTCGCGTATCGGCCTGGAGTCTTTCGCCACCCGTCAGCCGGCGCAGTTTGTCGGACGCTGATGCGGGAAGTCCTGCGGCGCAGCCAATCCGCTGATCTGCGCCGGCTCACGGCATTGTGAACGACTACCGCCTCGGCGAGCCCAGCGGCATTGTTCTGTGTGCTCGCCCAGACGTCAGATCTCTTCGGCACTTCGACCACATATAGGGCGTCCGACCATTACATTTGATGATCTCCGGGGATCCGCGGCGTTCACCTCGGTCCCAGAAACACCTGAAAATCACCGAGAAGAACGGAAACCACAATGCCGCATCAAAACCCAGTAAGTGTCGAGGAAAAGATCGCCGATGCGCTGCGCGCGGCGCCTCCGCACATCGCCGCAACGGCCACCGTGGTCGACTACGACATGACGGTCCTGCGGGAAGGGAGTCCGGAGTGGACGTGCATGCCCACCCCTCCCGACACCCCCTGGCCCGCACCGATGTGTGGCGACCAGACCACAATGCAGTGGTTCCGTGACTGGTTTACAGGCAAAACGCCGACCATCGACCGAATCGGCATCTCCTACATGCTGTTGGGCGAAGCCGGAGCCGACTTCGATCATCCCGAGGCAACCGTCCCGCCTGAAGGCAAAGACTGGTACCGCGCGGGGCCACACTTGATGATGGTGTTCCCGGCCAGTGCCGGCGACCTGACCACGGGCATCGAACACGACACCACCACCGGGATGCCGTACACCAGACCATTCCGCGGTGCCCAACCGCTGCTGGTCATGCCGGTGGCGCTGCCCAACCAAAGGCTCGCGTGGTTACCGGAACCAGGGCCCGATGACCAGCGCCGAACCGGAGACCGTTACCGGTGCGCACACTGCGGTACGACTCTCGTCTACGAAGCGGCGTGTTCATGCGCAGAACACTGCTCACATGCCGAGATCTGCTGCGGGGCACCCATGGAGAAGGTTGCGACATAGCGTTGCGGCGCCGGTGGAGATCTGCCGCCTGCCAGGCTCATCCGTAATGTGCTTGTCCGTCTTCCTCTGTGGTGCACCGAAGCAACGCTGAGTAACTATGCCGCACGCCATAGTTACTTCGGGTATTTTCCAGTCAGGCGGGGTTCCTGGCTATGTACCATGGTTGGTATGGCAGCGCGAAGCGACAGCAAGGATCGGATGATCACAGCTGCTCGCAGACTCTTCCGTGAGCACGGGTACACCGGCACCGCGATGTCCGATGTGATTGCCGAGAGTCAGGCACCGAGAGGCTCTTTGTACTTCCATTTCCCAGGCGGTAAAGAAGAATTGGCCACGGAAGTCGTGCTGCGGTACACCGCGGACGTCATCGCCCACATCAATCGCACTGCGGGTAGGACGGTTACCGCACGGGAGTTCGTGGCAGATTTCCTCGCCCATTTCCGGGACGAGATCGCCGCGAGCGATTACCGGGAAGGGTGTGCGGTGGCACCCATCGTCGTCGAGTCCACACCGGCGTCAAAGCCGCTGACGGCAGTGATCTCACGTGGATTTCGCGATGTGATTGCGGTCCTGTCCGCACGCCTCGTAGAGAAGGCTGTGCCCGATTCGGACGCCGAGGCCATCGCCGTCAACATCCTGACAAGCATGGAAGGAGCTCTCATCATGAGCCGAGTGCTGCGCAGCCTCGGTCCATTCGATGCGGCGATCTCCATGCTGACGATGTCACTGTCGAACATCGCTGAGCCCAGACGGTAAGAGCCGCGAACCTGGGCGGTGAAATCGTCCCGCGCAGAAACAGGCGACGCAGCGCGGACTAATCCCCTCCAGAGGAGCAGTCCGCGCGCTGTCACGAGACGCCTGCTGCTGGACCGCAGTGGTCAGCCGGCGTGCACGCCCAACTCAGCGAGTCTGGCATGGTGCTCTTCGAACCACGCCTTCTCCTGGCCCGGCTCCGGCATGAACAATCCGGCTTCCAGAACCATTTGCGGATCCACTTCTGATATACCGACGATGAGCTCAGCCTCGGATTGGCCCGTGGTCTGCACCCACATATCCCGGAACGCTTTCAGCATCGCCTGGCGTGTTTCCACGGAGCGCCCGTGCCGGATCTGGCCACCGAGGAACGAACGCCCTTCTGGCTTGCGTGCGACGAAGCAATTGCCCTCGGTGTACTCGCGGAACACGACATTGACGAAGGTGTCCGGCGCCCCTGTGAATTGGCAGTGTATGTCGGTGATCTTGTTGGCGATGTCTGTCTTCAGGGAGGGGGTCAGCCTCCCTTTCACCGTGTCGATCTGATAGAGCGGCATGATGTTTCCCTTTCATCATTCGTATTGTGGTTGTGCCCGAGCGCGTTTCGGGCCGCACGCCCCCGACCGGCGCGTCGCGCCAGCGCGTTTCCGGTGTATCGAAGGTTTCGACACGGATACCTGAGACTGTCCGACTAAGTATGACGATCGGTATAGTTGACTGTACGCAGCTGTCGATTCACGCGTCAAGTCTTCTCGGCGGTGAGGCCAGGTGTTTCAGAACACAACACTGTCGTTGCCGGATCTGGTGTGACCTGCTGCGCGTCAGTCGGGGAGCCAGCGCAACTCGTGCTCAGGGTGTTGATGACGGCTCGGATGCGGCGGGTGGAGACTGCCGGGGGAGCACCCCAGGCTTTGGGCTCTACTTCAAGCGCTCGGGCGTGAAGGTGACGTCGGTCGGACCCACAGTCATCGTCACCTGACCTTCCATCACCATCACCTGCGCCGAGACCCGTCGATCCACTGCCTGGGCCAGTTGCTGCACCGGTGCGTGCGGAATCTGCACCACAGACAGGTTCGACAGCCTCGCCACCTTGGCTTCCGCGGTGCGCCACCAGGTGGGTACGCCGGCGGCGAACGGGAACAGCAGGACCTGCTCGGCCTGGCTGGCCGCCTTGCCCAGGACCCGATCATCGGGCTGACCAACGATGATCCACTCCAAGATCCGGCCCGTGTAGTCCGCGAGCCGTACGTCCGGTACGCCCGGGGTGGACAGGCCCGGCCCGAACGCCAATTCACCATCCAGGTCGCTGAGCCGGTGTGCGCGCAACCCAAACGCCAACAACCGCATCACCATCCGCTCATCGGTCTCACTGGGATGACGGGCCACGGTCAGCGCATGATCGGCGTAGTAACCGTGATCGACGTCGGAGACCGCGAGCTCGACTTTGAACACTGTTGCAGAAAGGGCCACGCCATAGTGTCTCTCCGGATGAAGCCGCTGAGCACTCCGGGTGGTGACTTCAGCGACGGGCAAGGGGGACCCTGGACGATACCCCACCGCCGAAATCTTCTTGACACTCGGAATGCCGCCCAGCTTGGGAGCGAAGACGTCACGGAAACGACCGGCGAGCTCACTTGCTCAGAAGGAAGGCGCACGTGACAGTCAGCCAAGTCGCGGGTGCCCGGTGGTGGTCAGCTCACGCGATGCCCAAGCGTGCCTTCAGGCGCGGGAACAACTGTCCGAGTTCGGTGACGTCCCGGCGATCCCGGCCCGCACCTCACCGTCTACACCGCACCCGCTGATACGCCGACCGCTGACAACTTGGCGCTCCTGGCCTCGTGGACGGCCACCCAACCGACACTGACGACCGAGCTCGAAGCACACGACGGATAGAACCCCGAGCGGGGGACCGGGTTCAGATCAGTGCACCGACCAGGGTTCGCGGGCGAAGACCTGCTCCACCATCGGTACGAAGAAATCGAGCGGACGATGCTCGAACTGCGAGTCGAAACAGTTCTGGTCGTACTTCTCGCAGAACTCCACGCAGTCGTCGAACCACTGGTGGCCGCGATACCGTTCCCGGGCGTCTCGCCTCCCACCCATGTGCGGGGCGTAGTAGTACTGCTGGAATTCGGGGTGGGTCTTCACGATCCAGGCCAACCGCTCCGGCACATACGGGGCGAGGACTGCTGCGGCGAACGCGCCATGGGCATGGGGCGCGTACGTGTCACCGATGTCGTGCAGAAGCGCCGCCACCACGTAGTCGACTGGCCGACCATCGTCGAAGGCCCTGGTCGCCGACTGCAGTGAGTGGTCCAGTCGGCTGATCGGATAGGCCTGCTCACCGTCGGCAAGGGCTTCCACCAGTGAGAGGACGCGGGGTACCAGCCCGGCATTGTTCGCCTCTTCGGCACGACTGATCAGCCTGTAGTCCTCAGCGGTGCCCTCGGCCATCGTGCGGTAGGTGGCACGTGTCTGCGTGCTCATGACCGACTCCTCTCAACTCGTTTCCCGGTCCAAACGTAGCGGTCGCCCGTCACAGGCGCCTGCTGGCAGACACGCAGGCACAGCTACGTGCGCGTGAGGGCGAGCACCGGGATGGTGCGGATGCCGGCCGTCTTCTTCTCGTAATCGGCGAAACCCGGGTAACGACGGGCTTGTTCACTGTAGACGCGGTCGCGGTCCTCACCAGTGACCTCAGTGACGCCGACCGTGTAGGTTTCGGTTCCGACTTCGACGTGTGCTGTGCCTGCGGCGGTCAGGTTGTAGTACCAGGCCGGGTTGGAGGCCGCGCCTGCCTTGGAGGCGAAGACATAGATCGTGTCGGGATCGTCGTCGCTGGGCAGGTACATCATGGGCGTGACGGCCGCCTTGCCGGTCTTGCGGCCCACATGGTGAACCAACACCATGGGGGCTCCTTCGAAGTTCCCGCCAACCCGGCCGCCGTTGGCACGGAATTCCTGGATCACCTGCGAGTTCCAGTCGTCGGGTGTGCTCATCGTGATTCTCTCCTTCTCGTGGGTGTTTGTTCCTACGGGGTCATCCACGCCGTGCCAGTTCTCGGAAGTAGGCCTCGAGCGTCCGTGGTGGGCGCCCCAGGACAGCGGTCAGCGTGACATCGGTGCTGACAAGTCCGGAGTGTTCGTAGTGGCCGAACATCGCCCTCATCGCGGGTTTGATGCCGCCCAGTTGGTCGGGGTCGACGCGGCTTGCACGGATGGGGCGGCCCACCACTCGACTGATCAAGTCGGCGACGTCGCGTCGATCGAGTTGTCCCGCGGATGCCAACTCGTAGGTTCCACCGATCAGACGGTCCTCCGTGAGTGCGAGTGCGACAGCGTCGGCGACATCGCGGTAATCCACACGAGAGAACCGTGTTTCACTCGACCACGGCTCCGCCAACACGCCGGTTCGAAGGATGTTGTCCCACCCGGCCGCGAAATTCTGAAAGAACAAAGCCGGTTGGAAGACCGCGTATTCCATGCCCGAGTCGTACAACGCAGCCTCGACGGGGGCCTTCGCGGCGTGATTCTGCAGGCCGAGCGACGGATGGATCACCGATGAGAAGACGAATCGGCGCACGCCCGCGGCGCGGGCCTGCTCGACGACGGCCACACCGAGTTCCGCTTCGCCGTCGATGAAGGCAGGCGGGACGTAGAAGACCGCATCGACACCACTCAACGCGGCTTTGACGTCTTCTCCGCGACTGAGGTCGCCGACAGCGACCTCACTGGCGCCTCGGCGCATGACTTGGCGACGCTTCTCGGAGGCACGGATGAATCCGCGCACCCGTAGCCCCTTTTCGGCCAGAGAGGTCACCACGTGGCCCGCGGCGTTTCCGGCCGCTCCGACAACGACGGCACTTCGGATGGTCATGTCGGAAACTCCTCCAATGCCGGGGCGCTCGGTGCAAGGCCTGCGAGATAGATCTGTTTTTGCCGATGCAACACCACCACCCACTTGGGATCGCTCGAGAGTGTGTGGGCCAGCAAGGCGCCGAATCCGATCACGTCGGCCGCGGTGACATCGGCGCGGATGGTGCGGTCGCTGCGTCCCTCCTTCAGAATGTCCTCGGCCATCTCCCTGATGCGGTTGCGCGTGACTTTCGCTGCGTCACTGAGGTCCGGGGGACCGCCGTGGAGGGGCAATACCAGTTCCTGACGGTGCGCGATGGTCGCGTCGTAGAACATCTCGAGTTTGCCGATGGCGGGCACATCCTCTTGTCGGACTCGTTCGATCGCGCCCAGTACCAACTCGAACGAACGCTCGGTCAGGGCTTGCAGCAGCATCTCGCGTGTCGGATATCGCCGATACAAGGTGCCGACGCCGACGCCGGCTTCATCTGCGATGGTGGCCATCGACACGTCGCGGCCCTCCCTGGCGAACAGTGCCACCGCCGCGGCAAGGACACGCTCACGGTTCTCGGCAGCGTCGCGCCGCAGCGGTCGACCGTGCCTGCGGGCCGGCTCATGTCTGGGCGAGCGAACCGTCATTCCACTGCAGCCTTCGAGGGCGTTGCGAGGAGTCTGATCCGGACGATACACATCCACGCGTCCTCGGATTGCATGGCTGGTAGTTCCATCCTTCGCCGCTCGCCGACGGCACCGACAACCCTGGTGGCCATGGTGAATCCTTCCGCTCTGACCTGTGTGTTCGGCGCGCCGGCGATGCTTCGGGCTTCACCGTCGACGGCTCCGGGGCGGTCGCCCCTGAGCACTGCAACGTCCGGCCGGTTTCCCTTTATATGGTCCTATATGGACGAATTATTCCGAATAATCGGCGGCGTTGAGCGCGTTGCGTCCGACTTGCTTGCCAATGCAACCGGAATTGCACATGCGCTCGGCCACACGGCGAGGGGGAAGCCAGATGCATGTCCTCGCGGGTTTTTTGCAAAGGGGCCGGCGCGGTCGGCGATCGTTCGAGCGGGGCAATCGGCCCGCGCACGTCGGCGGAATTCAGGCATCTGAGACGATCCCGACCTTCACTGGCCGACCGACGCGGGGTGGCCGGCGTGCGGGCTATGGACGGGACAGCGCCCGGCGGACCACGCCGAGGTGCCGGGCCATCTTCGGTCCGAGCATCGCCGTGAACACGATGATGGCGAGCAATGGCCGCAGATGTGGCCGGAGTCGGCGGATCTGCCCGGAATCGTCGAGATCGAACACCAACGCGTCAGTGATCCGAATGCCGGCAACCTTGCCCTCGCTCACCGCGACCCGCACCGTGGCATCGCCCACGGCATCCGCCCATTTCAGCTCGCGCAGGCTTCCGTATATCGCCGCCAACAACACACGCAGATCGTCTTGCCCTCGGAACACCATTCGGCCGGATATCGGCGACACCAGTTCAACGTCGGGAGCCAAGGTGGCGACCATCCCGTCCACGTCACATACCTCCGACGCCACGCAGAATGCCGCGACCGTGTCAGTTGGTTCTGCTGAACCCATGATTACCCCCTCCAGCCATTCAGCCTAGGGGGCGCTCGACGAATCGAGAAGGGCCGTGTGCAGTCGCCACGGAACGTGGGCCGCACGTTTTACGTGCCTCGCTGGAAGCCATTGTCTTCGAATCGTTTCAGTGGTTCCGCCCTGGCGCGGCAGGTGAGGGGCGCCTCGCCCGGAGTGGAGCGGGCCACGACCGTTGGCAGTCGGTTACTTCCAGCAACTGGGTCGAGCCTGTCGGGCGAGCGCGTAATTCGCTTCGGCGATGACGAAATCGTATTCGGCGCCCAGGCGCATCCCGGAAACGGTCCAATGGCTAGGCGAGCTCGCTCTGGTAGGCGAGTCCACCGTCGATTGTCATGATCGTGCCACTGGTGTAGGACGAGCGGTCCGAGGACAGGAACACGACGCTGTCGGCGACTTCGTCCGGAGTGGCGAAGCGGCCGAAGGGGATTCGAAACGACCGAGTGGGGTCGCCACCCGCGCCCTCGGCGGCGAGGTCGTGGCCGCGTTCCGATGAGACCGGGCCAGGATTGACTCCGACGACCCGGACGCCGAAGGCCGTGCTCTTGGAACCCACAATTCGGGTGAACGCCATCAAAGCGGTGTTCCCGGTGCTGCCGGCCACATAAGAGTCCAGGAGCCGCTCTCCGCTGGCCCCGATCACGTTGACGATCACTCCCTGGTGCCTCAGTCGCATGACCTCGAGGTAGCGGCGGGTGAGATCGATGTATCCGTAGACCTTCAGATCCCAAGCCTGCCGCCACGCTTCCTCGCCGACCTGGTCGATGGCGCCCAACGGGATGGCCCCTGCGTTGTTGACGACGACGTCCACGTCGGGGAACGTCTCGCAGACCCGCGCGCGATCCGAGGCCTTCGACAGGTCCGCGGCCAACGTCGAGACGTCCGTTTCCGCCGACGCGCGAAGGCTCTTCGCCGCGTCGGCGAGCGCATCGGCGTCCCGCGCCACCAGGCACAGGTCGGCGCCCTCGTTGGCGAAGCATCGGGCGGTGGCAAGACCGATTCCCTTGGAGCCCCCGGTGATCAGCGCCCGACGGCCTCCCAGACCGAGATTCACGAATGGCCTCCCAACGCTGCCCAATGCCCCTCAACGCCAATGATGTTCACTGCAATCCCCCTTGCGATGTAAATTGTGGTGTGCGAGAAAGCTGGGAGTGTGTGACGTGACGTCGACGTCCGGCACCGCGGGGCGACGCGGTCGCTCCATCGAGAAACGCCGCGCCATGTTGCAGGCCGCCCGTGAGCTGTTCGTCACGGAGGGCTATGAGCTCGCCAGCGTCGACGCGATTGCCGCGCGAGCCAACGTCTCCAAGAGAACCGTCTACGACCATTTCGGCGACAAGGAGACCGTGTTCACCGCGGTATTCGAGGAATTGGGCGAGAAACTCGCTGCAACCGTTCAGAATGCCCTGGACCAGGAGGCGAACTCGATCGGCGACCTTCGCACACGTCTGTTGGTTTTCGCGCGCTACTTCGTCACGGAGTCCTTCCCGTTCTCTGACTACGCTCATTACCGCCGACTCTCCGTTCGTCGCGGATCCTGGTATCGGGATCGTGAATCGGCCATCAGCGATGCCATGAAACTGTTCGTCGCTCGCGTCGAGGAGTGGGCCGCAGCCGGTGTCATCACCACCGACAAACCGCGTCGCGCCGCACAGCACTTCGTTGCGCTCACATTCCAACTCGCGTTCGAGGCACTGGAACGCAACGAAACCGAAGCGGCGGGCGAGGTCGACGAAATCCTGGTCGACGGCGTGGACGCCTTCGTGCGCGCGTACGGATAGTCGCCGTGGACGTGGAGTCATAAAGCGATGTCGGAGAAGTCGCTGCTGAGCCACGCTTTGGGTTGCATGCGGATGCACACCGCAGACTCCGTGTCCGTGTGCTCGTTCGCGTCAGCGAACCGGTTTCCCGCGTCGTCTCCCAGGTACCGGATGGCGATGGCGCGGGCCTCGGCCTCATCGGCGGGCTCGATCGACGTGACGTCGCCCGCTGCGGTGACGAACTTGTACGGTGCCTGCTCCTGCTGAGCGGTGATGGAGAACCGGCCGGCCGCGCGGATCAGCTCGACCTTGAGGTTGGTCTCGGTCGTGAAGATGGACACCTCACCGCCGGGCTGGTAGCTGTACCAGATCGCCACGGCGAACGGCGCCCGGTCGGTGCGCTCGATGGCGAGGACACCGACGTGCACACCTGCCAGGAACTGTTCACGGGCATCCTTCGTCATCTTCATGGTGTCTCCCTCGTGTCCGCCGCTGTCGTTATTACACTACACCGTGCAGTGTAGTTTTAGATTCCGCGGCGGTCGGCGAGACCTCGGGGCTCGGTATCACCAGCAGGCCGCCCGAAAATGCGGCAGTCCTGGATCAACACCGGAAGGGGTGGCATGGGACTCCGCGCCGGACGCGCGATGGGGCCGTCGCACGCGTGCGGAATGTTCACCCGAAAGGGGAGTGGTCGGCAGAGATGACGCAGCCCCGAACCGGTCTGCTTGACCTGAATCCGGACGAATCACGTTATGCGAAAATAGATACGGCAACCGCAGGCACCACCGGCCGCGGGTTCCGGCAAGCCCCAGTGGTGCAACAGTGCGGATCGCTCACGGCTGAGGGAAGTCAGGACGAGTTGCCTTCGGCGGGGCGGTCGATCTCGGCCAGATGGTGCAGGACTCGTTCGTTGAGGGAGGCCAGCAAGTCGAGCTCGGCCGGGGTGAAGAGGTCGATGAAGTTCCGGCGGACGTCCTCCACATGCCCGGGCGCCGCCTTTTCGATGGCGGTGCGGCCGGCGGCCAGGAGGCGGACCATGGTGCTGCGGGCGTCCTCGGGGTTTTGCTCGCGGCTGATCAGCCCGTCGGCCTCCATGCGCCGCAACTGGTGGGAGAGCCGGCTTTTTTCCCAGTTCAACGCTTCGGCCAGGTCGCGGGCAGACATGCGATCCCCAGCGTGGCCCGAGAGCACAGCCAAGACCTCGTAGTCAGCCCCGGACAACCCCGATTTCTGCAGGCTCCGGATCAGGTGGAGCTCGATCTGTTGATGCGAGTGGACGAAGGCACGCCAGGCGCGGTCCTCACGAGCGTTCAGCCATTTCGGTTTCATCGACATTCATCCTACCCAATTGGTTGACGCATCACCCAAAGCGCGTATGGTTGAGGCATCAACCATTTTAATCGTCAACCGAGACGGAATATCTCATGATCAGCATCAGCATCATCGGCGTAGGGAACATGGCCGGCGCCTTGGCCGGGCGGGCGGCCGCGGGCGGACACACAGTCGAGATCATCGGCCGCAACCCGGTCAAAGCCAAGGCGCTCGCTGCCACGATCGACGGCGCCACGGTCGGGACGTTCGGATCCGCCCCGGCAGGGGACATCGTTGTCCTTGCCATGCCGTACGCCGGAGCGAAGGCGGTGGTCAGCGAGTACGGGGCTGCGCTCCAAGGCAAGGTCATTCTCGACATCACCAACCCCATCACCGCCGACTTCACTGGCTTCAGCACTCCAGAGGGCAGTTCCGGTGCGCAGGAGATCGCCGACGCCGCCCACACCGACGCACACGTCGTCAAGGCGTTCAACACCCTTTTCTCCCACGTTCTGGCGGCCGGCTCCGTCGGGGGTCACCGGCTGGACGTCTACATCGCCGGCGATGACGCGCGAGCAAAGGCACGCGTGTCGCAGTTCGTCGAAAGCCTGGGATTGCGCCCGCTGGATACCGGAAAGCTGCCAATGGCACGGGCATTGGAGAACGTCGCCCTGATGCAGCTGGGCCTCATGACCCACTCCGTCAAGCACACCAACTTCGCCCTCGGGGTCAGCGTCCTCGACTGAGCGCACCCGCAGCAGCGTCTCCACCCACCCTCAGAAGGGCAGATACATGCACGTTTTCGTCACTGGCGGCACCGGCCATTCCGGTTCGTACATCATCCCCGAACTCATCGCCGCCGGGCACCGGGTAACCGGCCTGGCCCGGTCCGACGCAGCCGCGGCGGCCCTCTCCGCGCTCGGCGCGAAGGTGCGGCGCGGCAGCCTCGAGGATCTCGACCAGCTCAAGAAGGCAGCTGCCGACGCCGACGGCGTCATCCACGTCGCGCACCGGCAAGATCTCCTTCCCTCCGGCGGGATCGATGCCGTGACCGACGCAGAGGTCCCAGTCGTCCTCGCATACGGTGAGGCGCTCGCGGGAACCGGAAAGCCACTCGTGGCGGCGGGCAGTATCGCCGCGCCCGGGAACCTGAGCCGACCGGCCACCGAGGAGGACCCGGCACTTCCCAGCGGCGACGAGCACAAAGGCACCCTCCGATTCCGTAACGCCGTGGAGACTGCCGTCGTCGGCCTCGCCGAGCGGGGAGTGCGGTCGTCGATCGTGCGGCTTCCCACCATCGCGCACAGCACGACCGACCGCGCAGGCTTCCTTCCGGGACTGATCGCGCTCGCCCAGGAGAAGGGCTTCGTCGGGTACCCGGGAGAAGGCGCAAACCTATGGGGCGCAGTGCACATCCGCGATGTCGCCTCCTTGTTTCGCTTGGCGCTGGAGAAGGGCCCGGCCGGCAGTCGTTGGCACGCGGTCGCGGACGGAGGTATCCCATTCCGCGACATCGCCGAGGCCATCGGCAGCCGCTTGGGCCTGCCCACCGTGAGTGTGCCCGTCGACGTGTTGATGCTGCCGGCCTACTTCGGGATGTTCACGAATCTGGTCACGATGTCTGTGCCGGCGTCCAACCACATCACGCGCCGAACCCTAGGCTGGGAACCCGCTCAGCCCGGTCTGTTCGCCGATTTGGACAATGGCAACTACTTTTCAAATCGGCTGACGGCCTAGGCGCATGACCACATTCGCCCCGCACCGCGACACCTTGGAGCGCTTCGTCGACTGCATTCACGGCGGCGCAGACGAGAACACCCTCACCCGTCTGCTTGCCGAGGATGTGGTGCTGTACGGCCCGTTCGGCGATGAGCCGATCACCGGTCGAAAGGCCGCCGTACAGACCATAAAGACCGTCAACCGACTGTCGTCCGATGACACCTATCTGGAGGTCCTCAGCGGCGAGACCCACCACGCCGCACACTTCCGGCTGCAAGTCGGGGACGCCGCAGTCAACGGCATTTTCTTCGTCCTGCTCGACGCGGACGGCAAGATCGCCGAAGTCAGCATCTTCTACCGCACGCTGCCGTCGGGCGTCGCACTGCAGCGGAACCTCGCGGATGTCATCGGCATGCAGCCCTGGGAACTGCACACGAATGGCGGCGACGCCGTGTCCACTGAACACCCGATGGCACAACAGGTTTCCAACCCTGCGGACTACTGACCACACACGTACGAATGACCTCAGATCGGTGTAGACAACACCGGCACAACCAAATGAATGGAGACATCATGGGAAAGCTCGATGGCAAGGTCGCGGTAATCACCGGCGCGACCAGTGGTATGGCGCTCGCCGGCGCCAAGTTGTTCGTGGACGAAGGAGCCCACGTGTTCATCTCCGGCCGACGCAAAGACGCAGTGGACCTCGCGGTCGAGCAGATCGGCCGGAATGTTACTGGTGTGCAGGCAGACTCGGCCAACCTAGATGACCTGGACCGTCTGTTCGACACGGTCGAACGGGAAAAGGGCGCGATCGACGTGTTGTGGGCAAGTGCCGGCACGGGGGAGCAGGGCAAACTCGGTGAGGTCACCGAGGAGCAGTTCGATGCTGCCTTCTGGCTGAACGCGCGTGGCACGTTGTTCACGGTCCAGAAGGCACTACCGCTGTTCAACAACGGCGGCTCGATCTTCATGACCGGTTCGAACGCGTCGCTGCGGGGCTACCCCAATTGGAGCGTGTACGCGGGAAGCAAAGCCGTGCTGCCTGCCTACGCACGGGTCTGGGTGTCCGAGCTGCGGGACAGGAGGATCCGGGTGAACGTGCTGACCCCAGGCCAGGTCGCCTCGCCGATGCTGGCTGCGGTGATGGACGATGAGACCAAGGCGCAATTCGAATCGGTGATCCCGCGGCGAGAGATGGGCCGCCCCGAGGAGATCGCGTCGGCAGCGTTGTTCCTGGCCTCCGACGACTCGAGCTATGTCAACGGCATGGAACTGGTGGCCGACGGAGGAACCACGGTGATCTGAGTGAGTGACAACGACTCACATCCGACAAGCCACATGCAACAAAGGCCACAGGGAGTAGCCATGACCACATCCGCCCCGCACCGCAACACCGTGAAGGACTTCATCGACTGCATGCACGACGGCGCAGACGAAGACGCTCTATCCGCGATTCTCGCCGAAGACGTGGTGCTGTACGGTCCGCTCGGCGACGAGCCGCTCACCGGCCGCGAGGCAGTCCTGGCGGCCATACGCACGGTCAGCAGGGTGGCGGCCGAGCTCAGCTACAAGGAGGTTCTCAGCGGCGAGACGCACCACGCAGCGTCCTTTCGGTTGCAGATCGCAGACACCGCGGTCGACGGGATGGACTACATCCTGCTCGACGCGGACGGCAAGATCGCCGAGGTGACCATCTGGTGGCGCCCGTTGCCCGCCAGCGTCCAGATGCAGGGGCATCTCGCTCGTCTCCTCGGCATGCCTTCCTGGAAACTGCTCACCGACGGGGAAATTCCCGCAGGCAACTAGAGCCGCCACAGATCGCTGGCCTCACGGCTCTGTTCGAAACGGACGGCCGCGCAGTGCCTGGGTGATCACTGCGCACCCGACATGGACGGGAGGAACGTCACGATTGCCGGGAAGGCGATCAGCACCCCGACCACCACCAGATCGGCCACGATGAAGGGGATGACGCCGCGGAACACGCGGCTCAGTCCCGCTTCCCGCACCGCCCCGGAATAGACGAACGCGTTCATCCCGACCGGCGGCGTGATGAGCGCCATCTCAGCGACTTTCACGATGAGAACACCGATCCAGATCCCGTCGAACCCGTAGCCGACCAGAATCGGATGCAGCAATGGCGCCGCGATGAGGATCATCGAGATGCCGTCGAGGAACATGCCCAGCGGCAACAGGATTGCCAGGCAGAGCACCAGAACCAGATACGGCGGCAGTTGCGCCGCGGTCACCGCACTCACCAGGGAACTGCTCGCCCCGCTCAACGCGAGCACATAGGTGAACACCCCGGCGCCGACCATCAGCAGAAAGGTCATCGCCGTCAGGCCGATTGCCTCCCTCAGCGATTCTCCGATCTCTCGGATCCACGACGGGGGACGCGTCCGCAGCAGCAGGACGACCAGCGCGGCGAGCGCACCGAAGGACGCCGCTTCGGTCGGTGTGGCCAGACCGAGGTAAATCGTGCCGATGGAGACCGCGAAAATGACTACGAGATAAAGGAACCCGGTGATGTCGAGGCGCCCCGGTTCGCCGGCCTGCGCACCTTCGGCACCCGGACCCGGCTCCTCGATCTTGTGCTCTGCGCCGACGACACCGGCACGCCTCCGCTGCCACATGACCAGCAAGACGCTGGTGACCGCGTATCCCGCGATAGTGAGCAATCCCGGTCCGATCCCCGCGATCAGGAGTTGCCCGATGCTCTCCTCGGTCACCACGCCGTAGAGCACCAGGACGATCGACGGTGGGATGAGCACTCCCAACGTCCCTCCGGCACAGACCACCCCGGCGGCCAGGCGGATGCTGTACCCCGCGCGGACGATGGCATCGGTGGACACCCGGGCCATGGTGGCAACCGTGGCTACGCTCGATCCCGTGACGGCGGCAAACATGCCGGAACCGGCCAGTGAAGCCAGCGCGGGACCCCCCGGAAGTCGCCGCAGCACCGATGAGGCCAGGTCGAAGCCGGCCTGGGCCAGCCCGGCGCGGACCGCGAAGATCCCCATCACGATGAACAGCGGAATGATTGTCAGCGAGTAGTCGGCCGCCGTTGAGAACGGTTGGTTGGCCACGGTGCTGAGCCCGGCTCCGGTGCCGCGCAACAACAACACCCCGACGAAAGCCGAGGCCATCAGCGACAGGCCGATGTGGAGACGAATCGCCAAGAGCGCGAAGAACAGGACGAGGACGACGAGCAAGACGACGCCCGTGGTGGCCGTCATCGGTTGTCACCTCTGCGTTCGGTCCGTAGGGCCATGAAGGTGAGCAGTTCCTTCCACACCGCGACAACGAAGAACATGGCAAAGGACGCCAACAACACCAACTTCGCGGGCCAGGTGGGCAGCCGGAGGATGTCGTTCGTCGTCTCACCGCGCTCGATCGCGCTGAGCAGGACTTCGCTCAAACCCCAGGTCAAAAGGAGGGCGAGTGCGATCAGGAACACCGTACGTATCACCGACAGCACGAGTCGCGTCCGCGGGCCGAACCGGCTCTCGAACAACTCGACCACCACGTGCCGCCCGTCGGCCTCCGCTGAGGCCAGGCCCAGGAAGGCGATGGCAACCAGCAACATGGTGGCGATATCGACGGTTCCGACGATCGAGCGGTCCCGGGCGTTTCGGCTCACGACGTCAGCAACGGTCAGCAGGATGACGCCGAGCAGCAGCAGACCTGCCACGATGCTCATGCCACGGGCGATCACCGTCACGGCCCGCGGCAGCGCGACGTCCTCGGTCATCGGTCTGCTCCTTCGAGGCATGCGTAGAACTGATCGACGTACTGCGACTGCGGGGTCTCTTCCCGGATGATGCGGCGATAGTCGTCGAGCACGCTCTGCGCGTCGTATCCACGCTCGGAGTACCGGTTGACCCACCCCTCGGCGATCCCGGCGCGTTCCTTCCATGCGGCGACGTCGTCGGCAGGCATGGCGGACAGTTGCGCGCCCGTTCTACGGAGGTCCTCACACGCCTGCGCACCGAGCTTGTCCATCTCCTCCAGGCCGTTGGCGACCGCCTGACCGGACGCCTCGGCGATCGCGTCCTGATACTCCGGCGGCATGGACTCCATCAGTTCGGAGTTGATCACCACGATCGAGGACGCGTAGGCGCCGATTCCGGGATCGACCAGGTACGGGGTGTTCGTCGCCAGACCGAACGTCGGCAGGTTGGCGATCGCCAGCGAGGTGTACCCGTCGACGACGCCCCGCTCCATGGCTTCGTAGACATCGGTCGCAGTCATCGCCACGGGGTTGGCGCCGACGGCGAGCAACGCCTCCGACGTGAGACCGCCCGAGCGAATGTTGCGCCCCGCCAGGTCGTTTGGTGTGAGCGCAGGTTCCTCGAGACCGACCACGCTGATCCCCAGCGGCAGCGGGAACAGCAGTTGCACACCCTGGCGGTCGAAGTCCCTGCGGTACGTCTCGTTTTCCTCGTAAAGCCGTTCGATGGCCGTCAACTGCACTTGCGGATTGTTGGTCTCGAAGGGCAACTCGATGACGGTGAACATGGACAAATCCGACGCCGAGTACAACGAGCCGACCTGAGCGAGGTCGGCCCGGCCGTCGAGGGTGGCCTGCAGCGACTCGTCCGCACCCACCAGGCTCTGCGAGTAGTGGAACTTCACCCGCACCCCGCCGTCGGTGCGAGCTTCGACGTCCTCGGCCCAACGCTGCATGGTGACCGACTGGTCCGAGGTCGGCGAGGAGTAGGTCGTGTAGTGCAGGACGTAATCACCTTCCTGCGCAACGCAAGCCGTCAGCGCAGCGGTACATACCGCGGCGGCGGTGACGGCTGTGGCGCGGCGCAGCCGACGAAGAAACGGCGTGGTCGCAGGCATCTCAGGCCTCCGGTTGGACACGAAATCGCCTCAGCGCCAGCGCGGGGTTGATCGTGCGCACGCTTTCGAGACGGCTTCGCTCGAGGCGTGCCACACCGATACCGGCGGCTTCACCGAGTGCAGCCAGCGGGATGCCCATCGGGTCGAGGATGACGCTGTTGCCCGAACCGGCGGGGGCGATCTGATCGGCCGCCACAACGTAGACGGTGTTCTCGATCGCCCGGGCCCGCAGCAGGGTGTTCCAGTGATACTCCTTGAGCGGCCCGGGGACCCACTCGGCCGGCAGCGCGATCACGTCGGCACCGGCGTCGACCAAGGCACGTGAGGTCTCCGGGAACCGGAGGTCATAGCAGGTCTGCATCCCGATGGTGAACCCGTTGACCCGCAGCAGCTGGGGGATGGCGGGGTCGGCGGCGATCACCCGGTCGGATTCTTTGTATCCGAAGGCGTCGTACAGGTGGACCTTTCGGTACACCGCAGCGATCTCGCCACCCTGGATCCCGACGAGCGTGTTGTGGATCTTGCCGTTTCCGGCGCTCTCGTTGATGCCGGCGATAACGGTCAGGCCGAGTTCCGCGCCAGCCTGCGCCAGCCGGGTCACCGAGGGGCCGTCCAGGGCTTCGGCGGTGCGCACGAAGCGGTCGTCCATGGTGGGTACGGTGAACACCGCGTACTCGGGTAGCACCACCAGGTCGGCGTTCTGGTCGGCGGCCTGCCGCAGCAGGTCGACGATTGTGTCGAGGTTCGCGGCCTTGTCTTCGGACGGGGCGAACTGGGCGACTGCGGCGGTCAGGGTCATCGCGCACTCCTCACGTCTTGGCTGATGGTCTGCAGGCCTTGCATGGTGGCGGTGAATCCCGCCAGCATCGCGCCGTATTGCATGGCGGCGACGATCGTGTGTGCGCCGTCCTCCAGTGCCAGGCGTTGTTCAGCCTCGCTCCAGGCCGGAAGTATCCACGGTTTGCCTGCGGTGTTGGCGGCTCGGGCAAGGTGGCGAATGTCGGCGAGGTCGGCGTCGGTGACGCTGTAGGCGCCGCGGTCCCGGCGTAGCGACAGGTCCGACGGTCCGATGAAGATTCCGTCGACCACGGGGAGAGCCAGGATGGCATCGATGTCGTCGAACGCCGAGGCGTCTTCGATCATCGGATAGCAGTGGGTGTTTCGGTCCTGGGCTGTCACCCAGTCATCGGTGAATCCCCGGTATTCCGAGGTGCGGCCGCCGGCGAAGGACCGGTCGCCCAGTGGCGGGAACTTCGCGAATCCACAGATCTGCGCCGCGTGATCGGCGGAGGCGATGTGGGGGATGGCGACGGCGTCGGCCCCGAAATCGAGTGCCTGCTGGATGGGGCCACGCTCCGGTCCCAGAACCTTGGCGATCACACGCATCCGTTTGGCGCGGATCAGCGGAATGATCCAGTCCAGCGCTCGCAGATCGAACAAGCCGTGCTCGATGTCGAGCACCACGGTGTCGTATCCGGCCAGAGCGCCCATCTCCACGGCCGCCGCCGACGGCTCGGTGAGCCATATCGCAACCGAGGGCTGCGGCGATCCGGTGCGGTCTACGGGGGCGAGGGTCATCACGGCCTTTCTCGATGCTCGATGCGGCAGAGCGCGAAACATATCTGTAGACACGTTGTATACATGATGAATGCACACCGTGTAAATGGTTCAATGATTGCTATGTCCACCCCTGGAAGCCGCGCGGTCGCGGGAGCGGTCAAGACATCCGCAGGCCAACGCGCCTACGAGTGGATCCGCGACGCGATCCTCAGCGGGGAGTTCGCCGAAGGCGAGTTCATCGACGAGGTCGCCCTCGCAGCCAGGGTCGGCACGTCCCGCACACCCGTGCGTGAAGCCCTGCAGCGGCTGCAGGTGGAGCGCTATGTCGATCTTCTTCCGCGCCGCGGGGCGCAGGTTCGGGTGGTCACGGCGGTGGAAATGCGTGAGATCTACCAGGCGCGCTTCGTGCTCGAATCCGATGCCCTCCGCACGATCTGTCAACGGCAGGCCGGCGCGCCGGAGAGCGCCCGGCAACTGATCGAAGAGATGGAGCAGGCTGGGCGCGAGCGCAACTGGAACCGGTTCGCGCAGCTGGACCAGGTGTTCCATTCGGAGATCGTCCGCCATCAACGCAACGCGGTGATCGCCGAAATGTATGACGCACTTCAGCCACGCCAGGTACGGCTGGGCACCCGGACGCTGGCCGAGGCGCCCGCCAGGTTGAGTGTGATCGAGCGCGAGCATCGCGAACTCATCGCGGCCCTCGATCGACATGACGCCACGACCAGCGTCGACGTGCTCCGACAGCACCTGCGGGAGATCCCTGAATTGGTGGACGCGTTCGAGGGGCACGCCCAGGTTCGCAGTAGTGACTGATCGGCAAACGCTCAAGAAGAGAAGCACCTGCGGCGTGATGAGTGCCCCCTCAGCGACTTTCACCATCAGGACACCGATCCAGATCCGTCGAACGGACCCGACCAGGATCGGATGCAGCAGCGACGCGGCGATGAGGATCATCGAGACGCCGTCGAGAAACATGCCCAGCGCCAGCAGGATTGCGGCGATATGCTGAGACCGATGGACTGTACCGAGGACGTACCGGTGGTGTCGGTGACTGCTCGGACCGAGTACTCGACGGAACGTCATCGGGCGTCTGCCACGACGGCGGCGATCGCTTTCGCGTCTGGCCTCATCGCATTGGTGGCGTTCAATTTCTTAGGGTTGGCACCAGCGTTGACCTCCATCGTTGTGGCAGCACTCATCACCATCGCGTTGGGCACAGCTACCTACGGGCGGCTCAAGCCACCGGGAGCTGTACAGATCACCGTCGGCGACAGCACCGTATCCTTCGGCGACGAAAGCGCCGAATTCACAAGCCGCCCTTTGTCCTCGCTCATCGCGGTGGACCTTGCCGGCCCTGCCGACGAGACGACGCCGGACCCTCGACGGCTCACAGTGCGTACGCAGGAGTATTTGGTCCTGACCTTCGCCTCAGACACCGGCCACGACGAGTGGAGGGTCGCGGTCGTCAAGTCTGACCCGGCCGCCGCCGAAGTGTTCCGCCGTTTGACGATGGCGCTGCCCGAGGCGCACAAGAGAGGGTCCTCAACCACTGCACGCTCGGCGGCACGAGTCGCAGACGCCGGGTCTGACGAGGCAGCCAGGCGCCTGTGGGAGGAAGCCACACGGCGCCATGACGACGTCCTCGGCGCGTACGGAGCCTACGAGCTCGACCCCGCGATGCTGTTGCGCTATCCCGCAGTCACCGACGTGACCGTCGAATCCACCCAGACATTCCACATCG
>Ga0182741_1001857_pt1 | contig 26005 bp, 32 predicted proteins | sample eDN5th37CBELigOP_FD_128874 | JGI IMG/M metagenome (GOLD analysis project Ga0182741, IMG submission 128874) | Enriched Organic Plus compost microbial communities from Emeryville, California, USA - eDNA 5th pass 37_C BE-Lig OP (version 2) (version 2) ... | reverse complement strand
GTTGCTGCGGCTCGCAAGAAAGAACGCTCTTTCGAAGCCGTGCTCCAGCGCTACCTCCAAGCTCGACGGCGGGACGGAATCCGTAAAGTCGATGAGGACGAACGCGATTTCTTTCGGGAGTGTTTGCCGACCCTTTACCAAAAGAACCAAGGCAACAAAGATATCCAGCCCGTTTGGGAAGGTAGGCCTGTCGATGACATTACGATGGACGACATCTTGATGGTCGTGGAAGGGATAGCGAAAAGGGGCAAACAGCGTCAGGCTCTAAATGTGGCGCAGAAGATCGGCACATTCTTCAACTGGTGTGCGGATGATGAACTGATACCGTCTTCGCCATATCGTCCTAAGCGAGTGAATATTGCGATTGGACAGCGCCAAAGCCGGGAGCGGACTCTCACCGACGATGAGATACGGGCATTCTGGAGGGCGACAGACGGCCTTGGTGTTGTTTACAGAGATCTGTACAGATTGCTGCTGTTGACCGGCCAGCGGCTCAACGACATCGCTAAAGCATCATGGTCTGAAGTAGCTGAAGACTTTTCGACTCTCACGGTTCCTAAAGACCGTTTCAAGAGCGACCGTGATCATGTCATTCCGCTGACGCCAGAGGCAGTGGAGATCTTGAAGGGCATCCAACGCTGGAAAAACTCTCACTGGGTGTTCTCCCTCAATGGAAAGAACTCAGCGACGATAGGGGACAAGGTCAAATCGCGTCTTGATGAGTTGATGCAAGATGAACTCCGCAAGATTGCCGGTGATGAAAAGGTAAAATTGGCTCATTGGGTAAACCACGACCTTCGCAGAACTGTAAGAACGCGGCTCTCTGAGCTTGATGTCCTTGATGAGGTTGCTGAAGCGGTAATCGGCCATGTTCCGTCGAAACTAAATCGCACATACAATCACAGTCAGAGGCTAGGGGTGAAACGTGACGCACTGATTCGATGGGAGGGGGCTTTGTGCGAGATTGTGAAAGGGCATAGGCCGGAAAACATCGTTCCGTTGCTTCCGAAGCGGGAAGCCATTTGATGAATTCCAGAGACCGGCGTTCCCGTTTTGAGAAGGAACTGGAGGCCAGACGGCAGGCTGAGTTTTGGGCTAATCCCCAGAAATGGCCCTTCGACCCGCCTGAGCATCAGTTTGTTGCCCGGGTTACTCAAACAATCGCAGAAGAAGAAGATTGCACAATGCAGGGCGCAAGACGCCTTGTGCGGGAGCGTTGTGCATATGGCAGCTTCAAGGCAAAGGTTATGCGATGGGATGGTAGGCTTCTCCCGATTGCAGAGCACGTCTGGAATACCGATGAAGCTTTGCAATGGCTGGCCACTTGTCAGGCTCCTCTAACTATTTCGTATGAAGGCGGGAGAATAGTGGAGTACGTCGCTAAAGGATGGATATTTATTGAGAAGTCCGGTCTCAAGAAACCTAGTAGAGACGTCAAGTACATTCCAGAAAGCCGCATAGATGAGGTTTTGGCTAAAATCTACAAGCGGATTGAGGATGGAGAGATAGACGGTTATCCAGCGAGAGAGAAGATGATTGACCTCGTACAAGAAGAGCTCCCGAACGCGGGCAGAGGCGCAATCAAAGAACGGCTTGCACCAACGCGCCCTGAGTGGTGGCGAAAACGTTGACGTCATCGAGCCGCCAGGCACCCGCCAGTTAGCCGCCAGGCACCCGCCAGGCACCCGCCAGCAGAATTGGTTGGCGCTAATTGTATAAACAAAAACAGTACGTTAGCTTTCATCGTGCAACAAGTTGAACGAGGAAGCTAAATGAAGCTTTTGCCTTTTAGCGCACTGAAGACGGAGAAGGGGATCGGTTATAGCCGCGTCCATCTTGCCCGTTTGATTGAAGCCGGGAAATTCCCAAAGCCCATCGCAGTCGGTGGCAATCGTATCGCTTTCATTGAGAGCGAGATAGACGACTGGATCAGGGCGAAGATGGATGAAAGGGAGGCTGCATAGATGGCCTCCATCAATAACGGAAAAACCGTCGCGGTCCAGGCGACGGTCATCCCTAATCGAACGCTCTCGAAAACATTCAGTATGGAAACAAATAGCGCAAGCACCCTCGATTGCCAAGCGCATTTTCTTAAAAGTCGCTTCGCATTGTCATGGCCGGTCGCCCGTCTCGTTGCCGAACTCGCGTTCGGAGAACAGGGGGTGTCGGCATGAGCGCCAATCCGAAATATGCACCCCAGCTTCGCTGGCGTAAGGCCAACCCTGAGAAGGTCTGGTGTCATGTGGCGCTCAAGTCTGCGATGCGTCGTGGTCTCGTAGTGAAGCAGCCTTGTGCGATTTGCGGTAGCCCAGACTCCGAAGCGCATCATCCCGACTACAGCAGACCTGCGCATGTAATCTGGCTTTGCCGTCGTCATCATAAACAGATCCACAAGGGGGCAGACAATGCCGCTGCCTAAGCATGTGGATGAAGCCGCGCTCTGGGCAACTGTGCACTGGTGGAAGTCGCCAAGGCCGTTGCAGCCTATACTGAAGCGCAAGTTCAAGCTTACTGATGCAGAAGCGATGGAGGCCGTTCGCGCGGCCTCCGACGCGGTCAACAAGTGGAGGGAAGCAAATGACGATGCTGCCTGACCTCTCCACTTTTCCAAGAGCCAGTGCTGGCCAGCTCGATTGGCTCGGCGCCCAAGGTGTGCCGGAGGATGTGTTGCTTGCGCTGCTTCCTCTGCGTTGCGCCCGCGGACACGTCGCCCAAGACGGACGGTTTGACATCGACGAAGACGGTCAGGCTTTCCTGGTGTTTCCTGAAGCCCAGGATGTTGTGTTCTGGCAGCCGCGAACCGGGGTGCTGGGTACCTGGAACGGTCGCGCATTCGCTTTGGGTGAAGATCTTATTGAGGATGCCGCGACGTACGCTTTGGGCGGCCGTTTGAACCTACTTCCAAGCCCCTTGGAGTGGTTGCGGAAGCGTTTCGACGGAATTGTTGTTATCGACTGGCAGCGCTGCTGGTCGCGGCTGCATACGGCACCACGCGTCCTTATCCATGAGGATGTTCTACTCCACTACAAGCGCCACATGCGCCCTCCGCGCGGACCTGACGTGCGTGTGCTTCACAGGAGCGAGGTGGCTGCATGAGTGGCAAAGTTGTCAAACTGCATCCTCCGAAAGCGAAGCCGCCATTCACAGGCCAGAGGCGCGCAGTTGCTGTCGTCCCTCCACGACCGTTGTTGTGGCCGTCGACCAGTAAAGAGCGTTTCGACCTTTTTGAGGCTTGGCATTATGTCGCAATGCGGTACGCCCATAAGAGCCGTATTGGTCTGCACTTTCTGTGCGTCGCCAGAAATATCATCATCTGGAAGGACGGCTGCATCAAAGCCAGCAATAACTTCATCGCGGACCAAGCAGGTGGCTGCTCTATCGACGTCATCAAACGTGAGTTAGACCAGCTGAGTAGACTTGGATTGATAACGAGATCCGGCACCGCACGGTCTCGCCCTGGAGGTGGTGTCGCTCGTTCGCGTGAAATTCGCTTAGCATTCCCTGCACTGTTAGAGCCATGGCTCAGGTTGCCTGAGAACGTCCAATACGATGAATAGAAAAGTGCAGACGTGGCACCTTTCGAACAAACGGAGAAAGGTGCGAACGTGGCACCCGTGTGAGGTGCGAACGTGGCACCTAATACCCCTGATACAATAGATACCGGCGCAGACGTGGCGAATAACTTCTCTGCTCTGTGCTGTGTCGACGTCGCATGGGCTTAGGAAAGAAGGGCGCTAAACAGCGCTGACTTTCGAACCTTGTGCACGTCATCAAAGCCTATCCTTCCAAAGCAAATTTCACTGCCGCAGCCGCTGGGTGAGACGTGTTTCCAGTGTCGTCTCACTCTTATCAGAGCGTCGGGATTTTCCCCGGCGTCGTCCTGGCCGCGAAATCTACCGTTTGCGATGAAAAACCGGTGTGTAACCGGTTGGCCCAATTAGCTGAACAACTTGAAAAATAAGCAATTTTGGTGTATTACAGCTGCTGAAATGAAAGGTTAGGGCAACGTAAGGGCAACAGAACAGGATTATGGCCGTCGAAAATGGCGAAAGATGCTGACGCAATAGAGCTGGAACGTGAGCCGGATAGCAGCCCGAAACAGGGGAAGACGCGGCTCCTGACGCTCGATGACCTCGACGGTCGAACAAGGGCGGCTCAGTACGTCAAGGACACTCAGCGCGAGGTGATTTCGGACCTTGGCGGTGAGGACCAGCTAAGCACGCTGGAACGTGCCGCTGTCGGTCATGTGGCGGTCCTCGATGCCATGGTGAAGGATGCCGCTGCCCGCTGGCTGACCGGTGAGCCGGTAGAGCCTTCCAGCGTAGCCACCCTCGTGAATGCCTTCAATCGCACCGCAGCCGTCCTTGGCTGGCAGCGTCGCGCCAGGAACGTGACGCCCGACATCAGCACTTTCCTCGGAGATCCCCGTAAATGACAGATGCGCTCACGCTCGACGAGGCGGTCGAGATTGAACTAGCCGACGATGCCGCCCAGCTGCCCGCCACGGTTCAACCTGAGCCGATAGAAGACTTCATCGGCGACCTGGACGCCGAAGTCACCACCGAAGGGGAGGGCGGCTCCCTGACGCTTGAGCAGGCGATGGCAATCGACCTTGCGGATGAGGACTCCTCGGCACGGTCAGAGGATTTCATTGCCTATGTCGACGGGCACGGGGTGACGCTCGCCGAGCTTGTCGATGGGTATATCGAGGCCAAGCAGACGCGGCACCATATGGCGAGCGTGAACAGCGAATATCAGCGCCTCATTGCCGGAGCGCATGGCATCGTTGCCGCCAGCTGGCGACTGGCCGAGCTCCTGACCGACAATGCACCGCCTCCGCCGTCGCCGGGATTGGCGCAGGTAAACCCTAACTTGTACATCGCCCAACAGGCGATCCGGAATGCGATAGACCAGTTCACTCAGGAAGCCCTTGAGGCTGGCAACGAGGCAGAGCAGACAGCCTACCAGCTATTCCAGCACCAGCATCTGGAACGGCTCAAGAATGAGGCCGTTTTGCTGGCGGAGCATGTTCCGGAGGCTCGCGAGCCGCACACGCGTGATGAACTGCTGAGGCGCATTCGCACTGTGGTGGCTTACTGCGGCTTTTCCGATGCGGAAGTTGACGCAGCGGTCGACCATCGTTTGTTCAGGCTGGCACGGTTGGCTGCCATCGGTCTTGAGGTCGAAGAGCGAGAGAAAACCCATCCCATGCCAAAGAAGCGCAAGCGGCGTCATCACTCTGATGCGCTGAAAAGGCTCGCCATGACGGGCTCCATTGAAGATGCAATGGCGGTGGACATCGCCTGATGCGCACGGGCCCGATTACCTTCTCTGAGGCTTGCCGCCATCCGGATCTCTTTGGGGACTGGTTCTCCGGAGAGACCTGGGCAAACTGGCGTGTGCTCGACAAGGCAATCTTTGGAGAGCCGCTCAACGACGAAGAGCTCGCCATTTTCAAGAGCCTGACAGGGCGGGAAAAGCCGCTGGAGAGGGCCGCCAAGGAGCTTTGGCTGATCATTGGACGCCGTGGCGGCAAGGACGTCAAAAGCGCGTCTCTGGCTGTCTATCTGGCCACTTTCGGGGTTGAGATTTACGGCTGGAAGCAAAGGCTGGTGCGGGGCGAACGCGGTGTGGTGCAGCTGCTCGCTGTCGACCGCGACCAAGCGCAGATTGCATTCCGCTACATCAGCGGTTTCTTTGAAAAACCCATCTTCGCCAAGATGGTGACGCGCAAGACCGCCGACACGATCGAGCTTTCAAACGGCTTTGCGATCGAAGTGACAACGTCAGACCAGCGGCGGCTGCGCGGTCGAACGGTGGTGGCTGCCATTCTGGACGAAGTTGCATTCTGGAAATCGGAAAACACAAACTCACCGGACATCGACGTTTACCGAGCACTGCAGCCGGCGACCGCAACAATGCCTGGTGCGATGATCATCGGGATTTCTTCGCCCTATGCTCGAAGAGGGCTGCTCTGGCAGAAGTACAGCAAGCATTATGGTCAGGAAGGTGACGTGCTCGTCGTACAGGCTCCGACATGGGTGATGAACCCGAATGTGGGTCGGGATAGTGATGTCGTGGCCGATGCCTATGATGCTGACCCTGAAGCCGCAATAGCCGAATATGGCGCTCAATTCCGGAGCGATATTGAATCTCTCGTGAGCCTCGAAGTCGTTCAGGCCTGCGTTCAGTCGGGTGTACGCGAGCGACCTCCGCAGCGACAGTTCGGCTATGTCGGCTTCTGTGACCCTTCTGGTGGCAGCGCAGACAGCATGACGCTCGCCATTGCTCACAAGGAGGGTGAGACAGTCGTTCTCGACGTTACGCGCGAAATCCGGCCTCCTTTCTCAAGCGAGGCGGCGACGGCAGAGTTTGCAGAGGTTCTGAAACAATACCGCCTGAGCACAGTCACGGGCGACCGATATGCCGGTGAGTGGGTGCGTGATGCCTTCCGTCGCCATGGCATCTTCTACAAACATTCAGAGAGGGCGAAGTCGGCGATTTATCTCGACTTCCTGCCCATTCTCAATTCGCGCGGTGTGGATCTGCTCGACGATCCCAGACTGGTGCGTCAGCTGACCAGCCTGGAGAGGCGCTTGGGCCGTGGAAGCGGTCGAGACATTATCGACCACCCCGCCGGGTATCACGACGATTTGGCGAACGCTGTTGCCGGTGCTGCCACCCTTGCCCAGCAAGGCCTTGGCTCCAGTCCGGAGTCCAGCCTTCGCTGGAGGTTCAAACCAAGACCTATCGTATGAAGGAAAACGAGAATGGATGAAGAGTTTGAAGCCGCTTTGAAGCCTGATTATCTCGCACGCGGCGAAAACCCGGAAATCACCCTGCTTTACCTGAACACCGGTCAGCGTTTGACGGTGCCCCGCTGGTCCCAGGAGGCAAAGCGGGCCATAGCCTTTGGTCAGGCGATAGAAACCGCTCCCAGCAACCCGGAGTTTGCGGCGAAGTGGCACGCGGAAATGCGTAGCCAGGTGTTGGAGAAATGGACGAAAATCGAGCACAGTAGCTCAAAGCGATATCTCCGCCACGAGGATCCTTACAACATCTTTATGGACTTCGACCGTTGGTGCCAGGAACGGGGCGTTCCCTCCCTCCCGGCCAATGAGGCAACTGTGGTGCTGTGGATGCTCGACCGCATAGCGGACGACAAGATGGAAGTAGGGCACATCTCCCGCAATGCTCTGGCTATCGGCAAATTTCATGACCTGACTGGCCACCCACCACGGCATCTGGCCGACACTGTTCGCAAGGATGCACAGCGAGCACTCGACTTTGCCAAGTCCGCGTTGCGCCGGGAGAATGTTCCGCTCATGCACTGGCGTGTGCCAGCCAAAGCCCTTGATATGTTCCCTAATGGTGAGGTGCCCAGGAGGTTCGATGACATCGCGGCGTGAGAAGATAGAGGCATTACTGCAGAGCCCGAACGAAGGCGAACGCTCTGCAGCGCAGGCTGCTCTGGGCCGTATCAATTCGGAGATCCCGAAGCCGGGAACTCCTGAGTATGTCGCGCAGAAACTCGCCTGGAACAAGGACATCGACTGGGCTGTTGCCCGCCTTGGAACCGAAGGACTCACCCCGCAGGATATTCGCACAATCCGCAACTTTGCCAAGTATCGGGGAGCGCCGTGGAGCCGTGGAGCTGACGCATTCAAGGCGGTATTTGCCAAGCTTCAGGAGCTTGAACGGGCTAAAAGCACGCTGACTCTCCCGTTTGTATATACACGAACGTTATGATATAACATAACTACTGACAGGAGTGCGAGATGAATGCTGAGAGAAAGGACAAGATCATTCCCATCCGCGTGTCGAACGAGGCCAAGCTACGTCTGATCGAGGCCGCTCGCAGGCGTGGACAGACGCTGTCTGAATTCCTCAGGCGGTCGGCAGAAGAGGCAAAATTGAAAGGTGAAGCAGCATGACCACGAAGACAGACAGCCAAGAAATCCAGGAGCAGTTCACATCTGACCGAGACAGACTCAAGGCAAGCATCGTGGCGGCGATCTTGGGGCAGGGTCCCCTTGAGATTGAAGTGAAGCCGTTGGAAGACAAGGAGAATGCAATTGGGCAAGTCTGCACCAACTCCGCCTGATCCCAAAGAAACGTCGGCGGCAAGTACCTCTACAAACGTCGGCACGGCTATCGCCAATGCCTTTATGGGGAACGTTAACCAAATCACGCCTGATGGTTCGCTGACCTATGACCAAACGGGAACCTATCAGTGGAAAGATCCGTATACGGGTCAGACCTATGATATCCCGACGTTCACCGCCACGCAGCAGCTTTCGCAGCAGCAGCAGGCTATCAAGGACCAGACGGACGCTGCGCAGCTTAACCTTGCTGGCCTTGCAAACGACCAGTCCGGCTTTCTGCGCGATTATCTGGCTAACCCGTTCCAGTACAGCAATCAGGATGTAGAGAACTGGGTTTATGACCTTGGCTCGCAGCGACTGGACCCGCGCTTTGCCCGTGAAGAAGAGGCGCTTAAAACCCAGCTATACAATGCAGGCATTCGCGAGGGCTCTGACGCATGGAACGCTCGGTTCTCACAGCTCAGCCAAGCGAAGAATGACGCCTACAACCAGCTTATGTTGCAGGGTCGCGGGCAGGCTTATCAGGAAGCGCTAACGGCTCGCAACCAGCCCATAAATGAAATCACTGCCCTGCTTTCCGGCTCTCAGGTCAGCCAGCCGAATTTCATCAATCCGGGGATGCCGACAATCCCGACCACGGACGCGGCAGGCATCATCAACCAGAACTACAACCAGCGACTTGCTGCGTGGCAGCAGCAGCAGGCTGGGCTTGGTGGTTTCCTCTCCGGGCTTGGCTCTTTGGCCGGTGGTGCCGCGATGATCCGCCTGTCGGATGACAACGAGAAGAAGAACAAGAAGCGTCTCGGCGACATAGAGAAGCCGATGGGCCTTTGGGAATACAACTTTAAGGATGAGCCGAAGGGCGCTCCCAAGCACCTCGGATTGATGGCCTCCGAAGTGGCGAAAGTGGAGCCTTCCGCAGTGAAGCGCGGCAAGGATGGCAAAAGGTATGTCGATTACGGACGCGCGTTGGGCCTAATGGGGATGCACTGATGCAAGGATTTATTTTCAACTCTCCGCAGCGTGCGACAGATCGGGATCGTCGACGCGAAGCCATTATTCAGCAGATCATGGGGCAGGGTGCTCCCGCTCCTGCCACCGCCACACAGGGAGCCATGCAGGGTCTAGGCTCCTTGATGGCCGGGTTTGCTCTCCGCAATCACGACCTTGGCCCTTTCCCGCAAGCGCCAGCAGGTGGCCAGATCAGCCCCTTCCAAGGCTTGATTAATTTCTTTGGCGGGCCTCGTGGAGGTCTCTACTGATGTCGTACATCTTCGATCCTCGACGCGATACGCTTGAAGGCATTCGCCGGAAACGTGAGATTGCAGCCAGTCTTCTCCTGGGCAACTCTCGTCCAGCGCGAAACGTTGGCGAGGGGCTCGTTGCTCTTGGCAACGGTATCCTCGGCGGAGTGCTGTACCGGCAGTCTCTCCAGGCTGAAGAAGCAGCACGAGCTCATGCCCGTGATCAGCTGTCGGCGCTCTACGGCGGCGGGGAAAACCCGCCTGCAGAAGATGAAAACCAGCCATTTCTGGGCGGTGTTCCGGTCGGCAATGTTGAAAGGTCAGCCCTCACTCCCGATGAGCGCGTTGTACAGGCCCATGACGTAGCATCAGGAGATCCGACCGTTGACCTCATGTCAGCTTATATCAAAGAGGCAGCGGCATCTCGTGGAATTGACCCTGATGTGGCCTTGCGCGTGGCCCGTTCTGAAGGTCTCGCGCCGGGGGTCTGGCAGTCCAACGTCATCAACAAGCAGGGGCGTCGTGAAACATCCTATGGCCCGTTCCAGTTGCTCGTTGGAGGCGGACTTGGTGACGAGTTCCAGCGTCGATACGGCAAATCCCCGGCCGACAAGTCCACTTGGCGCGAGCAGATTGATTTCGCGCTTGATGAGGCGGCGAAAGGAGGCTGGTCGCCGTGGTATGGCGCGGCAAAGGTTGGTGTTGATGCCCGCACCGGACTTGAGAATGCGCGTCCTCTTGGGACGATGACGGCTTATGCACCGACCACTCCTCAGCCTCATGCACTGGCAGCAGGTGGCAACCTCACGGGCGAAGTTGGGCCGAACGATCCCGGCATCTGGGGCGGCGGCATGGACCCGAACAACCCCGCGACCATTCCAGCAATGGCCGGTGGAACGCGGGACGTCCTGTCCAATCCGACAGGTTACTTCCCACCCGCTCCGGGGCAGGGCTCGACCGGTCCGACCGTTCAGCAGCTTCTGGATATCATGGGCAATCCCTTCCAGCCTCAAGAGGTTCGGGAATATGCCGCCAAGCTGCTCGACTTGCGTCATCAGCAGCCCAAGAAGGCCCCTCTCATCAACGCGGGCGATGGGAGGATCTTTGACCCCAACAACGGTCAGTGGATTATGGCTCCGAACATCGGCCAGACTGGCTTCCGGCAGGCGACGCCGGAGGAGGCTGCGGCCTATGGCGCGGTCGGCGGTCAGTTCGGCCCGGATGGCCGTTTTTATCCCATCAATCCGCCTTCCGGCATGACGGTCGAGAGTGACGGGCAGGGCGGTTTCAGGATTGTGCAGGGGCCAGGGGCAGGCGCTGGCGGTAGGCTCACTGAGGGTCAGAGCAAGGACATTACCTATGCCACAAGGGCGGAGGGTGCTCTTCCTATCCTTGACCGCTTCGACGCCTATCTCACGAGCCCGATAGACCGGGCTTATGAAAACGACCCGACCGGTCTCCTGCGCGGCAGGCAGTCGCCGGAATTCCAGCAGGCTTACAACGCCGGGCTTGAGTTCCTGCAGGCGATCCTGCGCAAGGACACGGGAGCCGCCATCACCAAGGAGGAGACCGAGGAATATGGGCGCGTCTATCTTCCCCAGCCGGGAGATAGCGAGACGGTGCTGCTGCAGAAGCGGCTCGCCCGTAGCCGTGCTCTCCAGGCATTGAAGGCGGGCATGCCGCCAGAGGCGATCCTGAGGACGGAAAGGGCACTGGAAGGCAGCACCTCGGGCGGTCTTCTTCCGGAAGGAGCTACCGAGGAAGACATACAGTACACCATGCAGAAGTACGGCCTCACCCGTGAGGAAGTCCTTCAGAGACTTTCGGAGTAGCCATTGCCAAGAGACCTTATTGCAGAACGTCAGCAGCCCCGTGACTTGCTCGCTGAACGCAAGAAGAGCCCCGGCTTGAATGAGCGGGCGCATGTGGCCTCCGGAGCCTTTCTGGAGGGCATTCCGGTCGTCGGGCCGTACATCAGGGAAGGCGCAGACAGGCTGGGTGCCGTTGCGTTGTCCCTGATGTACGACAAGCCTTATGACGAGACATTGCAGCGCCTTCAGGCTCATTCTCGTGGGCTGAAGGAAGAACTGCCGCTGACCAATACTCTCGGCGGGGTAGCGGGATCAGTTGCAGGAAGCATCCCCATGGTCATGGCGGCTCCGGCTGCCTTTGGTCTTGGCGGTGGCTCGCTGGCGGCACGTTCCGCAGCAAGTGCCACTTCCGGAGGTGTGATTGGCGGTCTTGATGCTGGTGTCCGAAGTGATTGGGACCCCGACGCCATCATGCGGGGCGGCGGCATTGGTGCGGCTGTTGGCGGCATCACGCCGGTGGTTTCAGACGTCATCGGTGCGGGTTGGCAGGCGGTAAAGGATTCCCGAGCAGTGAAGGCTTCGGCCAAGGCTGCAGGCATTCAGGGCACGCCAACAGCGGCCCAGATACGTGCGTCGGCCGGGTATGATGCCCTGAAGGACCCGATGAAGAATGCCACGCTGTCGGGCAAGGAGTACCAGAATATTCTGAAGCAGGTGTGGAATGAGGCTCAGGAGTTCGGCCTCACCACTGAGCTCAAGCGAAAGTTCGGCGGCACGCTCAAAGACCATATAGGGCGCATCAAGAAGAATGGCACAGCATCGCTCTATGACCTGGAGCTTCTGAGACGGTCACTGCGAAACGTTGCTGGTGACAAGATGGACGATGCGGCGCAGGCTCTGTCGTCTCGCATGATCGATAAGCTCGACGACCTTGTGGACGGCCTATCTTCGGCAAGTGTCCAGACATCCGGGCAATCTGGTCGACCCGTGGTTGATGCGCTAAAGGAAGCACGTCAGATGTACCGGATCGGCAAGAAGTCTCAGCTGATCGAGGACGCCATTCTCAGAGCCGAGAACGCCGCTTCCGGTGTGGAGAATGGGCTGCGCAACGAGTTTCGGAAGTTCCTCAACAACCCGTCGCTGAGGAAGAACTTCACGGACGCTGAGCTTGCCGCGATCCAGCAGGTCGTGAAGGGTGATTTGCCGACCAATGCTCTGAGATGGTTCGGCAGCTTCGGCTATCCCATCGACCAGGGACGCAGCTTCCTTGGCTCAGCAATGGGTGGTGGTGCCGGTGCTGCGATTGGCAGCATGGTCGGCGGGCCAGCTGGTGCTGCTATCGGTGGCATTGGACTGCCTGCGGCAGGCACAGCGGCGAGATACGCGGCCCTTCAATCGACCCAGAACGCTGCAAGGTTGGCAGAGCAGGCGGTAAAGGCCCCGGCGTTCTCTTCGACGTACACCGGCCTGGCGGCCAGGAACGCGTCGAAGCGGGCACTCAAGGAAGCGCTGGTGAACGCCATCTTGCGAGGCACAACACTGGAACTGAGCCGGTAGGGTGCAGCGACAGGTTCTTTCCTGGCGGGGAAAAGAAGTGGCCGGTGAAGGCTCCTGTCGCTGCTGCCAAAGATTGCCGCATGTTTAGGTTGTAGTCAATAATGTTTGCAATCATGGGTGGTCCCGTGCGTGGGTGACGTCACACTGCGGCAATCGTGACCGATTGACTCTATGCGAAATGTTCTCAATTTGTTCGCATGGTCAACCCTTACGCACCCGGATACGGACAACCCCTCTCTAAGCTGATACAGAGCCGCTTGATCTTGCGGGTGAGGTGTCATGCGTGTCGGACGCTGCACCACTACAGGCCAGAGGACGTGCTCCAGATCTTCGGAGACGTCGACGCGAACAGCCTCCACCACCGAATGAAGTGTGAACGCTGCCGAAACAACCTGGCCCTTAGCGTTGACTACTTTCAGCCTGTCGGCGCTGAGGCTGTCGGTATGAAGATTCGCCGCTTGGTCGCGATCAAGCTCCAGCGGGTGCCAATCTGGCGTGAGGAATAGGCGTAATGCGCGGGTCTATAGGACCGGCCGACTGTAGTCGATTTGACCTCTGGTCACCGGCTGATGATTATCGTACGGCTCTTGGGCTGGGTGCACCACGATAACGAGGTCGCCGGTCTGAATTTCGATTTTGCAGCCTGTCGCGTTCGCCACTGCGGCAGCGCGAAGTAAGTCGGATTTCCGGACGTTTGATGGTTTTGTCATGTGCTAACCGTTGCCCGATATCGAGCTGTTTCCCTCCAAAGTGCAAGAGCAGAACTCCAAGTTCGTCCCTTCACTTCAATGATCTGGCCTAAGTATTCACCCCGGGCTATCCAAACGCTCTTGGATTTCTGGTCGACTGAGACGTCACACCGGGTACCCCACACCTCGACTGTATATTCCATCATTCCCCCTCTTGAGCCTAACCCCGGCACCTCCGCCGTTCTCGGGTATAAACTCAACTCCACCATTCTCCAACGCTGCAACAATCCTACTTGCAGTATCAGGGCGACCGCCAAGCTCCCCGTCCTGTGCTTCCAAGCGCTTTATCGTCGCCTCTGACACTCCAGAACGCACAGAAAGCTCAGCTTGCGACCAGTCCAGCAGCATGCGTGCTGCTTTGATCTGGCGAATTGATACTTTTAGTATTGACTGCATGTGTCTTCCTGAATTAGTACTAAAAGTATCAATAACCGTTCCGTGAGGAAATCTCAATGCCGAAACACTCGTTTCAGGTGGAGGGCGGAGCTTTGCCCGGCGCAACTCTTGCAGTCACGCCAGATATGCGGACCCGCATCGCGACGACGATAGAGAACCTGATTGCCCTGTTGGATGATATCGACGGGGACGCGGACTTGGAGGAAGACGCGGACCGCGAAGAGGAGACAGACATCGACTTGGCCGATGCCTACTCCGATTTGGAAGCGGATGATGCTCTTGATGATGCTCCTGGCCACATCTGGGGAGGAGCAGAATGAAACGCTCAGTCCACGGAGATCTAAGCTGGGCTCGTGGCGTCCGCGTCTCTGAAATTTTGAGCGACCAGCAGTTTGGTGATGCGATGCGGGCTTTCTTGGCGGCTTCGCCGGAAGCACGGCAGACGGCAATAAGCATTCTGACGACACACCGTGCAACAGGTAAGGAGGGTGAGTGCCATGGATAGCATATCGTCCATTCATCAAACGGCTTCAGAGGAAGCAGCGAAGAAAATCGCCGTTCTTGAGCATCTGGCGGGTCAAATAGCTGACATCCTGTCTGACATTCAGGGCCAGCCCTGCAAATACGATGTGGACCTCCACCGTGGCTTTGTCCTCGTGTGGCCGGCTAAGTAGGAGCATCTCCATGAGCACCATGCCAGTTTTCGAACAATTTCAGATGGCCTCAAAGATAGAGAACCATCTAAGCACGGTGGCCGACATTCTGCTTGGGCTGGCCTGTCTTGCAGAGACGATAGGAGCCGAACAGGCGAGGGTGGTTCAGCGGCTCTCGTGGATAGCGAGCCAGGAGTGCGAAGCGATTCGGGAAATCAATCGTGCCCTGTTTCAGCTTGCGCATCCGAACCGCCAGCACTTCGAAAAGGAGGGATGGCCGACATAAGCGAAACTTGTTCGATGTTGCCCCAGATGTTGCCCCGGGAACAATTGGACGTTTCTGAGATGTCGGTAAATTCCTGCCAAGCTCTTGAAAAGAGTGGCTCCCCGGGACGGATTCGAACCATCGACCAACCGGTTAACAGCCGGTTGCTCTACCGCTGAGCTACCGGGGAACGGTGTGCTCATCTGCAACGAGGCTGCGTATAGCAAAGTGCTTTTTGATTTGCAAAGAGCCTTTTTCGCATTTTCCAATTTTTCTTCCTGCGGGCTCGATTTAATCACAGGGAGATCGCATATGAACCTAGGGCCCTGGATTGGCGCAGGAGAACGCGGTGAAACTGCGAAACCGCGGCTTAGCAAAGGTTCCGTTGCCCAGAGGCTCGTCCAGATGAGATGAAATGTGGCGGTTGATGAGGACCGAATCTCTTCACCGCCGGACCATTAAGAGGCGGTATGACGCAGGAAGACTCCCGAGTGCGACCAGAGGGTGAGAAGCCGAAACGCCACCATGTGCGCGTTGCAGGCAGGCGAATGCCGATTCCCCGGTCCCGCAACGCTCGAATCGCCGTGGGAACGATCATGGTGATTCTTGGCTGCTTCGGGTTTCTGCCGGTTCTTGGCTTCTGGATGATACCCGTAGGGCTGTTGATTCTCTCCCACGATATGCCGTCGGTGCGCCGCAGGCGCCGGCAGATTGAAGTCTGGTGGTACCGGCGCAAGCAGGAGAGGGCGAATCGCAGAGGCAAGGAAGCTTCGGGACAGGAATAGCAATACGCCAGGCACGAGGACCTGGCGTGTGATTCTACTCGATAAAGAATGCGGTTGGTGGTCTGTGAACTAGCGGACCACGAGAACCGGTATCTTTGATTGACCGAGAACCTCGGCCGTCTGGCTGCCAAGCAGGGCGCGAACGATTCCACGTCGACCATGAGATGACATCACGATCAGGTCGCAACCGAGCCGGCTGGCTGATTCGACAATTGCAGAGGCTGCATTCTGGTCGGGCACGAATTCGATGTCCGCCTGCACGCCGAGTTCAGCAGCGGAAGACTTGATCCTGGTTAGCAGGTCCGACGCTGCTTTGCGGTTTTCCTCCTCGTATCGCTGATAGTCGTCAGGGTTGGGTACCCACGCATCACCATACATGATCGGGAATGGCTCTGTGGCGGTGATGATGGTGACCTTGCCGCCGACAGCCTTCGCCAGATGCAGCGCGTGATCCACGCCCTTCTGTGCAAGTTCGGAGCCGTCGGTGGGAACGAGAATATGCTTGTACATCTGGGCCTCCTGTCGCTCAGGCGATGGTAATCACACGCGCTCGTCCGCCACAATAGAGACGCAACGCGTTTCGGGTGTGCGGGCTGCCGTGAACCCGAATTCCAATGAGACTTACATATATAGAGTGTATGTTAGCCGTCTTCCTTGATCGAGGTCATGAGGCCCGATCTTCCGCCGGGTGTCCTGTACCGGGGTGTGCCAACGGTCCCGGCACAGAATGTGTGAAGACGGATTCTTATTGAGAGATGACGCTTGACGCCTGCGCTCGGCCAACCTATTGAGAGCCCAACGCGAACAGATGCGTGGGGCCTCGTGGCGGAGTGGTTACGCAGAGGACTGCAAATCCTTGCACCCCGGTTCGATTCCGGGCGAGGCCTCCATCAAATGTCTGAGCCGCGTTGCGGCATTTGACCGGCCGCTCTGGCTGTCGTTTTCCGCTTACCCAAGAAGATCTGGAACGGGCGTGATGAGCAGCAATTTTTCCCAACTTCGCGATACCATGGTTGAAGGTCAGCTTCGTACCCGTGACGTGACACACGTCCCGGTGCTGAATGCGTTCCGCTCCATTCCGCGCGAACATTTCGTGCCTGAATCACGCCGCAGCCTCGCCTACCTCGACGAGGATCTGGAGGTTGTAGCCCGCACCGCCGAATCTCCGGCGCGTTATCTTCTTGAACCAGCCGTCTTCGCACGGCTGTTGCAGCTGGCGGGTATCAAGTCGACCGATCTGGTTCTGGATGTTGGCTGCGCCACCGGCTATTCCACAGCGATCATCGCCCATGTAGCAAGTTTCGTCGTCGGCCTCGAGGAGGATGCGGATCTTGCTGCAAAGGCTTCCGCTACGCTCGCCGAGCTCGATTACGGCAACGCTACCATTGTCACCGGCCCGCTGACGCAGGGTTACACCGGCCACGCTCCTTACGATCTGATCGTGCTTCAGGGCAGCGTCGACTATGTTCCGGAAGCGCTTCTGGCACAGCTCAGTGAAGGTGGACGCCTGGTCGCTGTGATCGGAACCGGCAATGCCGCCCGCGCCCATATTTTCGTCAAGACGGATGGCGTTGTCTCCGAACGCGCCGATTTCAATGCCGCCGTGCATCCTCTCCCTGGCTTCCAGCTCGAAACTGGCTTTGTTTTTTGATGCGTAACCTGTTGCGTTACGGCAACGGTTTTCGCTATCAATCTGATGTAACATTTTTTTAGGAATGCTTCGGACGAGAGAATCGCCAGATTCGCTTGGATTCGGCGCTAATTTCGGGGACGGGGCGCATCGGAAATCCCTGCGCTGACGAGATGAGGTTGAACACGTGGTTTCACGCAAAATCTTCTTGGCAGGCCTGTCTGCCTGCGCCTTAGCTCTTTCAGTCGCTCAAGTAAGTGCTGAGACACTGCAGGGTGCGCTGGCAAAGGCGTACCAGAACAATTCCACGATGAACTATAACCGGGCAGGGGTCCGGGTGGTTGATGAATCAGTGCCTCTGGCCAAATCCGGCATGCGGCCGAAGATCGCTGCCACTGGGACAGCGCGCTGGGATACGGATGACGTGGGAGAGATTCGAGTCGGCTCGTTTGGTATCGAGCTTTCCCAAACGATTTTTGATGGGTTTCGTACCCAGAATAGCGTCCGGGGCGCGGAAGCGCGTGTGCGGGCTGCACAGGCAGGTCTGCTGAACAACGAGCTGAACCTGCTTCTGGATGCGGCTACCGCCTATATGGACGTGATCCGTACCCGGCAGATCGCCGTGTTGCGCGCCCAGAACATCCAGTTCCTGCAGGAGCAGCTGCGTTCCTCGCGCTCCCGCTTTGATGTGGGCGAGGGCACGCGCACTGACGTTGCCCAGGCAGAAGCAGCTCTCCAGGTGGCGCTCGCGCAGAAAGCCGGTGCCGAGGCTCAGGCGCGTGCGGCTGAGGCGATCTACCGTCAGGTAATTGGCGAGAACCCTGGCTCCCTGCAGATGCCGGAGCCGCTCAAGAAGCTTATGCCGGGTGGCCTTGAGGCTGCCTATTCCATCGCATTCGCCGAGCATCCTGCCCTGGTTGCGAGGGCGCACGAGGTGGACGCCGCGTCTTTCGGCGTCAAGGTGGATGAAGGTGCGCTGTTGCCCTCGCTTTCCGCGACAGCCAGTGTTAGCGCGAATACATCAAATCAGTACGGCAGGTCATCCGATGGCCAGACCGCTTCCGTGGGACTGCGCCTGACCATTCCTATCTACCAAGGTGGCCAGGATGCTGCGCTGGTGCGGCAGTCCAAGGAGTCACTGGGCCAGGCCCGCATCAACGTCGACGTGACGCGTGACCAGATCCGCGCCGCCGTCGCCTCCGCATGGGCGAACTATTTTGCATCGGTCGAAAGTGTCCGCGCGCAGCGCGAGGCGCTTTCAGCCGCCCGCCTTGCCTTGAGCGGTGTCATGGAAGAGCGGGACGTTGGCCAGCGCACTACCCTTGATGTGTTGCAGGGCCAGGCGGACGTCATCAACGCCCAGATCAACCTCCTGAACGCACAGCGCGATGTGGTAGTGGCAAGTTATGCCATAGCATCCGCCACCGGTCGCCTGACGGCTGAGCGGCTTGGTCTCCCGGTCACGCTGCACAAGCCCCAGGAACACTACAACGCGGTGAAGGACAAATGGAGTGGTCTCCGTACGCCGGATGGCCGCTAGTCGCGTAGCTAAACGCTTATAGTAAATGGCCCCGCTTCATGTACTTCGGTGAAGCGGGCTTTTACTTTCTGTGCGGAACTAACTGTTTCTTAGTTAATGGATTCTCACGGCCCCAATCATCCGGTACGCTTTCTATGATTCGCATCAACCCGACTACAGGCGGGCAAACAGTGGATGAAGGCACCGGAATGACCATGGCACAACCAAGCAGTGTGCAGCGTGAGCCCTCGATGGAAGAAATTCTCGCTTCGATCCGGCGTATCATCGAGGATAACGAAACATCCCGTAAGGACGAGAAGCCAGCGGCGCAGACTGAGGCTGTGAAGGTCTCTGAGGCGACTGTAACGTCACCCAGAAAGATGGAAGCGCCAGTCGCGAAGGCTCCGGAGATAGCGCCGGCTGTCGCTGCCGAGGCCGCCCAACCGGCCCAGGCAGCGCCTAAGCCCGTGGACATTGCAGCGGAAATGGTTTCGATCAGGCCGGCCTACAAGCCGGAAGTGGTCGCAATGGAACGGCCTGCTCCGGCTCCGGTTGAAGTGGATGCGGAAGCCGAAGCGGAGCTCGAAGAGACCGGGGAACTGGATGTCGTTCTCGAGGAGGACGAGATCGAGCCAGTCGCCGAAGCGGAACCTGTCGCAGTGGCCGAGACGGTGGAAGCTTCTGAAAGTCCTGCGCCGATTGTCTCCGAGCATTCGGAACGCAAGATTGCAATGGCTTTCAGCGAGCTCAATGAAGCCTACCAGGCGGTTCGCCGGAAGTCGCTTGCTGAAGCCGCCGAAGACATGCTTCGCCCGATGCTTCGCGAATGGATTGACGACAACCTACCCCAGCTGGTGGAAAAGCTCGTCCGCGAGGAAATCGAGCGCATCGCACGCGGAAGCTGATCGCTTCTGCACATCCAGACTGTTGTGCCGCTTGCTGGCGGCACAGTTCTGATGCGGCCCATACGGGCCACGCATTGCACCTGAAACCCCACGACATATACATTCTGCCGTCTTGACGGATGCCGCCTTGCGCTCTTGCGCGCGGGCGTGGTTGACTCGCATCCACCCTTCCGCTTTACACGCGGTGACAACCGGCGCACGGATAACCACTATGCTCGAGAAAACCTATGACGCCAAAGGCGTCGAAACAAAAATCACCAAGCTATGGGAAGAAGCTGGGGCATTCAGCGCTGGCGCGGGCTCTGCACCTGGCGCCGAAGCATTCACAATCGTGATTCCGCCGCCGAACGTGACCGGCTCGCTCCACATGGGGCATGCGCTCAACAACACGCTGCAGGACATCATGGTCCGCTTCGAGCGCATGCGCGGCAAGAATGTGCTATGGCAGCCCGGCATGGACCATGCCGGCATTGCAACCCAGATGGTCGTCGAGCGGCAGCTGGCAGCCAAGGGCATTCATCGCCGTGATCTTGGTCGCGATGAATTCATTGAACGCATCTGGGAGTGGAAGGCCGAATCCGGCGGCGCGATCTTCAATCAGCTGAAGCGCCTTGGCGCATCCTGCGACTGGGACCGTGAACGCTTCACCATGGATGAGGGCCTGTCGAAGGCTGTCATCGAGGTCTTCGTCACGCTCTACAAGCAGGGGCTGATCTACAAGGACAAGCGGCTGGTCAACTGGGACCCGAAGCTGCTCACCGCAATTTCGGACCTTGAGGTCGAGCAACGCGAGCTCAACGGCAATCTCTGGCACTTCCGCTACCCGATCGAAGGCATGACCTTCGATCCTGAGAACCCGGCAACCTACATCACCGTCGCAACCACGCGTCCCGAGACGATGCTGGGTGATACGGGTGTTGCGGTTCATCCGGAGGACGAGCGCTATAAGCACCTGATTGGCAAGAACGTTGTTCTGCCGATCGTCGGTCGTCTGATCCCGGTCGTTGCCGACGAGTATTCCGATCCCGAGAAGGGCACGGGTGCGGTCAAGATCACGCCTGCGCACGATTTCAACGACTTCGAGGTCGGCAAGCGAAATGGTCTGCGCGCGATCAACATCCTGACCGTCGAAGCGAAGGTCACGCTGGAGGAAAATGAGGACTTTCTTGAAGGTCTGGTTCCGACGCCAGAGCAGCTGGCGCTGTGGAAGCGGCTGCACGGGCTCGACCGGTTCGAGGCGCGCAAGGCGATCGTCGAGATCATGGAAGAGCTGGGATGCCTCGCCAAGATCGAGCCGCACCGCCACATGGTTCCGCACGGTGACCGCGGCGGCGTTCCGATCGAGCCGTTCCTGACCGACCAGTGGTACGTCGATGCCAAGACGCTGGCTCAGCCAGCGATCGCTTCCGTTCGCGAAGGCCGCACCAGGTTCGTTCCGAAGAACTGGGAAAAGACCTATTTCGAGTGGATGGAAAACATCCAGCCGTGGTGCGTCTCCCGCCAGCTCTGGTGGGGCCATCAGATCCCGGCCTGGTACGGACCGGATGGCGCTGTCTTCGTCGAAAAGGATGAAGAGACCGCGCTTGAAGCTGCAATCCAGCACTATCTGGCGCTTGAAGGTCCGTGGAAGGCATGGGTTGAGGAGAAGCTCGAGAACTTTGCTCCGGGCGAAATCCTGACCCGCGATGAGGACGTGCTCGATACCTGGTTCTCGTCGGCACTGTGGCCGTTCTCCACGCTTGGCTGGCCGGACAAGACGCCGGAACTGGCAACCTATTATCCGACCTCGGTTCTGGTCACCGGCTTCGACATCATCTTCTTCTGGGTCGCCCGGATGATGATGATGGGCCTGCACTTCACCGGCAAGGAGCCGTTCCACACGGTCTACGTCCACGCGCTCGTCCGCGACAAGAACGGCGCGAAGATGTCGAAGTCCAAGGGTAACGTCATCGACCCGCTGGAGCTGATCGACGAATACGGTGCGGATGCGCTGCGCTTCACGCTCGCCATCATGGCGGCGCAGGGGCGCGACGTGAAGCTGGATCCGGCACGTATCGCCGGTTACCGCAACTTCGGCACCAAGCTCTGGAACGCGACGCGCTTCGCACAGATGAACGGCGTTGCGCATGACGCGAGCTTCAAGCCGGATAATGCACGCCTTGCCATCAACCGCTGGATCCTGACGGAGCTGACGCGAGCTTCCCGTGCGATCACGGACGGCATCGCCACCTACCGCTTCAATGATGCTGCGGGCACGGCCTATCGCTTTGTCTGGAGCCTGTTCTGCGACTGGTACCTGGAGCTGCTGAAGCCCGTCTTCAACGGCGAGGACGAAGCGGCCAAGGCCGAGTCGCGCGCCTGCGCGGCTTATGTCCTGGACGAGATCTACAAACTTCTGCATCCGATGATGCCGTTCATGACGGAAGAGCTGTGGCAGCTGACGGCAGGCGAGGGCGGACGTCCCGACGTGCTGGCTCTGACGCCATGGCCGAAGCTCTCCTTCGAGGACGACGAGGCTGCTGCGGATCTGAACTGGCTCGTTGACCTGGTCTCAGGCATCCGTTCCGTCCGCGCGGAAATGAACGTTCCGCCTGCCGCTCAGGCCCCGCTCATCGCCGTTGGTGCTGACGAGCTCACGCGGGACCGCCTGGCGCGTCATGATCCTGCAATCCGCCGTCTTGCCCGCGTTCGCGAAGTGGGCTTCTCGGCCGACGTGCCGAAGGGTTCGGCGCAGCTCGTCATCGCAGGCACCACGTTCTGCCTGCCGCTCGGCGAGCTGATCGACCTTCAGGCTGAAGCTGCCCGTCTCGAAAAGGAACTGGGCAAGGTGGCTGCCGAGATGGAGCGCATAGACAAGAAGCTCTCCAACGAGAAGTTCGTTGCCAATGCGAAGGAAGAGGTGGTTGCCGCAGAACGCGAGCGTCACGCCGAGCTTCTCGATTCCCGTGCTCGGCTTGAGGCAGCACTGCAGCGGGTGCGGGAGGCATTCTGATTCGCTTTCCGATGCGCCCGGGCGGTACTGTGCGGGCGTTATCCACCCAGATTTTTACACCCTGTTTAGGGTAACTGAAATTGAGCCGGGACCACGCGTTGGCCCGGCTTTTTTGTATCCGCGGATTTCCGGGCATTCAGCAGCTGCGTCAGGGGAATAACGATTCCAAAACCACCTTTTGTGACCAAATCGCAACAGTCACTGAGGATGTAATAAGCTAGAAGAGTGCGGGGGCTGAAGGTCAATTTCCCGCCATAAAGGGGGCGCACCGATTACATGTTGGCGTGCACCCGTACGTTATCGAATTGTTAACTAAGCTGTGCATGCAGCAAGGGTTCTAAATGAAGGCTCGAGCGAATTCAGGTTTTCATATCCCGGCAGTCTCGGGACTGTCAGGTTGGGAATTTGAGGCAAACCGGGACGTTCAGGCCTCAGGGATAGCCGTCGCGCAGCCAACGGCAGCATTGGGAAAATTCGGTGTCATGCGTAAGTCAGAGTGTCTGGGGCGGGTTGTTTTTGGCGCGCTGATGATGCTCGCGGTCTCTGGCCCGGCAATGGCGCTTGATGACAAGATCGTCGTCCAGCAGCAGGAAAAGAGCCCCTGGGCCGTCTTCAAGTTTGGCTTCTCGGCCTACAAGAGCGGCAAGAAGGAAGAAGCCGTCGAAGCCTATCGCTATGCAGCCGAAAACGGGCAGGTTGGTGCCCGCTGGAAGCTCGCCCGCATGTATGCGGACGGTGATGGTGTTGCCCGTAACGACTACGAGGCGTTCCGTTTCTTTAGTGCCGTGGCGCAGCTCGATGTACAGCCGGGCAGCGAGGATGAAACCTACGTTGCTGATGCTCTGGTAGCGGTAGCCCAGTATCTGAAGACCGGTATTCCCGGCACGGCCATTCAGGCCAATCCCGCGCTGGCGCAGGAATATTTCATGCGTGCCGCCGCAACCTACCGGCATCCGGGCGCGCAGTATGAGCTTGGCCTGATGCTCCTCAAGGGCGATGGCGTTGCCCGTAACGTGACGCAGGCCGCCCGCTGGCTGCAGCTTTCCTCCGAGAAGGGTCATGTCGGCGCTCAGGCAACCCTCGGCAATCTGCTGTTCCAGAGTGGCCAGACGGTCCGTGGCCTCGCTCTGATGACGACCGCGCTGGAGCATGCGGCTCCGAAAGACATGGCGTGGATACGTTCCCTGCAGGAGCAGGCGTTTGCGCTTTCCGCCGAGTCGGATCGCCGGACGGCTATCGCGCTGGCCGAGGATTACCTCAAGAACGGCGTGCGCTAACCCAATTCACCGACACCCTCATGCTGAGCTTGTCGAAGTACGAGGGTCCAGTTTCATTTGCATTGATCCATCTCCTGGTTCGACAGGCTCACCATGACGGCAGCTATGAATTCAAGCAGCTTCGAGGTCGAGCTCGATGACCACGGGCACATGGTCTGAGGGCTTCTCCCATGACCGCGTGTGCTTCTCCACCCGCGTGGTGACCAGATGGTCGGCCGCTTCAGGTGAAAGCATCAGGTGGTCGATGCGGATGCCGTTGTTCTTCTGCCACGCACCAGCCTGATAATCCCAGAAGGTGTAGGTGCCGGGCCTGTCGTTTACCGCGCGCAGGGCGTCGGTCATGCCGAGATTGCGCAGACGGCGAAACGCCTGCCGGCTCTCTGGCTGGAACAGCGCGTCGTTGACCCAGATTTCGGGCTGCTTTGCATCCTCAGGCTCCGGGATGATGTTGTAGTCGCCGGCAAGTACCAGTGGCTCCTCCAGATCGAGACGCCCGGCGGTCCAACGCTCCAGCCGTTCCATCCAGTTTAGCTTGTAGTTGAATTTCTCCCCAGGGAAGGGATTGCCGTTGGGCAGGTAGAGGGAGACGACACGGATCGCTCCCTTGTTGGTCGAGAACACGCCTTCGATGAAGCGCGCCTGCTCGTCGGCATCGTTACCCGGCAAACCCCGGTTCACTTCGTCAAAACGGAGCTTGGAGAGGATCGCCACGCCATTGAAGCCCTTCTGGCCGTGGGTCTCGACATTGTAGCCCATCGCCTCGATCTCGAAGCGCGGGAAGAGGTCGTCGACTGTCTTGATTTCCTGCAGGCAGACGATGTCAGGGGTCGACTCTTCCAGCCAGTGCATCAGGCTCTCGATACGCGCCTTCACGCCATTGATGTTCCAGGTGGCAATCTTCATTGGCTGACCCCGTGGGTTCTCGGACATGGGAACGTCGCCGTGCGTGGCAGGGCGCTCAGTCTACAGGCGCAAGGTTTAGACCGAAAGCGGGATGCTTCCAATACGCGCACCGGCTGAAACATGGGGAACCTGTTGCCCGTCCCCGCGTTAAGGAGCGTCGCTTGTTCTTGAAGGGATCACGATGCGCTTTCTGCTGTTTTTCCTCGGCCTGTGGGGACTGTATACTTTTCTGCGCGGGCGTCGCCAGCAGCCCAAGCCGCGTGCCCTGATTACTGATCGCCGTACCCGGAAAAAGCCGGCCCGTGTGGTCTACAAGATCGTCGAGCATGACGGGGGCTGGGCCTACAAGGTGGGTGATGTCTTCTCCGAAACGCATCCCACGCGACGGGAGGCGGAGATTGCCGCCGAAAATGCCGCTGCTGCGCATGAGATGCAGGGGGACGACACCATCATCGAGTACCAGGACGAACAGGGCAGGTGGCACGAGGAAATAGAACCCGGTAACGACAGACCCGAAGCGGATGTAGACAGCAAAACCATGGCGAGCTCACATGACCTTCACCTCCGCGGCAGAACGGCACCCCTTTCACCTGGTGGATACCATCGTCAAGCGGGAGGGACCCAACAGCCCTTGGGTTACCGTGGAGTTCATAGGTGAGGGAGGGGAGACCGTGTCCGTCCGCATGCCCTTCTCGGTCGCCTACCCGGACGAGACGGGGCGCGGCCGGGTCGTCAGTCGGGCTATCCAATTGATGAACAAGATTGTCGCGACCAGCGGAGAGGTTGAGATCGCCGTTCCCAGGACGGGACGTTTTGGCATCCCCAACCCGGAAATCTGATCAGTTCGTTGCTTCCCACTGCTCGCGGGTGATCGCGTAGAGCACATGCGGCCGAAGATGAGGATAGCCGTCGGAAATGCGCGGGTGCAGGAAATCACGTTCCGGGCGATGGACCATACCGATCCGCTTCATCACGGCGGTGGAACGGTGGTTATCCTTTACTGCGAATGCGATGATCTCTTCCAGCCCCAGGGCATCGAAGCCGAAGCGCAGCCAGGCTTTGGCAGCCTCCGATGCATAACCTCTGCCCCAGTGCTCGGCGGCCAGCCGCCAGCCGATTTCAATTGCACCGTCCGGCACGGGCTGGGTGTCCATGACGGTCGAGAGCCCGGTAAAGCCCACGCACTCACCGGTGTCCTTCAGTTCGACTGCGGC
>Ga0182741_1001855_pt1 | contig 26046 bp, 23 predicted proteins | sample eDN5th37CBELigOP_FD_128874 | JGI IMG/M metagenome (GOLD analysis project Ga0182741, IMG submission 128874) | Enriched Organic Plus compost microbial communities from Emeryville, California, USA - eDNA 5th pass 37_C BE-Lig OP (version 2) (version 2) ... | reverse complement strand
GGGTCTTGCGTGCCGCTTCCCCTTCTGATAGAGTTCTGCGCTCGGGAGCCAAGCTCCCCCGCCAGGCCAAGCCGGCGGAAGCCCGGGAGGGGGTACGACACGATGACCGATCTCATCTGCGCGCCGATCGCTGGCTGCTTCGTCCCTTGCCTCCCGGTGACCCAGGCCTGACGGCCACTCGGCAACGGAACCCCAAGACAAGCCAGACCTGAGACCTCACTGAGGCAGGGGCGACTGCCGCCCCACGAAGGCACGAGTCACGGGTGCGACGCGCACCCTGGCCGCCGCGGGCGCGTGCGCCCGCGCGAGACGAGCGGGCCGCGCCGAGCCCGCGAGAGACCGGCGGGCCCGAGCGCCCGCGACCCTGCGGGCCCCGAGCCCGCGCAGCAGAGAGGGCCCCGAAGGCCCGCCACATGCAGAAGGAAGGAGGTTCGCGAATGCTTCTGATCCCGATCACCCAGCAGGTCGCGCCGCGCGTCCAGCGCTTCGGAGTCGCCAGCTCCCGCCGCGACGAGCACCTGCGCCGCGCCGGCTACGCCGACGGCGAGCGCCTACCCAGCAAGCAGCACCACTGGGCCAACCGCTGAGCGAGGCTCGACCCGCAGGGGTCGCAGGGGACTGGGTCCCAGCCCCGACCAGCAGTGGCCCGAGGCTCCCTGACACGACCCCCGGAGGGCCACTCATGTTCCAGAACAGCCACTTCCTGCTCCGCTCCGCCTACTACCGCGTGGAGGACCTGAGGCGCCGCGCCGCCGCCGACTCGGTGGTCGACGCCGTGCGGGCAGAGCACCTGCGCGCCCGCCGCGAGGCCGCCCTGGCGCGGCTGCGCGCGGCAGTGCAGGCCAAGGAGGAGCGCGCCGTCTTCGCCTGGCAGAGCCAGCGCCGCAGCTTCGGGTTCCGCAGCGCCCGCTGAGGCCCGACCCCGCAGCGGAAGATGGCAACGGGATACTTGACGGCTATAAAGACCGTCTTTGCAATCGCTGAGGTGCGAGTACCCAGAGGTGCCGCGTGGGCTTGCCCCACGCGGCACGTCGGTTATCCGGAGCCGGCGCTCACGCGCGGTTCCGGCCGAAGGGAGCCTTGGCGATGCCTGAGCCGAGCCTCATCGAGGTGAGGGAAGTACGCAAGTCCTACAGAGGCCCCGGAGGGGCCGTGGTGACGGCGGGCGACGGCGTCACCTTCGACGTCGCGCGGGGCGAGGTGCTCGGCCTCCTCGGTCACAACGGGGCGGGCAAGACGACCACGATCAAGATGACGTGCGGCCTGGTGCATCCCGACAGCGGCAGCGTCAGGGTGGCGGGCCACGACACGAGGACCGACAGGCGCGGAGCCGTGAGGCACGTGTCCGCCGTCCTGGAGGGCAACCGCAACCTCTACTGGCGCCTCTCGGTGCTCGAGAACCTCGTCTACTTCGCCGGCAACCGCGGTCGCTCGCCGGCCGACGTGTGGCGCCGGGCAGACGCGCTCCTCGAGCGCTTCGGCCTGGCCGAGAAGAGGCACGAGGTCGTCGCCAAGCTCTCCCGCGGCATGCAGCAGAAGCTGGCCATCGCCGTGGCGCTGCTGGCCGACACCGACGTGGTGGTGCTCGACGAGCCGACGCTGGGCCTCGACGTCGAGACGAGCCACGAGGTGCGAGCCCTGCTGCGCGGCGTCGCCGACGAGGGCCGCACCGTGGTGCTCAGCACGCACGACATGCCGGTAGTCGAGGAACTCTGCCGGCGCGTGGTCGTCGTCGCTGGCGGCCGCGTGGTCACCGACGCCTTGGTGAGCGACCTCCTCAACCTCTTCCGCTCGCGCGCCTTCCGCGTCACCCTCGAGTCGCCCCTGCCCACGGCCGACATGGCCAGGCTGGGCTCGCGCTACCAGGTCGCGCCGACAGACGACACGACCTTCGACGTCGAGCTGGCGGAGGCAGGCGAGCTCTACAGCCTCATGGACGACCTGCGCGACGCCGGCGCCGAGGTCTCCGGCATCGAGAGGACCACCCCGCGCTTCGAGGAGGTCTTCAGGAGGCTCGTGCAGGAGGGCGGCAAGCCGCCGCAGGATCAGCCGGCCGCGTTGCGGAAGGAGGCCGTAGTTGCTCTCTGAGGGCTACCACAACGCCTTCCGGGCGAACCTCGTCAAGGCCGTCATCGAGCTGAGGCGCTACCTGCCGAACACGATCAGCATGGTCGTGACCTTCTACGTGATCTTCCTCTTCCTGCTCTTCGGCGTGCGCTTCGTGGCCGCGCCGGGCGGCAGCGAGGACGCCGTGCGGTACCTGATCGTCTCCAACGGCTTCTGGTTCCTGTTGATGATGACCGTCAACTCCATGGGCTGGGAGCTGACCACCGAGGCGCTGCGCGGCACGCTCGAGCAGCTCTACCTCGGCACCGTGCCGGCGTGGCTGATCCTGCTGTTCCGCATGGTGGCCACCCTGGTCATCAACGTCGTCATCCTCGCACTCGTCACCTTGCTCAGCATGGTCACGGCGGGAACGTGGCTGCAGGTGGACGTGGCGTCGCTGGCGGCGCTCCTGCCGCCCACGCTGCTGGCCGCCATCGGGCTGTCGTACGCCGTGGCGGGCCTGACCATCGTCTTCAAGCAGGTGAACGCCTTCCTGCAGCTCTCGCAGTTCGTGCTCATGGCCATCGCCTACGTGCCGCTGGCGCAGGTGCCGCTGCTCGAGCTGGCGCCGACGGCCAAGGGGATCGACATGGTCCGCCAGGTGACCGCCGAGGGCGTGGCCTTGTCCAGCTTCACGACCGCCGACTGGGTGTCCCTGTGGGTCTCGGGGGCCGCCTACTTCGCCCTCGGGCTGCTCGCCTTCAAGTTGCTGGAGCGCCGCGCGATGCGGCTGGGCCTGCTCGGCCACTACTGACCGCCGCCCGCCATCTAGGACTTACGGCCCTGTCGCTGCCTGTGGCAGGGCCTCACATTGTGTAGAGCAGCGCGCACCGGCCTCGAGGCCGGGACGGAGGTGGGGATGGTCGCCCGCTCGGCAGCCACGCAGGCGCGGTCAGCCGTGCCGCTCACGGTGCTGGCCCTCCGGCGCGACCTGGAGTCGGCCGTGGGCTTCCACTGGGTGCAGGACGCCGCTCGCTTCATTGGCGGGCTCTAGCCCGCGGAGGGAGGGGTTCGATGACCACTGGGGCCATCGGGGGCGCCGCACCGGCCTCGGCGGTGCTCACCAAGGACGTGCTGGCGGCAGGGTCGGGCGTGGCGTTCGCCTTCGGCGTCGGCGCCTTCACGGGCATAGCCGCCGGCCTGACCATGCCGCGCGGGCCCGTCACCAACGGGCAGGCGCTGGCGCTCCTCCTCGGCTGCCTGGTGGCCGGGGCCGTCGCCGGCTGGGCGGCACGCGCGCGCTGGGCGATCCTGCTCGTCCCGGCCGTGCACATCTTGGCGTTCGAGCTGGTCCGTATCGGCGCCAGCGGGCCGACCGTCGACCTGCCCCGCTTAGACTCCGCCTTCGGGGTGCTGGCGTTCCTCGTCGGCAGGGGCGTCTACGCCGCCCAGGCGCTGGCGCCCTTGGCCGTGGGCGCCTGGCTGGGGGTCGGCCTGGCGAAGCGCGCGGCCGGGGCGCCCGTCTCGCTGCTGCCGCCCGTGCTGATGGCCCTGCCGCTCCTCGCCATCGCCGTGTGTCTGCTGATGCCGGCCCGCACCCCGCCGGTGCTGGGCGCTGACGGCCGGCCGGTCCCCGGCGGCATCGCGGAGCTCACCACTGTGAAGCTCGGCGGCGTCGACCAGGCGATCATGGTGCGCGCCCACAGCGCCGACGCGCCGGTGCTCCTCTACCTGTCGGGCGGCCCCGGCCAGAGCGACCTGCCCTACTCGCGCCTCCTGTTCGACGGGCTCACGAAGCACTTCGTGGTCGTGGGTTGGGACCAACGCGGCACCGGCAAGTCGTACGCCGCCTTCGAGCCGCTCTCCGAGCTCACCCTCGAGAGGGCGGTAGGCGACGTCATCGAGCTGGCCGAGCACCTACGGGCCCGCTTCGGCGAGGAGAAGGTCTACCTGCTCGGCGAGTCGTGGGGCTCCACGCTGGGCGTGCTGGCCGCGCAGCGGCGGCCCGACCTGTTCCACGCCTTCATCGGCTCGGGCCAGATGGTCAGCCAGAGCCTCACCGACAGGATCATCTGGCGCGACCTGCTGGCTTACGCCGAGAGGAACGGCGACTGGCGGCTCTACGACCGCGTCCTCACGCTGGGCGAGCCGCCCTACGACGACGTGCCGTGGAGCAACGCCTTCGTCATGGCCAGCTACTGGCGCCTCGAGCCGCCGTACACGCCGCCCGCCTCCTACAGGGAGCGCGGCGCCGCCGCGAACCTGGGCTTCTACGGCGTCATGGGCAGCGAGTACTCGCTGATCGAGAAGGTGAACGTGCTGCGCGGGCTCGTCGACGTCTTCTGGGCCCTCTACCCGCAGCTGCAGGGGCTCGACCTGCGGCGCGACGCGCCCACACTCGACGTCCCCGTCTACCTGCTCGACGGCCTCGGCGAGCTGAGCGCGCGCCGCGACCTGGCCCTCGAGTGGTTCGACGGGCTGCAGGCGCCGCTCAAGCGGGTCTTCACGTACGCGAACGCGGGCCACTCCGTGGCCTTCGAGCAGTTCGAGGCGCTGGAGCGCGTCCTCCTGGACACCGTCCTGCCCGAGACCTACGCCCTGGGCGAGTAGGGCCTAGCCCAAGGACAGCAGCACGACGCCCGCCACCATGCCGGCCGCCCCCGCGAGGCGGCGGCCGGCGAACCCTTCCCGCAGGAGGAGGGCGCCGAGCGCCGCGCCCACCAGGATGCTCACCTCGCGCGCCGGCGCGATGAGGCTCACCGGCGTGAACGACATGGCCGTGAGGACGAGCAGGTAGGCGAGCGGGCTGAGCACCGACACGCCCAGGGCCTCGCGCCGGCCCTCGCGCCAGGCGCTGGCCAGCTCGCCGGCCGGAAGGCGGGTGAGGACCAGGGGCGCCAGGAGGACGAGCCGGCTCACCTCGCCCATGTAGAGGTAGAGGACCGGCGGCGCGCCCAGCGTGCGCACCGCCCAACCGTCCCACACGGTGTAGGCGCCGATGAACACGCCCGTCGCCAGGCCGTAGAGGACGGCCGCGCGGCCCGAGCCGCCGGCCGTCGAGCCGGGAGCGCGGCGCCCCGTGAGCACGAGCACGCTCAGCACCACGAGGGCGGCGCCGCAGAGGGCCAGCGCCGATGGCCGCTCGCCGAGCACGAGGATGGCCAGCACCGTGGCGATGGCCGGCCCGCTGCCGCGCGCCAGGGGGTAGACCAGCGACAGGTCGCCCGCCCGGTACCCGCGCTGCAGGCACACGAAGTAGCCCACGTGGATGATGCCGGAGACGAAGGCGGCCGCCGCGTGCCCGGCGGTGAGCTGGGGACGCGCCAGCAGCCCGTAGACGGCCGCCACCGGCGCGTAGACGACGGCCGTGCCGGCCGTCAGCAGGAAGAGGAAGGCCACGCCGCCCCGCGCCCTCTTCGCGAGCAGGTTCCAGGTCGCGTGGAGGAGAGCCGACCCGATGACCAGCGCGAGGGCGGCGGCCGTCAAGCTGCGTTACTTCAGTCGTTCACGTACGTGAGCCAGTGCTGGAACTCCGGCACCTTGCCGGTGACGACGTCGAGGTACGTCTGGCGCATCCGCAGCGCGTAGGGACCGGCGACGCCGGCGCCTATCGGGCGCCTATCGATGGAGGCGACGGGCGTCACCTCGGCAGCGGTGCCCACCATGAAGACCTCGTCGGCGGTGTAGAGCTCGTCGCGCGTGGCCATCGTCGGCACCACCTTGGTGCCCTGCCACTCGGCGATCTTCACGACCGAGTCGCGGGTGATGCCACGCAGGTTCACCGAGTGCGCGATGGCGTAGAGGACCTCGTCCTTGACGAAGAAGATGTTCTCGCCCGAGCCCTCGGCGACGAAGCCGCTGGGGTCGAGGAGCAGGGCCTCGTCGAAGCCCAGGTCGCGCGCCTCCTGGTTGGCCAGCACCGAGTTGACGTAGTTGCCGCCGGCCTTCGACTTGGTGGGCATGATGTCGGGGGCGGAGCGACGCCAGGAGCTGGTCATGAGCGCGGCGCCCTTGCGCACCGCCTCCTCGCCCAGGTAGACGCCCCACGGCAGCGTGGCCACCATGAAGTGCAGCTTGTTGCGGCCGGGGTTCACGCCCAGCGAGTCGGAGCCGTACCAGATGAGCGGCCGGATGTAGCAGCCGTCCATGCCGTTGGCGCGCACCGTGTCGATGATCGCCTTGTCGATCTGCTCGACGCTCCACTGCGGCTTCATGCCGATGATCCGCGCCGAGTCGAGCAGGCGCTGCGAGTGCTCCCGCAGGCGGAAGATGGCGGGGCCGCGGTCGGTGGCGTAGGCCCTGATGCCCTCGAAGACGCTGGTGCCGTAGTGGAGGGCGTGCGTAAGGACGCTGACCTTCGCCTCCGCGGCTGGGACCAACTCGCCGTCGAAGAAGATGAGGCCCCCACCCACGGCGGGGGTGTTGCTCGGGGCCGTCTTCGGCTGGACTGTCATGACGTTCCTCCCGTCGTACCCCGTAAGCATGCCACGCCCGCCGCTCGGACTCCATGCCGCCGGGACCGAGGGCCCTCGGGCGCCACACCCCATGGGCGCCTAACGGGGGTTCCCTGGCGCGCACGGCGGCGGTAGGCTCGCCAGCCATGAACGTCCTCGTGACAGGCGGCGCGGGCTACATAGGCAGCGTCACGGCGCAGGCGCTGCTCGACGCCGGGCACCGCGTCGTGGTCGTGGACGACCTCTCGACCGGCCACGAAGGCGCCGTGCCGCAGGGCGCCCGGCTCGTGGTGCACGACGCCGGTGACGCGACGGCCATGGCGCGGCTGATGGCCGAGGAGGGCGTGGAGGCCGTGGTGCACTTCGCGGCCCTGTCCCTCGTGGGCGCGTCGATGCGCGAGCCGCTGCGCTACTACCGCCACAACGTGGGCGGCGCCATGGGCCTCCTGGAGGCCTGCGCTGAGGCGGGCGTGTGGCGCTTCGTCATCTCCTCGACGGCGGCCGTCTACGGCACGCCCGCGGTGGTGCCGGTGCCGGAGACGGCCGAGCTGCGCCCGGAGAGCGTGTACGGCGAGACGAAGCTGGCCATCGAGAGGCTGCTCGGTTGGCTGGCGGGCACGCAGGGCCTCGGCTACACGGCGCTGCGCTACTTCAACGCGGCTGGGGCGGCTGAGGGGCGCGGCGAGGACCACGACCCCGAGACGCACCTCATCCCCCTGGTGCTGCAGGCGGCGCTGGGCAAGCGCGACCAGGTGACGGTCTTCGGCACCGACTACCCCACGCCCGACGGCACCGCCGTCCGCGACTACGTCCACGTCGAGGACCTGGCGGCGGCGCACGTCCTGGCGCTCGAGGCGCTGGCGCCGGGCCGGGGGGCGGCCTACAACCTCGGCAACGGCGAGGGCTTCTCGGTGAAACAGGTCGTGGACGTCTGCCGCCGCGTCACCGGCGCGGACCTGCGCGTGGTGGAGGCGGCGCGGCGCCCCGGCGACCCTCCCGTGCTGGTGGCGGACGCGTCGAAGGCGGCCGCCGAGCTGGGCTGGAGGCCGCGCCGCACCTCGCTGGAGGAGATCGTCGCCTCGGCCTGGGCTTGGCACAGCTCCCGGCCCGACGGCTACGCCTCGTGAGACCTTCCTGACGGTTCGCACATTCGCGGCGCGGTGCCCGTCTGCTAGCATCGGCCCGGACCTGAGGCCCCCAGGCGCCGCCGGGGAGCGTGAAGGTTCGCTGAGGTGCAAGAAAACCGCTCGGGAAGGGCTCGTGTTAGCCTGTCCTGACTTGGAGACTGCCATGAGACGACTCCTGCTAGCCGTGCTGCTGGCGTTGTACGCCACGGCCGCGGCCCAGTCCCCGGCCACCTTCTCAGGCATAGTCCAGAGCGAGGATCCCCTGCCCGCGGGCACGCGCATCGCGATCCACGTGGTGGACGCCGACAACGTGTGGGGCTTCGAGGTCGTCAGCGTGGAGCCCACGCTGGCCAACTTCAGCATCACGCCGCCTGCGGTGCCGGCAGCCGAGATGCGCCCCTTCCGCAGCGGCGCGGTGATCCTCCCCGGCCTGCAGAACGAGTACCGGGTCACGCCCGACGACGTCAACGTCGCCGTGGCGCGCTTCAACATGTACGTGGACGACAACGGCAACGGCGTCTTCGACCGCGTGCAGGACAAGATCTACGTGGGCATCGCGCAGCTCGAGCGTCCGCTCGGCTTCTTCACGCTGCTCTACGTCGACAAGGCGGCCACCCTCACGGGCGGCGGCGTGGAGCTCCAGCTGCAGCCCGGCTGGAACGTCTTCACCGTGCGCTTCCCGGCCGAGAGGCCCGAGTACGCCGTCGTGACGTCCGTGGACGACATCGTCCTCGACGTCGTGCTGCCGTAACGCCATGCCGGAGCTGGTAGGTGAGGCCACCGGGTCGGGTCACCGCTTCGCCGTGGTGGTCAGCCGCTTCAACTCGCTCGTGACCGAGAGGCTCCTCAGCGGCGCCTTGGCCGCGTTCGCGCGCCACGGCGTCGCGGAGGGCGGCGTGGACGTGGCTTGGGTCCCCGGCGCCGTGGAGATCCCCGTGGTCGCCAAGCACCTGGCCCAGAGCGGCGCCTACGGCGCCGTCGTGACCTTGGGTGCCGTGGTCCGCGGCGACACGTCGCACTACGACCACGTCTGCCAGGCCGTCACCAGCGGCGTCTCGCGCGTGGCGTTGGACACCGGCGTTCCCGTGATCTTCGGCGTGCTCACCACCGACACCATGGAGCAGGCGCTCGACAGGGCCGGCGGCAAGGCCGGCAACAAGGGCGCCGAGGCCGCCATGGCGGCGATCGAGATGGCCAACCTGGTGGCCAAGGTCGGCGGCCCGCGCTGAGGCTCGCGGCCCAGCGGCTCCAGCGGGCCGCCTAGCGCCCGCCCCCTGCGGAAGCCACCCAACCCTGCGCGCTCGCGTAGCGCCTTAGCAGCCTCTCGGCGTCGTCGCGGCTCCTCACGTCCCCCACGGCCCGCGCCTCCGCGACCAGCCGCAACGCCTCGCCCACGCGCGGCCCCGGCTCCAGACCGAGCAGCGCCATGACGTCCTCGCCCGTGAGCAGCGGCGGCTCCGCCGGCTGCTCCTCCATGGCGGCGAGCACCCGGCTCATGGCCACGCGGTACCTGACGCGCCCGGGGGCGCTCGCCGCGCGCCCGCGCGCCGCCTCGCGGTCGGCGAGCATCACCCTCAACAGGTCGGGCAGCAGCTCGCGGTAGCGGTGCGCGAAGCGCCTGGCGCCCCTGTCGGTGGTCGGCAGCGGGAGCATGTGACGCCTCACCAGCTCGGTCGCCTTGCGCACCGTGGCGCCCTCGAAGCGCAAGCGCGTGAGCAGGGCGCGGGCGACCTCGGCGCCGGCGGCGTCGTGGCCGGGGAAGGTGGGCCGGCCGAGCGGCGCTGTGCCCGCCGTCGCCGGCTTGCCCACGTCGTGGAGCAGGGTCGCCAGTCGCTCCGCCAGGCTGGCGTCCGGGAACGTGTCCACCAGCACCCTCAGCGCCTCCAGCGAGTGGCCGAGGACGTCCAGGTGGTGCAGCGGCCCTTGAGAGACCCCCCGGCAGGCGGCGAGCTCCGGCAAGAAGGCGTCGAGGATGCCGAGGTCGTCGGCCAGGGTTAGCGCTCCGGCCGGGTCGCCGCCCATGAGGAGCGCCGTGAGCTCGTCGCGGACGCGCTCGGGGGCCGGGGCCGGCAGGCGCCCGGCCCTCACGTCCTGGACCGCCCTCCTCACCTCTGCTGCCGTCGCTGGCTCGAGCGCGAAGCCGAGGCTGGCTGCGAGCCGCGCGGCCCTCAGTGGCCTAACGGTGTCGGCGCGCAGGGCGTCCTCCGAGGTCATCCTCAGCGTCCCGGCGCGCAGGTCGGCGAGGCCGCCCGTCGGATCGCGGACGTCCCCCGTGGGCTCCAACGCCAGGGCGTTGACGGTGAGGTCGCGCCGCCGCAGGTCGTCCTCCACGGCCCCCCGCAGGGCCACGAAGTCGTGCGTCACGCCGCCCGGCCCCACCGCCCGCCAGTGCCCGCGCTCCTCGTCGAGCGGGAAGCAGGACCCTCCCAGCGCGGCGGCTGTGCGCTCGCAGGCGTCCTGCGGGTCGGGCACCAGCCAGTCGAGGTCCTTGGCCGGGCGCCCGAGCAGCGCGTCGCGCACGGCGCCGCCCACCAGCAGGCCGCCCTCCGGCCACGGCGCGAAGGCGCGCGGGTCGGGGTCCTGCAGGCGCACGGCGCGGCGGGCGCGGGCGGCCTTCATGCCGCCAGCCTACCGGCGTCCGGCGGGCGAGAATGCGTGCATGCCAGGTGGCGGCGAGGAGCGCAGACCGTTGCGCGTGGGGCTGACGGGGAGCATCGGCGCCGGCAAGTCGACCGTGGCGCGCCTCCTGGAACGTCTCGGCGCCGCCGTCGTAGACGCCGACGCGCTGGCGCGCCGGGCCACCGACGACCCCGAGGTGCTGGCGGCCGTAGCCCGCGAGCTGGGGCAGGACCTGGTCGTGGAGGGCCCGGATGGCCGGCGGCTCGACAGGCAGGCCACCGCCGCGCGCGTCTTCGGCGACCCTGACGCCCTGGCCAAGCTGAACGCCATCGTCCACCCGTGGGTGAGGCGACGCGCCGCCGAGGAGATGGCGGCGCTGGAGCGCTCGGGAGCGCCGCCGCCGGTGATCGTGCACGACGTCCCGCTGCTCTTCGAGGCCGGGCTGCAGGGCGACTACGACGCCGTCGTTGTGGTGGACGCCCCCGCCGAGCTCAGGGCGCGGCGTCTGGCCGAGCGGTCCGGTCTCAGCGCCGATGAGGTGGCCAGGCGCGAGTCCGCCCAGCTGCCAGCCCACGAGAAGGTCGCCCGCGCGGACCACGTGGTGGTCAACGCGGGCGACCTGTCGGAGCTAGAGGCTCAGGTGGCGCGCCTGTGGCGCGAGCTCACCAGTCCACGTACGAGTAGCCCTGCGTCCTGACGACGCTGCCGTCGACGGTCGTGTAGGTCAGGGAGCCGCCGATGCGGTCGGTGACGAACTCCAGGTACTCGGCGAGAGCAGCGGAGGCGGCCTCGACGGCGTCGAAGTCGATGTCGCCGCCGGCCATGCCGCTCATCATGCCGAGCTGCTCGACCAGCGTCTGGGCCGTGTAGGCGAGGGCGGCCTGGTCGTCGGAGAGCGTGTACGAGGTCACGCCCTGCGGCACGCGGCCCCGCAACGGGGAGAGCGCGGCCGAGAGGCCGGCGCCGCCGGCGCGGGCGCCGAGCACGGCGTCGATGGCGGACTGCGACGTCGCCACCAGGGCGTAGCCGTCGGTGACGGCGACGCTCAGGACGAAGCCGTCGGCGAGGGGCCAGTCGGTGACGCTGACTCCGCCCACGCCGCGCTTGACGGGCTGGACCATGCCGCCCTCGCCCATGGGGTCCATGAACGAGCTGGCGAAGGCCGTGACCATCGTGAAGAGCTGGTCGAGCCCGGCGGCGGCCGCGGCCTCGTCGTCGGCCTCGATCAGGTAGACGGTCTCGCCGAGCGGGTTCACGAGCTCGGTGGGCATGGCCGAGGCCACGCCGTAACCGAGGGTGACAGCGGCGTACTCGTCGCCCATCCAGCCGAAGAGCGTGCTCTGGAGGTCGAGGCCGAACGACATGGCGATCATGCCGTCGAGGTCGTCGATGCCGATGCTCGGCTCGGAGGCCACGACGTCCTCGAGCCAAGCCCACCAGCCGGGCAGGTCGACCCTGCCGGCGCTGACGCCGAGCGCCGAGGGCGGCACGAAGGCCATGACCCTGTCGCTGACGGCGCCGCTGGGGGCGAGGAGCGCGTGGAGCCGCGGGTCGCGGTCGCTGCTGCCCAGCACGCGCACGCCCACGGTCTCGATGCCGTCGTCCGTGATGGTCGTGACGGTGCCGTAGACGCCGGCCGTGGTGGCGGCGGCGGTGAGGCGGTTCACCAGCGCGTCGAAGCCCATGCCGGCGGCGAAGGGCGTGACCACGCCGGTGACGGCAGGCAGGTCGAGGTAGAGGTAGGCGTTGCCGGACCGCAGCGCGCCCACCGTGCCCAGGTAACCGCTGTTGGTGGCCAGGCTCGGCTCCGAGGCGCCCTGGTAGCGGCGCAGCACGCCGCGCGCCACGTCGGGGTTGGAGGAGACGAGGACCACGTCGTCGAACAGCGCGTAGACGATGGGCGTCGGCATCTCCTCGTCAACAGGCGTCACGACCGTGAAGCCGATGCTGCCCTCGGTGAACTCGTCGACTTGGCCCTCGGCGGTGGCCTCGGCGATGATCTGCTCGACCGCCGACATGCCGTCTGGGGTGACGACGGCCAAGACCGTCAGGGTGGGGAGGGGGTTGAACTGCGAGGCCGAGATGGCCACCCAGGCCTCGCGACCCAACAGGTCGAGCAGGTCGACGCCCAGGTCGGGCACGGCCAGGGGCTCGTCGCCCTCCTCGGCGAACGCCGCCTCGAGCAGGGCGGTGAGGTTCAGGCGCTCCCACTCGTCGATGAACGGCTGCGCTTTGGCCTCGTGCTGGGCGAGACCCTCCACGCCGATCGCCAACAGCGTCTCGGCCGGCAGGAAGCGGGGCAGGTCGGCCGCCGCGGCCAAGCCGGCCACGCCGATGGCGACGGTGAGTAGGAGCTTCGTGGCGATGGTTCTCATGCGACCTCCAGTGACGCTCTCAGAGCGCCGCATCATAGACGCGCCAGAGTGCGCCTGGCTGCGGTGATGACGCCATCAACGCTGAACCCTAGCTCGCGCATGAGCAGGTCCCCGGGGGCCGAGGCGCCGAAGCGGTCGAGGCCCACCTTCTCGCCCAGGTCGCCGGCGTAGCGGTCCCAGCCGAGGGTGGCGCCGGCCTCCACGGTCACGCGCGCCCGCACGGACCGCGGCAGGACGCTCTCGCGATAGGCCTCGTCCTGCGCCTCGAACAGCTCGAAGGACGGCAGGCTCACCACGCGGGTGGGCACGCCCTCGGCCTCGAGGGCCTCCTTGGCTTCGAGGCAGAGGGACACCTCGGAGCCGGTGCCGATGAGGATGAGGCGCGGGCTGCCGCCTGCGGCCTCGGCCAGGACGTACCCGCCGCGCGCCACCGCGCCCGCGGGCACGTCCAGGTTGGGCACGTTCTGGCGCGTGAGCGCGAGAGCCGTGGGGCCGTCGTGGCGCTCCGCCGCGACGCGCCAGGCCTGCACCGTCTCGTTGCCGTCGGCGGGCCTGAGCACGACGAGGTTCGGGACGGCGCGCAGGGACATGAGGTGCTCGACCGGCTGGTGCGTCGGCCCGTCGCCGCCGAGGCCGATGGAGTCGTGGGTGAACACGTACACCACGCCCTGGCGCATGAGGGCGGCCAACCGCAGCGCGGGCTTGAGGTAGTCGGAGAAGACGAGGAACGTGGCCACGAACGGCCGTAGGCCGCTCAGGGCCAGGCCGTTGGCCACCGCGCCCATGCCGTGCTCGCGCACGCCGAAGCGCACGATGCGGCCGCCCATGTCCGAGCGCGTCATGGGCCTGTCGCCGGCGATGTCGGTGAAGTTCGAGCCCGCCAGGTCGGCCGAGCCGCCGAGCAGCGTGGGCATGGCCTTGGCCACGGCGTTGAGCGCCGCCTCGGAGGCCTTGCGCGTCGCCACCTTGCCGCCCGGCTCGAAGCTGGGCAGCGCGGCGGCGGAGAGGTCGGGGGCCCCTCCTTCGAACACCTGCCTGAGCTCGCTGGCCTCCTGCGGGTACTCGCGCTCGTAGCGCGCGAACAGCTCCTCCCAGGCCTGCCGCGCCGCCGCCCCGCGTTCCCTGACCGCGCGTAAGTGCGTCAGCACGTCGTCTGGCACGGTGAACTCCGGCCAGTCGATGCCCAGCTGCGCCTTGGCGCCCTGTGCCTCCTCGGCGCCGAGGGGCGAGCCATGGACCTTCGAGGTGCCGGCGAGCTTGGGCGCCCCGTAACCGATGACCGTGCGCACGGCGATGAGGCTCGGCTTGGCGGTCTCGGCCTCGGCGGCGCGCACGGCGCGCCGTATGGCCTCGACGTCGTTGCCGTCGGCGACGCGCTGGACGTGCCAGCCGTAGGCCTCGTAGCGCTTCAGCACGTCCTCGGTGAAGGTGATGTCGGTGCCGCCGTCGATGGAGACCTGGTTGTCGTCGTAGAGGACGATGAGCTTGCCCAGGCCCAGGTGGCCGGCCAGCGAGGAGGCCTCGGCTGAGACTCCCTCCATGAGGTCGCCGTCGGAGGCGATGACGTACGTGCGGTGGTCGATGACCGGCAGGCCGGGGCGGTTGTAGCGCGCGGCCAGGTGGGCCTCGGCCATGGCCATGCCCACGGCCGTGGAGATGCCCTGGCCGAGCGGGCCCGTGGTGGTCTCCACGCCGGCCGTGTGGCCGTACTCGGGGTGGCCCGGCGTGAGGCTGCCCCACTGCCTGTACCGCTTCAGCTCCTCCATCGGCAGGTCGTAGCCGGTGAGGTGCAGCAGCGCGTACTGCAGCATCGAGCCGTGGCCCGCCGACTGCACGTAGCGGTCGCGGTTGGGCCACTCGGGGCGCGCCGGGTCGTGCCGCATGGCGTCGACGTAGAGGACGTAGCCCATGGGCGCCGCGCCGAGCGGCATGCCGGGGTGGCCGTCCCCGGCGGCTTGGGTGGCGTCGATGGTGAGGGCCCGGATGGCGTTTATGGCCCGGGCGGTGACGGTGTCCTGTGCGGTAGGCGTGTCGGACATGCTCCCTCCGGCACGCGCGGGACCCACCCGTCGCGGCCCCGGCAAGGATAGCAGGGGGCGACACGCGCTTCTGGGACGCGTGTGGCGCATCCGGGTGCCGGCACGCGCCCAAGACGAGGGCGGGCGGAGCGCCCACATGCACTCCGCCCGCCTCGACGGTCTCAGCCGGGGGTCACCTCACGGTGAGCGGCTGGCTCGCGAGCGTGTAGTAGTTCTGGCCCGTCAGGTACCTGACCTCGTAGGCGCCGGGCTCCTCGGGAACGAGGATCTCGACCGGGTTGCCATCGCGCACGTAGGCGTAGTTGCCGGTCCAGGCGCCCTCGGGCTCGCCGGCCGGGACGATGGTGATGAAGTCGCCGCGGTTGTCTGGCCCCGTCCACGACACCTGGATGTAGGAGCCGGCGTCGGCGGAGGCGGGGGCGGAGACGGTGGCGGTCACCGGCTCGGCCGTGACCCGCGCCATCGCCAGCGTGGCGTCGCCCGTGCCCGCCACGTACCTGACCTCGTACTCGCCGGGTTCCTCTGGCAGCAGCAGCGTGACGGGGCTGCCCATGGACGTGTACTCGTAGTTGCCCCAGCCGCCTTCGGGCGTGCCCGGCTCGACGACCGTGATGAAGTCACCTGGGTTGTCGGGTCCCTCCCAGGTGACCTCGATCTCCGCGCCGGCCGGGGCGGAACGCGGCGCGCTCACCGTGGCGCTCACCGCCACGACGGTCACGGGCGCCCTCGCCAGCGTCACGCTCTCGCCGCCGGTCACGTACCTGACCTCGTACTGGCCAGGCGCGCCAGGTGCCCGGAGCGTCACGGGGTCGCCGTTCGCCGTGTAGGCGTACGTCTGGTACGTACCCTCTGGCGCGTCGGCGGGGACGATGGTGACGTAGTCGCCGTCGTTGTCGGGTCCCGTCCAGGCCACCTCGAAGTCGGCGCCGGCGGGCACCTCGGCTGGGGCGGTGACGGTGGCGGTGGCCTCGGTCACCGTGAAGGTGGCCCTGGCCAGCGTGGCCGCGCTCTGGCCCGTCGCGTACCTCACCTCGTAGTCGCCAGGCTGCTCGGGAGCCTTCAGCGTCACCGGGTTGCCGTAGGAGGTGTAGGCGTAGGTCTGCCAGGTGCCCTCGGGCGCGTCCGGGGGGACGATCGTGATGAAGTCGCCCTGGTTGTCGGGGCCCTCCCACTCGACCTCGATGGTGGCGCCGGCGACCACCTCGGCCGGCAGGGTCAGCGACGCGGTGACGGCCTGCACGGTGAACGCGGCCCGGCCAACGACCTTGTAGCCGCCCTCGGGCAGCGCCAGCGTGTAGCGGGCCTCGAACTCGCCGGTCTGGTCGGGAACGCGGACCTCCACGTCGCCCGCCGGCCCTGCCACGATGGAGTACGAGAGGTAGACGTCGTCGCCGGCGTCGGCGGGCGCGAGCCACACCTCGCCGCGGCCCTCGGGGGCGCCCTCGTAGCTCACGGTGACCGTCGAACCCGCGGCCGGAGCCTCGTCCGAGAGGGTGAGGGTGACCTCGGCCTCCGGGGCGAGCTCGAAGGCGTAGGCGTTCTGGCCCTCGGTGACGGTGAGGCCGGAGACCGTCAGCGGCGCGTCGCTGTAGGCGTCGCGGACGCGCGCCGTGTAGAGGCCGGCGGGCAGGTCGGCCACGAACTGGCCGCCCGCGTCGCCGGGCCGGAAGTCGTACTCGCCGCCGTCCAGGGCGGCCAGGAACTCCACCGCGGCGCCCTCCGTGGCGGGGGCGCCGTCGCGGGTGAGCGTCACGGTCACGCGGTGGGTCTCGACCGCGGGCGTCACCTCGACGGCGCGGTTCAGCGCGCCCAGGAGCTCGGCGGCGCTGGTGGCGTTCTCGAAGGTGCCGAGGCCAGCGAAGGCGGCCCGCGCCGAGTCGTCGAGGTCGATGCCCACGATCCGCAGGTCGACGTCGATGCCCTGCTGCTTCAGGCGCTCGGCCACCTCGCGCAGGTCGCTGCGGCACGACTCGATGCCGTCGGTGATGAGCACGATGACCTTGCGGCCCTCGGCCGGGAAGTCCCGGGCGGCGAGCTCGAGGGAGAGCGCTATGGGCGTGGCGCCCAGCGCCTCGGTGTCGCGGACGGTCTGCAGCAGGCGGTCGCGGTCGACGCCCTGCATGGGCACCAGCAGGTGGGAGTCCTCGCAGGCTCCGGGGTCGCTGGCCCAGTGGTTGGCGCCGTACACCCGCAGCCCCACGTTGAGGCCTTCCTGCTCCGGCAGGGAGGCGATGAGCTGGGAGAGTACGTCCTTGGCCGCGACGATGCGGTAGCGGCCGTCCTCGAGCTTGTTCCACATCGAGCCGGAGGCGTCGAGGATCAGCTCGATGTACGCGGGGCCCTGCGCCGCGGCCGCGGAGACCAGCAGGCACAGCGCGATCAGGGCCGTTCTCAGTGTCGTGCGTGTTCTTGGCACCTTGCACCTCTACCTTGGGCCGGGTCGCGGCCCCGTCGATGAACCGCTGGACTCTACGCCGCGCGGACGGCCCCGCGACGTGGCTTCCCGCACCAGTGGGCGATCAGGAAGGCTCTGGGGAGCGGTTCTGCCTGCGCCTGTCGATGTGGTCGCGGACGCGCTGGCCCGTCTCCCAGTGCTGCCTCTCCGTCTCCGTCTCGACGCGCAGGCGCGGCACGGGGATGGGGCGGCCGTCGTCGCCCAGGGCCACGAAGCTCAGGTGGCCGATGGTGCACAGCCGCCGCTCGCCGGTGAGCGGGTTCTCGCCGTGCACCTCGCAGCGCACGATCATGCTCGTGCGTCCGGTCCACGCCACGCGGCTCCTCACCTCGACGATCTCGCCGACGTGGATGGGCGCGCGGAAGTCGATGGGCTCGGTCGAGGCGGTGACGACCACGCGCCGGCAGAAGCGCGTGCAGGCGACCGCGGCGTTCACGTCCATGAGCTGCAGCAGGCGGCCGCCGAAGACGGAGCCCAAGGGGTTGACCTGGTTGGGGAAGACGGTGTCTACGGTGACGACCCACTCGGAGGCGCGGGTCTCGATGGGCTCAGGCTCCACGAGGGCAGTATAGGTAGCCGCCGCCGGTGGCTAACATGGCGGCCATGACGCACAGAACCGCGGCTCTCCTGGACCACGTCGTGCCCGTGCGCACGCCCGCGCTCAGCGCGGCGGCGCGCGCCTTCCTCTGCGCCGGCGGCGTGCTCCTGCTGGCCCTGCTGTCGCAGGTGCGCGTGCCCATCGGCCCCGTGCCGGTCACGGGCCAGACGCTGGGCGTCCTACTCGTGGGCGCCGCTTTCGGTGCCCCCTTGGGCCTAGCCACGGTGTCCCTCTACCTGCTGCTAGGCGCCGCCGGCCTGCCCGTGTTCGCGGGCGGCGAGGCGGGGCTGGCCTACGCCTTCGGCCCCACGGGCGGCTACCTGGTGGGCTTCGCCCTGGCCGCGGCGCTGCTCGGGCGCCTGGCGGCGCGCGGCTGGGACAAGGGCGTGCTCAGCTGCGCGGCCGCGATGGTGCTGGCCAACGTCGTCGTCTACGTGCCCGGCCTGCTGTGGCTCAAGCTCTCCCTGGGACTCGGGTGGCAGGCCACGCTCGCGGCCGGCCTGGCGCCCTTCCTGCTGGGCGACGCGGTCAAGCTGGCCATCGCCGCCGCGGCGCTGCCCGCCGCCTGGCGGCTCGTGGGGCGCCAGGGCTAGGCGCCGTTCGCCACCCCTACATCAGGTGAGGAACAGAACTCGGCCCGCTCCCTAGGGAGCGGGCCGAGCCGGTGTCCGCCTGGATCTGAGGGGAACCTAAGGTTCCTTCCTCTCACAGGAGGCGGTCCTGGTCACCCTCGACGGGCACCTCCACTGGTCTCATCGGAACTTCTACTGATATGGACCACCTCCTTCCCGTGGTGGCAGGATTCTAGCGCCAAACGGCCCGGCCCGTGTGAAGAACGGCGTCACAGTAAAGTGGGTCGTCCGGCCCGGGGGTCAGCGCACCGCGCCCCGTGGCAGGTCAGGAGGCCAGGCAGTGCTCACCGTCCCCGAGAAGGTCGTCTTCGTCCTCCTGGCGGCCGCCTCCCTCTACTACGCCTACCTGGGCTTCGCCCGCGTCGTGAGGGTGGTGGCGAGGGGACAGGTGGGGCCGCTGCCGCGCACCGACTCCCTGCCGACGCGCGTCGTGCAGGGGGCGCTCAAGGCCCTCTCCCAGCGCACCGTCTTCCGCGCCCGGCCGGCGGCGAGCACCTTCCACGCGTTCGTCTTCTACGGCTTCGTCCTCTACCTGCTCGTCAACGTCCTCGACGGCCTGACCGGGTTCTTGCCGCCCGCCTGGACCGCGCGCCTCGACTTCGGCGTGGTGGGCGACCTCTACCGCCTCTTCGCCGACGTGCTCACGGTCCTGATCCTCGTGGGCATCGTCTTCTTCCTGGTGCGGCGCTTCCTGGTGCGGCCGCGCGAGCTCCAGCACAACGAGCGCACGCTCCTCCACGAGAAGGTGAGGGAGGGGGCGGTGCGCCGCGATTCGCTGGTGGTCGCCGTCTTCATCTTCCTGCACGTGGGCTTCCGCTTCGTGGGCGAGTCCTTCCTGCTCGCCGCCGAGGGTCACGCCGACGCCTGGCAGCCTTTCGCCTCGGCCATGGCGGGGCTCATAGGCCCCGGCGAGGGGCGCATGATCGGCTGGCACGTCGGCTGGTGGGGCGCGCTCGGCCTCATCCTCGCGTTCCTGCCGTACTTCCCGCGCTCCAAGCACATCCACCTGTTCGCCGCGCCGGCCAAGTTCGCGCTCGAGAGGCGTCGCCCCGACCTCTCGCCGCTGCCGACAGGCGTGCTCGAGCCCATCGACCTCGAGGACGAGAGCGCCGAGCAGTTCGGCGCCGCCAAGCTGGAGCACCTGCGCTTCCCGCAGCTCCTCGACGCCTACGCCTGCATCCAGTGCAACCGGTGCGCCGACGTCTGCCCTGCCAACCAGACAGGAAAGGCGCTGTCGCCGGCGGCCCTGGAGATCAACAAGCGCTGGGAGCTGAACCTCATCGCCGACGCCTTCGCCAAGGGCGAGGAGAGCCCGCGGCCGCTCGTCGACTTCGCCATCTCGCCCGAGGCCGTGTGGGCCTGCACCACGTGCGGCGCCTGCATGGAGGTGTGCCCCGTCGGCTGCGAGCAGATGATCGACATCGTCGACATCCGCCGCGACCTGGTGATGATGCAGGGCGAGTTCCCCGCCGAGCTCCAGAACGCCTTCCGCGGCATGGAGCGCACCGGCAACCCCTGGGGCATCGCGCCGGCCGAGCGCATGGCCTGGGCCGAGGGCCTGGGCGTGCCCACGGTGGAGGAGAACCCCGACTTCGAGGTGCTGTTCTTCGTGGGCTGCGCCGGCGCCTACGACCCCGCCGCCCAGCGCACCACCAAGGCGATGGTCAGGATCCTCGAGCACGCCAAGGTGAACTACGCGGTGCTCGGCAAGGACGAGCGCTGCACGGGCGACCCGGCGAGGCGCGCCGGCAACGAGTACCTCTACTACCAGCTCGCCACCGAGAACGTGGAGACGCTGAACGCCGTGCTCATCGAGGAGAACCTCGACAGCGCCAAGCGGAAGCTCGTGCTCACCACCTGCCCGCACTGCTTCAACGCGCTGGCCAACGACTACCCGCAGCTGGGCGGGAACTACGAGGTGGTGCACCACACCCAGCTCATCGAGCGCCTCACGGCCGAGGGGCGCCTGCCCCCCTTGGCCGAGACCCGCTCGCTCACGTTCCACGACCCCTGCTACCTGGGCCGCCACAACGGCGTCTACGACGCTCCCCGCGAGGTGCTGCGCGCGGGCGGCGCGCAGCTGGTGGAGATGGAGAAGAGCCGCAACGACTCCTTCTGCTGCGGCGCCGGCGGCGCCCAGTTCTGGAAGGAGGAGGAGCCCGGCGAGAAGCGCGTCTCCGAGGAGCGCTTCAGCCAGGCCCTCGCCACCGGCGCCGAGGTCGTGGCCACCGGCTGCCCGTTCTGCAAGGTGATGCTGGCCTCCAGCGAGAGCGCGCAGGCCGAGGGGGCGCCCGAGGTGCTCGACGTCGCGCAGCTAGTGGCCGCGCGCCTCGACGCCATACAGGGCCGGCTCGACGCCGCCTCGGCCGCCAGCGACTGAGCGGCGCCCGTGCGCGGCCCCTAGTGGCAAGTTACCCAGCGGGCCCGTGACCTCGGGTCTTATCCTGGGCCGGTGACTACCTTCGTGGGGACGGGTGGTCCGGACTTCGAGGGCACGGCTGCTGTCAGCTGTCGGGGTCCCACGGAGGCATGAGGGTGGGCACGGGCAAGCTGGCGCCGGAGAAGCAGACCCAGGCAGTGCGGGCCGCCGACAGGGCGGTCCGGCTCCTTCAGGAGCTGCTGGAGCACACCAGCGAAGCCGTGTTCGTCCTGAGCGACGACGACCGCGTCATCGACTGCAACCCCCGCGCGGAGCTGATGCTGGGCGCCCGCCGCGGCGAGCTCGTAGGCCTGCCCCTCAGCGACCTGGTGCCCATGGGGTCGCCCCTCCTGGCGCTGCTGGCGGTGCAGGACGCCGACGAGCCCCTCCGCCTCGAGGTCGAGTTGGAGCGCCGCGACGGCGGCTTCGTGCCGGTGGAGATGCTCGCCAGGCGCCTCGACGACGGCGCCACCCTGCTCATGTGTCGCGACACGACGTTGGCCCGCGCCGCCGAGAGGGCGCTCGAGCGCAGCGAGCGCCGCTTCTCCGCGCTCGTGAGGCAGTCCTCCGACGTGGTGATAGTGCTCGACGGCCTCGGGGGCGTGAGCTACGTTTCGCCCTCGGTGACGCGGCTCGGGATCCACCAGCCGGTCTTCACCGAGTCGCAGCTGTGGCGCGTGGTGCACCCGCGCGACCGCGCCAGGGTGGAGGCCGAGATGCGCGAGCTCAAGGCCACGCGCGCCGGCTCCACGCCCCACATACCGCCGCGCGTGTCGCGCTTCCGCTACCGCGTGGGGGGCGAGTGGCGCTGGATCGAGGCCGTGGGCACCGACCTGCGCGACGACCAGGACGTGCGCGGCATCGTCCTGAACGTCCGCGACGTCACCGAGCGCGAGGAGTCGGCCCAGCGGTTGCGCGTCAGCGAGGCCTACTACCGGGCGATCTTCGAGAAGAGCCTGGAGGGCGTCGTGCTCCTCGACCGCGACAGGCGCGTGCGCTCGGTGAGCGGCGCCGTCGTGAGCATGCTCGGCTACCCGGCCGAGTACTACGTGGGTCAGGACCGCACCGACCTGGTGCACCCCGACGACCGCGACGCCTTCCTCGACGTCCTCGACATGGCCGAGGCGATGCCGGGGGCCACCGAGAGTGTCCGTTACCGCTTCCGCGACGCCCGCGGCGAGTGGCGCTGGCTCGAGGGCACCGTCACGAACCTGCTCGAGGACCAGGACGTGCGCGCCTACGTCCTCAACTTCCGCGACATCAGCGACCGCGTGCGGGCCATGGAGAGGATCCAGAACCTCAACGAGGAGCTCAAGCGGCGCCTCGACCACGTGCAGTCGCTGCGGCGCATAGACATGGCCATCACGAACTCCGTGGACGTGCGCCTGGTACTCGACATCTTCATGGACCAGCTCGTCCAGGACCTGGGCGTGGACGCCGTGGCCGTGCTGCTCTACGAGCCGGCCGGCCAGGTGCTGCGCCCGTCCGTGGGCCGCGGGTTCACGGGCGAGCTGAGGCAGCGCCTGCGCCTGGCCATCGGCGACGGGCCAGCCGGCCGGGCCGCGCTCGAGCAGCGCTCGATATTCCTGCCGGAGCTGAAGGGCGAGCCTCAGAAGGGCGCGGCCGTGGCCGAGTCCCAGCAGGAGGAGTTCGCCAGCTACATGGCCGTGCCGATGTTCGCCAAGGGGCAGCTGCAGGGCGTCATCGAGCTGTACACCAAGAACCGCCTCGAGCCCAACGACGAGTGGCTGGAGTTCCTCGAGACCTACGCCGACCAGGGCGCCATCGCCATCGAGAACGCGCAGCTCTTGCGCTCCTTGGAGCGCTCGAACGTCGAACTGCAGCGCGCCTACGACAGGACGATCGCCGGCTGGGCGAACGCGCTCGACCTCAAGGACGAGGACACCGCCGGGCACAGCAAGCGCGTCACCGACATGACGGTGCGGCTGGCGCGGAGGTTGGGCATGTCGGCGGACGAGCTGGTGCACGTGCAGCGCGGGGCGTTGCTGCACGACATCGGCAAGATGGGCATCCCCGACTCGATACTCCTCAAGCGCGGCCCCCTCACCGAGGAGGAGTTCGAGGTCATGAAGCGGCACCCCGTCTACGCCTACGAGCTCCTCGGGCCCATCGAGTTCCTGAGGCCCGCCCTCGACATCCCCTACGCCCACCACGAGCGCTGGGACGGCACCGGCTACCCGCGCGGCCTCAAGGGCGAGGAGATCCCGCTGGCTGCGCGCGTCTTCGCCATCGTCGACGTCTACGACGCCCTCACCTCCGACCGGCCCTACCGCCGCGCCTGGACGCGCGAGGAGGCGCTCGAGCACATAAGGAAGGGCGTGGGCACGCACTTCGACCCGCGCGTCGCCGAGGCGTTCTTCGAGATGATCGAGGCGGCGGGGGAGTGATCCCGTAGGGGGCGCCACGCGGTCGCCCAGGCTCCCAGGAGCGGCGCTGGGCCGGGGATATGCTGGCGCGCGTGAAGGGCCCCTTGCGCTACGCCGTCATCGCCGTCCTGTTCGTCGCCGCTGGAATAGGGGCCTACCTGCTCGGCTCTTACCTGCGCCCTCGCCCCGCCCCTGCCGGCACGGAGCTGCAGAACCCGGTGCCCATCCAGGGCCTCACCCTCGTCGACCAGTCGGGCGGCGACTTCAGGCTCTCCGAGGACCTGCGCGGCGACGTGGCGCTGGTCTTCTTCGGCTACACGCGTTGCCCCGACGTCTGCCCCCTCACGATGTCCCAGCTGTCTAGCGCCTACGCCGCCGTCGGTGAGCCCCAAGACCTGCACGTGGTGATGGTGAGCGTGGACCCCGAGCACGACACGCCCGAGGTCATCGGCAGCTACGTGGAGCGGTTCCACCCGTCGTTCATAGGCCTCACTGGCGCCAACTCGCAGGTGGCCGAGGCCGCCAAGGCGTTCTTCGTGGGCTACGGCGGCGCGGGCGTCGACCTGGTGCACACCGAGTACGTGGCCGTGCTCGACCGCCAGGGCCGCCTCAGGTACGTCTACGGCAGCACGGCGGTGCCCAGCCTGGCGCAGGACATCCCGCGGCTGCTACGGGAGCTGTAGCCCGGGGTCGCCCAGGTCAAGAAGAGATCGATCAGTTGAGGCTGGCGTCCTGCGCGAAGGCGCGCAGGGCCCGCGGCAGCACCAGGTAGCGGCCCCGCGTGCCGGCGATGAGCCCGGCGCGCCTGAGCTGCTGCACGGCGGCGCTCGTCGTCTCGCGCGCGGCGCCCACCAGGGCTGCCAGCGTGTCGTGCGTGATGGGCAGCGTGAGCCGGACCATGCCGTCGGCCACCTCCTGCCCGAACCTCTCGGCGAGGCGGGCGAAGGCGATGGCGACGCGCGCCGCCACGGGCACGCCCTCCTCCTCGAGCTGCGCCGTGAGGCGCTCGAGGCGCTGGGCCGCCGCGCGGTCCAGGAGGTCCCTGGCGGCGTCGGACCCGGCGTCGAGCGGCACGGCCACGACCCGCGTGTCGGGGCCGAGGGCGGTGGCGGTGTCGAGGTAGCGCTCCTGGCGCCCGCTAACGGCCCCCACGAGGTCGCCTGGCCCGGCCAGGTCGACGACGCGCACGCGCCCGCGGCTGGCGCCGACGGCCAGGGCCAGGAGGCCCGACGCCACCAGGTAGGCGGACTCGACCTCGTCACCCTGGTGGTAGAGGGTCTCCCCGGCCGAGAGCGTTATGCCGCGCCCCAGGTCGCCCTGCGGCAGCAGCACGCCCTCCGCCGCCGGTTGCGCCTGCGGGAGCGGCAGCTCCTGGGGCGCCGCGAGGCGGGGGGTAGTGGCGTCGTAGGCCGGCGTCATGCGCAGATTCTAAGCCCCTGCGCGCGCGACGCGCGTGTGCTCGGTCTCAGGCCGGGCCGGTCTCGGCAGGCGCCGTGGCGCCCGCCTAGCCTCGGTGCACCGGCCTGCCCGCCACCAGCGTGGCGACCGGCCAGCCGCGCAGGAGCTCGCCCTGCCACGGGTTGTGCTTGGCCTTGGTCTTGAAGCGCGCGCCGTCCACCGGCGTCTCCGTCTCGAGGTCCACGACCGTGACGTCGGCGGGCGCGCCGGCCGCCAGTCGCGGCGCCGGCCAGCCCATCACCTTCGCGGGGCCGTCCTGCAGCAGCCACAGGAGCCTCTCGAGGGGCAGCGTGCCCTCGAGGACGAGGCGCGTGTAGAGGAGCGGGAACGTGACCTCGAGGTTGGCGATCCCGAACGGCGCCGTGAGCATGTCCTGCTGCTTCTCGGCCAGCGTGTGCGGCGCGTGGTCCGTGCCTATCGAGTCGACGGAGCCGTCTGTTAGGGCGGCCCGCAGGGCGGCCACGTCGGCGGCCGTGCGCAGCGGCGGCGCCACCTTGTAGACGGGGTCGTACGTGGCGAGGCTCTCGTCGGTGAGCGTCAGGTGGTGGGGCGTGACCTCGATGGTCACCGGCGCGCCGCTGGCCTTGAGCCAGCGCGCCACCTCGAGCCCGCGCCGCGAGCTCACGTGCGCCAGGTGCACGCGGGCGCCGGTGATCCTGGCGACCTCGCCGTCGCGGAAGAGCATGACCGCCTCGGCGGCGTCCGGGTTGCCCGGCAGGCCGAGGCGCTGGCTGACGGCGCCCTCGTTCATCACGCCGCCGTCGCGCAGGCTGGGCTCCTCGGAGTGCGTCTGCACCACCAGGCCGAGCTCGGCGGCGTACTCGCAGGCGCTCCTGAAGAGCCGCGAGTCGGCCACGGGGATGCCGTCGTCGGTGACCATCACCGCGCCCGCCGCCTTGAGGGCCGCGAAGTCGGTGAGCTCCTCGCCGCGCAGCCCCTTGCTTATCGACGCGGCGGGCCTGAGCCTCGCCCCTGCGGTGCGGGCCGCTCGCGCCACCAGGTCGGCCACGATCCCCGGGTCGTCCACGACCGGCGAGGTGTTGGCCATCGAGACCACGGTGCCGAAGCCGCCGGCGGCGGCCGCCGCCAGCCCGCTGGCCAGGTCCTCCTTGACCTCCTGGCCCGGGTCGCGCAGGTGGACGTGCAGGTCGAGGAACGCCGGCGTGACCAGCCTGCCCTCGGCGTCCACCTCGGCGTCCACCGCCCCACCCAGGTCTAGTCCCTCCACGGCGCCGTCCTTCACGTACAGGTCGTGCACCCCGTGGTCGCCGGCTCCGTCGAGCAGGCGACCGCCCCTCACGACGAGCCTCATCGCTTGCCCACCAGCAGGGCGTAGAGGACGGCCATGCGCACGGGGACGCCACTGGCGACCTGGCGCTCGACCAGGCTCCGCGGGCCGTCGGCCAGCTCGGTCGCGACCTCGACGTCGCGGTTCAT
>Ga0182741_1001853_pt1 | contig 26064 bp, 19 predicted proteins | sample eDN5th37CBELigOP_FD_128874 | JGI IMG/M metagenome (GOLD analysis project Ga0182741, IMG submission 128874) | Enriched Organic Plus compost microbial communities from Emeryville, California, USA - eDNA 5th pass 37_C BE-Lig OP (version 2) (version 2) ... | reverse complement strand
CTGGGCGAGACGGTGCGACAGCGGGTGAAGGAGACGTCGGGGGTCGAGCTCGCCTGGGAAATCAAGCGGATCGGCACGGCGTAAACACGCGAAACGGAAGGAACGGGCGATGGCCAAGCACGTCGCGGTCTTGATGGGAGGATGGTCGGCGGAGCGAGAAGTCTCGCTGCGTTCGGGAGCCTCCTGCGCGGCGGCGCTGGAAGCGCAGGGCTATCGCGTGACCCGGGTCGACGTGCAACGGGACATTGCCGAGGTGCTGGCCAAGCTGAAGCCGGACGTGGCGCTGAACGTGCTGCACGGCCGCCCGGGCGAGGACGGGACGCTGCAGGGCATTTTGGAGATCCTCGGCATCCCCTACACGCATTCCGGGGTCGCCGCCTCCGCCGTGGCGATGCAGAAGGACCGGGCGAAGATCCTGTTCCAGGCCGCGGGGGTGCCGGTGGCGGAGGGAATCGTCGCCTCGCGTTTTGAGGCGGCGAAAAAGCACCTGCTGCCGCGCCCCTATGTGATCAAGCCCGTGTCCGAAGGGTCCAGCGTCGGTGTCTTCATCGTCACCGAGGCGCATGAGCATCCGCCCCAGGAGCTCTATCGCGACGACTGGGCGTTCGGCGAATCTGTGCTGTGCGAGCGCTACGTGCCGGGCAAGGAACTGACCTGCGCCGTCATGGGGGACGAGGCGCTGGGGGTCATTGAGATCGTTCCAACGGTAAAATTTTACGATTATGAGGCAAAATACGCGCCCGGCGGGTCAAAGCACCTGCTGCCCGCGCCAATTTTACAAAATGTTTACCAAGAGGTCCGAAGACTGGCGGTTGCGGCGCATCGCGCCCTGGGCTGCCGGGGCGTGAGCCGTGCGGACTTCCGGTTCGATGACCGTGTCGAGGGGATCGGAGGGCTTGTCTGCCTCGAGGTCAATACTCAACCCGGCATGACCGAGACTTCGCTCGTGCCCGAGCTCGCAGCGCATGCGGGCTATACGTTCGGTGAGCTGGTGCGATGGATGGTGGAGGACGCGTCGCTCGATCGCTGAAGCGCTCCAAGCACCCGCGCGTCCCGCAGAGTGCCGGGTTCGCCCGGGACAGGCGCACTGCGGCGAAATCGAAAATCACCAGCCATTTTGGCCACCATTCCCGGCTGGCCAGGCTCGAACGGGGCATCCGCCGTGTTGCCCTGACCGTCGCAGCATGGACGCCGCCGCGCGGCAGCGGCGTGGTCGCGACTGGGATGCTGCTGGCGGCGAGCCTCGCCTACGGGACGGTCACCGGCAATCACGTGCCCGTTTTCCTCGAGCAGCTCAGCCACGCACGCGATGCGGTTGCGAATGCCGCAGGATTTGGCATCGACGCGGTGTCCGTGACCGGACAGAAACAGGTGAGCGAAGACGAGATCCTGCAGACGGTCGGGGTCACGCCGCACACCTCGCTGCTGTTCCTCGACGTCGACGCGGCGCGCGAACGTCTGATGGCGATCCCGTGGATCGCGGAAGCGACGGTGCGCAAGCTTTACCCGGACCGGCTGCAGATCTCGATCACCGAGCGCGAGGCGTTCGCTTATTGGCAACGTGACGGCAAGATCTCGATCATCGCTGCCGATGGCACCATTCTTGGCGCCTATGGCGATCGACGCGTGCCTTCGCCGCTGCCGCTTCTGGTCGGGATCGGTGCCGACGAGAAAGGCAAGGCGTTCCTCGACCTGCTTGGACGCTATCCGGCGATTCGCAGCGAGGTGCAGGCCTCGATCCTGGTCGCGGACCGGCGCTGGAACCTGAAGCTGAAGAACGGGATCGACATCCGGCTTCCCGAAGAGAAGACGGAGCATGCGCTGGACGTGCTGCTGACGCTCGACCGCGAGAAGCGGCTGCTGTCGCGCGACATCACCGCGATCGATCTCAGGCTTACCGACCGGGTGGTGGTACGGCTGTCCGAGGAGGCCGCCAAAGCCCGCGAAGAAGCACTGAAGAAGGACAAGAGCAAGCGTAAGGGGACGGACGCATGACCGTGTTCCGTCACGGCCTCACTCCGAAGATGAAGCCCCTGTCGCCGCGCCGCACGGCGCTGGTGTCGGCGCTCGACGTCGGTACGAGCAAGATCGTCTGCCTGATCGCGCGGCTGAAACCGCAGCGGCCGCAGGACGTTCTGCGCCGCCGCAGTCATTCGATCGAGATTCTGGGCATCGGCCATACCCGCGCCCGCGGCATGAAGTCGGGTGCGGTGGTCGATCTCGCCGAGGCGGAAGAGTCGATCCGGCAGGCGATCGCCGCGGCCGAGCGGATGGCCGGCGTCGAAATCGAGTCGGTGCTGGTCACGGTTTCCTCGGGGCGGCCGGCGAGCGAGTTGTTCACCGCCTCGGTGACGATGACGGGCCCGGCGGCCACCGACGGGGATATCGAGCGCGTGCTGGCGGCGGGCAGCCGCCATTCGGTGCGCGACGGCCGCGTCGTGCTGCATTCGCTGCCGATCGGCTATTCGCTGGACGGCGCCCGCGGCGTTCGCGATCCGCGCGGCATGCTCGGCCAGCAGCTCAGCGTCGACATGCACGTCGTCACCACGGACGTGTCGGCGGCACGCAACCTGATGCTGGCGGTCGAGCGTGCGCATGTCGGCGTCGAGGCGATGATCGCCACGCCGTTCGCGTCCGGCTTGTCGGTCCTGGCGGACGACGAGGGCGAACTCGGCGCTGCCGTGGTCGACATCGGGGCCGGCACGACGACGCTGTCGATCTTCTCCGGCGGGCACTTCATTCATGCCGACGGCTTCGCCCTCGGCGGCAATCACATCACGATGGATCTGGCGCGCGGGCTGAGCACGCCGGTGAGCGATGCCGAGCGGCTGAAGACGCTCTATGGCAGCGTTTTCACCGGGCCGTCCGACGAGCGCGACATGATCACGGTGCCGACGGTCGGCGAGGGCGAACGCGAGCCGCCGCACGTGGTGTCGCGCGCAACGCTGACGCGGATCATCAAACCGCGCGTCGAAGAGATCCTGGAAATGATCCGCGACCGGCTGAACGCGTCGCCTTTCGCGGCGGAACCGCGCGGCCACGTCATCCTCACCGGCGGCGCCAGCCAGCTCACCGGCCTGCCGGACCTGGCGGCGCGGACGATCAAGCGGCAGGTACGGATCGGCCGGCCGCTGGGCGTGGCCGGACTGCCAGAAGCGGCCAAGGGGCCGGCCTTCGCCGCTGCGGGCGGACTGCTGATCTATCCGCAGCTGGCGCACCTCGAACACTTCGAACCGCGGCGAACGCGGCAGCTCGCAACAGGGACGGACAACTATTTCTCGAGGGTCGGACGATGGCTGCGCGAGAGCTTCTGATGACCCTTGTTCACCCCAGCTTCCATCAATCGGCCGGTGGCGGACCGGCCCAAACCCGCCGGCGTCGGCACGCCCGCGTAGCAAAGAGGCACCCATGACCATCAATCTGAAGATGCCCGACATCCGGGAGCTCAAGCCGCGCCTCACCGTCTTCGGCGTGGGCGGTGCCGGCGGCAACGCCGTCAACAACATGATCACTGCCGGCTTGCAGGGGGTCGACTTCGTCGTCGCCAATACCGACGCGCAGGCGCTGACCACCTCGAAGGCCGAGCGCATCATCCAGATGGGCGTGCAGGTGACCGAAGGCCTCGGCGCCGGTTCGCAGCCGGATGTGGGCCGTGCTGCCGCGGAAGAGGTGATCGACGAGATCCGCGACCATCTGTCGGGCGCGCATATGGTGTTCGTGACGGCCGGCATGGGTGGCGGGACGGGTACCGGCGCGGCGCCGGTGGTGGCGCGGTCCGCCCGCGAGCTCGGCATTCTGACCGTCGGCGTGGTGACCAAGCCGTTCCATTTCGAAGGGCAGCGGCGGATGCGCCTGGCCGAGTCCGGAATCCAGGAGCTGCAGAAGGCGGTCGACACGCTGATCATCATCCCGAACCAGAACCTGTTCCGGGTGGCGAACGAGAAGACGACCTTCGCCGATGCGTTCGCCATGGCGGACCAGGTGCTCTATTCGGGCGTCGCCTGCATCACCGACCTGATGGTCAAGGAGGGCCTGATCAATCTCGACTTCGCCGACGTCCGCGCGGTAATGCGCGAGATGGGCAAGGCGATGATGGGCACCGGCGAAGCCTCCGGCGAGAAGCGCGCGCTGCGGGCGGCCGAAGGCGCGATCGCCAATCCGCTGATCGACGACGTGTCGATGAAGGGGGCGAACGGCCTGTTGATCTCGATCACCGGCGGCCGCGACCTCACCCTCTACGAGGTGGACGAGGCGGCGACCCGGATCCGCGAGGAGGTCGACTCCGACGCCAACATCATCGTCGGCGCCACCTTCGACGAGAGCCTCGAAGGCATCATCCGGGTGTCGGTGGTCGCCACCGGCATCGACCAGGCCATGCAGCAGGCCCAGCCGGCCCAGCCGGCCCGGGTCACCCCGGTTGTTTCGGCTCCGGCCCCGGCCGCGGCCCCGGCGGGAAACGCGGCGAGCTCGGCTGAGTCGCGCCTGGCCGAGCTGACGCAGCGGCTGCGTGCGGACACCCAGCGCCTGGCCGAGCGGATGCCCGAGGCGGCGCGTCCGGCTGCGGCGCAGGCCGAGCCGGCCGGCGTACGGGCGGTCGCCGCGGCGCTGGCCCCGGAACAGGCGCAGCCGGCGCCCGCACCGCTGATGCCGGCCGCCTCGGTCGAAGAGGTGACGATCCGGCCGATGCCGCCGAAGCCGTCGCTGTTCCCGGAGCCAATCGAGGACGAGGGCCAGCAGCGGATGGCTGCTGCCGAACCGCCGCCGCGCAATTTCGTGCCGCCGCAGGCGGAGCGCCCGGTCCGGGCCCCGCGCATGCCGCGGGTCGAGGACCTGCCGATCCCGGCGCAGAACGAGATCCGGGCGAGCCGCGGCGAGCTGCCCGAAACCGCGAATCCGGAAAAGCGGCGGCTGTCGCTGCTGCAGCGCCTGGCGTCGGTTGGTCTCGGCCGCCGGGAGGACGAGCCGGACGCGACGGCCGAGCCGCGCCCGGTCATGCGCCAGCCCATGCCGCAGCCGGTCCCGCCGCACATGCAGGGCCATCCCGGCGAGCGAGTCGCGCAGCGGCCGGCTGAGCCGGTTTCCGAGTATGCCCGGCGGCCGATGGCGCCCCGTCCGGCGGGGCAGCATCCCGGCCTCGACCCGCATGGTCGCCCGGCACCGGTCACGAGCGGCCACGAGGAGGATCAGCTGGACATTCCGGCTTTCCTCCGCCGCCAGGCGAATTGAGGCAGAAATGCCACAGCAAACGGGCCCGGATCGGCGCAGTCGGCTGATCCGGGCCCGTCCCTTTTTGGCGTGCCCCATGCCGCCCGTTGGCCACAAGTGCGGCGGGAATGGGGTAACAGTCGGTAAAAAAGCGTGAGTTGGAGTTGCCCTTACGACTCATTAAGGTGCCCCGCAACCAAGAGCCTTAGCCGGCGGGGCAGCAGCGACCCGGGGACATGGTCGCGGGGACAGCTCCGGACTTTACGGCAGAAACGAGGTTCGACGACGGGTGGGGGTGGGCGCGTACGCCGAAAGGCGGGCCGTCCTCAGGGTGCGGAAAGCATGATGAAAGCGGGCAAGCAGACCACGCTTCGCAATCGGGCGACGGTGTCCGGAGTCGGCGTCCATTCGGGTGACCCGGTCAGGTTGACCCTCCATCCCGCTGCTTCGCACACCGGCATCGTTTTCATCCGTAACGGCGTCGATGGACAACCAGACCGCGAGATTCGCGCCGAGGCGCGCGCGGTCACCGCGACCGAATTCGCGACCGTGCTCGGCGATTCGACCGGCTCGCTCGTCTCCACCATCGAACATGTGATGGCCGCCCTCTGCGGCCTCGGCGTCGACAACGCCATCGTCGAGATCGAGGGCGCCGAGGCGCCGATCATGGACGGCAGCGCCGCCGCTTTCGTCGAGGCCATCGACGAAGCCGGGATCGTCACGCTGGCCTCGAAGCGCCGCTTCACCAAGGTGTTGAAGCCGGTCCGGGTCAGCCTGGGCGATTCCTACGGCGAGATCCTGCCCTACGACCGCGGTTTCCGAATCGATGTCGCCATCGAGTTTGACCATCCGCTGATCGGCCGGCAGATGCTGGCGATGGACGTGGAGCCGGAGAGCTTCCGCCGGGAAGTGGCGCGGGCGCGCACGTTCGGCTTCATGCGCGACGTCGAGCGCTTGCTCGGCGCCGGCTATGCCCGCGGCGCGTCGCTCGACAACACGCTGGTCGTCGGGGATGACGGCGTGATCAACCCCGACGGGCTGCGCTTCGCCGACGAGTTCGTGCGGCACAAGGCGCTGGATGCGATCGGCGATCTCGCCCTGGCCGGCGCGCCGATCCTCGGCCTGTATCGCTCCGTGCGCGGCGGCCACAAGCTCAACCACGCCGTGCTCTCCGCGCTGGTCTCGGATTTGAGCGCCTGGACGGTGGTGGAACTCGAGGAACCGGCGCGGCGCCGGCGGGGGCACGCGGACGTGGCGACCGGACTGGTGGCGCCAGCCTACGGGGCCGATCTGTCCTGACGGCAGGACGGCTCGTCCACAGCAGCGCCACATTGCCGGCCTACCGCATGGCCAGCGCGCGGGAATTCGGTTAAACAGGCACTGGCAAGGGCGCCCGCGCGGCGGCCCCTCCTGGAAAACGGACTGATCTCGCTCATGGTGTTGCGTCAGCTCAAGCGGGCTTCGTCGGGCCCGGCTCGCTCCGACCTGCGAAGGCATGCTGTCGCGCGGCTGGTGGCGCTCGCGCTCGTCGCGGTGCCGCTCGGGGCGTGCAGCAATCTCGGCAGCCTGTTCGGCGACAAGGACGCGGTGGCGCCGGACCAGCCGGCCGACAAGCTGTACAACGAAGGCCTGTTCTTCCTGAACAACAAGAAGGACTACGCCGCCGCCGCGAAGAAGTTCGAGGAGGTCGACCGGCAGCACCCGTACTCGGAATGGGCGCGCAAGTCGCTGATCATGTCGGCCTACGCCTATTACGAGAGCGGCAAGTACGAAGAGGCGATTTCGGCGGCGAAACGCTATGTGGCGCTGCATCCCGGCAGCCCTGACGCCGCCTACGCGCAATACATCATCGGCTCGGCCTATTACGACCAGATTCCGGACGTGAGCCGCGACCAGCAGCGCACCGAGCGGGCGGTGCAGGCGTTGGACGAGGTGGCGCGGAAATATCCCGATACGGAATATGCCATCAGCGCCAAGCGCAAAATCGAGGTGGCGCGCGACCAACTCGCCGGCAAGGAGATGGAAGTCGGGCGCTATTACCTGGAGAAGCGCGACTACACCGGCGCGATCAATCGTTTCAAGGTGGTGGTGACGCAGTATCAGACCACGCGTCACGTGGAAGAGGCGCTGATGCGCCTGACCGAGGCCTATATGGCGCTCGGCATCGTGCATGAGGCGCAGACCGCCGCAGCCGTGCTCGGACACAACTTCCCGGACAGCCGCTGGTACAAGGACGCCTATAGGCTGGTGAAATCGGGCGGCACCGAACCGTCCGAGAACAAGGAGTCCTGGATCAGCCGCGCGTTCAAGGGGCTCGGAGTCGGCTGAGGGGTCATGCTGGCCCGCCTTTCGATCCGCGACATTGTACTGATCGACCGGCTGGACATTGATTTTGCGTCCGGACTGTCCGTGCTCACCGGCGAGACCGGCGCCGGCAAGTCGATCCTGCTCGATGCGTTCGCGATGACGCTAGGCGCCCGCGGCGACGCGGCGCTGGTGCGGCAAGGCATGGAGCAGGGGCAGGTCACCGCCGTCTTCGAACTCGCCGCCACGCATCCGGCCCGCGCCGTCCTGGCCGCCAATTCCATCGACGTCGACGCCGGCGAGCCGTTGATCCTGCGGCGGGTGCAGTTCGCCGATGGGCGGACCCGTGCCTTCGTCAACGACCAGCCGGTGAGCGTTCAGGTGCTGAAGCAGCTCGGGGCGCGGCTGGTGGAGATCCACGGCCAGCACGACGATCGCGCCCTGGTCGACTCGGCGAGCCATCGCGTGCTGCTCGACGCTTTCGGCGGGCTCGAGCGCGAGGCGGCCGAAACGGCGACCCTGTGGGCAAGGTGGCGCGAGACCGCCGACGCCGTCGAAGAGCATCGGCTGCGGGTCGAGACTGCGCGGCGCGAGGCCGACTGGCTGCGGCACGCGGCCGAGGAATTGAACAAGCTCAAGCCGGAGCCGGGCGAGGAGACCGCCCTGGCAACCCGGCGCGCCGCGATGATGGCGGCCGAGAAGATCGCCGAGGATCTGCGCGAGGCGCAGGAAGTGGTCTCGGGCAGTCGTTCGCCGATCGCTAATCTCGCCGGCGCGGCACGTCGGCTGGAGCGTCGCGCCGGCCAGGCGCCCGAGCTGGTCCAGCCGGCCGTGAACGCCATCGACGCGGCGCTGACCGCGCTCGACGAGGCGGGAATCCATCTCGACGCGGCGTTGAAGGCGGCCGACTACGATCCGCGCGAGCTCGAAGACATCGAGCAGCGCCTGTTCGCGCTGCGTGCCGCCGCGCGCAAGTACAACACGGCGGTCGAAAACCTGCCGGCGCTGGCGCAGCGCTACGACGAGGATCTCGCCAGCCTCGATGCGGGAGCCGAACGCCTCGCGGCGTTGGAGCGCGCTGCGCAGGCGGCGGAGAAGCAGTTCCGGCAGGCGGCCGAGAAGCTCTCGGCGGCGCGGCGCAAGGCGGCCGAGAAGCTCGATGCGGCTGTGAACAAGGAGCTCAAGCCGCTCAAGCTCGAACGCGCGCAATTCTCGACCGCGATCGCCAGCGATCCGGGCCAGGCCGGGTCGAATGGTTTCGACAAGGTCGAATTCTGGGTGCAGACCAATCCGGGCACGCGGCCGGGGCCGATGATGAAGGTCGCCTCCGGCGGCGAGCTGGCGCGGTTCCTGCTGGCCCTGAAGGTCGTGCTCGCGGATCGCGGTTCGGCGCCGACATTGATTTTCGACGAGATCGACACCGGCGTCGGCGGCGCCGTCGCCGATGCGATCGGCATGCGGCTGGCGCGCCTCGGCGCACGGGTGCAGGTGCTCGCGGTGACGCATGCGCCGCAAGTGGCTGCGCGCGCCGACCGCCACTACCTGATCAGCAAGGACGCGCTCGACCGCGGCAAGCGGGTCGCCACCCGCGTTTCGGAAGTGGCGGAGGAGCGCCGCCGCGAGGAGATCGCCCGCATGCTGGCGGGCGCCGAGATCACCGAGGAGGCGCGGGCGGCGGCAGAGCGGCTGATCAAGGCGGCAGCCGAATAGTCCGCTGACGATTTCCGTGGCCGGCGGCCATCGTGCACGCCTCAGACCATCGCAGAATGATTCCATGACAGCGGCGCAGACGATCCCGGTTTCCGAGCTGACCGAAGCCCAGGCCAAGGCCGAGCTGAAACGACTGGCGGCGGAGATTGCCGAGCACGATCGGCGCTACTATCAGGACGACGCGCCGACGATCTCCGATGCCGAATACGACGCGCTGCGGCAGCGGAACGAGGCGATCGAAGCACGGTTTCCGCAGCTGGTCCGCAAGGATTCGCCGACGGTTCGCGTCGGCGCGGCGCCGACGGGCAAGTTCGCCAAGATTCGGCACCGGGTGCCGATGCTGTCGCTGCAGAACGCTTTTCAAGACAGCGACGTCACCGATTTCGCCGACCGCATCCGCCGCTTCCTCAAGCTCGACGCCGATGCGCCGCTCGCCTTCACCGCCGAGCCGAAGATCGACGGGCTGTCGATTTCGCTGCGCTACGAAGGGGGGGCACTCGTCTACGCCGCCACACGCGGCGACGGTTTCGAAGGCGAAGACGTCACCGCCAATGTGCGCACGCTCGAGGACGTGCCGGAGCGGCTCAAGGGCGCGCCGGAAGTGTGCGAGATCCGCGGCGAGATCTACATGTCGCGCCGCGCGTTTCTGGACCTGAACAAGCGGCAAGAGGCTGCCGGAAAGCCGACATTCGCCAATCCGCGCAATGCCGCCGCCGGGTCACTGCGGCAGCTCGATCCGAAAATCACGGCCTCACGGCCGCTGGGCTTTTTTGCCTATGCCTGGGGCGAGATGAGCGCGCTGCCCGCCGACACGCAGTCCGGCATGATCGCACGCTTTGCAGAATGGGGCCTTCCGACCAATCCGCTGACGAGACTGTGCCAGTCGGTCGAGGAGATGCTCGACCTCTATCGCGCGATCGAGGCCCAGCGTGCAACGCTCGACTACGATATCGACGGCGTCGTCTACAAACTGGACCGGCTCGACTGGCAGGAGCGGCTCGGCTTCGTGTCGCGTTCACCACGCTGGGCGGTAGCGCACAAATTCTCGGCCGAACAGGCGACGACGGTGCTCAAGGCGATCGACATTCAGGTCGGTCGCACCGGCGCGCTGACGCCCGTGGCGAAGCTCGAACCGGTTACCGTCGGGGGCGTGGTCGTGCAGAACGCAACGCTGCATAACGAGGACGAGATTGCGCGCAAGGATGTCCGTGTCGGCGACACCGTGATCATTCAGCGGGCCGGCGATGTGATCCCGCAGGTGGTCGGCGTGGTGCTCGACAAGCGGCCACGGGATGCCGCACCTTACAAGTTTCCCACGCTCTGTCCCGCCTGCGGCAGTCACGCCGTGCGCGAGGAGGGCGAAGCGGTCCGGCGCTGCACGGGCGGCCTGATCTGCCCGGCACAGCAGGTCGAGCGGCTGCGCCATTTCGTTTCCCGCGACGCGCTCGATATCGAAGGGCTCGGCGAGAAGCAGGTCCAGGCCTTCTACGAATGGGGACTGATCGCGCAGCCCGCCGACATCTTCACCTTGGAGGAGCGCGACGCGCGATCATTGCAGCGGCTCAAAAACCGCGACGGCTGGGGCGAAACGTCGGCGCGCAATCTGTTTGCCGCGATCCGCGCGCGACGAACGATCCCGGTCAACCGTTTCCTCTACGCGCTCGGCATTCGCCATGTCGGCGAGACGAATGCCAAGCGGCTGATGCGCCACTACGGCACGATCGAGGCCTTGCAGGAGGCTGCGCTTGCGGCCGAGCCACCGCGTGAGCGCGGCGACAAGGGCAACGATGCCTGGCAGGAGCTTACGAATGTGGAAGGCATCGGCGCGGTGGTCGCCGAAGCCGTCGTGGAGTTCTTCAAGGAGCCACACAATCAGGACGCGGTCCGCGCGTTGCTCGACGCCGGCGTCGCGCCCGATCCGATGGAGGCAACCGTGCGGGAGACCCCGGTCGCGGGCAAGACCGTGGTGTTCACCGGTTCGCTTACCACCATGACGCGCGACGAGGCCAAAGCGATGGCTGAGCGGCTGGGCGCGAAAGTGGCGGGGTCGGTGTCGAAGAAAACCGATTACGTTGTCGCCGGTGCGGACGCGGGATCCAAGCTCGCCAAGGCACGCGAACTCGGCGTCGCCGTCCTCAGCGAAGAGGAATGGGCGGCACTCGCCAACGGCAAGGCATGAAACCGCTCAGTGACCCACCGTCCGGTAGGGCAATTCTGTGACAGCGGGAACATATCGGGCACGGCCCGGTTAACCCAAGCCCCTTGCGTACGCTGTCGAACCGCTCAACTGTCGCGGGCTTCCTTCGATTTCAATCCGTTGCAGCGCGCAAGATCGCGGGCCGCCTTCATGCGCGGCCGCAGCGACAGCAGCATGGAGGATGGAACGTCATGTGCGGCCTGTGCGGTGAAATCCGGTTCGGCGAGGAAGACGATTCAAGTCCCGCCGCGATCGAGGCGATGCTTGCGGCTTTGCGGCCGCGCGGTCCCGACGCGGGCGGAACCTTCTCGCAAGATCGCGTGGCGTTCGGTCACCGTCGGCTCAGTATCCTTGATCTCGCACCGACCTCGCAGCAGCCGATGGTCGATGCCGCGCTCGGACTGGCGATCGTCTTCAACGGCTGCATCTACAATTTTCGCGAGCTACGCACGGAACTCGAAGGTTGCGGCTACGACTTCTTCTCCGATGGCGACACCGAGGTGATCCTCAAGGCGTACCACGCGTGGGGGGCGCGGTGTGTCGCTCGTTTCCACGGCATGTTCGCCTTCGCCATTTGGGAGCGCGACACCGGCCGGGTCGTGCTGGCGCGTGATCGTCTCGGCATCAAGCCGCTCTACTACGCCGAGGGGCGGAACAGGTTGCGGTTCGCCTCGAGCTTGCCGGCGCTGGTCGCGGCCGGCGGCATCAATACCGCGATCGATCCCGCCGCATTGCATCACTACCTGAGCTTTCACGCGGTCGTGCCGGCGCCGCGCACGATCTTCAAGGGCGTACGCAAGCTGGCGCCCGCAACGTTGATGACAGTCGAGCCGGACGGGACGCGCCGCGAGGAGACGTACTGGAACTTCGAGATCCGTCCGCGCGGCGAAGATCGCGGGATGAGCGAAGGGGAGTGGCAGGAAGCGGTTCTCGAAGGATTGACGCGCGCAGTAGAACGGCGCCGCGTCGCGGACGTGCCGGTCGGCGTGCTGCTGTCCGGCGGGCTCGACAGTTCGCTGATCGTTGCGCTGCTGGCGCAGGCGGGGCAGCGCGACTTGAAGACGTTCTCAATCGGCTTCGAAAGCGTCGGAGCGCAGGAGGGCGACGAATTCCGCTACTCCGATCTCATCGCCGAACGGTTCGGTACCGAGCATCACAAGATCACAGTCGATGCCGATCGTGCGCTTACCGCGCTGCCCGACGCTTTGGCGGCGATGGCCGAGCCGATGGTCAGCCACGATGCGATCGGCTTTTACCTGCTGTCGGAGGAGGTTTCGCAGCACGTTAAGGTGGTGCAGAGCGGACAGGGCGCCGACGAGATCTTTGGCGGCTATCACTGGTATCCGCCGATGCTCCGGACCAATGACGCTGTCGGCGAATATGCAGCGCGCTACTTCGACCGCGATCACGCCGAAATGGCGGAGGTAATCGCGCCGCCATTGATGAACGGCGACTACAGCCGTGCCTTCGTGGAGGAGTTCTTCTCACGGTCGGACGCGACGCGCGCCGTCGACAAGGTGCTCGAGCTCGATACCAAGGTCATGATGGTCGACGACCCGGTGAAGCGGGTCGACAACATGACGATGGCGTGGGGCCTCGAAGCACGAGTGCCCTTCCTCGATCACGAGCTGGTGGAACTGGCGGGGCGCATGCCAGCCGAGCTCAAGGTCGCGGATGGCGGGAAGGCGGTGCTGAAGGAGGCGGCGCGGGCGCTGCTGCCGGGAGAGGTGATCGATCGCCCGAAGGGTTATTTCCCGGTCCCGGCGCTGAAGTATCTGCGCGGTCCGTTCCTGGAATTCGTCCGTGACGTCCTCGATTCACGCAGCGCGCGAGAACGCGGAATCTTCCGACGCGCGTATGTGGAGGAGCTGCTGGCGGATCCGGAAGCTCACCTGACGCCCAAAGGCAATTCCAAACTCTGGCAGGTCGCGGCGCTGGAATACTGGCTGCAAGCCCAGGGCGTGTAAGGAAGAAATGCAAATGCAGCGATGCCCGGGCGGTGAGCCCGGGCATCGCCGGCATCGTTCGCAAGCGGTCAGAGCCGGCCCATCAGCGCCAGAATGATGACGATGATCAGGATCACGCCGACGATGCCGCCGGGGCCGTAACCCCAGCCGGAACTGTAGCCCCAGGTCGGCAAGGCGCCGATCAGTATCAGAATCAGAATGACAATCAGGATCGTCGACAACATCGCAGCGCCCTCGCTTCGGTAAGCTGTGGCGAGACAACGCAGCAATGAAGCAACGGTTCCGTTCGGGAAGGCCGCTCAGCCGGCGCGGCGCTTGGCACTCAACGCAAAGAAGCTGACGGTGGCGGCGGCGCCGAACAGAAAGATCATCCACACCATCGGCATGGCGCTGTGAAGCTCGGAGAGCAGGTGGCTCACCAGCTGCGCCGATCCGGCGCCGATCCCCATCTGCAGGAAGCCTGTGATGCCCGACGCCGTGCCGGCGGCTTGCGGGTGCGCACTGATCGCGCCCGCTATCGCGTTCGGCATCAGCAGCCCATTCGCGAAGCAGACGATCAGGTTGGGGATGAAGAAGGCTGCGGGGCTGTCCGGTGCGTACCAGACGACAGGAACGGTGAGCGCGGCGCCGAACAGGCCGATGAGGAGCCCCCAGCGCACCATGGCATCGAGGCCATAGCGGACGGCAAGGTTGGCGACGAGAAAGTTTCCGACCATGTAGGCCCCTGCGCCGAGAGCGAACCAGAGGCCGTATTCGGCGGAGCTGCGGCCCATCATCGTCACGACGACATGCGGCGCGCCGCCGACGACGACGAAAAACATGGCCGAGCAGAAGGCCGCGGCGAAGGCATAGCCGAGGAAGCTGCGGCTGGTCAGCAGCGCACGTGTTTCGCCGACGAAGCGCACGAACCCGCCGCCGGAAGCGGAAACCGCGCGGGTCTCCGGCAGAGCGAAGGCGGCCCAGAGGGTGACGCCGAGGCTGAACACGCCGACGAACAGGAACACGGCGCGCCAGCCGAACTGGGTGTCAAGCAGACCGCCGATCGTCGGCGAGATCATCGGCGCGATGACCATGGCGGCGGTGACCCAGCCGATCATCGCGGCCGCGCGGTCGCGATCGAACAGGTCGCGGATGATGGCGCGGCCGATCACCATGCCGACGGGAGAGCCGATCGACTGCAGGGTGCGGACGAGGATCAGCCCGTGGATCGTGGACACCGCCAGCGCGGCGAAACTGGTCAGCGCGGTGAGCGCCAGACCGACGAGGATCACCGGACGCCGGCCGAACCGGTCGGACAGCGAGCCGAGCGCGAGCTGCGACACGGCCATGCCGAGCAGATAGAGCGTCAGCGTCAGCTGCACCGTCTGCACGTCGGAGTCGAGCGCGGCGACGAGGCCGGGCACGGCCGGCATCAGGATGTTGAGCGTCAGCGGGCCGATCGCCGTCATGGTGATCAGCAGTGCCAGCAGGCTCCATGGCGTTCCGGCGCTCGGCCGTTTGGTGTCGCCGGGCGTGTGCGGGGCGGGTCCGTGCACGTGAATGTCCTAGGTCAGGGCGAAGCCAAGGGGCGAGTCGCCTGTTCGAGCCAGGCGCGTGTCGGCGGATCGAGCAGCGGCCCGATCGCGGCGGCGACCCCGGCGTGATAGGCGTCGAGCCAAGCGGCTTCCTCGACGGTGAGAAGACGGGGCTCGACGAGGCGAAGATCGATCGGCGCGAGGGTCAACGTCTCAAAGGCATTGAGCTCGCGTTCGGCGCCGGGCGGCGGCGGTGCAGCGACGACGAGTTCGAGATTCTCGATCCGGATGCCGTAGGCGCCGGTCTTGTAGTAGCCGGGCTCGTTGGAGAGGATCATGCCTCGTTTGAGCGGGGTTGTACCCGCCTTGGCGATGCGCGCCGGGCCCTCGTGCACCGACAGGTAGCAGCCGACGCCGTGGCCGGTGCCGTGGTCAAAATCGAGGCCCGCCTGCCAGAGATATTGCCGCGCCAGCGTGTCGAGCTGGGCGCCGGACGTCCCGTCCGGGAACACGGCGCGGGCAATGGCGATATGGCCCTTGAGCACGCGGGTGAACCGGTCGCGCATCTCCGCAGTCGGCGTACCGACGCTGATGGTGCGGGTGATGTCGGTGGTGCCGTCCTCGTACTGGGCGCCGGAATCGATCAGGAACAGTTCGCCGGGCGCGATCCTGCGGTTGCTGGCGCGCGTCACGCGGTAATGCACGATGGCGCCGTTCGGCCCGGCGCCGGCGATGGTCGGAAACGAGACGTCCTTGAGCAGGCCGGTGTCGCGCCGCACGGTCTCCAGCGCGGCCACGGCGTCGATCTCGGTGAGGCCGCCGCCCGGCGCCTCGCGGTCGAACCAGGCGAGGAAGCGGGCCATGGCGGCGCCATCGCGGCGATGGGCAGCGCGGATGCCTTCGATCTCGGTCGCGTTCTTGACCGCCTTCATCAGCGCAATCGGGTCGGCGCCGCGGCTCACCGCTCCACCGGCCGCGGCGATGATCCCCGCGAGGCGGTCGGCGGCCGTCGCCTGATCGAGACGGATGGTCCGTCCGCCGGCGGCGAGGGCCGCGAGAGTCGGCTCGAAGTCGACCGGTTCGCGCGTTTCAGCCAGCTCTTCCAGGCGGTGGCGGGTGGCGTTGCCGAGCTTGCGTCCGTCGATGAAGACGGTCGGGCGGCCCTCGCGTGGGATCAGCGCGAAGCCGAGCGGGAGCGGCGTGTGCGCGACGTCGGCGCCGCGAATGTTGAAGGTCCAGGCGAGTGCGTGCGGGTCCGAGACGACGAGCGCGTCGTAGCGGCCGTCGGTGATCTCCTTGCGGATCCGGGCCAGCTTGTCCTCGGCCGCCTCGCCGGCATGGGTGACGTCGTGCAGGACAACGGCGCCGCTTGGTGGCTCCGGCCGGTTGGTCCAGATCGCATCGATCGGATTGTCGTCCAACGCGACGAGGCTGGCGCCCGCGGCGGCGCAGGCTTTTCCCAGCCGCTCGGCGCCGTCGACGGTGTGCAGCCACGGGTCATAACCAAGCCGCGCGCCCGCCGGGAGATTGGCCTCGATCCAGCGTTCCGGCGGGGTCTCGATCAGGTGGGCGACCGTGAACAGACTGGTGTCGATCTGCGCCGCGGCCTGCAGGGTGTAGCGGCCGTCGACGAACAGGACAGCGCGGTCGGCCAGCACGATCGCGGTGCCGGCGGAGCCGGTGAAGCCCGTCAGCCAAGCCAATCGCTCCTCGGCCGGCGGGACATATTCATTTTGATGGCGATCGGCGCGCGGAAGGATGAAACCGTCGACGCCGCGCCGCTTCAGTTCTGCCCGCAATTGCGCAAGCCGCCCGGGAAGCGCCGCACGGTCGACATCGTCATCGAAAGTCTGGAAACGGGCCTCGAACATTGTCGCACTCTATGGGCCGGCGCCGTCACGGACAACGGGTCGCAGGCGCGTGCCTGCCATGACCGAGCCGGCTCAATCGGTTTTGCCCCTCTTTGTGCGCTGCAGCGGCGGGCTGTTCAAGAGGCCCGCCTTTGCACCGCCTCAACCGTTAAAATCCTCGAAATGCAAAGGTTCATGCGGCGCCTGCAAGGCCGGCATGCAATCTCCGGCATTTTCGCACGTGCGAAATCATCTATATTGCACTGCAGAAAGCAGGAGGGACGCCGGGAGCGATCCCGAGCTTCCAACCACGAGGACGACGACAATGGCCACTGCAACTCTCACCGCCCCGACCCACGCCGCCCCCGCCGGCGGCGCCAAGCAGGAGGGGTTCTTCAAGCGCTTGTTCGCGGCGCTCGCCGAGGCGCGCATGCGGCAGGTCGAGTTCGAAATGAAGCGCTATCGCCACCTCATTCCGCAGAACGAGGTGAAGGCGGCCGGCTACGCGGCGACCGCGAAGAACGATCAGGCGCTGCCTTTCGTACGCTGAACGCCGCGTACTGACCAAAGTTTCGCACCCCGGACGGGCGACCGTTCCGGGGTGTTTTGCTTAACAGGGGGTTAAGCGCCCGGCTTCGGTGCGGCCGGCCGCTCGAAAACGAGCGTGCTCCACTCGTCGAGACGAATGCGGCGGCGCAGGACGAGATCCTGCCGGCGATAGGCCGCGATGACCGCCGCCGCCTGATGGTGCAGCAGGCCGGAGAGAATCAGCGTGCCGCCCCGGGCGACGCGGCGCGCTAGCGGCGCCGACATGGCGACGAGCGGCCCCGCCAGGATATTCGCGAAAACGAGGTCGAACGGGCTTGTGGACCTGAGCACACCGGCGGACAGCCCGGCAGCGCAGACCAGGCGCAGCGCGGCGCCTGCGCGATTGGCAGCGGCATTGGCGCGTGCGACCGCGACAGCCATCGGGTCGATGTCACTCGCCAGCACGGGCCGCCGGGCGGCGCGCGCGGCGGCGATCGCCAGCACGCCCGTTCCGGTGCCGAGGTCGAGAATGCGGCGGGGACGGCGCCGCCGCAGAAGGGCATCGAGCGCAAGCAGACAGCCCCGGGTGGTGCCGTGATGGCCGGTGCCGAAGGCCAGCGCCGCTTCGATCTCGATTGCAATGACATTGGCGGGAATGCGGTCGCGATGATGCGCGCCATGCAGCAGAAAGCGACCCGCAGCGACCGGGGCGAGGCCCTCCAGGCTGGCCGCGACCCAATCGCGTGCGGCGACGTGGCCGATCTCCAGCTGGGCTCCAGCCTCCGAGCCGGCGGCCGCCGCAATCAGTTCGCGCAGCGCGGCTTCGTCCGGCGCGGTGGCGAAGTAGGCTTCCGCGACCCAGCTACCGTCCGGCGTCTCAAACGCGACCGTGGCGACATCGTCGGGATCCCAACTTTCCGCAATCAGGCCGGCGATGCGGCGCGTGGTGTGCTCGTCGCCGGTGATCCGCGCAAGCGTCGTGGCGGGTGCGGACATCGATGTCATCGGTGCGCACTCCAGTGGCGGTTCGGGCGCAGAGCACCGAATTTGCCGCTTGGTACCTCTGTCATTGTGATGATCCCGAATCCGACCTTGATGGTTGCGTGTGGCTTTGCGGCCATAGCCACGAATCGCATGACAAGGCAACATTGCAAAATGGGGCCGTGTTGATTCGCGCGGGCGCATAACCACCAAGCGAGGGGATCGCCATGAATGTCATCGTCGTCGCATCACGCAAAGGTGGGTCGGGGAAGAGTACCCTAGCCGCTCATCTGGCCGCTTTCGTTCACAAGCCGTCACGCCGGTGCCTGCTGGTCGATGCGGACCCGCAAGGCTCGCTAACACTGTGGCACGAGTTGCGCGGCAGCAGCGAGCCGCCGCTGAAGAACGGTCAACGTGGCGTAGCGGAGATCGTCAAGGCCGCGAAGCGCGATGGCTATGACTGGGTGTTCATCGATACGCCGCCGAATCTGTCCGCTGCAGTCCGCGATGCGATCCGCACGGCGACGCTCGTCGTGGTGCCCGCGCGGCCGAGCATCTTCGACATCGCCGCCGTGCAGGAAACGGTGGGCATGGCGCGCGAGTTGCGCCGGCCCTACGCGGTCGTCATCAACGCGGCCCCGGCGAAGCGCGACGAGGCGGAATCGCCGATCGTCACGCAAGCCCGCGCCAGCCTCGACGAGCTCAAGGTTCCGGTCTGGGGCGGCCAGATCACGCACCGCACCAATTTCTCGCTGGCGATCGCGGCGGGTGAAGGCGCCAAGGAATTCGACCCCGAATCCGCGGCAGCGATCGAGATCGGCCGGTTGTGGGCCGCGATCGACAAGTCGGTGAAGGCGATTCACGGCGCCCAGGGCGGCGTGGCGATGCACAAGGCCGCCTGACTTCGTCGTGGTCGTGACACAGGTCGGCTTTGTGCGTGCGGTGCGGTGGGAGCGCGCCGCACGTCGGATTGCATGCAGGACGCGCCGCGTGGCCGAGAGAGACGGCCATGCGTAAGCTGTTGTTGGGGCTTGGCGTCGTCGTCGTCTCCTTCGTCGTCGCATATTGGGCGATGGAGACCTTATGGCCGCGCGCAAATGTGCGGCCGCCGGCTTTGACGGAGGCGCCGCCGCTGCCGCCCTCGACCGAGAGTTCCGTCATGGTCGTGCCGGTGGCCGTGACATTGCCGGCCATTACACGCGCGCTCGAACAAGCGGCACCTCGCGAAGCCGCCGGAAAAACCGATGCTTCGCTCGGTCAGGTGCTGACCGGTTCGGTCGTCGATTGGACGATGGCGCGCGGACCCATGAGTGTCGCCGGCCGTCCGGAAGGCTTGACGATCTCGACGCCGCTGACCGGGGCGTTTCGGTTGACGGGCCAGATCGGCAGTGCCGCCGGTGCCTTGACCGGTGCGCTGGGCAATCTTCTCGGCGGCGGTCTCGGGCGGGAAATGCAGAACCTGACCGGGCGCGCGTTCGACCAGAGCGCAAACATGCGGGGCGCGATCGCCGTGACGGCGCGGCCGGAGCTCCGCGGCAACTGGCGCGTCGAGCCAAATCTCGCACCGCAGCTTTCGTTGGGTGAAAGCTCGCTCACGATCGCCGGGGTGCGGGTCAATGTCGCCGACCAGGTCCGTCCGCTGATCGAGCGCGCCGTGAACGAACAGGCGGCGGCGCTGCAAGACAGGCTGCGCGACGATCCGTTTCTCGAGCAAGCGGCTCGGCGCGAATGGGACAAACTCTGCCGCTCGATTCCGTTGGGCAAGCCGGGGCCCGACCTGCCGGATCTCTGGCTCGAGCTCAAGCCGGTGCGGTTCTTTGCGGCGCAACCGCGTATCGATGCGAAGGCGGTCACGCTGACGCTGGGCTTGCAGGCGCAGACGCGCATTGCCGCCACGCAGACGCAACCGATCTGCCCATTCCCGACGGCGCTCGAACTGGTGCCGCCGCTGCCGCCGGGCAAAGTCGCGATCACGGTGCCGATCGACTTGGCGCGCACGGACGTGGCTCGCCTGATGGCGCTGCAGCTGAAAGGCCGGACGTTTCCGGAAGACGGCGGCGGTACGATCGCCGTGACGGTGCTGGACACAAACCTCGCTGCCGCGGGTGAACGCCTGCTGATCTCGTTGCGCGTGAAAGCGACTGAGCAGGCAAGCTGGTTCGGGCTCGGTGCAGAGGCCACTATTCACATCTGGGGCAAGCCGGTGCTCGACACGGCAGCACAAACGCTGCGTCTCGCCGACATGGAGCTGGCGGTGGAATCCGAAGCCGCGTTCGGTCTGCTGGGCACCGCGGCGCGCGCCGCCATTCCCTATGTGCAGGACGCGCTGGCCGAGAATGCCGTCGTGGACCTGAAGCCGTTCGCCGCCAATGCACGCGAGAGCATCGCGTCGACCCTCGCTGAATTCCGACAAAGCAAGAACGGGATCAGCGCCGAAACGACCGTGACCGCGGTTCGGTTGGTGAATATTGCCTTCGATGCCAAGACCCTGCGGATCGTCGCGGAGGCGGAAGGCAACGCCAAGGTTACGGTGACGGCGCTGCCGGCGCTGTGAGGCGCGGGCGCCGTCCCTTCAACGCAGCGGCGAACGCCTAGTCCCAACCGTAATAGTAGCGGTAGACGGGCGGGCGCTGGCGCCGATAGGCCGGGGGCGCCTCCTGGTAATAGGGATAGTAATAGCCGCGATCGTCCGCGTAGTAGGGCGGCGGGGCGCGCCGGGCTAGTTCGCGCTGGCGAGCGGTGCGCGGCTCAGGCGCGGGGCGGATGATGACGGGATCGTCCAAGGGTGGCGCCCCGCCGTTGTTCGGCGCGCGCGCGACGGCTGGGGGTCGCGTGGGCGGGTTCTCGCCCGTGACGACCACGGTGGTGTTGAGGACGCCGTCATCCCGCACCAGTGCAAACAACCGCGCCGCGTTGTCCGGATGCAGGCGGACGCAGCCGGCCGATGCGGGCGTGCCGATGCGTTTGGTGTCGTAGCTCCCGTGAATGGCGTGTCCTTCGCGGGTGAAAAAGATCGAATGGGGCATCGGCGCATCGTCCCATTCCTTCGAATAGTGGTCCTCCTCCAGGCGGAAGGCGCGGAACGTCCCGTTCGGCGTGATGCGGCCGGCGCGGCCGGTCGAGACGGGCCAGTGCCATAGCGTCTGGCCGTTGTGGGCGACGGTCATCTGCTGCGTCGACTTGTCGATGGTGATCAAAACCTTGGCGGATGCGCCCGGGCCGGCGGGAACGAAGAAACCGACAATGAGGCCGAGCAGGGCGATGCGGTGATAGACTGGGCGCAGCATGCCTCGCCTCCTGTGAACTGGCCGGCAAATGTCGCACCGCTTTGTGGCGAGTTTAGTCCGCAACGCCGACCGGCGCCGCGGACGCGCTCACATTCTCATCACATTGTCTTCAAACGCGTTCGACGAAGCTGTCGACCACGCGCTTCTCGCCAGCCTTTTCGAAGGCGATCGTCAGCTTGTTTCCGTCGATGACGAGAATGCGGCCATAGCCGAACTTTTGATGGAAGATGCGCTCGCCGACCGCAAAGGCCGATGTGGTGCCGGTGGACTTCGCCACCAGTTCGCCCTCGATGGTGAGCGGGCCGGCCCGGCCGCTGCGGCCTCGCCCTGGTTCCGTGCGCATGCCGGCGGTGCCGGCGGCGTAGCTTGGCCCGCTGTCGCGAAAGCCGCCGCCATTGTCTCGGCCGCGCGCCTGGGCGCGCTGCCAGCCCGGCGTCGTGTAGCTGGATCCGAAGGTTTCCACGGCATCGAAGCGGGAGGCGCCGTAGCCGCCCCAGCCGCGCCCGCCGCCCTGCGCCTCGGTGACCTCGACATGAGCCTCGGGCAATTCGTCGAGGAAGCGCGAGGGAATGGTCGACTGCCACATGCCGTGAATGCGGCGGTTGGTGGCAAAATACAGCTTGGCGCGGCGCCGCGCCCGGGTGATGCCCACATGCGCGAGGCGGCGCTCCTCCTCGAGTCCGGCGCGGCCCTGATCGTCCAGTGAGCGCTGGTGCGGGAAGAGGCCTTCCTCCCAGCCGGGCAGGAACACCGTGTCGAATTCGAGCCCCTTGGCCGAATGCAGGGTCATGATCGAGACAGCGTCGAGGTTTTCGCCGCGATCGGTGTCCATCACCAGCGCGATATGCTCGAGGAACCCGGACAGGTTCTCGAAATCCTGCATGGAGCGCACGAGCTCCTTCAGGTTCTCGAGACGGCCGGCGGCTTCGGCCGAGCGGTCCTTCTGCCACATCTCGGTATAGCCGGACTCGTCGAGCACGATCTCTGCCAGCACGGTATGCGGGATCGCATCGCGTTGCGCGCGCCAGCGGTCGAACATGGCGACGACGTCGCGCAGGCTCTGGCGCGGCTTCGGCTTCAGCTCCTCGGTGGCGACCATTTCGCGTGCCGCTTCCAAAAGCGGGATGTTGCGGGCGCGGGCATGGTCGTGCAGCAGCTGGATGGTGGCGTCGCCCAGGCCGCGTTTGGGCACGTTGACGATCCGCTCGAAGGCGAGGTCGTCGGCGGGTTGATTGACGAGGCGCAGATAGGCGAGGGCGTCGCGGATTTCGGCGCGTTCGTAGAAGCGCGGGCCGCCGATGACGCGATAGGGCAAGCCGAGCGTGACGAAACGGTCTTCGAATTCGCGCATCTGAAACGAGGCGCGGACCAGAATGGCGATCTCGTTGAGCGCATGGCCGCGGCGCTGCAGCTGTTCGATCTCCTCGCCGATCGTCCGGGCCTCCTCTTCGGAGTCCCAGACGCCCGTGACGGTGACCTTTTCGCCGGGCTCGTCCTCGGTGCGCAGCGTCTTGCCGAGGCGGCCCTCGTTATGCGCGATCAGATGCGAGGCGGTCGCGAGAATGTGTCCGGTGGAGCGGTAATTGCGTTCCAGCCGGATGATCTTGGCGCCGGGGAAGTCGTGTTCGAAGCGCAGGATGTTGTCGACCTCCGCGCCGCGCCAGCCGTAGATCGACTGGTCGTCGTCGCCGACGCAGCAGATGTTCGGTTGCGCGGCGCGCGGATCTGTCGGGGCGTCGCCGGCGCTTCGCTGCGCGATGAGCCGCAGCCACAGATACTGGGCGACGTTCGTGTCCTGGTACTCGTCCACGAGCACGAAACGGAACCGGCGCTGATAGTCGCGCAGCACTTCCGGATGGGTGCGGAACAGGCGGAGGCATTCGAGCAGCAGGTCGCCGAAATCGGCGGCGTTCAGCACCTTCAGCCGCGCCTGGTAGGCGGCGTAGAGGCGGGCGCCGGCACCATTGGCGAAGGCGGCGCCTTCGCCGACCGGCACCTTGTCTGGGGCGAGTCCGCGGTTCTTCCAGCCGTCGATCAGGCCGGCGAGCACGCGGGCCGGCCAGCGCTTCTCGTCGATGTCCTCGGCGGCCAGCAGTTGCTTGAGCAGCCGGATCTGGTCGTCGACGTCGAGAATGGTGAAGTCGGGCTTCAGATCCACCGCCTCGGCGTGGCGGCGCAGGATCTTCACGCCGATGGCGTGGAAGGTGCCGAGCCACGGCATGCCTTCGACCGCCTGACCCACCATCGTGCCGATGCGCTGCTTCATCTCGCGCGCCGCCTTGTTGGTGAAGGTGACGGCGAGGATCTCCGAGGGGCGGGCGCGGCCGAGGCTGAGGATGTGGACGATGCGCGTCGTCAGCACGCGGGTCTTGCCGGTGCCGGCCCCCGCGAGGACGAGCACGGGCCCGTCCAGCGTCTCGACGGCCTCCCGCTGCTCCGGATTAAGGCCGGCGAGGTACGGCGCGGCGACCGCCGCGCGGGCGCGCGCGGCAAGGCCGCCTGCCGCAGGGGCATGCGAAAGGGTCGTGTCGGGGTGCTTGTTTGCTTCGGCCATCCTGAGATCCGGTTGGCCGATCCATAACGGTCGGCATCGGCGCGGTCTACCGGCGTGCCGGCGACCGTGAGGGCGAATCGTCCTCCAGAAGATGGCATCGCGGAAGCCAAAACGGGAGGGGCGTCGCCGGCCGGCGACAGATCAGAGCCGGGACGGCGTGGCGATGCTGCGGCCGACCGCCTCGGGGCGCGGCAATTCGGCGTGCGAGGCCCGCATGCGCTGGAGCCGGGCCGCGACGTCGGCGGGGAACGGCGCGGTGCGCTTGGTCGTCATGTCGACGTGCAAGGACAGGATTTCAGCGGTGGCGGACACCCAGCCCTCGGTGGCGTGAAACAATTGCTCGAAATAGTGCAGGCGCTTGCTGTCGTAATCGAGCAGCTGGAACGTCACCCGCACGGGGTCGCCGGCGTGGAGTTCGCGCAGATAGCGGGTGTGCGCCTCGGCGGTGAAAAAGGAGCGGTGGTCGCGCTCGCAATAGCCCGCGCCGACATCCAGCAGGGCATAGGCCTCGTCGACCGCGCGGTCGAACAGCACGTTGTAATAGGCCATGTTGAGATGGCCGTTGTAGTCGATCCAATCGGCTTCGACCCTCATCACCGAAGAGACGAAGGGGGCAAAGAAGAAAGGTTCGAAGTCGACACGATCAAGCATGGTGCCTGGCCCGCCTGTCGAAGCCCACCAGTCTCGGTAAGAAGTTTGGCAAAATCTGGATCGACGCGACAAATCGCTGCCCGGAGGGGCATCGCAAGCTTTGCGCCGGGCGGCGCCGCTCTGCTAACCTCTAGGCCACAATTCAATATTTTTACCGAGGACACGCCATGGCCGCAATGGCCGACCTACGCACGCAGGACGCTCATGGCGCCCTTCGCCGCGATCCGGAAGCGATCTCCGCCGCCTTGAAGGAACTCGCCACGCGCTTCGGCGACCGGCTCGCGACGTCGCGTGCCGTCCGCGAGCAGCATGCCAACACCACCACTTGGCACCCGAATGAGCCGCCGGACGCGGTGGTGTTCGCCCACAGTACGGAGGAGGTGCAGGACGTGGTGCGGGTCTGCGCCCGCCACCGAGTGCCGGTGATCCCGTTCGGCACCGGGACTTCGCTCGAAGGTCACGTCAATGCGCCGTTCGGCGGCGTCTCGATCGATCTGCGAGAGATGAACCGCGTGCTGGCGGTGCATCCCGAGGATCTCGACTGCGTGGTGGAGCCGGGCGTCACCCGCAAGCAGCTCAATGAGTACCTGCGCGACCAGGGCCTGTTCTTCCCGATCGATCCCGGTGCGGACGCCTCGATCGGCGGCATGGCGGCGACGCGGGCCTCGGGCACCAATGCGGTCCGCTACGGCACGATGAAGGACAATGTGTTGGCGCTGAAGGCGGTGCTGCCCAGCGGCGAGATCGTGACGACGGCGCGGCGGGCGCGGAAGTCGTCGGCCGGCTACGATCTCACCCGTCTGTTGGTCGGCTCGGAAGGCACGCTGGGGGTGATCACCGAGATCACGCTGCGGCTGCACGGCATCCCCGAAGCGATTTCCGGCGGCGTCTGCCCGTTCCCGACCATCGGCGCCGCCTGCGACGCCGTCATCGCCACGATTCAGTCGGGCATTCCGGTGGCGCGGATCGAACTGCTCGACGAGCTGCAGGTGAAGGCCTGCAACGCCTATGCGAAGCTCTCGCTGATCGAGAGCCCGACACTGTTCCTGGAATTCCACGGCACCGAGGCAGGCGTCGCCGAGCAGGCCTCCCGCTTTGGCGCCATTGCCGAGGAATTCGGCGGCGGCCCGTTCCACTGGGCCACGAAGGCGGAGGAGCGGACGAAGCTGTGGCAGGCGCGGCACGACGCCTATTGGTCGGTGCTGGCCCTGCGGCCCGGCGCCAAGGCGATCGCCACCGATGTCTGCGTGCCGATTTCGCGGCTGGCCGAGTGCGTCCTGGAGACCAAGCGCGACATCGACGCACTGGGGCTGGTG
>Ga0182741_1001847_pt1 | contig 26136 bp, 22 predicted proteins | sample eDN5th37CBELigOP_FD_128874 | JGI IMG/M metagenome (GOLD analysis project Ga0182741, IMG submission 128874) | Enriched Organic Plus compost microbial communities from Emeryville, California, USA - eDNA 5th pass 37_C BE-Lig OP (version 2) (version 2) ... | reverse complement strand
TCGGCTCACGGAAGTGCTCGTCGAAGAAATCGGCCGGCATGTCGAGGGCGCGGGCATAGGCTGGCAATAGCGACTTGGCGAGTGCCTCGACGGCATCGAGATAGGTCAGCACCGAATCACGGAAACCAGGCAAGTCAGCAGGCCATTTGTTAAGACCGCGGAAGGGTCGCTGCGCGAGGACGTCGGGATGACCTGGCGGGAGATCGCGCTTGATGAAGAAGGCCTCGTTCAGGCTGGGCTTGCTCGCTCGGCTCTGGATCGACGAACGCCCGTAGCTCCTGCTGCGGGCAGGCTTGTAGCCGATGTTGTGCTGCTTCGATTCGAGTTCCATCTTCCGGTCGGTCGGAAGATCGGAAAACTGCTTCGCGGCGCTGAAGGCACCATCGGTCGTTGCGGTATCGATGCCGTGGCCGGCGATATAATAGAAGCCGATGTTCTCCAGGGCGTGTCGCACCTGTGCGCCGATATCCTCAACCGCGCCCGGTGCGCCGGCACGCAGGGCCGAGATGTCGATTACGGGAATCTCCTCGGTGTCGCCGAAGCGTTCGGGCTGAGGGGTCGGTGCCATGATGTTCACGGTGAACTCCATTTCCTGCACGGTGGCCGGCCGGATGCACGGCCGCTGGTCAGTTGCTGCGCTGAACGTTCCAGAGAACGGTGAAGGCGAATTCGGGCAGTCCCTTGAGATCGGCGCGGTACGCATGGGGAACCGAGTACTGGCCGGCGATCACCATATTCACGTTCTCATGGAAGCGGCGCTGCATCGCGTCGATGAGTTCATGCCGGATCGCATCGTCGCCTGCTTCGCTGTAGCACTTCAGCAGTTCATCGATCTCGGGATCGCAGAACCAGCCCGGGTAGTTCCGGCAGTTGTATGCAAGGCTGGCATTGAGCAGCGGATTGACGAGGTCCACACCGGACCGACCGAGCGTGACCGCATTCCAGCCGCCCTCCGCCGGCGCTGCGCGATTGACGCGCCGCTGCGCGACGGAACTCCAGTCGGGGCCCATTCCTGCACGTTGAAACCCGCCCTGCGGAGCTGCTCCATCGCGACCATGGCGATCGGATGCAACATGACGAGATCCGTGGGATGGAGGAACAGCACGGGCTCATTGTTGTAGCCGGCCTGCGCCAACAACCTGCGGGCGTTCTCCAGGGTGCGGGAACGCAGATTCTGGATGCCGGCATCACTCTCCGTCGGCAAGCCGCACATGGTGAGTGAGTAGCAGTGCTCCAGCCGCATGCTGGCCGGCAATCCCAGGCTCTGCATGATTTCCGTCTGGTCGATAGCCTGCTATGCGGCCTTGCGGATCAGCGGGTTGTCGAAGGGCGGATATGCATGGTTAAGTGAAATGAACCCCATGCTGTGCCCGATCCCCATCTGTCTGGGCTTTACGATTACATCCGGTTGGCGCTGCAGAAGCGGTATGAAGTCGGCCGGAATGGCTTCGACGATATCGACCTCGCCGCTCTGCAGTGCCGCGATGCGGGTCGCAGGATCGGAGATGCTGACGAACTCGGCTTGATCGATATGAACGACTTTGCCGCCTGCAAGGCCGTCGGCCGGTTCATTGCGAGGCACATAATTCGGATTGCGCCGAAAGACGGTACGGTCGCCCTGGCGCCATTCACTGCGAACGAAGGTAAAGGGGCCGGAGCCGATGATCTCCGAAATCTGCACCGATGGGCTGGTCGCAGCGATGCGGGCCGGCATCATAAAGGGGACACGGTTGCCGGGCTTGCCTAGAGCCTCAATCACGAATGCAAAGGGGCGATGCAGCTCCAGGGTGAAGCTCTTCGTATCATTGGATGTGATCTCCCTCGTCGCAGCCATGAGCTGCAGGCCGAAGCCGTCCTGAGCGCCCCAGCGCCTGATGGAGGCGACGCAGTCCTCGGCCGTGACGGGCGTGCCATCGCTCCAGAGCAGGCCCGGGCGCAGGGTGAAGACGTAGGTCAGGCCGTCTTCGCTGACGGTCCAGCCTTCAAGCATCTGTGGATGGAACTTGCCGCGGCTGTCCATCGCGACGAGGGTATCGAACACCATGTACCCGAAGGATCGCGTGGCGACATTGGTCGAGACGATCGGATCGAGGATGGTGAGTTCCTGATCCATTACGGTGCGCAGCGGTCGGGATTGTGCTTCGGCATTGCCCGCCACGAGTGGCGCTGCACAGAACGCTGCTAAAGCCCCGCAAAGGATATGGCGCACGAACACTGCTCTGTCCCCGTCAGGAAACGCGTCGAACAATGCCGTGAAGGTGCTTCTCCCAGGATACTGGCCTGCACGCAGCAGATGCCGCGCATGTTCGTTCTGTACTCGGTACAACTTTAGGTGAGAGAAGGTGCTGCGTCAAGCAGGACACGCACCTGGGCACTCCCATGGCACGGATCGCCTGCTCGAGCGCCTTCGGACGGATGGGCACGAAAGCACGCCTCGACTGCGCAAGGGCTTCAGGTCGCGCCGCAGATGCTGCGATGGATGCGGATCAGGATGGCTGCATGGAAGGTGCAAGCGGGAGAGCAACACGAGACATGGGACGCATGCGGTTGGTAGCGGCGCAGGCGAATGTCAGCATGATCCTGACGCTTCCGCCGTGCCCTCCGCCATCGCCGCTGCGATGTTGTCCGGAGTGAAGGGCAGCGCGAATGGGCGCAGGCCAAGGGCATCCTGGATGGCCGCTGCGATGGCGGCGATGGTCGGGCCCATGCTGGCCTCGCCGGCACCGAGGAAGGGCATCTCCGGCCGGGCAATCAGCTCCACTTGCACTGCAGGCACCTCGGAGAAGCGCAGGATCGGATAGGTCTCCCAGGAATCGCTGGTGATGTGGCGCCGATCGAAGCGGACCTGCTCCAGCAGCGCGACGGATGTGCCGTGGATGGCGCCACCCTCGAACTGGTTGGCCACGCCGTCCGGGTTCACGACCTCGCCCACATCGCCGGCAATCCAAAGCCGGCGGCAGAAGATGCGGTCACGTGCCTCGATTTCGGCCACAACCGCGGCATAGGCGCCACTGTTCTTGTAGGGGGCATAGGCAATACCCATGCCCCAACCCTCCCGCTTTGCTCGCTCCCGCCAGCGGGCCATGGCCGCGGCGCGGGCCAGCACATCCGCCGCGCGCGGATCGTCCAGATGGCGCAGGCGGTAGTCCAGCGGATCGGCGCCAGCCATGGCAGCGAACTCGTCCATCACGCTCTCGATGGACCAGACATTGATCAGCGCGCCAAGCCCGCGCAGGGCCGAGGTGCGGATCGGCATCTCCAGCAGCCGCGTCAGCGCAATATGCAGGTTGGGGATGCGATAGGCCGGCACCGCATTGCGCTGCGCTCCGCCACCCGAGGCCAGCGGCGGATTGATGGAGGGCTTCACCGGAAAGGGATCCGCCAGCATGCAGGCGGCAAGCAGGGTCGGGTTCGGATCCCGTCCCGGGCGGGAGGAATGGCCGTTGCTGATGATGCGGCTGCGCCAGCCGACCAGCGTACCGTCCTCCGCTGCCTCCGCCTCGACCTCCACCAGCATGGCGGAGGAGAAGGGCGACCAGCCGAGCTCCTCCGCCCGGCTCCACAGCAGTCGCACCGGACGGCCGGGCACGGCGCGGGCGGCCAGCACGGCGTCCATCGCCACGTCGTCCGCGCCGTTGTGGCCGTAGCAGCCCGCGCCCTCCATGTGCCGCACCACCACCTGCTCCGGCGCGCAGCGCAACGTCTTGGCGATGTCGGCGCGGAGATTGTACGGGCCCTGGCTGTGGCTCCAGACCTCCACCGTCTCGCCCTGCCAGCGCGCGACGGCACAGGAGGGGCCGATGGAGGCATGCGCGATATAGGGGCGGAAGAAGCGGCGCTTCAGCCTGCGCGCCGCGCCGGGTCCTCCTTCCGCGCGCTCGATCACCACCGCGGTCTCGCCGCGCCCGGCGGCGTCCTCGAGCCAGGCGGGCAGCGCCGCCTCGTCCGGCAGAGTGTCCTGCTCGGCCCAGCTGCAGCGACGGGCGACGCGGGCCGCCAGCATTTCCGCTTCCCATTCCCGTGCGGCAAGTACTGCGAGAAAGTTGCCGTCTTGTACGAGTTGCGCACCGGCCGGCAACGGCCCGTCCTCCACCACCCGTAGCACGGCCTGCCGGGAGGGCGGGCGAATCACCCGTGCATGCAGCATCCCCGGCAGGCGAAGGTCATGCACATAGCGCGCGGCGCCGAACACCTTGTCGGGCAGGTCGATGCGCGGAACGGAGCTGCCCGCCACACGCCGCGCCGAGGCCGGCTTCGGCAGTGCTTCGGCCGGCGCCTCCGTCTCCAGCAGCGCTGCATCGGCCATGGCCCAGTAGGAGCCGATTGCGCCCGCAGGTCCGTGAAAGGTGCCGTCCTCCACCCGGATGCGCTCGAGGGGAACCCCGGTTCGCTGCGAGACCACCTGCAGCATGACGGCCCTCGCCGCGGCGCAGGCATGGCGCAGCGCACTGCCGGAGTCCTGCACGGACAGGCTGCCGGAGGTCACGGCCTCGTTCGGGCTGTCCGGCGTTGCCGCGGTCTGCACGCGGATGCGCGCGAAGGCGACGTCCAGCTCCTCGGCGGCGATCTGCGACAGGGCGGTCAGGATGCCCTGGCCGAGTTCCACCTTGCCAGGCTTGATCGTCACCCGGCCGTCACCGTGGAAGGCCAGCCATTGCGACAGGCGGCGGTTGCCGTTGAGGCTGCCCGGAAGCCTCTGCGTCCCGCTGCCCTGTGCCGCTGCCGGGTCGAAGCCGCTCATGCCGCCCTCCCTGCCTGCGCTGCGCGCCGCACGGCGCGGATGATCCGGTTATGGCTGCCACACCGGCAAAGATGCGGATCAAGGGCCGCGCGGATCGCTGCCTCGTCCGGATCGGGATTGCCGGCGAGCAGGGCCGCCGCGCTCACCAGGATGCCAGGAAGGCAGTAGCCGCACTGTCCGGCCTGCTCCGCGAGGAAGGCGGCCTGCAGCGGGTGCGGCGCTTCCGGCGTGCCTAGCCCCTCGACCGTGGTTACCTTTCGCCCGGCCGCGGCGGAGACCGGGAGGGTGCAGGCGTAGGTCGGCACCCCGTCCAGCAGCACCATGCAGGCTCCGCACTGCTCCGTCCCGCAGCCGAAGCGGGCGCCGGAGAGCCCTGCCGGGCCGCGCAGCACATGCAGCAGCGACGCATCCTCCGGCACATCAAGCGCTACCGCAGTGCCATTCAGGGTGAAGGCGACCATGACGTCCCCCACGATGCCGCGCGTCCGAGGATCCGCTGTTCAGCCCATGGCAGCAAGCCCTCGCAAGGTCCGGGACAGCAGGATCCCCATCATGCGGATCCATCCCCACCGTCCAATATCAGGGGGAGGAAGGCGTCGAGGGACCCGGTTGCGCTCGGCGTTCAGCCGCTCGGCCACCGCATGCGGGTATGGTGATCGGGGCCATGGTGCCGGACCGGAGAGCCGCCCCTCATCCAGGCAGCGTGCCGGCTTCCACCCTGTCGAGCCGGCGCCCTTCAGCCCCGGCTCGCCCCCAAGCACGCCGTTAGGCCCGCATCCAGGCGGGCGATGGAAGCTGCAGATAAGCCTCGCGCAGCGCCGCCGACCAGCGCTCGCGGACGAAGCGGAAATACTCATCCTCTTCCGTGATGCGGCGGCGGACACCGACCGCCAGTGCATCCGCCTGCACCACCAGGAGGTCGATCGGCATGCCCACGGTCAGGTTGGAGCGCAAGGTGCTGTCCATGCTCACCAGCACCAGCTTCACGCCGTCCGACAAGCTCGTGTCGAAGGACAGGGCGCGATCCAGAATCGGCTTGCCGTATTTGTGCTCGCCGATCTGCAGATAGGGCGTGTCCGTCGTCGCCTCGATGAAGTTGCCGGCGGCATAAATCAGGAACAGCCGATGCGGCTCTCCCGCGATCTGCCCGCCGAGCAACAGGAAGACGTCGAAGGCCAGCCCCTGCGCCGAGAGAGATGGCCCGTCCGCGGCATAGACCTGCCGTACCGCCGCCCCCACCAGCTGCGCCGCACGGAACATGCTGGGGACGTCGCGCAAGGTGTAGGTTCCGTCCGGCAGTGCCACGCCCTCGCGCAGGCGGTTCCACACCGCCTGGGTGATGGCGAGATTGCCGGCAGAGAGCAGCGCCAGCACGCGCTGCCCCGGAATCTCCTCGACATGCATCTTGCCGAAGGTCGAGATGTGATCGACGCCCGCATTGGTGCGGGTGTCGGACAGCAGGACCAGCCCGTCGCGCAGGTAGAGACCGACGCAGTAGGTCATGGGCTCAGCCGGCGGCCTGGATGTAGAATCGCTCGATCTCAGTGCCGAGGTCCGCGGCACGGATGATCATGTCCGTCAGGAAGGCATGCAACCCCGCCGCAAGGATCGCGTCGATGCGGCCGAAGCGCAAACGGGCTTGCAGCTCGCCCGCCATGCGGTGGCACTCGCCACGACGCCCGCCCTGACCGGTGGCGATCGCATCGAGCGTCTCCGCCACCTGGGCGTGGCAGGCCATCAGGCTGCGCGGCAGCTCCGGCCGCAGGATCATGAGCTCGGCAATGCGTCTAGGCTCCAGCCGGTCGCGGTAGATCCACTGATAGGAGCGGAGTGCGGATACCGAGCGCAGAATTGCCTGCCACTGCATATAGTCCACCGTGCCATCCGCCGCCGGCGCCAGCAAGTGGTGCTTCACGTCCAGCAGCCGCGCCGTGTTGTCGGCACGCTCGAGCATGGTGCCAAGCTGCACGAACCGCCACGCCTCGTCACGAAGCATGGTATCATGGGCAGCGCCGTTGAACAGCGTCACCCGCTCCCGCACCCAGCCCAGGAACTCGGGCAGGTTCCCGCCCTCCGTCGCTTCGGGGGCAAGGTCGCGCAACCGGTTCCAGGTGTCGTTCAGCGCCTCCCACATATCCACTGTCAGCGCCGTGCGCACCGTGCGCGCATTGCGCCGTGCTGCCTCGATGCAGGGGATGATGCCGGAAGGATTGCCGGGGTCATACACCAGCCAATGCACCACGGCATCCTGCGTCGGCGCCGGGTACTTCCGGTAGAAACCCGCTTCCCCGCCCGAGGCGTCGAGCAGCGAGCGCCACTCCTCGCCCTCCGAGCCCAGCCGTGCGGAAAGGGCGGCCATGTGGCTGGCGACGGCCAGGCCACGCGCCACATTGCCTGCCCTCTCGGTATAGCGGCCCAGCCAGAACAGGCTGTCCGCGGTGCGGCTCAGCATGCCTGGTCCTGGCGCTGCGCAAACCCGCCTGGCGGCTCCGCCGGGCCCTCGTCCTCCAGCACCCAGGTGTCCTTCGTGCCGCCGCCCTGGGAGGAGTTCACCACCAGGGATCCCTCCCGCAGCGCCACGCGCGTCAGCCCGCCGGGGATGATGCGGATCTCCTTGCCCGACAGGATGAAGGGGCGCAGATCCACGTGCCGTGGCGCGATTCCCTGCTCCACGACCGTCGGGCAGGTCGAAAGTGCCAGCGTCGGCTGGGCGATGTAGTCGGCCGGCCGGGCCAGGATGCGGGCGCGGAACGCCTCGCGCTGCGCAGCGGTGGCATGCGGACCCACCAGCATGCCGTAGCCGCCCGAGCCCCTGGTCAGCTTCAGCACCAACTTGTCCAAGTTGGACAGGACGTATTTCCGGTCCTCGTCACGCTCGCACAGCCAGGTGGGCACGTTTGCGATCAGCGGTTCCTCGCCGAGATAGAAGCGCACCATCTCCGGAACATAGGGATAGATCGCCTTGTCGTCGGCGATGCCGCAGCCGGGGGCATTGGCAAGCGCGACATTGCCGGCACGGTAGGCCGCCATCAGCCCGGGCACGCCCAGCAGGCTGTCGGGCCGGAAGCATTCGGGGTCGAGGAAGTCGTCGTCGATGCGGCGGTAGATCACGTCCACCCGCTTCGGGCCCGCCGTCGTGCGCATGAAAACCACCTTGTCCTGCACGAGGAGGTCGGCGCCCTCCACCACCTCCACCCCCATCTCGTCGGCGAGGAAGCAGTGCTCGTAATAGGCGCTGTTGTAGGGGCCGGGAGTCAGCAGCACGACCGTCGGCTCGCCCTTGCAGGCAGGCGGCGCCACGGCCTTCAGCGTCGCCAGCAATTCCTCCGGATATCGGGAGACAGGCGCCAGCTTGTGACGCGCGCAGAGGCGCGGAAAGAGCCGCAGCATCGCTCCTCGGTTCTCCAGCATGTAGGAAACGCCGGACGGCGTGCGGCAATTGTCCTCCAGGACATAGAATTGGTCGGCTGCTGTGCGCACCAGATCGATGCCGCAGACATGGGTGTAGATCCCGCCAGGTGGCACGAAATGCATCATCTCGGCACGGAAGCCCTCGTTTCCCACCACGAGGGATTCCGGTACCCGGCCGGCCCGAAGAATCTCCCGCGCACCATAGATGTCGGCGAGGAAGGCGTTCAGCGCGCGGACGCGCTGGCGGAGACCGGCCGCGAGGCGCTCCCATTCGCTGCGCGCGATGATGCGGGGGATCAGGTCGAAGGGAATCAGGCGCTCCGGGTCGCCGCCCTCGCCATAGACCGCGAAGGTGATGCCGATGCGGCGGAACAGCAGCTCCGCCTCGCGCCGCTTTCGGTCGAGCTGCTCGCGCGGCGTGGCGCGCAGCCAGCACGCTATGTCCGCATAGGGCGCGCGCACGCCGTCCGCGCCGTGCATCTCGTTGAAGGCCGCGGTCGCCGTCTGGGACATCGGCGGAAGCCTCCCGGTGCATTCTTGCCTTGGCCAGGGCAGCATGCCCGGATGGGTGGTGCAAGCTGCCAGCGCCGGCAGATCGCGCCGACAACGGCCATCCTGCACAGCGAATGGACAAGCTCGGCCACGCCGTCGCCACTTCAACAGGCAGCCGTGTCAGCGGGACCTGAACCGCAGGGGGCTTGCCGAACCGTGGGCGATGGCGCAGCAGGCCGCAGACCAGATGCCGGAAAGGAGAGAGCAGCCATGGACACGCCGACGCATGGGCAGACCGGACTCACGGGTGCGGAGGCGGTAGCGGAGGCGCTTCGTGCTGCCGGCGTCGCCCGCATCTTCGGCGTTCCCGGCGGCGGCTCGAGCCTCGACCTGATCGCGGCGGCCAAGGTGCGTGGCCTCCCCTTCGTGCTCGCCCGGCAGGAGACCGCGGCAGTGATCATGGCCGCCACGACGGCGGAGCTTTCCGGCAGGCCCGGCGCCGTGCTCGTCACGCGCGGGCCCGGCGTGGGCAATGCGGCGAACGGCATGGCGCATGCGGCGCTGGACCGCGCGCCGGTGCTGCTGCTGGCCGACGCCTTCACCGAGGCCGAGCGGGCCTACGCCAACCACCAGTATTTCGACCATGCCGGCATGCTGGCGCCGGTCACCAAAAGCGCGGCGCAGGTGACGGCGCCGTCCGGGGCAGCGGGCGCGATCACGGCGACGCTGCTGCGGCAGGCGATGGCACCGCCGCGCGCGCCCGTGCTGCTGGAACTCTCCGGCATCGCCACGCGGGGAACTTCGGCACCGGTGCCGCAAACCGGGCAGGCAACGGACGGCGCCGCGCCGGATCCCGCGGCACTGGCTGCGGCACGGCGGATGGTGACGGAGGCACGCCGACCGGTGCTGGTGGCCGGCCTGGAGGCGACCGACCCCGCGGCCTGCGCCGCTCTGCGCCGGCTGGTCGAGGCGCTGGGCTGCCCTGCCCTCGTCACCTACAAGGCCAAGGGCGTCATGCCCGATGCGCACCTTCTCTTCGCCGGCGTGTTCACTGGCGGCGCCGCGGAGGCGCCCGTGATGGCCGAGGCCGACCTGATCCTGCTGGCCGGCGCCGACCCCGTGGAGTTCATCCCCCAGCCCTGGCGCTATGCCGCACCGATCCTGGATCTCGGCACCGCGCCGCGACCGCTGCACTATCGCGCGCCTGCCGTAGCGCTGTACGGGCCGCTCGCACCGGCGCTCGAGGCACTGGCAGAAGGCGCCGCACGCAGTACCTGGGCAGTGGAGGCAATCGCAGCCCATCGCGCGGCGTGGCGGGCCCGCCTGGCGAATGCCCCGGGCGGCAACCACGGGCTCTCGCCCCAGCGGGTCGTGGAGATGGCGCAGGAAGCCTGCCGTCGCGCCGGCGCCGACCCGCGCGTTGCCGTGGACGCGGGCGCGCACATGTTCCCCGCCACCACCTTCTGGCAGGCGGAGCGGCCGGGCGACCTGCTGATCTCGAACGGGCTGGCCACCATGGGCTTCGCCCTGCCGGCCGGCATCGCCGCGGCGCTGCACGATCCCAGGCGCGGCGCGCTGGCGCTCACCGGCGATGGCGGGCTGCTGATGGCCCTCGGCGAGCTCGCAACGGCTGCGGCGCTCGGCGTGAAGCTGACGGCGGTGGTGTTCAACGATGCGAGCCTGTCGCTGATCGACATCAAGAAGGACCGACGGGACCTGCCCGATGGCGCGCTCGGTTGGCCGGAGGCCGATTTCGCCGGGGTGATGCGCGCCCTCGGCGGCCTCGGGCTCCGGGCGCGGGACGAGGCCGGCTACGCCGCGGCGCTCGATCAGGCATTGTCCGCGACCGGTCCGGCCCTGGTGGACGTGGCCGTGGACCCCGGCAGCTACCCCGCACAGATCAGGGCGCTCCGCGGATAGCCTCCCGCTTGCCACGCCCCGGAGGCGGATCCCAGGGCGTGACCGGTCCAGCGCGGCGCTCCGGCCGGCATCCATTCGGGCGCCGGCCGGACCCGTTCTCAGCCGGCGAGCGCGGGCGAGCGGCGATGCCAGTCGGTTTCGCGCTGATAGGCATCGGCGGCGCGCAGCGCCGTCGGTTCGGCGAAGGGCCGTCCTGCCAGTTGCAGTCCGATCGGCAGACCACGGTCATCGAAGCCGCAAGGCACGCTGATCGCCGGCAGGCCCAGGTAGTTGAATGGCCGCGTATTCGCCGAGACGGCCATGAAGCGGGACCAGTTGGCGGGGTCGGCATCCACGTCCGTCTCCGCCAGGCTGGGGACGCGGGTGCGCAGCGTGGGCGTTGCCACCAGATCGTGCCCTGTCAGCGCCTCGGCGACGAACTGGCGCAGCAGCGGGCCGCGGCGCGAAAGTGCCTCCACGTAATAGTGCGCCGGGAAGGCGTAGCCGCCAAAGAGGCGCGCGCTGAGATGGACGGCATAGTCGGCGGCGTGTTCGCGCATCCAGTTGGCGTGGATGGCCGCGCCCTCCACGCGGCTGATGATAGCCGTGTAGGCGTTCACCGCCGCGAGCGACGGCGCCGCAATGCGGCTGATGCGCGCACCGCGCGCCTTCAGCGTCTCGAGTGCCGCCTCGAAGGCGGCGACCACGGGCGCATCGGCGCCGTCGAAGAAATAGGTCTCGCAGACGGCGATGGAGAGGCCGCGCAGATCGCCGGTCAGCGCCTCCTCATAATCCGGCACGGGCTCGTCGCTGCTGGTCGGGTCCTTCGGATCCTGCCCGGCCGTGGCGGTGAAGAAGCGCGCTGCATCGCGCGCCGTGCGCACCAGTGGCCCGACATTGTCGCAGGAGAAGGAGAGCGGCATGACACCGTGCCGCGAGACCCGGGTCTGCGTGCCCTTCAGCCCCGTGACGCCGCAGATCGTTGCCGGCAGGCGGATGGATCCCCCGGTGTCGGAGCCGAGCGCGGCGTAGAAGAACCGTGCCGCCACACCGGCGCCGGAGCCCGAGGAGGAACCGCCGGTGCAATAGGCCAGGCTCCACGGGTTGTGGCAGTCGCCGAAATGCGCGTTGTGGCCGGTCGGGTTCTGCGCGAACTCGGCCATGTTCAAGGTGCCCATGTCGATGGCGCCGGAGGCGTCCAGGCGCTGCAGCACCGTCGCCGTCACTTCCGGCACGAAGTCCCGGCGGATCTTCGACCCGCAGGTGGAGACCTTGCCGGCACGGTAGTACATGTCCTTGTGCATCATCGGCACGCCGGCGAGCGGGCCCAGCCTAACACCGGCGGCGCGCGCCTTGTCCATGGCCACGGCCGTTTCCAGCGCCGCCTCGCGGTCCAGGCGGATGACGGCATTGATCTTGCTGTCATGCGCATCGATGCGGGCGAGGCAGGCGCGGACAAGCGCCTCGGCCTTCACCTCGCCACGGGCGAAGGCGTCGGCCGCCTCGGTCAGGGAGAGCTCGGCGAGATCGGAGGCGACGGGCGCGTTCATCGGGCGGGCTCCTTCAGATCGCGCAGCGCGGCCTCGAAGCTGCTCGGCTCGTCCTCGAACACCATGGCGGCGCGGACCTTCTCGACCTCGGCGATGATGCCCACCATGTCGGCCAGGCCCTGGCGTGCGGCGGCATTCGGCACTGCCACCCCCGACCAGCGGCGGATCGCTTCCATCGTCGGCACGACGAGCTCTGGTTCCATGTTCCTGCTCCCGTTCTAGGCACCCGCAACGCAGCATCGGCCTGGCTGCCGCGCCTTTGCAAGGCCCATGCCGACCTTGCCCCGCCTTCTGCCGCGTGGCAGCCTCGGCCCCAATGAGAACCGAGGAACGTCCGCATGAGGGTGACCGGGGTCACATGCCATGTGCTGCAGTCGAAGGTGGAGAAGCCCTTCACCTCGGCGCGCGGCTGGCTCTACACCACCCGCGCCTCCTGCATCGTCGAGATCACAACGGATGAGGGCATCACCGGCTGGGGCGAGTGCTATGGTCCGGCCGCAGTCAACAAGACCCTGATCGAGACGCAATACGCGCCTCGCGTCGTGGGCCACGATCCCTTCGACGTCGAGGTGGTGTGGGAGAACCTCTACAACCGTATCAAGGACTACGGCGCGCAGGGCTTCGCCATCACCGCGCTGTCGGGCATCGACATCGCGCTGTGGGACGTGATGGGGCGCGCGACCGGAAAGCCGGTCCACAAGCTGATCGGCGGCGCCCATCGCGGCAGTGTCCAAGCCTATGCCACCGGCCTCTACTTCACCGACATGGACCGGCTGGTGGAGGAGGCCGTGGAAGAGGCGCTGGCCTACAGGGAGCAGGGCTTCCGCGCCATCAAGATGAAGATCGGCCTGGGCGATCCGAAACTGGACCATCGCCGCGTCGCCGCGGTGCGGGAGGCGATCGGACCGGATGTCGCGCTGGCGGTGGACGCGAACCATTGCTTCAGCGTGCCGCAGGCGATCCGCCTCGGACGCATGCTGGAGCCGCTCGATCTGCTGTGGTTCGAGGAACCCATCAGCCCCGAGGACCATGACGGCTATGTGGAAGTGACGCGCGCGCTGGATATGGCCGTGGCCGGCGGCGAGAACGACTTCACGCGCTGGGGCTTCCGCGAGGTGATCGCACGGAAGGCCATGGACATCGTCCAGCCCGATGTCTGCGCCGCCGGCGGCATCAGCGAGATGCGGAAGATCGCGACCCTCGCCTCCGCCTTCGGCGTGGAGTGCGTGCCGCATGCCTGGGGCAGCGCCATCGGTCTCGCCGCGACGGTGCAGTTCCTCGCCGCACTGCCGGACCAGCCGCCGGCCTTCCGCCCCATCCCGCCCATGCTGGAATTCGAGCAGACGCCCAACCCGCTGCGTGACCTTTTGGCAAAGGAGCCTATCCAGCAGCATCAGGGCGTCGTGAAGGTGCCCGAAGGGCCCGGTCTCGGCATCGAGGTGGACCGCGAGGTCCTCGCCCGCTTCAAGGTGGCCTGACGCATGAAGGTAGCACTCACCGAACCCATCGAGCCCGTGGGCATGGCCATCCTGCGCGAAGCGGGGCTCGAGGTGATCGAGGGCCCTGGCGGCGAGCAGAGCCCCGACCAGCTCCGCGCCCTCTGTGCCGAGGCCGCTGCCGTGATCGTGCGGCAGAAGCTGCCGGATGACCTGGCCTCCCGCAGTCCGAAGCTGCTGGTGGCGGCACGGCACGGGGTGGGCGTGGACCTGATTCCGGTGGAGGACTGCACGGCCCATGGCGTGCTCGTCACCAATGTGCCGGGTGCGAATGCCGACGCCGTGGCGGAGTTCGTGGTGGCCCAGATGCTGGCCGCAGCCCGTCAGGCGCAGGCGATGCATGCGCGGCTGCTGGCCGAGGGGTGGAAGCCGGCACGTGCCATGGCCGGGCGGGCCACGGAGCTGAACGGCCGCACCCTCGGCATCGTGGGTGTCGGCGCGATCGGCACGCGGCTGGCGGAGATCGCGCATCACGGCTTCCGCATGCGCGTACTGGGCCACCAGCGACGGCGGGAGGCGCTGCCACCCTTCGTCACCTATGCCGACCTGTCGTCCCTGTTCGCGGAAAGCGACTACGTCGCCCTCGCCTGCCCGCTGACGCCGGAAACGAAAGGCCTCGCCTCCGCCGCGCTGATCGCGCGCATGAAGCCGACGGCCTGGCTGATGAACGTCTCGCGCGGCGGCACGGTGGACGAGCCGGCGCTGGTCGCGGCGCTGCAGGAGGGGCGCATCGGCGGCGCGGCACTGGATGTCTATGCCGTGCAGCCGCTGGCGGCGGATCATCCGCTGCGGTCCCTGCCCAATGTCGTGCTCTCGCCCCATGTCGCAGGCCTCTCCCGCGAATCCGCCACGCGCATGAGCCAGGTGGCGGCGGAAGAGGTGGTGCGCGTCCTGCGCGGCGAGCGGCCGGTCAACCTGATCAACCCCGAAGCCTGGGAGGCGCATCAGCGGCGCCGCGCCACGCCATGAGGATCACCCGCGTCGAGGCCAGCTGGGTCCATGTCCCGATCCCGCCCGAGCGCCAGCATGTCAGCGATTTCGGCCGGCAACCCAGCTTCGACTCCGTCATCGTCCGCCTGGAGACGGATGCCGGCATCACCGGCTGGGGCGAGGCCAAGGCCGGTGTCGCCAGCACCGCCGCCTGCACCGGCCTGGCCGCCATCATCAACCATGATTTCGCGCCGCTGCTGGTGGGCGAGGATCCGCGCGACATCTCCCGCCTCTGGGATGTGCTCTACAACCTGCCGCGCCAGGGCTACGCCATCGCGGAAGGGCATGTCTTCCCGCAGCTTGGCCGCCGCGGGCTTTCCATCAGCGCCATCGCGGGCGTCGACCTCGCCCTCTGGGACATTCTGGGCAAGTCGCTCAACGCACCGGTCTGGAGCCTGCTCGGCGGGCGGCGTGCCGCACGCATGCCGGCCTACGCCTCCGGCGGCTGGGCGGACGAGGCCGGCATCGGGGCGCAGCTGCAGGGCTACATCGACAAGGGCGGCTTCCGCGCGGTGAAGATGCGCGTCGGCATCATGGATGGCTCCCCTGCCCGCTCGGCCGCCCGCGTCCGCGCTGCGCGCCGCGCGCTCGGCCCGGAGATCAGGCTGATGGCCGATGCCCATGGCACCTGGACCGTGGCGGAGGCGAAGGCCTTCTGCCGCATGGTCGAGGATTGCGACCTGACCTGGTTCGAGGAGCCGGTCACCGCGGACGACAAGCAGGGCCAGGCGGAGGTGCGGCGCTCCTCGGCGGTGCCCATCAGCAGCGGCGAAAGCGAGTTCACCCGCCACGACTTCCGCGAGCTGGCCGAACTGCGTGCGGCGGACGTGCTGCAGCCCGACCTTGCGATCGCCGGTGGGCTCACCGAGGGGCTGCGCATCGGCGCCATCGCCAGCGCCTTCAACCTGCGCCTCGCGCCGCATCTCTGGTCGGGCGCACCGGCTTTCGCGGCGGGGCTGCATCTGGCGGCCAGCAGCCCGGCCGGCTTCATCCTGGAATATTCCCTCGGCCACAACCCGATGCTGCATGACCTGGTGGAAGAAAGCTTTCCCGTCGTGGACGGCATGGTGGAGGTGCCCGACCGCCCCGGACTCGGCATCACGGTGCGCAAGGAATTCCTGCAGCAATATACGAGGCGTCCATGAAGATCCGGGAGATCAGGGCCTATCCCACCAGCTTCCCGCTGCCGCCGAACAGCGGTCCGCGCCTCGGCATCGGCCAGGCGGTGAAGCGTGACTGCGTCATGGTGAAGGTGACGACCGAGGACGGCATTGTCGGCTGGGGGGAAAGCCATCATGGCCGCGCCCACACCGCCATCGCGAAGCTGATCGAGACGACGCTCAGCCAGCTCATCCTCGGCATGGACGCGGCGGATGTCACCGGCATCTGGGCCAGGATCTACAAGTACCAGCTCGGCAGCCACGGCATGGGCGCGGCCACCGCCATGGCGATGTCGGGCATCGACATGGCGCTCTGGGATATCCGCGGCAAGGCGGTGGGCTGGCCGCTCTACCGGCTGCTGGGCGGCACGCGGCGGCCTGTCGCGGCCTATGCCGGCGGCGTCTCGCTCGGCTTCCAGATGCCGGCCAGCCTGATCGACGAGGCGCAGCCCCATGTGGAGGCCGGATACAAGGCGGTGAAACTGCGCATCGGCGACACGGTGCGCGACGATATCGCGCGCATGGAGGCGGTGCGCAACGCCTTCGGCGACAGCCTCGTCATCCTGACGGATGCGAATACGGGCTACTCCATCACCGATGTCCGCCAGGTGATGCCGGCGATGGACAGCCTGAACATCGGCTGGCTCGAGGAGCCCTTCCCCGCCCACGACCACCACCTCTACGCCCAGGCGCGCGGCTATGGCCACACGCCGCTCGCCGCTGGCGAGAACCACTTCACGCGCTTCGAATTCACCCGCGTGCTGGAGGACCGGGTCATCACCATCTGGCAGCCGGACCTGTCGAAATGCGGCGGCATCACCGAGGCCCTGCGCATCGCCGCCATGGCCGGCGCCTTCAAGATCCCGATCAACCCGCATTCCTCCATGACGGGCGTGAACCAGGCGGCCTCCATCCACCTGCTCGCGGCCATCGAGAATGCCGGCTACTTCGAGGCCGATATCTCGAAGAACAACCTTTTCCGTGATGCGCTCGGCAGCGAGCCCTGGCGCATCCAGCGCGACGGCACCGTGCTGCCGCTCGATGCGCCGGGCATCGGCGTGGAGGTGGATGAAGGCTTCCTCGCGGCACATCCGCCGATCGAAGGGCCGGGCTACGTGTGACGAACCGATAGGGAGGAAACAAGCCATGAGACGTCGATTGCTGGCCGCAGCGCTTCTGCTGCTGGCCGCCATGTTGCCTGCGCGGGCGCAGGAATTCCCCAGCCATGACATCCGCTTCCTCTGCGGCTTCGCGCCCGGCGGCACCTGCGACCTGCTCTCCCGCATTCTGGCCGAGCATCTCACGCCCATCCTCGGCCAGCGGGTGGTGGTGGAGAACCGCACCGGCGCATCCGGCAACATCGCTGCGGACCTCGTGGCCAAGTCCGCCCCGGACGGACATACCGTGCTGCTCGCCACCATGGCGCTCTACACCATCATGCCCCAGATGCCGGGCATGCGGCTGCCCTTCGACGTGGACCGCGACCTGACGCCGATCAGCAACGGCGCCAACATCTACAATGTCCTCGTCGTCAGCCCGCGGGGCGAGATCCGCAACGTGCGCCAGTTGATCGAGATGGCGAAGGCACGGCCCGGCGGACTCACCTATGCCAGCGCGGGCAATGGCGGCAGCCAGCACCTGGCGGCCGAGTATTTCAAGCGCCTCACCGGCGTTGACCTGCTGCACGTGCCCTATCGCGGCGGCGCACCGGCCATCGTGGACATCGTCGCCGGGCGCACCGACATGATGTTCGGCAACCTGCCGGAATTCCTGGGCCAGATCCGCGACGGCGGGTTGCGCCCCGTGGCCTATGGCGCGCCGCGGCCCTCGCCGCTGCTGCCCGAGCTTCCGCTGATCAGCGAGACGGTGCCGGGCTTCACCATCCGCAACTGGTTCGGCGTCGCCGGGCCCGGCAAGCTGCCAAAGCCGATCCTGGATCGCTGGGTCGCCGCCATGCGCCAGGTCAATGCCGATCCCACCTTCCAGAAGCGGTTGGCGGAGAACGGCATGGAGAGCCTGATCGACGGGCCGGACGCTTTCCGCGCCACCATCGCCGAAGACCGGGAGCGCTGGGGTGAGGTGATCCGCGCCGCCAACATCCGCGCGGACTGAGCGCCCGGGCAAGGGATGCGGCGCGCGCCGGAATGGTCAGCGGCCACGATTGGCGCGCCTGTGCAGCCGCTCGCATTGCGTGCTCTCGCCGACGCCGAGCTGGATCGTCGGCAGCAGGGCCAGCGGGCCGGCGAGCACGCCGAGCCCGGCGGCCGCTCCGGCGCGCGCCGCCAGCTCGGCAGGCTCGGGCCCGACATCCGGGTCCTTCAGGGTACCGGTGATGAGGATCGGCGTCGGCAGCGTGCCGACGGTGAACTGCTTCGATTGCGTGCGGATGCGCAGGTCCAGCCGCTCGGAGCGGAGCGCCACCTGACCGCCGCCGGTGACCAGGGAGCTGTCGGTCTCCATCAGCAGCGCACGGGTGGACAGCGTGCCGCGGCGGAGCGCGAAATCGCCGATCAGGCATTCGACCCGCTCGCGATCCGGCAGGCCGAGCGCCGAGAGCAGCGCCTTGGCGAATTGCAGCCCCGAAAGATCGACCAGGAAGGCGCTGAGCGTGCCGCCCACCATCACCACCGTCAGCGCGCCATCGCCATGTCCGAGGATCTCGGCGAGGGACCGGCCCGTGCCTTCGACGCGCCCCACGCCACCGAGCCGACCGGTGCCACGTACCCCGGCCGCGCCCACCAGGCGGGAGAAGTCCACGCGGCGCAGCTCGATCTCCCCGGCTGCGTGCAGCGCCTCTCCCTCCCGCGGCGTCAGGGTGAAGTGGCCAGCGAGCTGACCGTCACCGATCGGAAAGGCCAGGCGCTTCACGTCGATGACGCCGTTCACGATGTCGAACTGGGTGACGAGCCCATCGAAGGGTACGCCCCGCCCCTCGATCCGCTCCGCACGGTAGTCGACATGGATATCGGCCAGGCGCAGCCGCGGCAGGCTGATCGGCTTGTCCGGCAACAGGCGCGGCTGCGCCTCCTCCCGCCGCAGCGCCTCGCGCTGCTGTGGCGTCAGCCCGGGGGTCGCACGGCGCCCGGGCTGCGTGCCGATGAAGCCACCGAGATCCGCCAGATCAACCCGACGTGACTGCACCTCTGCCGCCACCACGGGCCGCTCGCCCCCGGTGGTGATGATCAGGCCGCCCGAGATGTCGCTGCGCCCGAGCCGCCCCTCGGCGTCGAGCAGGCGTACCCGCCCGGCGACATAGTCCAGCCGCCCGGTGAGGCGGAAGGGTGGCGTCGTCGGGAAGGGCACGCCGCTCAGCGGTTGCAGCAGCGCCATGTTGGGGCCCGTGGTCTCCAGGCGCAGGTCGGCGCCACGCAGTGCGAGCGGATCGCGCAGCGTGCCCTTCAGCATGGCCTTGGTCGGCCCATTGGCGAGTTCCAGGTGCACCGGCCAGGGGCGCGCAGCGTCATGCAGGTTCAGCACGGCGCCGCCGGCGAGCTGCGCGGTGATGGGTTGCCCGGCGTAAGTGCCCTCGGCCCGGGCGGCGATCCGTGGCTCCTCGCCGGGCGGGTCCTGCGTGCCGAAGGACACCGCGAAGTCGGCGGCGAGGCGGGCGATCGCGACATGCGCCCGTCCCTCCCCGATCCGCAGCGCACCGATACGCGGGCCGGGGGGCGCATCGGCCGGGGCCGTCTCGCCCGGCGGCCCGGAGCCGGCGAAGACGTAGTTCGCGCGCCCGTCCTCCAGCGCCCGGGCCTCGATCTGCGGGCGCTCGACCTCGATGCGCGGTACCACCCAGAGGCCCTCGCGCAGCCAGGCCATCAGGTCGAGGTCGAGCGTCGCGCGGGGCACCCGGGCGAGGGGTGGCGCATCCTCGGGGAAGTCGGGCGGATTGCCGAGGACGACATCCTCGGCGGTGACGGTGGCGATCCGTCCGGGGTTGATGTGCAGCCGCCCGATGGCAACCGGGCGACCGAGCGCAGCGGAGGCACGCGCCTCGACCAGCGGGCGCAGGAGCGGCCCGGCGAAGGCCAGGGCTGCGCCGATGAGCACCAGGAGCGTCAGCAGGGGCAGGCCGACCCAGCCGGCCCATTTCCGCCATGCCATGCCGATCCACCGTACCTCCCTGTACCGACCGGCTCGACCAAATGCGCCCGGCCTGCGGGCAAAGCGCCTCGGGGCCGGATCGGTTCACGGGGCGGTGGCCAACGGTCAGGCGATCTCGCGAATCAGCTTCGCCCGCAGGGCGCGGGCAATGTCGCGACGCCCCTCGGCGCTGACGACGAAGGCGCCGGGACCGCCGATCACCTCGCGACGATAGGTCTCGGCCAGGGGCTCGCCGAGGCGCGTCACCTGGCCGGCGGCAGCGACCGCCAGCGCGTTGACCGTGATGCCGGCCGCCACCGCGTCGTCGCGCGCCACATTCGCGGGACGCAGCGAACGCAGGTCGGGCCCGTCGCCGGAGAGATCGATCACCCTTTCCGCCGCCCGGTAGGGTGCCGCATCCAGCAGGCGCACCCCGTGGTCGATCGCATCGCCGATGGCGTTCCAGCTCTGCCGGCTGCGCGGGGCGGCCAGCACCGCCTCCGCCGCCGCCCGGGCGGAGGAGGCATCGGCGATGCGCATCCACTCCATCACCGTCGCGGCGCCGCCCGGCGCACCCCACTCCACCATGGCGACCGCGATGGCACCGCGCGGCTTGCCGGTGATGGCGGCCAGCACCGCCGGATGGGACAGCGCCTCGGCATACCCCTCGCGCTGCAGACGGAACTCGTCCGTGTTGATCGAGCCCGAGGCGTCCACTGCCAGCACCAGCAGCAGATCCACCTCCGCCACCTGCGCCGCGGCGTGCGAGGCGACCAGGGCGCCAGGCAGAGCAAGGACGCGGCGGCGTTGCATGGACCCCCCCCATGGCTTCCGTTGCGTCCCGGCAGATGGCGGCGCCCGGGGTGATCGCCAAGCCTCGGCAGGGATTGGCCGGGGCGACGACCCGGCGCAGGATAGGCGGCGCACCCTGGAGGAGGAAACGCATGCCCAGCCTGCGCGTGAACGGCTATGACCTGGCCTATGCCGAGGAGGGCAGCGGCGATCCCGTGCTGCTGATCCACGGGACGCTCGGCGACCAGCGCAGCTGGGCAGCGCAGATGGCACCGCTCGGCGCGCGGTTCCGGGTGCTGGCGCTGAGCATGCGCCATTGCTGGCCGGGGCGCTGGGAGGAGGGTGGCGATTTCACGATCGACCGCCATGTCGCCGATGTGGTCGGCCTCATCACGGCGCTGGGCCAGGGACCGGTACGGCTGGTCGGGCATTCGCGCGGCGGGCATATCGCCTTCCGCATCGCAGAGCGGCATCCCGAATTGCTGCGCGCCCTGGTGCTTGCGGAGCCCGGCGGCGAGCTGGACGAGAGCCTCGGCGGCAAGCCGCCCGGCGCGCCGGGGCGGCAGGCCAGCGCCTTCGCCGAGGCCGCGGCGCTGATCGCCGCCGGCGACACCGAAGGCGGGCTGCGCCGTGTCGCCGAGCACACGGGCGGCCCCGGCGCCTGGGAGCGACGGCCGGAAGCGCGCAAGGCGATCGCCCGCGACAATGCCCGCACGCTGCTCGGCCAGGTCCATGAGCGCCGCCGCCCCTATTCCCGTGCCGCGGCCGAGGCGATCCGCACCCCCACCCTGCTCCTCGGGGGTGCCGAGACCCGGCCGCAATTCATTGCCATCCTCGATGCGTTGGAACGGACCATCGCGGGGGCGCGACGGGTGACGATCCCGAACGCGACGCACGGGCTGACCCATGAGAACCCGGAGGCCTTCAACCGGGCGGTGCTGGATTTCCTGGCCGCGCACTGATCCCGGCCGGCGCCGATTGACAGGCGGCCGAGGGAGGCGATGATCCATCGGTCGGGCAGCGGCCCCGCGTGATGATCCGCTGCCCACCCCCGGGAAGGAGGCCAGTCCATGGGAATGTCGCTCGACGCCTTCGTCGCGAAGTGCCGTGACGCGCTGAAGGCGCAGCCCGGCACCGACGGTCGGCAGAAGGTGTGTGCCCTGGTGCGCGATGCGCTGAAGGATCCCGGCTTCGTCGCCACCTACATCCCGGAAGGCACGCCGGAGCGGAAGGTGCTGTACGAGGATCCGGAGCTCGGCTTCACCATCCTCGCCCATGCCTATGAGGGGGCGAAGAACAGCAAACCGCACGATCACGGTCCTTCCTGGGCGATCTACGGCCAGGCGGCCGGCGAGACCATCATGACCGATTACGACTGCCTCGAGCGGCCGAGCGGTGACAGGCCCGGCAAGGCGCGCCGCACCCGCGATTACGTGCTGCGGCCCGGGGATGCGCATCTGTACGAGCCGGGCGTGCTGCACTCGCCGCGGCGCGATGCCTCCACGCGGCTGCTGCGCATCGAGGGCATGAACATGGATCGCGTGAAGCGGTTGCCCTATGAGGAGGTGCAGAGCGCAGCGGCCTGAGCCGCTGCGCCAGGGCGCGATCGCCTGCGGCGGGAACGACCGAAAGCGTATCGCGCTTCTAGCCTCGCTTCCGGAATCCGGCCGGCCCAAACCGAACCGGTCGCGCCCCAGGCGCTACATCCGGCGCAGCCAGACCTGCTCCACCGCGTGATCGCTGCCCTTGCGCAGCACCAGTCGGGCGCGCTGCCGGGTCGGCAGGATGTTCTCCTGCAGATTGACCAGGTTGATGTCACGCCAGATGCCCCGGGCGATCTCCCGCGCCTCGGCCAGCGGCAGCCGGGCGTAGTGGTGGAAGTAGGAGGCCGGATCCCTGAAGGCGATGCGCTGCAGCAGCAGAAAGCGCTCGATGTACCAGGCTTCGATATCCTGCTCCGCCGCATCGATATAGACCGAGAAGTCGAAGAAGTCGGAGGCGGTGACGGCGGAGGCGCCGGCGTGCTGCAGCACGTTCAGCCCCTCGAAGATGACGATGTCCGGCCGGCGGAGGCGCTGCCATTCGCCGGGAAGGATGTCGTACTTCAGATGCGAGTAGACCGGTGCCTGCACCTCGGCCGTGCCGGCCTTCAGCGCGGCGAGGAATCCGATCATGCGACGCAGGTCGTAGCTTTCCGGGAACCCTTTGCGCCGCATCAGCCCACGCTCCTCCAGTACCCGGGTGGGATAGAGGAAGCCGTCGGTGGTGACGAGCTCGACGCGCGGATGGTCCGACCAGCGGGAGAGCAGCGCCTGCAGCAGGCGGGCGAAGGTGCTCTTGCCCACCGCGACGCTGCCGGCGATGCCGATGATGTAGGGCGGCATGAGCGCGGGGCGGCCAAGGAAGGAATCCTGCACCACGGCGAGGCCACGCGCCGCGGTCACCTGCAGGTTCAGCAGCCGTGACAACGGCAGGTAGATCTCCTCCACCTCGGCGCGCGAAACCGTCTCGTTGATGCCGCGCAGCGCGGCGATGTCGCTGTCGCTCAGCGACAGCGGAGTGTTGGCGCGCAGCGCCGCCCATTGCGGGCGGTCGAATACCCGGTAGCCGCGCTGCGGCTCCTCGGTCCGGACTGGTCTGTCTGCTGTCTTGAGGACTGCCATCACGCCATTTCACCACGCCAAGCCTAGGAACGCACCACCAGCACCACTGCGGCCAGAGTCAGGGCCAGTGCCGTCATTTCCCTGCCCTCGAAGGGCTCACCGAGGAGAAGGCTCGATCCCAGCACTCCCACCAGCGGCGCGATGAGCGTGCCCGTGGTGGCGACGGAAGCCGGCAGGTGCCGGAGCGCGGCGAACCAGGCGAGATAGCAGAGGCAGAACGGCACCAGCGCCTGGTAGGCCATGAAGCCCCAGCCCTGGAGGGAGAGCGCGCCAAGCTCCGGCCGATCGAAGACAAGCGTTGCCACCACCAGCGGCAGCATGCCGAGCAGCATCTGCCAGGCCACGCCCGCGGCCGGCGGCATGGCCAGTGGCCGTCGCTTGGTCAGCACCGTGCCCAGCGCGAAGAGAACCGCGCTGGCCAGCGCGAAGCCGACACCCGGCAGCTTGGCGAGGCCGATATCGATCCCTCGCCCCGCCACGATCACGAACACGCCCGCAAGGCCGCAGGCCAGCGCCAGGATGCGCCGGGGCGTCGGCCGCTCGCCCAGTACCGGCCAGGCGAGCAGCGCCGCCCAGACCGGCATGGTGTAGCAGACGACGCAGGCCTCGCCGGCGTCGAGCCAGAGCAGCGAGAAGCTCGCCAGCCCCATCCAGGCGGAGACGTTCAGCAGCGAGGCGAGCCAGAGCCGGGGCCAGAGCCCCCGCGGCACGCCCAGGGGCACGCCTGCGGCGCGCACCGTGGCGGCAAGCACCAACGCCCCGGTGAGTCCCGGCCAGGCGCGCGCCGTCAGCACCGGCAGCTCCTGGACCAGCAGCTTCATCGGAGGCCAGTTGGAGCCCCAGCCCGCGACGGCGAGCAGCAGCAGGAGCAGCCCGGCTGTCTCGGGCCGTTGATCGCCGGCACTGTTTGGCATGCGGCGCGACCTACCATCTCAGGCGGGAAGCGGAAACAGAGGCCCTGCCATGGACCAGACTGTGGCCGAGGCCTGCCTCGACACGCCACGGCTCCTGCGGCTGTTCGAGGAGGCGATCGGCACGCCCTTCACACGGGGCAACCGGATCGAGCGCCTGCGCAACGGCGACGAGATCTTCCCCGCCATGCTGGAGGCCATCGCCGGCGCGGAAAGAAGCGTCGAGCTGCTCACCTATGTCTATTGGCGCGGCGACATCGCCCAGCGCTTCGCCAGGACGCTGGCGGCCAAGGCGCGGGAGGGCGTGCCCGTGCGCGTGCTGCTGGACGCCTATGGCGCGGCGCCGATGGCCCGGGAGCTGATCCAGATCATGGAGGAGGGTGGCGTCGTCCTGCGCTGGTTCCGCCCGTTCGGACGCCTGCGGCCCGGGCAGAACATCCGGCGGACGCACCGCAAGGTGCTGGTGGTGGACGGACGCATCGGCTTCACCGGCGGCGTCGGCATCGCCGAGGAGTGGTGTGGCGATGCGCGCGACGAGACGGAATGGCGCGAATCGCATTTCCGCCTGCAGGGTCCCGCCGTGCGCGGCCTGCGCGCGGCCTTCTACGGCAACTGGGCCGAAGCGGTGGCCGAGGAGGAAGCACTTCCCGGGCTGGTCGCGGCGCTAACGCCAGGCGAGGATCGGGTTGCGCAGCCGGGTGACGCGCTCGTGCAGGTAGTGCGTTCCTCGGCCAGCTATGGCTGGTCGGATGTGGCGGCCATGACGGAACTGGCGATCGGCGTGGCGCGCCGGTCCCTGCGCATCGGCACGGCCTATTTCACGCCGGACGAGGCGACAGCGCGGGCGCTGATCGCGGCGGCGGAGCGTGGTGTGCGGGTGGAGGTCATGCTCCCCTGGCCGCATATGGACACGCGGGTCAGCCAGCTTGCCGGTGCCGATGCCATCGCGCCGCTGCTCAAGGCCGGGGCGGCGTTCCACATCTTCCAGCCCACCATGTACCACGCGAAGCTGATGCTGGTGGACGATACGCTGAGCATCGTCGGCAGCGCCAATTTCAACCGCCGCTCCGCCTGGCAGGATGAGGAGGTCTGCCTCGTCTGCCTGGACCCGGCGCTCGCGCGGGTACTGGCTGCCGACTGGGAGGCGGATCTCGCGCGAACGCGGCCGATCGAGTTGCGCCGGTGGCAGCGGCGTGGCGTCTGGCGGCGGGCGCAGGAGACGGTGGCGCGGCTGATCAGGCCGATGGTGTAGCGCGCCGCGCCAGCAGCCTCAGCAGCCTGGAGCCGCGACCCGGTCGTCAGGGCCGATCAGGCTGAAGGCGAAGGGCGCCGCTGCCGTCGGGTCCACCCGGACCAGCACGGCGCGGGTGTCCCGCTCACCCGGCACCATCAGGCGCAGCAGGTTGGGCGCTTCGGGCACCGGGTGGTCGAGCAGATGGAAGTGACTGTCGCCGTGTAGCAGCAGCACCGGCCGGCCGAAGCGCCGCGCGCCTTCGGCCAGCGCCTGGCGGGTGTCGCGGTGACCCTCCACCGTGCCGCGGCCGCAGCGGTCCCGGTAGTAGAGGTCGGCCTGCATGCCCACCACGACGGCGCGATAGCCCTCGCGAGCCGCGCGTGCGAAGCCCTCCTCGATCCAGGCGATGTTGGCCGCGTTGCGCGCGGGATATTCCTCGGCGGCGCCGGGCGGGACGGGCCCCGTCGCTGGCGGGCGGTTGTTGTCCGAACCCGGGACATGCACGGTCACGAACAACACGCCGTTGTGCACCCAGCGGGCATTCTCGACGTAGAGGCGATGCGCCGGATCGAGATCCGCCTGCCGGACGAGGGGGATCGGCGCCCGGCCGAGGCTCCGCGGCGCGGGAAAGAAGCGCTCGCGGATGCTCTTCAGCACCGCGATCGGGTCGTGGCGCCCGGCGCGGTCCTGCCAGCAGTCGGTCCATTCGTTGTCGCC